>JAAUXT010003352.1_pt1 | contig 15684 bp, 8 predicted proteins | sample 7278171 | NCBI WGS metagenome assembly JAAUXT01 (sample SAMN14350112, study PRJNA611818) | marine sediment metagenome | isolation source: surface marine sediment (1.8m) | place: French Polynesia: Moorea | collected 2018-08 | reverse complement strand
GGCAAATTTTGAGTACTTATGCCAGCTAAAAGTGAGCGTAAGTTCTTTGCCCAAGTCACCTGAGATATGTGAAATTTTTGCTCAACATGCGCAGATTTATTTTCTAGAAATTCGCCCAAATAAATGGGCAAAAGGTTGGGCAAAAAAAATTTTTTGCCCAGACATACGCACAAAAAAAGGCGCAAATCCTTTCGAGAAATTGACCCCAGCCAAATATCCCGCTGTTTCCAGTTTCCCAACACCCCCGATGGCGGGAACTCGTCAGCTGAGCCCACATCACTGGGTCGGTTAGCAACGACAGTGACGTCAACATCTGCAGTTTGTTTGGACGTTCTGGGAACGTCGTGTTCAGTGTGGAAAAGATGGACAAAATTTGAAGGAGGACGTGACCGTGCTTTCCGTTGCAGAGTTTTCAAAATTATGAACTCGGACCAGATCTGACAAGATTGCATTCGTTCCGACACCTTGTCTTCTATGAATTTCCAGATCTAGTTCCCACGGTCTACACAGTGTCTAGATCTAGATCTAAAACTTGGCCCTGGGTCTGTCTGTTTGATGCATTGGCAACCTGAAGATTCTCGATTCTGGAGTCTTGCTTCTTCCGAGACACGCTTGTGGATCTAGATCCAGATTTACTGGTTGGTCTGCTTGGTCAGTGGGGCTCGATAGAGTCTACCTGTTTGGAAATTCTCTGCGCCTGTGACAAAATATTCGCGGGGCTCAATGGGAGTTGCAAACAGACTAGAACTAGACTCTGCACTGCTCCCTCACCCTACCCCTTGCCCTGATTTGCACAGGTTTGTTTTTATTTGACAGGCTGACGTGCCCTGATGGAGGGCAGTGGGGTTCGGGGGGAGGATGCTGGGGCGCGGTCAGCGAAGGTGCACGAACCGGGCGGGCGCGACAAGTGGACCGGCCGCCTCGATTTCATCATGAGCGCTCTGTCGTTCGCCGTTGGGCTCGGCAATCTGTGGCGGTTTCCATACCTCTGCTACAAGAACGGCGGAGGTGTGTGTGCGTCTGAATGTTCTTTTCCTCTTGTAAGTTTGGATGTCTTTTTCACATCCTCCTTCACCTCTACGGCCAGGTTCGGAAACGTGAAAATGCGCTGTTTTGGTGATTTGAGGAGGTTGGTCAATTGTTGATGGTCGCGTAGCCGGCCATCTAGGTGCCGCTAACGGCAAAAAAAACAGTAGCATTCATGTGTGTCTGTCCATACTTTGGAATGTAACCACCCCCCTCTGCCAACCCCCCTCCCCCTCTGCCAACCCCCCTCCCCCTGTGCCAGACCCCCTCCCCCTCTGCCAGACCCCCCTCCCCCTCTGCCAGACCCCCCTCCCCCTCTGCCAGACCCCTGTCCCCCTCTGCCAGACCCACCTCCCCCTGTGCTAGACCTGCCTCCCCCTGTGCTAGACCCCCTCCCCCTGTGCTAGACCCCTTCCCCCTCTGCCAGACCCCCCCCTTCCCCTCACCACATTGGGGTGGCTGGAATGGCAGCACCCTGCACTGAAAAAACAAAATTTGTATACTTTGATGCTGAACATGGGTCTTCTACCCCCTTCATTTTTCATGCCCTTCACAAATTCCAATTTTTTCAAATTTTTTCAAATTTCAATTTTTTTGGGAAGTGCACAATTGCAAATGGCTGATGGAAGTGATGCGACCATCCAGGTCTGATTACCAGACTTACTTGTTCAATTCTTCTGCATCACACAAAACATAATGTCCAAATATTTGGGTGTTGCAGTGATTTGATGACATCAAAATGGGCTGTGCATTTTGAAACCAAATCTGGTTCTATTGCACTCAATTTTAACAGACCCAAAAGAATGGAAAGTTACAAACATGAAAAATTCAACAGTCTTACACCAAATTACAACTTTATTCTACAAATTTATTTTGAACAGTTTCAAAAAGTCTAAAATTTACACACCTTGCTTTTGAAAAGCACCTGAATAATTACTGAAATTCAGAAAAACAAAGATCTAATAATTTTATGCATAACTATACACAAATGAACCCAACTCTTACACAAATAACTATTTTGAACACTTTCAAAAATCTGATATCTCAACCCTGCTTTTAATCCCACCTGAAAACCATGCAAAAATTTTCAAAAATTAAAAATTGAATGCCACCTCTCAAACCCCCATACAATGTACTACATTTCATCAATATACTTCCTTGATATGAAATTTGTACCTTTAGAGATATGGACCCATTCCTACATCAATACCACATATTTTCCACACTTCCAAATTTGAAATTTTTGACCTCATAAACCCAAAAATTCAAACTTCACAAATTCTTTCCTTGAGCATTATCCCCAACCCAAATTGAACCAAAAGAGCCCAAAAGATCCCAATTCAATCCTCATTTTCACCATGAAACTGCTGTACACATACTTTTGGTAAAGGCTGCCTTCAGGCGCTTGCTCCAATTTCGCTCACTTTTTCCCAAAAGCTCCCAAATCGGGCAACCTATTCAAATCACCTTGAAAGCGACCAGAAAAATGACCCACCAGATCAAAGCACCTCCAGGCATTGAGACACTTGGACAGCACTTTCTTGGTTCATATTTGGGTCTTTCAGGTCCTTGGGCTGAGAATAGTGATGGAGGAAAGAATTTGTGAAGTTTGAATTTTTTGGGGTTTATTTGGTCAAAAACTTCAAATTTGGGGGGGGGGCAAGGAAATTCAGGAGTTGGTTGGATAAATTGTGCTTTTTTTCAAAAAGTACAGATTTTTTTATCAATGAAGTATTTATATCAAATGTGTACTTCAGGTGTTTGAGAAGTGCTATTCACTTTTTGATTTGCAAAACTTTTCACATTTTCAGGTGATTTGACAAGGTTGCATCATCATTGAAGGTCGCTCAATTTTGAGCAACCAAAACATTTGGGCAACTGAAAAATATTCCTGTCAGCAGCTCAATAGGCAGGTTCGGCAAACATGAAATTTTTGACGTGTGCGTACACATAGATGTAGCAATCACCCTGCAGGGTGTGTTACTCCTCAATTAGTTTCAGAAATGGTATTCTATTCTTCAACACAAAAAAATAACTTTCTTCCCCTCAATTTGATGAACTGGCCCATTTCTGCTACAGGAAAAAAACATTTTTGAAATTTTTGTGACAATCATTCATTGATTTAGTGGTATACTTGCCCCCACAGGGTGAGATTCTATGTCTACGTGCACGTCTACGTCTGCGTTTTGTGTTTGCTGAACCTGCCTAATGGAAATCATGTGAACTTCTGGTGAAGAGAGGTTCAAAATTGATCTTTTGGTCTTTCTGGATTTCTTTGGCTCAAGGAAACTTCAAATTTGGGGGGCAAGGAGATTCAGGAGTTGGTTGGATAAATTGTGCTCTTTTTCAAAAAGTACAACACTCCAATGTGCAAGGAAGGAATTTGTCAAGTTTGTATTTTTGGGTTTGTGAGTGCAAAAGTTCAAATTTTTGATGTTGGGAAGCTTTGGACTTTGTTGCACAAAATGGGTGATTGTTGTTTTTTGTGAATTACAGTACAACAGTGCATTCTAAATTATAGGTACAATGTTTGCGAGGAACTGTGTGTGTGTTCAAAGGCACTTGGTTTGAATTGAATCACATGGTGAATGGCGTTGGTTTGTTCATTTGGCAGAAGTTTACTTCCATTAGCAGTCTTTGAAATGAAGTTCTTGTTGTAATGGAGCAGGAGACTCACGATAGTTTCTTGGAGGCTCGGAATAGTTTCTCAAATCACCACGAGCTCCATGAAGTTATTTTTTCTGTTGGGTGGTCCAGGGACCCCATTCCCAAGTGTTCAAAGCGTTTTCCATGCAGGCGCGTTCCTGATCCCGTACGTGATTATGGTCATCTTCGCCGGGTTCCCGCTCATTTACCTCGAGATGAGCGTTGGTCAGTTCGCCAGCCTCGGTGTTGTGTCCATCTGGAAGGCTGCGCCCCTCTTTCAGGGTACGTATTCTGCTCTTCCAAACAGTTTGGAGTTGTGACAGGGATATCAACAGTTTTGCAGAAGCAACGTGCGAGTCGTGCCCGCTGGGAGTTTTTGGCCACGGTTGATGCCTGTCTGTAAAGTTTACAATGAAGACAGTGCTCTCTGTTCGGGGATGAACAAGACACCCAAAGCGTGGGTGGATTTTGGGAGTCAGATTTTTTTCCCCTTGGTGGGACCCATGTCGATGATCCAGATCAATCATCTCACCCCTGATCCAGGCCATCGTTGGACTCTAGCATGACATTCATGACTACTGTTGGCAATGGTTGGACATTGAACTTCATTAGATCGGACATGAAAATGTCGGAAGGGGTCTGTGGTCAACTCCTGGCCCCGGCCTGCTCGAACGCTTATCTCCGCGAGAAATAAGTTCGAATTTGCCAAGACTTCGAACAGAGGTGGAAATTGGCACAATCTCTGAGTCCGTTGGGCACAACAGTCCCTCCGCGAGTTGATGGCTTTTTGCACCTTTACAGGGATTGGGTGGTCAATGTTTCTCGTCTCACTCGTGTCGTGCTGCTACTATCTGATGCTGGTCGCATACTGCGTCTACTACACGGCAGCGAGCCTGGCGCGCCACGTGCCCTGGAGACACTGCGACAACCCCTGGAACACAGAGGGTAGGTTCCGCTCAGACGTCGCTCGAACACTGAATGCACTCCAACGGATTCAAGGGGTTCCCCAACCTGGAGAAAATCCCCGCCTCCGTTTCTGCACCGAAGGGGTGAAACAAATGAATATGAATACACGAGAATAGACACGAAGAAGTTAAACCGGTCTCTGGCTAACTCGAACTCGTTTTCAATCTGCAGCGTGCGGGAGTGTGGGTGGCTCTGGGCAGGCTCAGAACTGCTCCCTCAACAACGGTACCTGGTGGAATGGAACCTGCTACCTTGAGCAGGCTATGAACGCACAACAGTATCAAAAGGTGGGTGACGGTGCAGAACTTTTCTCCTCAGCATCAAAGTTTTCTGGACTCAAAGTGGAAAAATCTTGCAACCAGGAACTGTTGTACCTGGAAACGTGAGGTATTTTTCAATGTGCACAGCCACACCCTTCAGGTCTGGTTAGTGATCTATGGATCAACCACAAGCATCCGTCAAAAAAACGAACGATGTCCCGCGATGTTCCGTCTTTGAGCCACAACAGCTTGACCTGTGATCAAACTGCATTGTCTGCAATCCTTGCAGGCTCACGAACCCATCATCGAAACCACTGTACACAAAAAAATAATGACAAAACCAGGAGCATTTTAAAGTTGGTGCACAGAACCTCAAAACACTGTTCTGTCTTTGTCATGCAGTTGTTTTTCTTTTTGCAAGTCATGCGACATGGACAGCTTTTGGTCGCAAATTCGTTACAATCGGAAATAGTTTCTTTTAGATATTGGACTTCAAGAACGAGTCAGAAAGCATCAAACGCGTCTCCCCGAGCGATGAATACTTTCAGTGAGTATTTTGTCAGCTGAATGACAAAAATGTCTGGATCCGTTTCTGTTCCATTGGAACTATTGTCCAGCCGGCCCAACTTCAGCTTGAAAATTTCAACAAGAAAGCGCTTTTTTTTGGGGGGGGGGGGTGCAATGGGGCGCAATAATGGGGAGATCTTCAGAATAACGGGAGGAGGGACTTGAGCCCTCTGGATCTGCAAGAGCACCTCATCTTGTTTGATGAGGTTGTGGAACTTGCATTGGCACGAATACGAATTTTGTGTCCTGCAGCTACAATGTGCTGGACATTTCCGGCGGAATAAACGAACTGGGAGAACTGAAGTGGGAGTTGGCAGTCTGCTTGTTGTTCTGTTGGGTCGTCGTCTTCGTCTGCCTCAGCACCGGAGTCAAGTCCCTCGGAAAGGTACAGCGTGCACCAACTTGGAAAGAACAAGAAGAATTCTTCCCTTTGAAGTGTTGTCCACAACAGCCACTACTTCTAGATGATACGTTCGCACACCGTTGGGCACAATCATTTGAGTCGTTGACAGGTTCTTTTTCTGTCATTTTCAGGCGACGTACGTGACGTCACTCTTCCCTTACGTGATCCTGGCCACTCTGTTCGTGCGAGGCGTCACCCTGGAAGGGAGCCTCAACGGTGTCGTTTACTACCTCAAGCCTGACTTCCACAGGCTCCTCTCTGCAGAAGTGTGCTTTCTTTTTGTTTTGTTTTCTTTTGTTTTCTGCAGTCTCATCTCTTGCAACATTGCGTTTTGCCGTACGAGCGTGTTGGCCCACAAAGGTTCAACATTCTGGTGCGACGTGAAGAAGACAACGTGAAACACGTTCAGGTGGAATGCAAGCGGGTGTCTGCTCTGGCGGAACGGTTGACTTTCACGTGTTTGAAGACAAGGTCGCCAGGCGTCAGTGCCTGAAGCCGCGGGTGATCCACGCGTGGTTTCGATGCATCTTTCCTCGAAAATCGAGCATCAAAAGATTGGCTGCGCTTCACTGGGAACGAGTTTGCAGTGAATTCATTGTGAAAAATAATGGCCCTTTCAGGCTGCGTCGTGTGTTTGAGTTCGAGTTGCATATGGGTGAAATTTGGTGTATTTGACCCCCACAAAGAACAATGTTCTGACTCTGCAGGTGTGGGCGGACGCAGCGGTTCAGGTGTTCTACTCCATGTCGTGTTGCTGGGGCGGTCTCATCACCCTGGCGTCCTACAACAAATTCCACAACAACGTCTTCCAGTGAGGACTGACCTGCATGACAGCAAAATCTTCTGCTGGTTCACTGGGAGCACAGCGCGTTGAATGCTGGTTCCTGAGAGCTTTATGGATTTGAACATAATCTGTCGTACATGTGTTCTCTGTTCAAATGACACTTTTGTTGCAAGTATGTTCAGGCGGAGTGAACATCTTTGTCCCCAAAGTCACATTCCTGGTGTTTTTTGACAGAGACGCTGTAGTGGTGGCGGTGGGAGACTGTCTCACGAGTATCTTCGGCGGCGTCGTCATCTTCACCATCATCGGTTACATGGCGCACGAGCTGAGTGTTGACATCAAAGATGTCGCTGCCCAAGGTAGATCTACCTTTCACGTGTACGATGGTTCAGTTTGCCCAGTCCTTCACTTCCTGAGTGACTCATGTTGGATCGTTCACTCCCTGCGCCTCAGTTTCCAAGGAAACCGGTGTCTTTTCAGGCCCGGGACTGGCGTTCATCGCGTACCCGCAGGTCGTGACGCGACTGCCAGTGTCGCCGCTGTGGGCCGTCCTCTTCATGCTGATGCTGATCAATCTGGGCCTGGGAACTCAGGTGAGTGAGGGGCGATGGAGAGGAAGGAGAGGCGAGGCACATGGCAGAGTGGGTGGGAGAGAGAGCAGCCAAAGAAGGAAGAAGCAGGACAGGGAATGGGTGATGAAAGCAGGACAAGAAAGAGAGATATTGTAGGGTCGCTGTGTTCATGCAGTGTGTTGGGAAATACGAGTGTACGTTCTACAAAAGTGAACCTCGTGGTCACTGCACTGTAAAGATCAGTTACACAAATGTGGGTTGCCCTGCAGTTTACGCTTGTGACGACGGCGCACACGACGCTGCTCGATGTGATGGCGTCACGCCTGCGCCGCGGACGGCGTCCGCTCGTCCTGCTCGGCGTTATTTGCACCGCCTGTTACTGCGTCGGCCTCTTCATCTGCACCCAGGTTCGTGCTGCTCGTTTGTGGACGCGGACGGGTGAAGGGTCTGGTGAGGGTGAGGCTCATTCCTCGGAGATGGGTGGTATTCTTCACACACGGCAAATTATGACCGGTTTTGCGACAACTGACGTTGGTCGCTTCGATAAACAAGCGTATGCGTGCACCGTATTTGTAGGGCGGAATGTACGTGTTGCAGCTGATGGACCGTTACGCACCGTCGTTTGGGCTGCTCACCGTCGGCATCATGGAGACTATCGTGCTAGGCTGGGTCTACGGTGATACTCTTCCAAAAATTCCTCTTTCACGTCAAATTCTCCAGGGTATTCGTACGTGTGCCGGTGAACCCTTTAAGTTCTGGGCTCAACCAATGGGCTTCGCACGGGATGATAAGTTCTCTTGCCATTCGTAAATTTGGAAGTTTTGCTCTCACAGACTGTTGAACTTCCAGTTTTTCGTCGCTCTGTCTCCCTGGTTGTCTGCGAAAAGAAGTTTTCATTTCCCTGGACTTTTTCGTGGATTGCAGGGATTCCGAGGTTGAGCAAAGACATTGAGCAGATGCGGGGCCGGAAGCCGGGGCTGTTCTGGGCCATTGTGTGGAAGTTCATCACACCCACTCTTTGCCTGGTACAGTCAACCGTTGTCTTGTTTTGTTGAGCGGTTTCTTCAGTGGGACAATCGCCATTTGGTTGGCACTATGTCTGAAAGAAATTCTGTTGAACCTGGTTGAAATGAAACTGTTAATCGTCGTGGTCTTCATGATCTGATGAAATGGGTCACGTATTCGCTCGTCTGACGGATTCCAGGCCATTCTGCTGTTCACCTTCGCCGACTTCAAAAGAAGCACGTACGGCGATTACACGTTTCCGGTCTGGAGCGACGCCCTTGGTGAGTACACTTTCGTGAAAATTTCCTGGACAGAAAGAGTAAAGAGTGTGTGAACTGCGGGACAGACTGAAGAGAGGAGGAAACTGTAAAAAACGGAAAGAAAAAAGGAAAAGCCAGAAGTCTGAACGCACGCCGCTTGCAGCACAGAGGGATCATGACGTTCACAACTGGCAATCATTATCGGCCCGAACAAAAGTATTTGGAGGCAGGAAAACAGGAGGGTTGGGTTTGGGTGCGGATCCTGGGACCTGGCAGCCAAATATGCCACAGACTCACCCACTGTTTTTTGCACGCTGCCGTGTGCAAATTATTCTTTTTGAGTTTTTCCTGTCAAATTTGTCAGCTTGGTTGTCTTGTCTGCCAGGAGTCTGTCGCCCGCCCCGAAATCTGGAAGAGATGTCCATGGAATATTTTGTGTTGTCTTTGTAGGCTGGCTCATCTCTGCAACAGAAATCGGATGTATTCCAGCGGTCGCTTTCCACAAACTAGTCACTTGCGATGTCAAAGGTTCGCTGATTACGGTGAGTCAACTTGAATGGGCAAATTTCTCTCACCTGATTCCAGCATGAAGAGGATAAGAAACGAACACGGGGGACCCCCCCTCCCCCCCGAGAACAAAAATGTTCGGACAGGAAAATTGTGTACAGAGGTCTGAGAGCGACGATGTGTTCGAGCGGACATGGACTGTTCAACAACTGCGTTAGTTACATTTGCGAAGCAGGCCCCAGCCCCCGGTGTCCAAGAGAGACGTCGGTTTCTCCAAACATTTGCACTTGGTAACGGAAGCCTCGGGGACAAAACAGTACAATCGTTGTGACTAAGTGCCCGTAACCCCCTCCTCAAACACGCACACACACCACATACACAAACACACACACACACACACACACACACACTGGCGCGCGCACATGTACTTTTTTGCTGTCGGAAAGACTCCCTGATTGCGTTTGCAGAGACTACGTGCGTTGAGTCGGCCCGCGCCTGACTGGGGACCGGCGCTTGAGCGACGCTGGCGTCCTCAGGACGGCATTAAACCGCCGCTGCAGCAAGACACCGTCGACCTCGGTGTCGTAGGAGGACCAGCCCCGGCGACAGTTGAGCTCAGCGATGTCGGCCCACGAGTTTGAGGAAAAGGGAATGTGTGTGCTTTCAATCCTGATCCCAACACTCGTACGAGGACGTATCAAGTCAAAGTGACAATTATCATGATCAGCAATTGGACACGGATGAGCGCATTCTGTGTGTGCGACAAAACAATTTCATGAGGTAATTGCTTCGATGCCAGTGTTCAAGACACGACTACGAGTATTGTCAGTTTGACTTGATTTGTTCTCATACGAGTATATATGTTTCGTTCTTGCTCCATCGTGGGAGTTCAGAACTTTTGTCCATTCGGGTTGTCAAGCTGACGTTGCTGTGCTGTTGACAGAATTTTCCTTGTCACAAGATGTTCACACGGGCATGTTTAACGTCTGTCCAACGAGTCAATAAACCCTCAAAAATTTAACTAGTGTCAGGCTGCGACATTGGACGAATACAAAGCTGTTCGCTTTGAAATAACTTCGAAGTGTTTCACATCAATTGGTGATCTCGTGTGAAAGACACAGCAGTTCAATTCACAGACAGTGTTTGAGGTCACCTGTTGTGAACACAGCATGCCGCGCAAAAGTGAAAATGGTTTGGACATTTTTTTCAGGTGTTGCTTGTTTTTATTGTCTCACTGAGAGTTCACGTTGCTGGTCACACACCAGCAGCAAACAAATTTGTGCACGTACGAGCAATAGTCATAAAGAAGCGTATTCGTGGTCAGTAATATGGTAGTTTCGGGCCCTCTAGTGTGCGGTTGTCCCGATTGTTCACTTGCTTCCGGTCTTGGGGAATGTCGTCCTGGATTTTGATGTGCGAGAATTCGTGGACATTGTTCTGTGCTCTGAAGCTGACATGAACTTCTTTACGATCAGGTACGTTAAGAAATTCACTTTTCGTTCTGTGTGGTCAGCTGACAAGTACTTTTTCACTTTCAAATACGACAGGAAATTTTTCGATGCGGCTCTGTGCACTGAAACTGACATGAACTTCTTGATGTTCATATACGTCAAGAAATTCAGTTTGTCCTCTGCGTCGAGTTTCGACTTGGATAAAATCTTTCCAACATCTTTCTGTTCAGTTTCCCTGGCTGCTATCGTGCTTCGCTTCACGTTTCTTCCCCTCATCAGCCGCTTGTGGTCACCGACAATCAAACTCTTGACGCTTTCTGTCTCGTTGGCTTTCATTCCCATCCAGCTGGCCACCTTCTCGACAGACTTCTGCACATGAGGAGCAAGTTCCCCGTCCTTTGGTTTTGCTTGTCTCTGCGAAGGTTCAGCGAGAGCAATGCGGAGTGCTTTGGCTTCGATTTCTTCTTGTGTAGGCTCAGGATATCCTTGTGGTTCTTTAGTGTCTGGCGCAATCTTTGGTTCTGGTTTTGACCCAGGTGCGAGAACTGGTAAAACCAGCTGTGGATCTGGCTCAGGCACAGGTCCGAATTCTGTTTGAGGAAATGGCTGAAGTTCTGGTTGAGGCACTGCCTGTTGTACTGGAAGGGGACTTTGCTCAGGTGCTGGTTTTTGTACTTGTTCCATTTGAGGTTCAAGTTGAGGCATTGGTCGGAGAACTGACTTTGGTTCTGGTTGAGGCACAATATGAGGTACTGCTTCTACTCCAGGTCTAAGTCCTTGTTCTTGATGAGGCACTTGTCGATCTAGGTCAGGCACTGGTTGAGAAAGTGACTGTGGTACTGGTTGAAGTGTTTGTTCAGGCATTGGCTTGAGTCCTGGTTGAGGCACTGGTTGCAGCTGTGACTCAGGTATTGGCTGTTGAGGCATTGGTTGTGGCATTGGCTCAACTTCTGGTTGAAGCACTGAGGCAGGTTGAGGGGTTGTCCCAGGTTCTGCTTCAGGTATTGAAAGTGGTATTGGCTCCAGTTTTGACTGAGTCATTTGTTCTGGCTCATGTTGAGATGTTCGTTTGGGTCCTGGTTGAGGTATTGGTGGTGGCATTGGCTCCAATTCTACCTGAGGCATTGGTGTTGGTTCAGGTTGAGGCATTGGTTTGGGTCCTTCTTCAGCTGTTGGTGACTGCATTGGCACAGGCCCTGGTGCAGATATTGGTTGTAGTTTTGCCTCAGGTTCTGCTTCAAGCATTGGCTCTGGCTCAGGTTGAAGCAGCAGCTTGTGTGCTAGTTGAGGTACAGGTTGTGGCATTGGCTTGGAGATTGCTTCAGGCATTGGTACTGCCTCAGGATGTGACATTGACTCAAGCATAAGTTCTGTCCCTTGGTTAGGTTCTGGCATTGGGTGAGGTTGTAGTTCAGGTACTGGTTCAGGCTCTGGTGGTGGCATTGGTTCAGGCCCTGGCTTAAATATTGGCTCAGCCTTTTGTTCAGGGATTAGCCCTGGCTCTTGAAGTATTGGCTCAAGTTCTGGTTTTGGTATTGGTTCTGGTTTTGGAAGTGGCCTTGGTTCTGCTTCTGGCATTGGCCCAGGTTGTAGTTCAGGTGTTGGTTGAGGTCCTAGAGGTAGCATTGGCCCAATCTTTGGTTCTGGATCTGGCTCAAGTTCAGGTATTGTTTGTGGTCCTGTTGGTAGCACTGGCTTGGGCTTGGGTTCATGCACAGGTGCAGCTTCAGGCTGAGGTTCAGGCACAGGTTGTGGTTCTGGAGGTGCCATTGGCTCAGACATTGGCTGTGGTAGAGGAATTGGTTCTGGTTCTACCATTTGTTCTGGTTCAGGTAGCATTTGCTTCAGCTGAGGTTCTGGCATAGGTTCAGGTTCTGGCTTTGGCTCAGGCTTTGGTGCATGCATTAGTGCTGGCTCTTGTGGTATTGGCTCAGGCTCAGGTTGAAGAGTTGGCATTGGCTCAGGTACTGGTTTAGCTATTGATTCTGGCTTTGGTTGGGGAATTGGTTCTGATTCTGCTATTGTTTCTGGTTGTGGCATAAGTTCAGGTTGAGGTTCTGGCACAGGTTCTGGTTCTAGTGCTGGAATTGGCTCAGGCTCAGGCTGTAGAGGTGGCATTGGCTCAGGCACTGCTTCAGGTATTTGCTCAGGCTCTTGTTGGGGAGGTGGCATTGGCATGTGTACTGATTCAGGCATTGGCTGTTGATCTGGTTGAAGAATTTGTTCTGGCTGAGGAATTGGTTCTGGTTCTTGTGGTAGCATTGGCCCAGGCTGAGGTTCTGGCTCAGGGTCAGGTTGTGACATTGGTTCAGGCTCTGCATGCAGTATTGGGTCTGGCACAGGTTCTGCCATTGCCTGTGGCTCTGGTTGTGGCATTGGGCCAGGCTTAGGTTGTGGATGTGGCATTGGTTCAGGCACAGTTTCATGCATTGGCTCTGGCTCCAGAGGTTGTATTGCCTCTGGCTCTGGTTGTGGCATTGGGCCAGGCTTAGGTTCTGGAAGTGGCATTATATCAGGCACTGTTTCATGCATTGGCTCTGGCTCCAGGTTTTGTATTGGCTCTGGCTCTGCCTGTGGCAATGGGCTTGGTTTAGGTTGTGGAGGTGGCACTGGCTCAGGCACTGTTTTATGCATGGGCTCTGGCTCCAGATGAAGCATTGGCTTTGGCTCTGGTTGTGGCATTGTCTCCAATTCAGGTTGTGGAGGTGGCATTGGCTGAGGCATTGGTTCTGGCTTTGACTCTGGTTGCAGCATTGGCTCATGCTCTGGCTGGAGTTTTGGCTCAGACTGAGGTTCTGTAGGTGACATTAGCTCAGGCATTGATTCAGGCATTGGCTTTGGCTCTGGAGGTGGCATTGGCTCGGGCTCTTGTTGAGGAATTGGTTTTTGTTGTGGTAGTGGCATTGGCTCAGGCTGAGGTTCTGGTACAGGTTCTGCTTCTAGTGGTGACATTGGTGCAGGCTGAGGTTCTGACATTGGTTCTGGTTGTGACATTGGCTCAGGCTCTGGCTTTGGAAGAGGCATTGACTCTAGCACTTGTTCAGGCATTGGCTGTGGGCCTGATTGTGGCATTGACTCAGGCTGAGGTTCTCGAGGTGGCATTGGCTCAAACATTGGTTCAGGCATGGGCTCTGGTTCTGGCATTGGCTCAGGCTTTGGCTGTGGCATTGGCTGAGATTCAGGTTGTGGAGCTGGCATTGGCTCAGGCATTGGTTTAGGCATTGACTCTGGTTGTGGCATTAGCTCAGGTTGTGGAGCTGACATTTGCTCAGGCATTTGTTCAGGTTTTAGCTCTGGTTGAGGAATTGGTTCTGGTTCTGGTGGTAGCATTGGTGCAGCCTGAGATTCTGGCATATATTCTGGTTGTGGCATTGGCTCAGGGTCTGGCTTTGAGAAAGGCATTGGCTCTGGCACTAGCTCAGGCATTGGCTGTGGCTCTGGTTGTGGCATTGGCTCAGGCTTAGGTTCTGGGGGTGGTATTGTCTCAGAAACTGGTTCAGGCAAGGGTGCTGGTTGTGGCATTGGCTCAGGCACAGGTTCTTGAGGTGGCATTGTTTCTGGCTCCTGTGGTGGCACTGGCTCAGCTTCAGGTTGCAGAGGTAGCATTGGTTCAGGCATGAGTTTTGGTTGTGGCTCAGGTTCTGGTGGTGGCATTGGCTCAATCACTGGTTTAGGCATGTGCTCTGGTTGTGGCATTGGCTCAGGCCCTGGCTGTGGCATTGGCTTAGGCACAGGTGCTGGAGGTGGCATTGTTTCTGGCTCTGGCTGTGGCATTGGCTCAGGCACAGGTTTTGGAGGTGACATTATTTCTGGCTCTGGTTGTGGAACTGGCTCAGGCTGAGGTTCTGGGGGTGGCATTGGCTCAGGCACTGGTTTAGGCATGGGCTCTGGTTGTGGCATTGGCTCAGGGCCTGGCTGTGGCATTGGCATTGGCTCAGGCACAGGTGCTGGAGGTGGCATTGTTTCTGGCTCTGGTTGTGGCATTGGCTCTGGCTCTGGTTGTGGAACTGGCTCAGGCTGAGGTTCTGGGGGTGCCATTGGTTCAGGCACTGGTTCAGCCATGGGCTCTGGTTGTGGCATTGGCTGAGGCCCTAGCTGTGGCATAGACTCAGGCTCAGGCCCTGGTTGTGGCATTGGCTCAGATGCAGGTTCTGGGGGTGGCATTGGCTCAGGCACTGGTTCAGGCATGGGCTCTGGTTGTGGCATTGGCTCAGGCTCTGGCTGTGGCATTGGCTCAGGCTCAGGCCCTGGTTGTGGCATTGGCTCAGGCACAGGTTCTGGAGGTGGCATTGTTTCTGGCTCTGGTTGTGGCATTGGCTCAGGTTCAGGTTCTGGGGGTGGTATTGGCTCAGGCCCTGGTTCAGTCATGGGCTCTGGTTGTGGCATTGCCTCAGGCTCAGGTTCTGGGGGTGGTATTGGCTGAGGCACTGGTTCAGGCATGGGCTCTGGTTGTGGGGTTGGCTCAGGCCCTGGCTGTGACATTGGGTCAGGCACAGGTTCTGGAGGTGGTATTGTTTCTGGCTCTGGTTGTGCCATTGGGTCAGGCTCTGGCTGTGGTTTTGGCTCAGGTTCACGTGGCATCAGCTCAGGCATTGATTTAGGCATTTGCTCTGGCTCTGGAGGTTGCATTGGCTCTAGTTCTGGTTGTCGAATTGGTTCTTGTTCAACCATTGGTTCTGGTTCAGGCATTGGCTCAGGCTCAGGTACTGGCAATGGTTGAGGCTCTGGTTCAAGTGGTGCCATGGATTCAGGCTGTGGTTCAGGTACTGGCTCTGGTTCAGGTGGTGGCATTGCTTTAGGCTGATGTTCAGGCATTGGCTCAGGCTGAGGTTCAGGCACTGGCTCAGGTTCAGGTATTGGCTGAGGTTGAGGTTCAGGCACTGGCTCAGGTTCAGGGATTGGCTGAGGTTCTGGCTCAGGTATTGGCTCAGGCTTAGATTCAGACATTGGTTCTGGATCTGGTTCAGGTGGTGGCATTTGTTTAGGCTGAGGTTCAGGCATTGGCTCAGGCTGAGGTTCAGGCACTGGCTCAGGCTCAGGTATTGGCTCAGGCTGAGGTTCAGGCACTGGCTCAGGTTTAGGTATTGGCTCAGGGTGAGGTTCAGGCACTGGCTCAGGTTCAGGCATTGGCTCAGGCTGAGGTTCAGGCACTGGCTCAGGTTCAGGCATTGGTGCAGGTTCTGGCTCAGGTGTTGGCTCAGGCTCAGGTTCAGGCATTGGTTCTGGCTCTGGTTCAG
>JAAUXT010109849.1_pt1 | contig 15687 bp, 20 predicted proteins | sample 7278171 | NCBI WGS metagenome assembly JAAUXT01 (sample SAMN14350112, study PRJNA611818) | marine sediment metagenome | isolation source: surface marine sediment (1.8m) | place: French Polynesia: Moorea | collected 2018-08 | reverse complement strand
GAGAGAGAGAGAGAGAGAGAGAGAGAGAGACAGACAGACAGACAGACAGACAGACAGACAGACAGACAGACAGACAGACAGAAAGAAAGAAAGAAAGAAAGAAAGAAAGAACACCAAGCGTGCGATGGACGAAAGTGCGCGTGCACTTGAAAACTGAGGAAAGAAGAGGACATGCACGCACGTCGTTCCTACCTTACCAGCGCAGACCACAAGCAAGTTGCACTGCAGCAAAGCATGACAGCGAAGCGTGTAAAGCAAAGAGCGCCACGAGCAAAACCAGAAGCAGACACCGGAGGATCTACGGCTGGTCAACGTCGAACCACGTGCGGGAGAGCGTCTGCGACGTACCACCTGGTCAGGGACGCCACGCGCGGCGCATCCAGTGTGAACCCAGCCTGACCTGTACAGGGACACAACACATGGCGCATCCAGTGTGTGGAACCCAACCAGACTTGCGCAGAGAAGAAGCGTGTCGCATCCAGAGTGAACACGGCCTGGCCCTGGCTGTATGCTACGTCCAGCCAAAAACGACGTCCACAGATCCTCCCCAACGGTTGGTGCCCTCCGTGCACCTCACGTAGTTACGGTGTATCTCTCTCTCCCTCACGCCGCCTCCACAACCGACACGGACGCGCGCACTGAACGAACTGAGCCCAGAGCGGAGCTGCGCAGCCCAGAGCGAGGCGCAGGAACAAGTGCACCCAACACACGACGCGGCTCGCGAGAGGAGAACAACACAACAGAGCGAGTGCGAGGGGCGGAGTCTGCGCCAAAGTCACGGCAAAGTCACCGCGTCCCGAAGCGAGTGAGGGACGCGCGGCGTGCTTCACTGCAGGCTGGAGCTGCAGGCAAGCGGGCCTGCAGGCAGCAGCAGGAGGAGACCTGCACGCAGGGAGCAGGAGTAGAAGCTGTGAAAACAACCTTTTTTCACACTGGTGACGCGCTTCAACTTTTCGACGTCGTGAAGATTGACGTCCAGAATGGTCTGTGCCACTTTTTGGCAACTGCCAAGGGGTCTCGAGTTCAATTTGACGCCGACAACATTTTGACGTGCATGTCAACTTTTTTTTGACGCCAAGGGCGCTGAGGTGAAAACCTCAAACTGCTACAGGAGATGCAAGGTGCAGTGACACTCGCATTCCATATCAACTGGCACCTGCAACGGGAGGAGGGCTTTTTGTTCACTCTTGACCCAACCCGACCTCCAGGGCAGACTTTTCCCACAGCAGAATAACTTCTTCTGCAAATGCAGGACCAAATGGAGTGACTCTGTCTCTGTTCCGCTGCAAAAGCGTTGAAAATCTCACAAGAAACGACAAGCGTCACGTCCCTGCAGTCAACAAGCGTTGGGGTTGTCGCGCACTGCACCCGTCCCCCGAAGTCATGTGGCGCTCTGCTGTTGGGGGCCCCATGGGTGACCCCCACTGCTGCCCCCCCCACCGCTGCCCCCCCCCAACTGCTGACCCCACTGTTGTGACCACCGTACGGTGCTCAACCCTTTCCATGTCCCCTTGGAACACAAGGTTCCCCTGCAGAAAACAGACTGAGTCTCTTGGCTCCAAATAGGTTGTCAGGGGCAACAACAACAACAACAACAACAACAACAACAACAACAGCAGCAGCAGCAGCAGTTCTGAACAACAAATATGCAGTTGTCACAAACATGGATGGACGTGTTTGCACCGCACATCGTGACCTGATGCCACAAGACAGTAAACAACAAAAAATAGTAAATTGCTCAAATCCTCACCCTCCCCTCGGACCAACTCGACTCTTAATCTGCTCTTTAAAACTTTTTTTTCATTCCAAGAAAAACGTCATAAAACTTTCCACGCCGTAGAAGCGTAAACGCTGAGTCAACGCTCTCGTTCCCAACTCGAAAAGTTGGAAGTTTTCCCCCGCAACAGAGGCTTTGTTTTTTCCCAACAAGTCTCTCGGGTTTCCAGCCTACGACAGGATTTTCCTCAATTAAACCGCGCACTTTCCGTCCCTCCCTCCCCCGCTGCGCTGCGCTGCGCTGCGCTGCGACACCCATCGAACGAGAAGGTCAGACCGCAGGCCTCTCAACCTGCGATGCGACAGTAGCAGCCAGGACGGACGAGTCTTATCGTCTGTCACGTATCTGGATTCTTGTGAGGTTCACTGTCCTGATCGCCTCCGTTTTCAGGAGATCGCACCATTCAATCTTTTGCCACAATTTTGCAAATTTCAGGTTGTGAAGAAAGACCAGCCACAATCTGCGTGGCAAATCGTGGGAATTTTCAGCAGGACAGGCACAATGTGGAGTTGGTTTTGCTGTGGCGTTTCAAACAAGTTGCTTGATCACAGAAACTTGGAATTGGGCTCTTTGTGTTCACGTCTTTGATCCCAGTAGTTTTTTTCTCTGGTGGCTGGATACACTGAAACAGGCAAAAAAGACACAGCAAGAACTGCAGTGCAAAGTGCCTTTTTTGCCAATTCCAAGTTTCTGTGATCAACGTGAGTTCCATTGTCTGCAGTTCGGACACAAGTTGTAGCTTGACTGATAGCTTGATTGGTGCCAACCTCCACAAAACGGGCAACGACCAGGAACTTTCTGGACAAACCCCTCTCCCCAAAACAAAAATACCAGCAGGTGATCTTGCCCGGTCCCGCTACGGCTCCGTCTGTCCCATGCCGCAGACCTCCCACTGGGTCCCGCAGGCTGCGACAGGGCTGGACCCGGTCCCTCCGTCAGGCAGGCCGGACCCAGGGTCCCCGCGCACCGCACAGACCACTTCGCTTGGATCCCCCGGCCGGACCCGTCGGTCCCATGCCGCGGACCTCGCACTGTCTCCCGCACGGTCCGGGCGCCTGCGCCCCGTCCCTCTCCCACGGTCCTTCTCTCTGACTGCACAGTACAGTAGGACGCACACAGAGCGCAAGGTTCTGACGATAAAACAACGCGCGGATTCGCGCTGGTCGTGCTCTCTCGCTTGGTCAAGTGGCCAACGTACCACTCCCGTCTGGGGCGTTCCGAACTACGCGCGTCCAGTTGACGTGTGTGTGTGTGGCAGGGGTTTCTCCCTTTTACAGCTCTGTGTGTGTGTGTGTGTGTGTCTGTCTGTCTGTCTGTTCCTCCCTCTTACAGCATTGTGTGTGTGTGTGTGTGCGTGTGTGTGCGCGTATGGGTGTCTGCCTGTGTGTATGTATGTGCGTGCGTGTGTGTGTACAAGCCAAAACCAAATATTCCAAATCTGAACAGGCCTTGTGGATACGTCGACTTGACGCGTGCACTATGGAAGTTGCCCTGTGATCCTTCAGAACGTCGCCGTACCCAGCGATAGGGGCCTGTGTATCCCCCGCACAAGTTTGCTTCACCGCACAATTCTCGCACAAGTCGCGTTCCCACCTCTCGGTGTCAAGACATCTTCATTCATACCAGGTACGTCAGTCACGCGTTGCGTCACGTCACGTCACGTCACGTCGCGTCACAAACGCAGGTGGACGTGGCGCGTCTGACGTGACCCCAGCCTCACCTCACCTCACCTCCCCGTGGCCTGGTGTCCCTCTCCTATCCGTGTCTCCACTTACAATCCACACCTTATCACGCCAACCAGAGCTCCTCCTCACTTCCCTTCACAAACCTAAAAAAAAACAAACTGCACAACAATCCATCCACTTGAAGATGCGAAGATCCTTCACTCCTCCTCCTCCTCTCTCACTCTCAGTCACTACTGAACACTGCGACCTTCCTCCGGTCTACGCTGCCCAGAAAACTATGCGAAAACGCACCGAATGAGCGTCCATTTTTTATGCGTATTTGCCTCATCGTTGTAACACGGGTCTGTCTCTCTCTCTCTCTCTCTCTCTCTCTCTCTCTCTCTCTCAATCTCTCTCTCTCTCTCTCTCCTGACTTTTTTGTGCCTTGTTTATCACTATGCTTTTGCACTAAGAAAAAGGCAACTAAGTGTCGGAGGCGCGGTGAGGCGGGCTGGTCGCTGCGCGGTGGCGACGCCTGGCGAGAAACACAGACAACGAATCAGGCTCCGGAGATCCAGTGTGTTACAACTGTTGATAAGTTTGACAATTCTAATTTTTTTGGCAAAATTCAAAATGAAGCACCGAACGAACCCCCCAGACCCAGCACCGCTCTTTTTCTCTCACAGACATCCGTTCCAGGTCGTATCTGTGGTGTCGAGCGTTGTTGGGTTCGGCTTCACTTCCTTTTCGTGTGGATTTCGTCTCGGGTGGTTGACCTTCTGACCTTGATTCAGACACGGGTCAAATGGCACAATTATCTCACGATAGTAATAACGGGTCTCGAGAACAATGGCCGCAGCGTTCAAAAAACAAATCCCTGTGTCATATCTCCTGGTTGGCGGCTTGGGTTTTCTTTGTCCTGTTGGGGTGAGGAAACAGAGGTCAGTCCACCCCGCTCCTCGGAGAGGAACAACACCCCTCCCCCCTGAAGACGCGTCTCAATCCTCTCTGGTTACCGTATTCACTCGTACACAAGACGCACTCAAGCGCTCGACGCACATCTGCTTCATGTTTCTGGCGATGAGGCCACACTGAGACAGCACGGAGTTTCGGCAAAAGTGTAAACGTAGATGTAGGCATGCACATTGGCGTGGAATCTCACCCAGTGGGACCCACTACACTACAAAATTCTAAAGTTAAAATCAAACAAGACCCTTCGGGACCACACGCTTAAAAATAAATTGTATTCTTGACCAGATGTTTACTTTCTATTTATCTTGAAATTTCTTCAATTTTTTTTGTGATCTGCGCCGCTACCGGTCGAGCGCGAAGCACTAGAGGCATCCTCTTCCAAAAGTATGTCTACAGCACTTTCTCCATGAAAATGGTACTCAATTGTGTTCATATTTGGTCTGTAGATTTGTTTTTGGTCAAGGATAAGGTGCCAGGAAGGAAATTGATCAAAATAGCCTCTCTGTGATTTGGCTTTGTTCCAATTTTGCTCTTGCCTGAGACTTTTGACCTTTAGGTAAAATGGGGTCAGTTGGTTGAACTTGAGCAGTTGAGGTGCAAATCACGCGAGTTCCGTCGAACTTTTTTTTTTTTTTCAAATTAGTACTGAATAATTTGTTTGGAATCTGGGTTTTATTTTGATCCAGGGAGTACTGGGTCCCACAGGGTGAGATCCTGTGTCTACGTTCACGCCTACGTCTACGTTTTCAATTTGCGGAAACTCCCCAGTGTTGCACTGCTCCCCATACGATTGGTGGAGACCTCATGAAATTCATTTCCACGGGGTAAAGGTGTCCACAACACGAGTGCACATTCCAGGCTGGTTCGCACCATTCGCAGTGGCGCAGGGTTGGAGATGGGAAGCAGGCCAAGGCAGGATTTCCGAAACTCTGGCGGTTCCAGGATTGAGGTCAGGTGTGTGTGTGTGTGTGTGTGTGTGTGTGTGTGTGTGTGTGTGCGTGTGTGTGTGGTGGACAGGCCGGGGCTGCAAACCTTTCGGGACCCAAACTCCAACCTTGAAAATTCTGACTTGCAGAAGTACGGCACAGCGCACCTGTGCGCACAAAATTTGCAAGAAGGCAGGAGTAAATTTCTTCGCGGGAGTGAGGGGACCAAGGACCCAGGGTCTGCTGGAGAATTTTCGGGACATGGGGGGTGTGGCCATCTGTGTCCGTTGTTTGATTTCTTGGGTGGGGGGCACAAAGGAAAGGGGCTACATCAAGGTCAGCTGGACGCACGAGCTTCACACGTCTTCCTTCAGTCAACAGCCAATGGGGTCTCAGTTTTCAGCTGCAGCTCCCAAACCACGCTGCGCTCAACAGCGTTTTCTTTTGATTTTCTTGCGTGAAGCAAATTGCCACGGCGTGCGAACGAGCTTCCGCCAAGAACTCTGTCAGTTGTCGTGTCCCCGCCAACCTCAACTCACCACTTGAATCGGCGCACAGTTTGATTGACAGGTGAACAACGCCGACACTACACGTCAACAGGCAGAAATTCTTGCAAGAACCTAGTAAAGCTCGCATGTTCCGCTGCTGCACAGCCCGAAGTCGAGGCGCCCAGTGCGCTTCTACAACTCTGCGATCACAAAACCAGTCGTATGTGCTCGCATCGTGGTAGAAATGGGTTCTCACCTCACGACAAGGGTTCCTGTTCAATCACACAACTCCTTTCTTGACCAATGGTCTCGAATATTCATTGTGTGATTTCACAGCAGGAACCATTTTTGTACAGTGTGAGAACCCTGTCTTCACGCGGATCCGTCAAGTCCGCTGGGAACTCAAACACCGTGGCGTTGCCACGCGACCATAAACTTCCTTCAGTTCGCACCAACAGCAGCGTCGGTTCATCCTCTCCCTCACTCCCTCTGGCTCGTCCCCTCCATCCGAGCACCCGGCTCCACCATCACAAACAATGTTGCGTAGTTGCGTCTCCAGAGACTGTGGTGCCTAATTGCGCAGTTCGTTGTGTAACTGTAGTTGGGAACGGCGAACTGGTGTCTCAGTGGTTGATCACAGGTTTCTGTGTCGTGACTCCTGTTGTGATGTGGCTGCTGCGAAGTGCGTCTTCAGGTCAAGGAACAAACACGAGACGCAACCCAAAAGCTCGGGAACACACACACACACACACACACACACACACACACACACACACCAACACGCACACACATAAGAACGACCAGAACCGCTTGTGCGTGAGAATGTCACATGCAAATTGCACTGGAGGAGCCGTTGCAAATGTACCCAAATGTAGCAACCCAACACATGCATCCACACGCTGAACACACACACACGAAGCACACACACACACACACACACACACACACACACACACACACAGAAAACGTCTGCGCTCCGACTCTTGACATGCGCACTCTTCCACCCGCTGTCGTCACCAATCATCGCAGCGCCCTCGCGACGTCCCCGTCACCATGGCAACAACTCCGATCCCACGCTGACAACCAACAAGAAAAGGCCATTTCCGGTTGTCTTGGGCAGAACAGTGAGAAACCACAACGGCCCCTTCGATCCGGTAAGACACGGGAACTGGCGTCTCCGCCACACAACAAACAAAACAGAGAAGCCAACGCTCCACCCTGAACGAACGAATGAACAGACAAACGTTCTCCCTCTCGAGCACACCCACACACACTGTCACACGAACCAGTCGCTCGAGGCCAGAAAACACCCAGAGAAGCCACTCAAAGCGCCGCAAAACTACTTAGCAGATAACGTTACCGTGGTAACAGCAAGTTCCAGTGTCAGACTACGAGGATCTATCATTTAATTCTGAGAATGGTCATGATCGGAACCTTCTGCAATTGTTGCACAATGTGGCCCAATTTGTACCCAAGCAGACTGTAAAACAGTGGAAACTGTCAAAGAGCTTCAACATGTGCAAAGGTTCTGATCATGACCATTCTCAGAATTAAATGATAGATCCTCGTAACTCGTCAACAGCCTTGAGCACCTGACAGACGGACGTTTCTAGGAAACAGCGTCGCGACGACAGCCGACGCTGTTGCTCACGAAGTCGGTCAAAAGTCTCAGACTGATTCACGCGTATCTGCGCCGTGCGATGCGTCTCAGCGAACGTCGTGTTGCCTTGGCAACGCAGACACGTGTTGCGTGGACGTGGCTGCGCAATCATCAGTCAGGGTTTCTGGACGTCACCGAGACAAATATACAAATCCGTTCTTTAGTGCGTGTATTACGTACGGGCACTGCCGGTTGCCCATGACGTCACGTAGGCGCAGCGTCACCAGGCGAACAACACGTAACCAGGGTGAACAACCTGGCGACGGACGCCACAATGACAGACACGTCGAGACGTCACCTCATTAGCCAACCAGACAGAAGGACACGCGAGTCGGGCAATCAAACGTCGCCAAGCGTTCTTTCACTTTCGCATTCACAAACACTCACGCCTCACAAACACCAACTTTCCTTGTCTCCTTCCCTCTCTGCCTGTGTCTCTCTCACACGCACGCACTTATTTCCTCTCTGTCTTCGTGTGTGTGCGTGTGTGTGTCTCACACACGCACACACGCACGTAACTTCACCCCAACATTTCAATCGTTTGCTGAGTCAACGTCCCCTCTCAAACATACCAGGTAAAATCCAGGGGAAATGGAAAACTGTACATATTAACTTGCCCCGTCCATCTCAGGCAAGACGCAACACACACACACACACACCACACACACACACACACCCATCTCTGAGGAGACAGGGCAACCCCACCCTCAGATAATGAGAAAATTCAAGCGCAATTGCACAGAACTAGGTGCGTAACACACACACACACACACGCACACACACACACACACACACACACACACACACACAAGCCAAACCGCAGGTACATCACAGCTCTCCCCTGCTCATCTCAGCTCAGACCTGTGCTGAGCCTCCGTGCCTTCTCGCCCTTTGTTCCTTGATCCCAGACGCGGCGCTGTCTTGTCTCACAGATCCACTTTGTCCTCCGAATCTGAGAAGCACTCCAAATGTCACATCCATCATCTCAAGTGGCTGGGGGGGGGGTGTTGAGATGTGCAGTGCGGGGAGGACAATAACAAGTGTCTGCTGCTGCGTTTGTCTCGCTGCGTTCAACACACACACGCACGCACACACACGTACACACACAAGGGCATTGGCTTTGTCATGGGAAGTAGAAACACTGGATCATGGAGCAAGGAGGCTATATACGCCCAGAAAGCGCGCGGTTCAACGCGGTTGGCACAGTCAAAATGTCTCCCAGTGGAGAGGTTTAGCTGCACCCGGTGCGGAGGCCTTCATGCCCGTCCGGTCCGGCGTCCGGTGCTAAGGGGCCCGCACCTTTACTCCTTGGCCAAGATTACTTGGCTTTGAGAGGGTGTGGGCCAGGAATCAACCTGTGCGTCTGAGAAAACACAACCAACCACTGCCCCCCCCCATGCAAAGGCAACGAAACACAGACACACGCACACACACACAGACACAGGCACACACACACACACACACACACACACAGATCGCACCGAGTGAACGGAAGGATGTCTTGGGCGAACCGAGAGCTTGAAGACTGACACATCATTCAACTTCTCCGGCCTCAAAATGCGTTTTGCAAAAGTGAATTGTCCAACCAACACAACTCCTTCAACCCTGAAAACATCACAAACTTCGGTCCTGCCTGGTCTCGTTCTCCAACACACGCCCGATAAAAATGGTTGCAGTCTGAGTACACCCGACGCCGTCTTGTAGATTCTGGTGGCAGACAACACGCACATGACACACACACACACACACACACACACACACACACACACACACACACCCCTTCTCTCCAGCAAAACGCAACTGGTGACGTAACGTCGCGTCCACACGGCGACGCCGTCAATCAGAGCCCACTGGTGGTGACAATCCACACACTGTCGCAAGCACTCAATCTCCATGGCAACTGACAAACATCGAACAATTTAGAGACGTCATGATGTCAAAGATTCGCGTGACCTACATTTCGTGACCTACATTCCACATTTTGTCGTGCAGAAATCGGCGTTTTGTGTAGCGTATCGCGGTCAGCGTGAACGCGTCAACATCCGAGCGCAGTGACGACGCGCCGACCCGGAATATACTCGTATCACGTTTGAGAAACCCCCGCTGGAGCCCCCATCGCCGCGTCGCTTTTGCTTGAACGCTGCGCCGAAACTTCCACTTTGACGTCAGATCTAACGTGCGTCTGGTTCTGGCGACGCAACGCCACGGCGTCGCGTTACGTCATCATGACGTCACGTCGCTGCGTCATCGCGTCAATGAAGACGTTGACCAAAGACACGGAACGTCCGTGGCTGACGTGGACGAGTGGGTTGTGCGATGACCAAACGAATGGTCCTTGTGTTCCACTGATTGGTCATCAGTACCACACAGCACCAGCAGTACACCTCTTCCACAGAGGGACGTTTTGTACTTTTTCCACGTATCAAACGTCCTTTGCCAGCTTCAACCACGTCAGCCACCCACCCACGTATTGAGGACACGTCCGAAAAAAACGCGCGAACTCGCTATCTATCTAAATGACGTCACTTACCTCGGACACGTCGTCGGGCGCGTGGTGTTCGCTCCTGTGCGACGCTGGTTCCATCACCGACACCGTGGTGGCGCCGTCCAGCGGCAGAGACGAGTCCGGTGGCTCCAAGCCTCGACCGTCAACAAAACTTCTGCCAAACAAAGGAAACAAACGACTTACTTTTTTCAGGAAAACGAAGAACAGACGCGGCGTCGAGAAGAAACAGATTGGTGATTGACCATCCTTTTTGGGGTTTTCTTCGAAAGCCTCTTGACTTGAGGTTCGGTTGAAGCATTCAAAAGAACCACCCTCCACCCCACGGGTGAGAATCACTTGAGACTGACACGGAAAACTCCACTGGAGACCAGCTTGCACTCATAAATCCCAGAACAGGCCCAACAGACTACTTTTTCCTGTATTTTGCACTCAATATGGACACAAAGGAAACTGAAATTGTAGAAAGTTTGGGTTTTTTTGCCCGTTCTTGAGTTTATGGGGGGGGGGGGGGAGATTCCCCGCCCTCGTGCCATGTGCTGCTTCTTTGGGGAGTGCACCAAACTGGAACATTTTTTGCTCACTTTTCAACTGTTCAACACAGACCCGCAATGGTGTGGCAAGAGTCAGGCTCCTAGACTGTCAGGGTCTCAGACTGTCAGGCTCTCAGACTGTCAGGGTCTCAGACTGTCAGGCTCTCAGACTGTCAGGCTCTCAGACTGTCAGGCTCTCAGACTGTCAGGCTCTCAGACTGTCAGGCTCTCAGACTGTCAGGGTCTCAGACTGTCAGGCTCTCAGACTGTCAGGCTCTCAGACTGTCAGGCTCTCAGACTGCAGTCTCAACAAGACGGATGTAAAGGACACGGACGCATCCCACCCAGGACGGATCTTCTTGAACACGGACTTGCTCTCGGCCCCTGTTCGTTTTCAAACTGCGTTGCACACATACACACACGCACACACACGCACACAGCACACGCACACATTATCATGTGTGTGTTGTGTCGTGTGTGCGTATCTGGGTGTGTGTGTGTATATGTGACATGATGCGAGCGGCAACACACACACACACACACACACACACACACACACACACACACACACACCAGGCAATCAAGACACCCACCACGCTCAAGTCCCTCCTGGAAGCCCTCCCTCGCGCAGGCGCACACGGGCTCCAGTGTCTCCAGCCAATGAGAAGGCAGCGGACGGACGCCACGCGATACGCATGCGTCGCACGTGCGCGCCTCGACGTTATGCAATCAGTGGTCGACTCCAGACCTGCATTGCGGATATTACGGACACTCTCAAAACTGAGTTACCTATCGACAGTACCACTCATACATTCGCTCGAAGACCCAGAAACGTCACTGAATCTATCCCCAACATTCCCACAACAAGAACTGGACTCTCAAACTCTTTCCAAAATAGACTTTCAACACCACATTGAAAAACGCATTGCGTACCATTCAAACAGTCTCAGTATATCAGGCCAGCCACGAGAATGGTGAAACACAACAATGGGTCTTCAGACAACCCCACACCACGACTGCACACTGGATTGTACTCAGCGTTCACAACTCACAGTACGCTGCAATGAGTAACACTGTACATCAAGCGGTGAAGCTCAGAAACAGCTTCCAGTCAACCAGGAGAGCAGCTCTAGGAGTTCAAAACAAGGACATTTCCATGTGACACACACACGTAGATACGCACCACACACGCACACACGCACGCACACCCCAGGTTTGACAGCGTCCCATTGTAACGCAGGTCAGCAGGGACGCTGCTGTGTTAGGCAGCTCCGCTCTGTCGCCAAGTGGGCGCGTTCGATCTGCCTCCCACCGGGGGCCGTTCTATGTGCCGGCCGTTCTATTTACCCCCCACTTGGGGCCGTTCTACTTTCCGCGCACAGTGGGTCGTTCAACCTACTTTCCACCAAGGGAGTTCTATGTGACCCCCATTTGGGGCCGTTCTATTTGCCCCCACTGAGAACAGTTCTATGTGCCTCCAGATGAGGGCCGTTCTATGTGTCCCCAATGAGGGCCGTTCTATCTCCACTTCCACAGTGAAGTTCGACGCGTCTGCTGCACCAAGTGGGCGCACTGGATGTGCCCAAGTGCAGCCCTTCCTGTGGCTGTACCGCGTGACCCACGTGACCCACTTGACCCACGTGACCTTATTACCTCGACACAGACGCAGCGTACTCGACCCACCCCGTTTGGTTCAGAGAATTGTGGGACATTAGACACCAGAAGCACCTCCTTTCAGGAGAAAAACTCTTGAAACAGACGAGAGAAAAACATCAACAGAGGTTCAGTCAGGCCAGAAGTACGAGGTTCTATCAACTGAAAGTGTTACTTGTCATGTTCGGCGGTGCCGGTTTATTGACAAGGCATTTAGTCACAGCTCATTGAGCGCAGAAATGTGGACAAAGACAACAACAACAACAACAGTCTTTTCCTAAATTGCAGACCAAACAAATGAAGGAACTGTCAGAACTGAAACTGTCCGAAAATGTCAAAGTCTTTGCAAGCCCAAAAAAGTCAAATGGGGCGCAAATTAGGGTCCATGCCCTCAAAGTATCTGCCTTGGAAGACGAGGCATTTGCGGCAGCGGTTGATCCACATTTGGAAGCACTTCTTCCATTGGTCTGAGCTGATCTGTCCAATTTCATGCACAATTGCTGCAGCCAAGGTGTTGATATCCTTGAAGTCTTTCCCTCGCAACTTGCGCTTCAGGAGGGGGAACAGGAAAAAGTCCGCTGGGGATAAGTCTGGGGAATAGGGCGGGTGTTTCATGAGGCTCCATCCCCATTGCCTCAATGACCCCTGCACAAGGTAGCTGCGGTGTGCAGGGGCATTGTCCATATGTAGCTGGTATCTGTCAAGTTGCCTGAACACCTGGACGCCTCTTCTTGTGTGCACTGAGTTGAGTACCTGGTCAAGGAGAGGGTCAAAAACTTCCTTGGACACAGTTTGATTGGCAAAGAACTCATAGTGCACGATTCCTTTTCTGTCGAAAAATGGAATGAACATCAATTTCTTTGTGCTCATTTCCCTGCGCACTGCTTGTGGCCGTTGCTCCTCCTTTGTCATCCAATGCATATTCTCCACTTTGGAGAGGGGGTCAAGGACGTAAAACCACGCCTCATCCGTGGTCATGATCCAATCCAGACCAGCGGGGGATGTGCCATAGACGGAAACAAAGTTAGTGCAGAAATCAACATGCCTTCTCTTGTCTCCTGCTGTGAGCTTGTGCGGTACAGACTTGGCTGCCAGCTTCTTTATCGCAAGGTCTCGGTGAAGGATGTGATGAGCACTCCCATAAGAAATTGCCAATCTGGTGGACAACTTGTGGATTCCAATCCTCCTGTTCCCTGTCACTAGTCTCTTGCATTTGGCAATTGTTTGTGGTGTCCGGACTTTGTGAGCCTGACCGGGGCGTGCCAGATCGCCTAGTTTTTGTCATCCACTCTTGAAAGCTTTATGCCACCTGAAGACAGTCATTCTGGAGTAGCACTTGCCTTTCAGGGCGTGGTGAAGATGGTGGTATGTGTCTGAGGCTGTGCACCCTTCAGCAGAACAGAACCAGATGATGACGCGTTGCACCAGTCTCCGAGGAATGAGCATTGACATTGTCACTTTTTTAGTCTCCATGATTCCTTGTCTGTGACTGTTTGCACAGTGCCAATTGGCGGCACGCTTTGGTGCTTAATTGCACTCCTGAAGTTGGACAAAGGAATCATCAGTGTCTTCAGACTACACTCAGAGGAAATGTGTGACAGCCAGTGCACATCGGCACCGCTGAACATGACAAGTAACACTTTCAGTTGATAGAACCTCGTAAAAGCGATTTGTTTGCTCGCTGCTTTCACATGCACAGTGATTCAGCTCCTGTTCTTTGGTGTGGGGATGCAGCACCCATTGACTTGTACAGGGATGCAGCACCCATTGACTTGTTTGGGAGTGCAACACCCATTGACTTGAGTATAGATTCAGCACCCACTGTCTTGTGCAGAAATGGAGCACCCATTGGCATGTGCAGACATACAGCACCCATTGACTTACAACACCCATTGACTTGTGCAGGGATGTATCTCCCATTGAATTATTATCGGATTCAACCGGTGACACATGCCGCGGTTTGAGTGTCGATGCTGGTACCTCAGCGTTGAATGGCCTCAATGCGGGATGGCCCGAGTTGCCTGTAGTGGCCGTTGATAACACGCTATCAGAGGTGGTTCCCCGCGCAGATAAGCGCAGCTGAGTGTGGAGACGCTAAGTGCTGCCGTGCTCACCGTGCTGTGGACTGAGTGGACGCCGAGCCGCCGTTCCCTATCAGAGACGCAGCGGGCTCCACTCACCACGGCGCTCGTCCATCTACACCCGAGAAGTGTGGATTGAGGTCCAGCTGAGCGGGGTGTGCCACGTCCCTCAATTGTCGTGTGGAAGATATCCTATCTTCCCACGCGCGCAATCCAGCTTTCAACGGTGTGCTGAGTACCTGGGGGAGCTGCTTTGGTGGAGCTATGCTGGGTAGGCTAAAGCTACTCTCCAGGGACAGTACCCATGCTGACATACAAAAGTCGTGGCACTATACTTCCTTGGCAGATCAGCACTTCTCTGGACTGAGTAATGAAGTAGCAAATGTTCACTTGTGTCATTTGCTCTCTGGTGCAGCCTGAGATGGAACCTGGGCTGCCACACTGTGGTACCGTGAAGCACGGCGAAGTGCACGGAAAGCCCAACCGAGGCAAGCCGCACATAACACAATGGCCGCTGCATCGCAAGGTACTCACCACTCAATGCAGGGTGTGGCACATCGCGTGTGTATCTGACCTGGCCCGAGGCCACTCTCCAGGGCCCTGATTGGCGGAAGTGAGGATTTCCGTGAGCAGTCGGCGCCCTGACCACGCAGACGCAGTCACTTCCGGTCAGGGACTTCCGGTCGGGAAGCCCGGCGTCGGGCGTCGGGCTCGGCTGTCACCTCGTCGTGAACCTCGTTTCCGCTTCGTGGTCAACGTTTGTTCGCGTATCTCCACAGGGACAAGGAACGGCGTGTGTGTGTGTGTGTGTGTGTGTGTGTGTGTGTGTGTGTGTGTGCGTGTGCGTGTGTGTACGTGCGTGTGCCTGTGTGTGTACGTGCGCAACTGTGTGCACGTGTGCGTACATGTGAGTGACCTTGGCCTTCCTTTTGTGGCAGATGTTTGTGATTTTATAGGGTGATGGCATGTGTGCGTGTGTGTGTCTGTGCGTGTGTGCGTGCGTGCATGTGTGCGTGCATACGTGTGATCTTGGCCTTCCTCTTGTGGCAGATGTTTGTGATTTTACAGGGTGATGGCATGTGTGTGTGCGTGTGTGTGCGTGTGTGCGTGTGTAACCTCAGCTTCCCTCTCTGTCGCAGAGGCTCCAGGGAAGCCACACCCAACGATGAGCGAACCATTTTTTCCAGACGGTGTGCAAAAAAAGACGGGGACTCGACAGACAAAGGCTCAGAGCCACAAGGCTTCTCCTTTATCCGCTGTACGTGAAGCTGAAGCCGCCTTGATTAAAATGTCACAGCGCTCCGGACACAAAGTACATTGTTTTTAGGTGATTTGAACCCTGAAGCATACATTGTATAATGTATGGTGATGGTGAAAATCACCTATAGGCATCAAGAGGCAAAATCTGTGAACGTGAGTTTGAAAGTGTT
>JAAUXT010004826.1_pt1 | contig 15687 bp, 14 predicted proteins | sample 7278171 | NCBI WGS metagenome assembly JAAUXT01 (sample SAMN14350112, study PRJNA611818) | marine sediment metagenome | isolation source: surface marine sediment (1.8m) | place: French Polynesia: Moorea | collected 2018-08 | reverse complement strand
TGTGTGTGTGTGTGTGTGTGTGTGTGTGTGTGTGTGTGTGCGTGTGTATGTGTGTGTGCGTGCGTGCGTGTGTATGTGTGTGTGCGTGCGTGCGTGTGTGTGTGTGTGTGTGTGGTGAGATCGGCCGCGTCTCCTCCCCTGAGCGGAACCAGGATTTCGGGTCATTTCTGTCAAGTTCGTTTTCCACATGCAAGGATTCCAGGCAAGAATCTGTCAGGTCGGGGGGTTTCAACTCTACCCATGCGTCGTAACAAGGAACTCTTGGCCGCCGGTTTTGCTGTGAGATCTTTCTTCAAAGGTAGGTTTTCAGTTGTCCAACCTTTTCCGTGTCTTCCCCTTTCCAGACAGACCCCTTCAAGACTCCCTTCCTCTTGCCGACCAAATCCTGTCGGACACTCAGCCGAAAAGGGGGATATCTTTTGAGTGTTTGACATGTACAACTTGTACAGAAAGAAAAGACAATGATTTGTTTCAATTTGCTTCTTTTCAAGAGCACTCAAGAACACAATCAGAACATGAATAGATCATCATCTGCATGTGTCATCCGCACTTTTCACATTTAGGTGCAAGCAAAACACACGTTTCTCCATTGCAAACAAATTATTTGTGAATGGCATGTGTTGAATCAATTCAATTCAAGTGATATTTTGAAAACGTCACTGTTTTTGCACGCAGAACAACACAACAGCGAATGCAGAAGGGGCTGATGTGACCTATAAGCCGCCAACATGAGCACGAAATAGCTTTTGCCCCTCCCTCAAGACAAAAAAATAATTCTGTTTCTACTTCAGTTGTACACACAACAATCTGTCCCGCCTCTTTTCTGGCCCTCGAACGCAACCTTGCGGAATCATGCAGATGCACACGAGAATTCAACATTCAGGACAACAGAAAAGTGTTGTGATTCTGACGAAGGTTACAGGTCACGCACCTGCACGAGACCCAGAGAGGATGCAGCCCTGAACAGATAAATTTGTCTCCAATTGTTTTGCTTTTTAGGCACGTGTTTTGTGTTTCGAAGGTGTGGTTGTGCCCTCCTCCCTGCAGGGTACTGGACTCCACGGAACCAGGATGATCCTTCTCCATCTGGAGATGTTTTCACCTTTTTCAAACCGCGCTTTCACCTGAATTTGCGTTTCAAACGAAGCCATAAGATCTTCGCGACAGTGACATGTAACCGGAGACGAACATGTGGCTTCGTGACTCCCAAGGATTCAGCGAAAAATCATGCTCTCACAGATTGGTGGATTCATTGAAGGCAGTCAACGTTCTGCAGACGAATCTAGGGAGAAGTTGAGGTGCGCCTCTCACCAACTGCAACGCCAGTCGAATCCCATGCAGACGAGGTCCCAGTCATGAACGAATCTTGGACGACCTGTTGGAGATGTTTTCCTCGCACTGAGTCGGAGATGAGACAGGCACGCGCCGGTTCCGTCCGTTCCGCTGTTGTCTGGACAGAACAAGGAGCCCTCTGACTTCTCAGGACTCCAGTCACGTTGTCGTGGCACTGCGGCCGCCACTGTTGTCTGATCTGTGTCTTTGACAGCGATTGGGGGGTCTCAGAATCCGCCACTTGCTTCTACAGCAAATCTTCTGACAGCTCTGTAGAGCTAGAGCTCCCCTCTCTTTGCTTTTGTGTCAGTTGGAGATCACAGCTGCAAAGGTACTTGACGCACGTGTGTGAACGCAAGCCTTCACCCAATCACACATGAGCTCATCCCGCAACACATGTGGATCCTGCGGGTTTGCACTTTCCCAAGGTCTTCACTCGCATGCATGCATGTGCCTCCCGAATCGCTTGTTGCACAACACACGCGCAATGTGTTGAAAAGGCATTCGAATCCACCAGCATGGCAGCTTCAAGCGAGCAGGAGCTAGGTCTCCACACGCTGGATGTCGTTGAGTTCATGCGACTGCGTCTGCTGAATTTGCAGGGACCAACCTCGCACCCGACTTGACAGGTCCACCCTGGTGAGATCTTATCACACAAAGAGTTTGGCTCCTCGAGCTGGTCAGGCGAGCCGAAGTCAGCCCGCTGTCCCAGTCGAGACCCAGCCTGACACACAAGTAGACGGGGTTCCGACTCACAAGGCAGTGGACCGGTCTCGCGCAACCGCTGGTCAGCATCACTCGTACACGTTGCTCTTGGCTGGATATGGTCAGGACCTCACCTACAGAGCACTGGACATCCTGTCTCTGTAGTGTCCTGCTCCGGCCTGAGCCTCCCGGTGGTACCCGTCACACGCAGCTGGAGGTGGCGCCGTCACACACAGCTGGAGGTAGTGATGTCACACACAGCTGGAGGCGGCACTGTCACACACAGCTGGAGGTAGTGATGTCACACACAGCTGGAGGCGGCGCCGTCACACACAGCTGGAGGTAGTGACGTCACACACAGTTGGAGGCGGCGCCGTCACACACAGCTGGAGGTAGTGATGTCACACACAGCTGGAGACGGCACTGTCACACACAGCTGGAGGCGGCGCCGTCACACACAGCTGGAGGTAGTGATGTCACACACAGCTGGAGACGGCACTGTCACACACAGCTGGAGGCGGCGCCGTCACACACAGCTGGAGGTAGCGCCGTCACACACAGCTGGAGGCGGCGCCGTCACACACAGCTGGAGGCAACGCCGTCACACACAGCTGGAGGCGGCGCCGTCACACACAGCTGGATGCGGCGCCGTCACACGCAGCTGGAGGCAGACTCGAGGCGGTACTCCATGACGCCGTCCACCTCGTCTATGTAGGGGATGGAGTCGTCCCGGCGCAGCTGTAGCTCCAGCGGCAGCGCCACCGCGCCCGCGTCCACGCTCCCCTGCAACACAACACAAGGGTCAGCGTGGGATATGCAGAGCGCCACAGTCAATGTACAGATCCATGCACATTTGATATGGTGACCGCTGTGGCAGTCAATGTCACTCAACACAACAGGAATCTGGGATGGGCTCTGGGGTCAGGAAATGGATCTAGCGCCATGCCAAGCTCGCTTTGCGTTTGACACCACAGCCACAAGAGTGCGCTGGTCAACCTCTCCGCACAAAAGAATGCCCCAGTGTCACTCAACGAAAAGGCGTGTCTGGTGAGCGGACCCCTGGTCTCGCCAATCAAAATTCTTCAAGCGCTGAAGACCGAAGACGCCACGCTACCTCTTCCCCTCTGTGAAGGAAACACGTGACAGCATTGCTGAATTATCGCTCACCTGGGGTGTGGGCGCCATCGGGTCCCTGTTGAGGACGCACCTACGCGACACGAGTTTGCTGACGGACGCCTTGGGGCGCGCGTGTTTGCGCATCACGTCCTCGCGCGGCTTCATCTGCGTCAGGTACAGGTAGACGTAGATACCCGCGAGCACGCACGCGACGAGCGCGATACCGCCCGTGATGACGAACATGAGGCCCGCGCTGCTCAGCCCCATCGTGGGAAAACCGGAAGTGGAGAACCGGAAGTGAGGAACCCTGAGTCGAAGCAACTTCCGGTTTGAGTCAATAAGGGTAACCTCCTCTGAAACAAACTCCAATCTGTCCTTGGTTGATTTTCTCTGCACGAAGGTCCTCACTCACTCACTCACTCCAGTGCAGTAGATCAGCGAGAAATTCCTATTGATCCCACCTGTATCGATCGCGTTATTTCTGGCCAGTTTCTCCGCAGTGTGAAACGCCAGCGATACCCACTACATTCCTGTACATCACATCTGCGCTTCATTCACAATCGAATTGACATTGCTCTGTCCCCTGTGATGTTGCGTGGGCCTCGTAGAGAAGACGCGAGTCACCCTCATACACTGTGCATTGTTGAGAAGGTCCTTCCGTCCGTCCTCTGAGTCAGGTCTTCTTCAGGAGGCGGCACGACATTCTCGTGTCCGCAGAAGCCATGCACTTTGCTCCCGGTGCCTGGATCGTCTGTTCCTTTTGCTGTTCTTTGATTATCTCGACGGAAACCTGAGCAGCTTTTGAAGTTTTCAGTTCACTTGAAACTGATCTGCTCCAGGCTTGAATTTTTTATCACGCAGTGCGCCAGTTTGTCTCTCTGAATCCCGACTCTATTGGCGTGATAGACTTTGTCTTTTCTGTTGAGCTCCAGGAAAGGGAGATGCTTCGGTGCATAGTCGTTAGTCCTGTTCCGTTAAATTACGAACCAAGACGGCACAAGCTGCCAAGGCAAAGTTCCGATGAAGTTTCAAGGTGCATCTATTTTCAGCAGTTTTTAAATCCTTGGCCAAATGTTCACTCACGAAGTCGACATTTCTGCAGTCATGCAGAGAAATTCCATCTGAAAAACTGTGTTTTTCCAATGCGAAGGTTTTGAGTCTAAAGCGGCTGCTGATTCATGAGCTGGGAGCCTCAGATTCCATTGAGAATCGTGAACATGTTATGAAGGAATCTAATTGTGAGGAATGGGCGCCGAGCTTGAGGTCCTTTAGCAGGGTTCACGGCATAGGCCGCAGAGCTGCATGTATTCTGTGTGATTCCTGTCGCACGTGTCAGATGCCTGCGTGTTGCGTTCGCTGTGTCCAGATTCTCTTTGTTTCGTACCGCACTGTCCCTACAGTGTGCCGGGTTCACATGCCTGCACACCGCCTGCGTGTCTGGGTTCGTCTCTGCCGCACTGTTGCTCAAACCTGTGACATTTGCTTTCCCATAACGGCACGAGATTCACATCCTGAAACAATAAATTCCATTGTTCATCAAGGTTCCTCCTGTCCACACACAACATGCAGACGCGTTGTGGTTTGGCGTCACTGTCCAACTCAATGCACCTGTTCTTAGACGCCACGACGTAGATCTTGTTGGCGCTTGTTGAGGTACATACGTTTCACTCGCGTGTGTACGGGCCGCTTGTCAAGTTGAAAAGAAGTCGATGGCGATGCATTCGGGCCCGGCAGACCCAATCTAATTTGCCTGCGTCCCACAGGTCCTCAGCCTCGCTTCACTCGCGCCTGGCTCACGCTGGATGCGTCATGCGTCACGTCGCTGTGCACGTCAACGGTCGTTACGTCACTACGTGGACGTAGCGCCAACTCACCCGTTCAGGAGCGCAGTTGACATCGCCTTCGCTGTGAAACGGACCTTCCCAATCGCTGCTGTATCTCGAATTAAAGCAGTCAGTGAGTCTGTCTCAGGCCGTTGCCATTTGAAGCTGCTGCAACTTCCCCGGCCACGTTGTTCGTGCGATGAGGATCAAGCAGATAAGGTCAGGTTCAAGTCACGAGTCTGAAAGAGAAAGTGAAAGTGAGGTGGCGGCTTGTGACTCCTTTTCAATGTGAATCCCATCGAGTGGTTTTTACCGCCCGTGGTTCTTTCAGCCCAAGCGGCGCCGCCACCTGAACAACATTCCTGCACCCACCACACAAATCAAATCAAAATCACAAAATACCTGGAAATTTACGGTGTTGTTGTTGTTCGGTATTCACAACTGTTCTATTCTTATGGTGATTGAGGTTGTTTTGCACAAGAGAATGGGGAGTTCGATCGCTTTGTGCATGTTGGCGTCTGCGGTTTCACCCGACCAAGCTCAGGCTGCAGGATTTCGATTTTACGTCCGCAATAAGGATGTGGATATATTTTTGCCCTGCTCCACTCCAATCCATTTGTGCGCACCGCACCTACCAGTGGCGGATCGAAGGCAGTTTTGAGGCGCGCAGTCGGGAAACTCAGGTTTCATTTCAAAATGAGATGGATTAATGTTTTGGGGCTCTGAGACTCCTGTGATGTCCTGAAGGAGTTTGTGTGGATGGCCTGTGTGGATTCGTGTCAACCGAATCCATGTCGAGTTGTTTGTGCTGTGTCATGAGGTCCCATCTCCCTATTGCGCTGACAAGCCTGGGATTTCACAGACCTGTGAAAACTTTGCTTTGGATGCGCCGTGCATTCAATCAACACTCAACCGGTGAGTCTCTTGGGGAAGAACCAGTATTTGGTTGATTTGGTACAGGGCCAACCGAGAAGGGTAATTCCCTCCTGCATGACAACAAAACAAGTGCTCAAGGTGACTTGCCCTTAGGTCAGTTGGTCACCAAGGCTTTGTCCAGGATCCACCCCAGATATCAGCTGTGAGGGCCTGGATTTGCACACAGTGTGAAGCGGCTGCAATCTGTATGCATCACAAACCGCGTTGTCATTAATCCTCTGGATTAGATTCTCTGTCTCCTGATTGAAATGGTGGCAGCCTCAGCTCTCTGGTTCTCACACATCTGCAGTGTTAGTTGGAGGGGTTTGCGTAAGAATCCTTCTGCGCAATGTAAACAGGAACACACACAATCACGCATGAGCTTCAGTCCAGTCAGGGACCAACTCGCTTTGGCCAATGCAAAATTCAAGGTCTCATCACGTCCACCTGCCTCAGGCCACGGCCACGCGGGATGCGTCATGCATTGCGTCCGGGAACAAATACACAGTAGAGTCCACCCACCAACACACGTATACACGTGTGCCATATATACCTGGACATGAAAACAATGGTGAGGTTCAGCACGGCTACGTAAAGTTTTACCCATGCGGTGCCCCAATTGACAAACCAGTGGCACAGATGACCAGATTTGCATCACATGAGCACTTGAGAACCAATAACAAGCAACCAAATGGTGTCTGTGTCACCCATGTGGCAATTGGAGCACGTCGGAAAAGGAGTATTTGTTGACCCTCCGCAATACCGAAAACACTTGGAGCTATTGTCTGCAGGGACCACGCACCAACGCACCCACACTGTGCGAAACGTGAGTCCCCCATGCAGGCTGCAGCTGCACGAAGCGTCCCTGCCTTGTTCCCGTCTTGTCGAATCAAGCCGTATCCATCACATCAAACACACATTGTTCCTTCTACAGCCTCCAATACAACAAGATTAAAGGATTCCCGTCTCTTTCCGACGCTGGAATCAATCTCCCTGTGTAGTTTTACAGGATTCCTATGCACAACATGTCTCCTCAACAATTGGCACACACCGTGAGAATAGGAGACTGCTTTTTTCGGCCGTTTTTGGACTGTCCAGGGGAGGATCCAGGGGCCGCAAGGAACCCCTTCCCCAAGCCAAGAATAGACTCTCTCAAGCTTTCGTTTGTTTTGCTGTCGTGTTGACTGTGGCGGTGAGGGTTTCAAGGGGCCCATGCCAGAGGTTCACCAGAACATTTTGGATCCTCCACCTCTGCTGCAAAAACGCACGAGGAGGAGCAGATAGATCAGCACGCAGTGCAGGTGCTGTGTTCACAGCTGTCATGTTTCAATGAGATCTTTGTTTCAGATCTATATCACTGATCAGCGCACGGTAAAAATCTGTTCTCTCAATGACGGAGTGAATGATAGCAAGAAGGCCTGTGCCTTGGATATTGGCTGTGGCACAGTCAAAACACGCGTCACAAGGAAAGAGTCAAGTGATGTTGACACTCCAAATGTGGACACTCTCCCAAGGAAGGCTACTCCACGTGGAGTGAACACAGATGTCTACGTGATATTTGCCCCTCTGAATACTCGTGTTGAATCTCTGCACGAGGATACGATGATGTGTTCATGTCAACATTCCGAGAAAAACACACAATGCATGATCTCCCCCTGCAGACCCTGCGCCATGCATGGAGTCCGACGCACAAGTTAGTGTTCGCGGCGATTTGCTGTGGAAAAGGCGGAATCTGTTGCTTGACATGGGAGCAGAGGAAGCAACAGCTCAAGACAGTCGACAATCCCGTCTGAATCATGCATCCGAAGTCGCAACCTGTCTTGCCCCAATGTCACCCTGGATTTATTCCTCGACTTGTTCTGTCGTAACGTGCGTCGTCCGAAGCGATTGTCATGCTACGAGTAGTTTCACTGTTTTTCCTGCACCTATAGTACACAGGAAAAGTACATCTTTTCCCTTTTTTGCCGTCAGGCTGAAACAGAATGCTGCGCATTGCAATCACCCAAAACTCATACATTCGTCAGCGTTTTACAGTCAATGCCAAACCACGCTTTGGCATGCAGCCCCAATTGACAAGTTTAAGGACTCAACGCGTGACCCATCCAGTGTGAATGAACTCAAGCCCTTTTTGTTGCCCTCATGCGGCATGTGCTTTTCCTGGCAACGAAGTCTCGCAGATTGATTCTGAAAGCCTGGGATAAGGTGGATGTGCACAGAAGTGGTCCTTTGGGCTCAGACTCAAAGTGCCAAGTGAATGACATGTGACTGCCCACAAAAAGCCTGAAGTCATTTGATTTACAAGCTTGCCTCAAAGGTGAAGGACTTATTTTCAGCCTTGGGTCCAAAATCTGGATCAAATCCTGCATGAGTCAGGCTTTATTCGGCATTCACCCATTGGAGCTCACACTCCACCAGAGAACATCATAAGTTCTTACCTATTCTGTCACGTTTCTCAAGCAATTCCAAATAATTCTTAGATCTACCTTTGGTCTGTTTCACGATGGGTGCGTCATGACGCGTTGCAATGCCGAGCAAGCCGGTGTTTGTCACCACTTCGTTTTCAAGTGACGACACACAACCATTGCAGGAGGCGCAACTTGTGACGCATCCAGCGGGTACAGAGTCCAGAAAATTGCCAGTCCATTGCAGGCAATATGTCCCTGTGAAGCCAATTGCAGCACAAAGCAGCGTTACCTCCGGATCAACCGCAGATTAATCAACTTTCTCTCCATGTTTGAGTTGCTCCGTTGAAGCTCAGCTCTCCTCCTATCAGCTGAGGCAGGGTCCCTATCCCCGTTTTATGTGGGAAACTGAAGTTGCTCCTCACAGTGCGTTCCGCGTATCAAGCTGCCTTTCCCAATCAATAGTCCCATTCGAACTCTCGTTCAGCTCCGACGTTGAGGAATTCAACAGAAAACATCTTTGTTCCGTTGAAAACAAGAACAGAGGAGCTGCTCGTATTTTCAATTTTTATTTTTGTGGAAACATTGGCACTGACATTGACACAAACATTTGTGGAAACATTGACACTGTATGATTTGTTAAGAAATGATTTCCTGACGATCATGGGGCCAGACACATGCATGCATGGGAAGTGGTTCTGTTTGTGCACCAACAACAGTACGCATTTCATTCCAGTCAATGATGACCCTTCATCATCCCCACTTGAATGATCTTGGGATGGCACAAAAAAAAAACAACTTTTTCACACCAAGCTGCAGGGCCAAACGAGGATGGCCAGTTATTGTTGTGCGAAGTCCCTTCAGGGCGAAGCACCATGTAATAATGCAGTAATGGCAAGGTGGATGAAATGTCTCCTGCCCCTCCCCCCTCCAACCCCTCCCTCCTCCAACCCCCTCCCCCTGCCAGATTCCCCTGCCGCCACCCCACCCCCGCGGACAAGGAGGACAAGGAAGAATCAACATTACCGGCAAGGGACTTCGCACTGCAGCTGCCTCGAGCACTGCTTCTTGTTGTTCAGAGGTCACAGCAAAGGCCGAGTAAGACCCCAATGATCCCTTTAGGCGCCTTGGTCATTGATTGTGAGATTCCGCTGAACGCAACAGACACTCGGAATCGCTGGGTTTCGTGACGACAATGGGTGGGAGATTTGGTCGTGAAGAGGCTGCAGGAAACGTCTCCTTTTGGCCAAGGAAGTGCGTGGCCTTCAGCAGCACAATCACTGGGAGAATTTCTCGATCCCACAAGGTGATGATGTCTGTTCAAAGCGAACAAAGTCGGAATTTGGGAGGGTGGGGCCGACTTGACTGACTGGGGTTCGATTCCGTGGGTGGTGGGGGAGGAGACTGGAATTTCCTGTGTATTGCAAATTGCGAAAGGCTTGTGACACAAACTTTTGCGCTTGATCAGATGGCGTGAATTTCGGGGCAAAACGGAGGTCAGGGGAAGAAAGCTCCAAGCGGCACACCGTTGTTTGTTCCAGTAGACCCACAAAAATTTTTGCCTGATTGAATATGAAACGCGTCTCTCGCCTTGAAAAGTGCCCAACTGCATCCAAGAAAACTGTGTCCCAAGTTAATGGGTTCACAACGCAGTTCTGAACTGTGGAAACTGCGGTCGTTTAGTGAGCAACACAGAGCAACACGCGCGCAAAAACCTCGAACATCGTGCAATGCGTGCGTGTTGAACAGGTGAAACTCAAATTGTTCCTGGAAATTTAAATTGGAAAAATTCAACATGTTTGTCCGAGTGAAAAATGAAAATTTGTTGCATCTGCAGCACAGTTTACGAACGTGTCTTTCTTGCGGTGGGGTCAGCGGCGGAGCACGGCGCGATTCATCACAAGTATCCATCCAACCTTTACGCAGGGTCACAAAAACCAAACTGGAGTCGTACGGGACTTTTGATTTCAAAACGAGGCACGCGATGCGCTCGTTTGAGACGAGGTCACAGACGCACATAGTTTACATAGCGACGCAGTCACGCTCTTCCGGTTCCGCTCTCAGTACTTCCGTCCGCTGGTGTCCGTCCAAATGGTTCCCATCCGGGTCTTCTTGAGGTAGCCGTCTGGGTCGACGACGACGCTCTCGTTGTTGAGCACCTGGTAGTTTTTGCAGATGCGCCTCGCTCCGGCCGTGACTGTGACGAGGACCCGGCCGCAGTCGCCGGCGACGCGGAAGGCGAGGAAGGCGCCCGGGGGGACGGGCGTGAAGCCGGGCTCAGGGCTCCGACCGTCGTTCCGTACACCAACAGCTGCAACACAGGTCAGGTCATGACTGAGAGAGCGAGGGTTCCCGACCCAGAGTGTCGCTTGCTTTTGGTGCAAACCTTTGCAATTTGCCTTGACACCTGCACACGAGATGTGTTTTGGGGATCGCCCGAAGAGGTCACGAAAAAAAAACTTGTCGGAGATGATCAGACGTCTGTCTGTCTGTCTGTCTGTCTGTCTGTCTGTCTGTCTGTCTGTCTGTCTGTCTGCAAACGCACGCACATACACACACGTACACACGCACGCACACCACACACACACACACACACACACACACACAACACACACACACAAAGCGAAAGACTTCGGACTGCACTCACCGACGGGGCCGGCGTGGACCTTGACGTCTGTAGCAGAGCCGCTGTCCGGGAGCACCTTCACCTGGATCTCCTCGTCGAACGCGTTGGCCACGTGCGTCGTGCGGGGGGCGCCGAACGTGTTGTGGAACCAGTTCGCAATCCGAGCCATCTCCAATACAAGAGCTTCTTCTCAATTGCTGTTTTGTGTAAACTTGTTTTCGTCTGTCTTTATCAGTCGAACAGTTTGAGGTGTTCGGAAAAGAGGATGCAAAGTGTTATCAGCATGAAATGAGGTTTACGAGCTAGGCCATGAAGGAGTGAGGTTCAGAAAACCGGAAGCCTTTGGATCCTCCAAACCAGAGGAAAACAAAACCAGTGATAACATGGACCCGATGCGAACTCGAACTCGGTGAGCCACCAGTCTGAAACACTGTTCTGATGCAGAACTGACCACGCGTGCACGTGCATGCCATGGACAATGAACAAATCGAAATGTTTTGTCTGTGCACATGGAGATTCTGCTGCACATGTTTGTGCGCTTCCATGCACGAAGCATGCAGTTGGAAAACGTTCGGCAAGCGCAGATTTTCAAGCCGAACATCATGGAATTAGTGCTGAGTCCAGCAACCCTGCAATCCCCAGTAGATCCACTTCGGTGACATGCAACACGAAGAGAGCAAACGTGACGGGAGAAAAGTAATTGTCGGGTCAGAGTGAGTTCTGGGTCCCACCGGGTTCTCACCTAATTCTCCCAACGTAATTGTCCGTCGTCACCTTGCACAGAGGACCAACGGACCCGAGTTCAGGGGGAGGAGACCCTTGGCCTTTCTTGATGAAAGAAACATTCTCCTCGCTTGTCGCTGCTGCGAGACTGGAAAACTAATCAGTCTAAAACTGGCCGTTCCAAACATGTACACTGCTTCAACAGTCTCGGCTGGCCTTACAACAGGTGGAGCCGAGGGTAATATACTTGCGACGTGAAAAGGGAAGAAGCTACATGTCTTCCCCTGCAGGATTTATCGTCATATCACGAAGCAAATCAGGGGCGCACGAGGAATTAGTCAGGGAGCCTCAACGGAAATTCGAACTGAGACCAAACTGACAATACGTACGTCACGAAAGACAAAAGAAGGCGGAATGCTGCATATGAGAGGGTCAAAGGAATCTGGTCTCCGGTAACCTTTCAGACCCAAGTGGAAACATCCGCACGAATTAATTAACCTTGTTGTTGCAAGGACACAACACACTGCATTTTGGCACAGCGTTCAAGGATCGGAGATTGGAATTGTCTGAGTGCACAGATGAGACGTGTTGGGAATTGGGCTTCTTTAAAGATACGAGATTCCTCAAACTGTCTCACGCACCTAATTCCACAACAGTCCATGGCAAAACGTTTTGTGCAATTGCTGTTGGTGGTTTCCTCGATTGCCGAGACACACTGTGGTGGCGCCCTTCTTGTCGAGTGATCCAGGGACCCAGAAGCTTGCAGGCCGAGCACAAGAGGTTTGTACTGCAGGGGAGGGTTCTCTTTTGAAAATGTGACTCTTGTTTGCACAAGCCCCCGTCACTCTGAGTTTTGTCATATGGTAACTTCCACTTGAAAGGCCCATTTGGACTCATTCTTTGGATGGAGAAACACACAACTGAAACAAGTGAACACGTTCCTGGTGCCATTTTACGCCGACGTCCAAACCTGTGCCAACGTGCCATGTTTCGCAGAACAACAGGTGTTCAGCTCAGCAGTTCGGCTTTGCCTGGTTCGGCTGCAGAGTATACGAACAATCAGAACAAATCAGAAATTTGGGTCCAATTCATCAAATGCCACAAACACACGCGTTCTGCCAGTGCAATTGTGCAATTTTATCAGCATTTGATATTCAAATGAGAACAAAGTCCAAAATACGCAGAGAGTTCCGAGTGCTGATGCAACAATAATTGGATCAAAAACAGCTAGAACTGTGACACGCAGAGCGAGCAGATTCTCAAAGCATGCTCTGTATGTGGCATCTCCAAATCAAGCATTTTGCAAATTTTAAGACAGAGCCTCTGGGCCAGGCCGATCGTTGGACCAGGATGCCCCTCCCTCATTTCCTGGCTCCAATTTTGCGCTGCAGGTACAACACCACATTCTTTGGGCTTGTTGAATTTTTGAAAATTCTTGGGATCTGGCCACAGCCTTGCAGATCGGACCTTGGGGCCAATTCGTTTGACCTGAAACTCACTACAAATTTGAAGTTGGTGTGCAACCAATCAAACAGAACAACAGCCCCAACACGAAAAAAGACCACAAATTTCCACTGCAGACAGTGGAAGCTCACTTTTGATAGTTCAGTCTGTTTTGGGTGGGTGCAAACTCGACCTAAAATTTGCAGTCCAATCGAATAGGCCCCTGGTCAATCTTGTCTCCGTTCGTCGAACTGTATGGCTAAAGACGAAGACTGAGTCCACAATGCAAAAATGCTTGCGACTTTCAACACAACAGGCGTGCAGATCTGTCCTGACCTGTCCTAGTCTTCTCCTTGGTTGCCTCATAAATGCACAAAGAAGAACACGGGCCATTGTTTCAAAGGGAGGACAGACAACTCCAGAAAGCGCAACTTTTGGTGGGCCTTGCCCGCAAACACGATGTGAAATCCAAACAGAAGGAAAGAGACCAAAAGATGAAGACTGACAGCTCCAACATCGGGAACATCCGTGGAGTTGAGGCAGGAGCGCCCAGTCGTAAAGGGAGAGTTTTATTGGACGGCAGGAGGCTTGTACGAGTCTGGAAGAGCCTCTAACGGCCATCTGCTCGCGAATAGCTTCACAGCAACGTGCAGACGCGCGACACTAAAACCATGAAGCAGTGTGAGGTGGACCCAGAGAACCTGTGACTGGTCCCCTAAACACGAGCGCTTTGAATGTTTTCGCTGTTGTGCGACTCAAAAATTCTGAGTCAGGCACAAAATTACACGTTTTGCTTCAGATGTGCGTTTGGACCGCTATACCAGCAAGTTTTGCTTCGCATTCAGTGAAGTGAAGGTGCATGGCTCCGCAGTTGTGTGTGTTGGGAATCTGCGGCGTGAGAATCGCGTGTTGTTGTTCCCAGTTCCCTGTGAACGACGCTGCGGACTCGAGCTGCGGTTCCCAGTGGCTCCAACACCCACCGGGCTGACCAATCAATACCAAATCAATCGAAAATCAATAGAATCAATCGGCTTTGCTGAAGCGGAACAATCCATCTCCACAAAAAACAGACGTAATGCCGGAGCCTGGAGATAGATAGAGTGTTCGTGGCATGTCAGGTTTGCATCAAAACACACATCGGTAACCAGGCCGGATCCAGAGCGGAATCAGCTTCGGAACGTTGTTTTATGAGGAAAAGCTCTGCAATCCCTGATTCAGCAGGAGCTCAGAAAGAAAACAACTCGATTGCCACAGCACATTTGGTGTGTTTTTCGTTTTGCGTGCGGCGCAGGTTCCACGCTCACGTGGCTCTCTCTCCTGAGCGTCCGGGCACACTGGGCGACTGGGTGAGCGCAACTGCGACATCTGATCTATCGCGCGACTCTTCATGAATCTCCATCCTAATCATTGTGCGAAGTCCCTTCAGGGCGAAGCACCATGTGGTGGTGCAGTATATGGCAAGGTGGCTAAATGTCCCCTGACCCCTCCCCCTAACCCCCTTCCCCAACCCCCCTGCCCCTGGACCCCCCAGAAGACAAGGAGGACAATGAGGAATCGGTGACATTACTGGCAGGGGACTTCGCACTGCAGTTGCCTTGAGCACTGCTTTTTGTTACCCATTCGCTGCAGATGCACGCAGCATGTGCGTCTTTTTGGGGCGCAAAAATTCATTCCCCTGCTCAGGCTCTGACGTGCATGTTTCGTGGTTGTCCGTCGCTTCTTGAGCCCGAGGACCCCAACCAAGTCCTGGAGCAGCTTCAAAGTTGAGCTGTGGTGAGGACTCTCCTCCATTTGTTGCGCAATCAGGTTCGATGATGCAAAGTGAAAGCTGCCCTTCCGCAGACGAAGTCTTGAATTTAGCATGTCCGTGCAACGAGGTGGCCCCAGAAGCACACCAGGCAGTTTCACCCGCCGCACAACACTGCGTCAGCCCCACTCTATCTCAACATTGTTCTGGTGATTTTCCTGTAGAGAATGAGATGATTGCCTCACGCGATCATCAGAGCGAGTTGAGCTTCTCCTCCCCGGGATTACGTGCGCAGCTCGAGTTTCCGCTCCAGGCCTTTGAAGTGGTTTCCGGTTCGAGCCTCAGACCAAGACGAGGCTCCCTCCGTCTGCGTGTGATGAAGAAGCCAAAGGTTGTTGCACACGAGATGCGGCACAACACACGTTTCTGGAGGCGGTGCGACAAATGCCACTGTGATGCCTGAGGCGCAGACGAGTCTTTCCTCAAGGCTGTGATGTCAGCCAGTTTGTCTGGGCTGGTTCTTGTTGCCATGTAGCGACGCTGTGTGACGTGTCAAGTGTGAAACGGGCCTCAGGCCAAGACGAATCCCCCACCGCCCCGCTCCCCCGCCGCCCCGCCACCCTGCCGCCCTGCCGCCCCGCTCCCCACCCCACTCCCCGCCCCACTGCCCTGCTCCCCTGCTGCCTTGCACCCTGCCCCACTCCTCGCCCCACTGCCCCGCTCCCCGCCCTGCTCCCCCGCTCCCCACCCCAGTCTCCCGCTCCATGCCCCACCACCCTGCACCCCGCCCCACCGCCCCACTCCTTGCCCCACCACCCCACTCCCCACCCCAGTCCCCCACTCCCCACCCCAGTC
>JAAUXT010146517.1_pt1 | contig 15690 bp, 9 predicted proteins | sample 7278171 | NCBI WGS metagenome assembly JAAUXT01 (sample SAMN14350112, study PRJNA611818) | marine sediment metagenome | isolation source: surface marine sediment (1.8m) | place: French Polynesia: Moorea | collected 2018-08 | reverse complement strand
TGATCCTGGTTGAATTTCACTATGTTGAGTTAAACCCCCCCCCCCCCCAAAAAAAAAATTCACACCCACCCACATACATACAGACTGATGGTGATTACACTTAGCGCGCGTCCTATCGGCAGAGCCGGACCGCGCGCATAAAAACAAACTTGGCTTCCTGACCCCTTCAAACTCTTTGGGCTATTATCCAAATGAGGAAGCCAAAGTATTTCGACTGCAAACAGCCTGATGCAACATGCACCGTGCACCACCCAGTCGTTCATTCACCAAAATTCTCATGATACAGCGCACCCAAAACACATCCAACCTGACGTCTTGTGCGCTGGGTGTCGCTGGCATGCAGTGGAAACTTGTCGCACTGACGTCTGATGCGGAACGGATGTTTTGCTCCGAGCATTTACTTCTGACACGCGCAGCTGCGCTCACGACACGACGCACAAAATTGTTTCTCACCTCTCTTCATAAATAACAATCTTCCATCGTGCTGCTGAAATATTTACCAAATGCACCACAAGTTCACGCGGTAAACAGATGCTTTTGCACCGCAAGAAGCACTCGAAACTCTTTCGGGGCAGAATTAAAGAACGTGAAGTCTTCAACCATTTGGATGACAAGACACTCACCCCAGGGTCGCAATAAAAAGCGTTGCAGATGTCGTAGACAAAGTACAACTGGACTCTTTTGTTGGCTTTTTTCCGTGCTGCTGAATGTTAACGGGAGTCAAGGATCTCATATATTCGTGCCAAACGCATTCCATTACTCGTAAATGTCCGAGCAATGGCCGTGGCTTTTGTCCAGTTCACCTGTTGCTGTAACTCCTCTATTGTGTCAGTAAAAGTCCTCCCCTGATAAGGATATTGCAGTGGGTTTCTTGCTGCATAATCAGGCTGAAATCTAATTCACTAAAATGTTTTATCTACACACCGAGCCACTGTACATAATAACTTTCTCGAGGTAGTTTGGCTTCGCACGGCATTTTTCAACGCAGGAACGACTCACTGTCGCATCTATCACGCATTTCGACAGAAGAGTCTATCTCTCAATGCCTTCCTCCAGTCGAATGTTACTCACCACAGAAATTCTCAGTCACAAACTCTTCTCGGTTCGCACAACACAAAACGCGAAAACGCAAATCAAACCCTGGTGGAGACTCGGAAATCAACAAGAATCCTTCAGCGACAAAGACGCGTGACCTTTGTTTCCACGCGTTCACAATGGAAAGTTGGGAGATTGAAACAAGCTCATCCCTCTATTTTGTGGAGGGACTGCAGCAACATCACAACCTCCTTTTTGGGTTTCACTCTGTTGAGTCGTAGATCTGTGGGATGGGGTCCCTGCTGAAACATCAATCTGATTGTTCCCCAAGAGAACAGATGCTAAGTTGGACATCACTTCAAACTTGTGGTTCAAAGTGGCCACAGTTCCCAACTATGTTTCTTCAGAACATTCAATTTCAACCCCATCTCATAGCAGAAGAAAATGCGAACAGGATCTGTTGCAGGACACTCCATCAAAAGACAGAATGCCAAAAACAAACAAATCTGTTTTGCCTTCACACCACAGGGCACAAGATGAACAAGGTTTCCGTCTTTCTTTTCAAACCGGGTAAAAGTCTCTGGGAAGGTATATCTGTGTGCAACTGAAAAATGGCTACTTTGGTGTCAAATTCTTGGGGTTGTGGTGTGTGTGTGTGTGTGTGTGTGTGTGTGTTTAAAGCCCAGCTGATTTGCCAAAGAGGGGTGGAGGGTCCTCTCTGCGCTTGAACAGACCAAATCAGTGCAGGCCTGATGAATCATGAAAAACTCCCGAATGGTGGGTGGCGAATTTTTCTTCGGAGTGCAGTGGACCCCGTGCGACCACCCCGCCACCCCCAAAATCCAGCCCCACTCAGAAACACAAACCACTGTTTGTTTTTGAAGCCAGATGATGGCGTTCAACCTCAGAGGGAGTGACTGGGTGCAATGCTCATTCAGTCGGGATATGCTTTTGTCAAGCGTAAAAAACAATTCTAGAATGTGAAATAACTGCAAATTGGTCACTGGAGAACCGCTTTATGGTGAATTGAATTCCCCGAGAACTACTCCTCGCGGATTCGGCTCACAAAGTCGTCTGTTCGGCCAGCTGCAGCTCATCGAAACAGTTCTTACCTAATGGAAACACACACTTGGGGAACCTTCCCAAAATTAATCGCGGAAAAACACCAAAAACAGGATCTCGTAAACAAGATTCTCTTTGTAAGCATATGACACGCCAAGCTCCGAACCTGGGCAGCATACTGGCCATTTCCCGTCTGCAGTTCCCGGTGTCCACAAAATATTTTGACACGACCAGCGCAACCTGTTTCGTACTCGTGTACCAGGCATTCTCGTATGTTATCTTCATATAGAACATGCACAACGTGCAGTTGGCCATGCAGTGCATTTAGACAGATCATGGCATGCCACGAAAAATTCAATTTTGGCAAACTGTGGAAAGGCACCAACTCTGGTATTCTTGCCTCACCTCACTCTCCAGGTCAACATTTTCCAGATTGTCTTTGATACTGTTGGGACTTTGAGAACAAAACGCAACCCGTTTGTTGCCACCAGCCATTGCCACAAGCGAATGTTCTTTTATTTCAAGTTCTTTCCCAGCAACAATTGGCGAAGTCCTTCGGAACACTCTGGGTTGCTTGAGAGGGGATGTACGTTTGTCCACTGACCTCTCCGTGTTCGTTTTCTTTTTTTCGAGTGACTTTTTCTGGTCCGTCAACAATGAAGGGGGGGGGGGGGGAGGGCAGCACGAGTATGATCAACATTACTGTTTTCTGAACAAAATTTTTGCCGACAAAAGTTGAAAGAGCATCACAAAGGGGTGACACAATGGGGTCCTCAGCAAGTAAACATGATTCCGCTGACAAGTTGCAGAGTGGACCCAACACAACACAAGTTTCAGGCAGAGGCCTCGCTGTAGGTTCAACTTCGTAAATGCCTTGGGCAAAGCCTCGGAGTCCAACAAGTTGTGCCAAGAACAAACGGCAGACCGGGGTGTGCCGCGTCCTGCAGCCCTGCTCAGAACCATCGTGAAACAAAGTTCATGTGGCAGACATATTTTGACGCGGTGATATCGCGCTGTACTCGTACCGGACTTCGCAATTTTCTCCGTGGTATATCACGCGGACAGCTTTGACGTAACTTGGCTGTCCGAAGATGAATGTGTACGAGTATTCACCCTGAAGAAGTTGCGGACTGTCCCGTGACAAACGCATTCACAGTTGCAATCAGATCCGAAACCCACCAGCATGTTCTTTCCGTGACTGTTACCGGCCCACAATATTCCGCGTGCACCGGCTGCAAAATCTTGAGCACAATTCACTTCTGTCCCTTTTGGGACTCTTCAGTTGCGCACATGTGCTGATTCGCAACAGGTATGGGAACAAAAGTACAAACAGCATCAGTTGCTGTTTTTCTTTCTTGTGAACGAAGAAATCGAATTTACGACACAAAGCCCTGCAGGTTACGTCGGTCAAGCCTCTGCACAACCTTCTGCACAAACCGAGCCTGATTTCGCTTCAATTGACCACGAAACTGCACAACCTCTGAAATCCCAATCAAGCGCGTAAAGTTGGCCGAAGCAAGCGACGAACACCCGACAACGGGGACAGAAGTTCTGTTTCCATCCGCCAACGCGACAGGATTCAACATTTCGGAAGTTTTCGGACTGAGTGCGCTTGGCAGAAATTCGTTACACTGGGATTGCCGCCATGAATTCTTGTCGCGTGCCAAAATCTATCAACACTTGGTCGGCAACAAATTTCTCTTTATTCTGTGATCACAGAGTTCGAGAAAACTTGAAAAGAAGCTGGTACAAATCCACAATCAAATGTAGTTCTGCCAACTGACCAATTTGCCACAGAATCGGACAATCTGAGCTTCAGCTCTTCGTGTTTTCCAGCACGAAAAAGAAACGGTGCCAGGAAAATGTTTCATCTCTGCATTGTCAGTCTTCACTTTTTCAGTAAGAATAGACTTTGAGTCTGACGTCATTCACCAACCATTTTCAATGCAGTTCGTGCAAATTCCTCACTTCTGCTTTCCCTTCTCCGTTTTTCACTTGCTGGTGTGTTTGTGCGGTAAAGCGAGTCAGCAGCGTCCCGCACCGCTTCTCAGCAATGCCATTCCTTGCTTGTCTCGTTTGGAAACAGAGATTTGTGATACCAACAGAAATTCTTTGCAACGCAGTGGCGTTTCGCTCGGACACACCTTATCGCACATTCCAGGTCTGGTTCTGCTGTTGTGGGATTTGCGCACTGGTCATGCAGGCTGAGTTCGGAGCAATGTTGTCTGCCTTACTTGCTGGAAGAAATTGACGATGTCTCTGCAAAGATGGATGCGTCTGCAGACAGGTCCCCCAGTCGAGCTGTGTAGAATCCGTTGAAGTCCAGCCTGGAATGATAATAGGGCGCACCTGAAGAGTTGCGTGTTGCAATGAGCCACCAACTCACTCATGCAAACTCAACACTTTCTTTGGACATTGGGACATTGTAAAGCCAGGACAGACCCCAAAAGGGCATTGCTACGAGAAACGAGTGATCCGGAAATCCGATTTTTTTTTTTTGGTTCTCATTGCGCACGAGACTGACACCGGAAAACTCGGAATATGATAGCTTCAACCTTGGTGAACCCCAGTGAAGGTCTGCGCTTGTCTATTTTAAAAGGACGAAATCACAATTCATTGTTTCAACAAAACAACTGCACCAAGTAAGTTTTACAGACGAGCCAGTGTGGCCAACCAACTCCGTTTCAATTTCCAGTTCCTTCATTCAGGTAAGGAACCAATTTTACGAGGCACTTTCAGTCGTCGAGAACAATAAACGTTGCTCGGAGTGTAGTAAAGCAACATTTGTGGGATCAGAGTAAACAGCCAAACTGGAAGTAGTTAGCCGTGTTCCAGACGAGAGGGAATGATTGCCGGCTACACAACACTCACTACTACTCTCCAGTTACCACAAATTATAACCATACGTCACTGAAAGGCGACGCAACAGAAGGGCAATTAATTGTTTGGCAACAACGTAATTATCCCAGCACAACTCTGGCAGCCCAAACAAGAAAACTTTTAATTACGCAAGAGTTCCTCGACAGATCAGACTTTCTCATCCATCAGCGATCCCTGGAACAAGCAGCTGATCGAGACGCAGAGGGACCTGTCGTCTCAAACTGCAAGCTGACTGACACTGAATGACTAAGAACACAGGAGATAATCTTCAACTCTGTTCCTTCATTCCAAGCTGCAGACAACCCTCATTAGGAGACACGTCCGAAAGCATTCAACATCAACTTGACTTGATTCCGAGGCAACGCCAGATGACGGCGAAGACACAGGCAAAGTCCGCAGCTGGGGCAGTTGATTGTGATGAGAGGCACTGGGCTTAAAGACCGCAATTAACCCAGGTAGTCGTCGCCTGGTGTGAAATGAATCCAGCAAATAAGGTGTGGGACGAGGAAACCATGATCACTTCCTGTTTGAAGACACGCACATTGGTGTGCCTTCCTACAGAAACAGGCGACCCGCACTCTCACGAGTACTCATCCAAAGGAAGTTGCTCTCCACTCACTCTATGTCGCGTGGCGCCTGTATTAACCTTCCTGTCAGTGGGACGTCTCCAGACACCTGGAACAGCGACCTGTCACGCAAACCCTTTGAACTCTTCTGCACAGAAGCTATGGCAGAACCGTTCAATTGCGTTCGAAAGGGAAAGATGCAAATAAATGAACTGAATAACCTTGGGATGGGATCTTCAAACCAGATAATACTGACTGGTGCCTGAACCCCACCCCCTCCGACCACCCACTCCTCTCTCTGTTCCAAAACGTTCCCCCCTTGAATGTGTTTCTTCGTTTTGCTTCCTTTGCCGCGGTAGAGAGCAGCGTAACGTAAATGTGCGCCGTACTGCACCCTGTGGATCAACATTCTTTCTGCGTTCATTTCCCGCAATCAACTTCGGCTGAACAAACCGGATTTACGGCCAAAGAGCGCCTCTGACAGCTTCCCAGGCAAACTGGCCCACGTGGGCTATTTCACAAGCTGCGCTTGACAGACGCTCTTTCTTTCAGTTGACGCAAGGAAATTTCGAGTCATTTGTGAAACAACTTCAATTTCTTCTCATTGTATTGCATCAGAAACAACATGACCTTCCGGTCGAGGTTTTGCGACTTCACCACACGCCATTCGTTTCAAACGTGACAAAAGCTGGAATTTGGTCTGGGACACAAACAGATGTGCTCCATTCTCACCACCCTCACCAGACACCGCGGGACCTTGCGGCTAAAAGGTAGTGTGTTCCTGACGAATTCTATCTAATCATTGGGTGAAAGTCCCAAAAGGCGCTGAACTGCGCTGTATCCTCTGCAGTCTCGTACGGCTTCGCGAGGAGATTCACCGCTGTGGCTATTTTCCACTGGACGGAAAAGTAGTCGCTTCAAGGAATACGCGTCGCCATCTCAAAGGCCAGACGACTTCTGAAGCCGCTCTTTATCCACTTGACAGGCTGCAATGTGGCGCTTACTGCCCAGACGAGACTGATCAGGAGACAAAAGAGGCTTTTTCCCTACCTGTACAGGATGTTCATAAGTTTCTGTTCGCTGCTGTTCTGTGATAACTCCACCACCCTGCTCAACAGCTGCATCAGGAAGTATGAGAACTTTTGGTCGAAGGACAGAATGGTTCTCTCAAACTCTTCGCTGCCTGCCAGCTGATCCACGTGTTCCAGCACAACCTGTAACAAAGGAGTCCCACTGCGAAACGACTTCCATTACTGAACCTAATAGCGTCAATTTCTGACAGTCAGGTTGCACTTAGTGGATAACGTAACGCATAATTTCAAAAGGAAATTCTTGTTTTTCAGCTGCGGCGTCAGGGTTTTTTCTCTTGGGTAAAACGAGAAAAACACCAATCATATTCACTGTTGTTTGACTTTCACAACGCAGAGTAAACACGGATCCATCCTGACCTTTGAAGCCACTTTTTTCTTCTCTTGTAGCTTTTGTCTGTCACTGGCCGTTTCCGCCCCCTGCATCGTCGACGTTCTTGTCAGTCGTTGAGTCTCCAGTTCAACGTTGGTGCTTTGGTTAAACCTCTGAAAATAGAAATGACGAGATTTAAATTCGGAACAGATACTCGTAAGAAAGTAAAACCATTGCTTTTCTTTGTCGTTTGAAGCTTTCGTGATGACAACTGAACGTAAAATTTAGCACTCAGTTTCAGAGGAATGAACAAAGTGCCAATGAAAGGGATGAGAGAAACTGTGAGAGCCGCTCACTCAGCTTGGAGGCATTGGCTTGAACGTGTCTCAATTAGAAGCTAAAATGTCCTTGAAAGAACGTTTCTCTGGCGAGAGCATTCTTCCCTTTCACCATGCTGAGGGGGAAGATTCGTGATTGCAACACCTTCCCGTTGGAAGGATTTCTGTTCCAACACAAAAGAAAGCTGGAACATCCCTTCAGAAGCACATGATTCTTACAAACAATTTTCCGATATGCTTCCGACCACGCGTAAGTCAAAGACGTGAAGTTCCGTGAAGGTGTTACACGAGTGTCCTCAAATGTTTCCCTGGCCATCACATCCTCACCCCTGAGAAACGAGTTGATTGAATTTGTTTCTTTACGATTTGACACCACAATCTTGTTCTCTCATCTAACCCGCTGACGAATTCACGATGAGTTCAATGAATAAAACGCTCTGATCCCACACAACACCAGTGCGGAAAGTCAAAGCTGTGTTGATTGGAAGTTAAGGTGAACCTTTGAGAGTCTCCAGCGCCAACATTCTTCCAAAGCAATGGGATCAAAGGATTCCCTGATCGTAAACAATTCCGCAGCAAAAAACAATCAAAGGTCTGTCTTCATTAGAAGCTGATACCCATTTAATTTTGACTGCCATATTGGATTTGGCAGCCATTCACAAAAAAAGCCCTTTTCCAAAGTGCAGAATGCAAACAAGTTCCCTCTCATGAAACGAAGCTTGAGTACGGCCCTGGAAGGGGATGGAACCGACATTTTGACCACAATCCCAAACACGCTGAAAAATATATTTGTCCCTGTGGCCATCTCCATTGCTTGTGTCCGGGTGGGATAGAACAGCATGGCGCTGGGACATCTTCGCCAGGATGACTTTGAATGAAAAAAGGGCACAACATATCTCTCACAAAGAGTAAAGCCAATCACAGACCAATAATGAAGTGTGACTGACATCTGAACCACATTGAGCTCTTTTGAAAGAAGCTTGTTGCTTTTTGGAAATACTTTTTCAACCCACAGCAAACTGCCTTGCCTCCAAATTTGACTACAGTGGACAGAACATGTGTCTATCTCTTTGGTGTCCTTTTTTCCCCTGCCAGCAGGAATGAGCATTTGAGTCTTCATTGAAATTCCAACAGACCAGCGTTTCAATCAAACACAGAAAAGGTTTGGCCTGGACAACCAAAAGAAACCAAGCAGTTTTGGCATCATGTAGTGCGACACTTTCCTTCAGAACCAAACGGAAAAGGAAGGACTTTGGAAAGAACCTCAACAAGATACAGGTTCAGCTGGGCGAACCAACACGGACTGACGATCGGCGAACATCGGTGAACAAAAACATCAGGGCTTTTTGTCCATATGAAAACAAAAGATTGATTGCCCCGTTTTCTCTTCGTTTCGCAACACAATTTGTGGAAAGGCCACATTTTAGGAAAACAACACAGCTGGTGTGGACGCACACTGACTCCTCGGCTGTGCCAAAAGTTCAGTCTCACGGCACTTCAAGTTGTCATACTCAGAACACGTGCATCTTGGCCAGAAATTTCTTGTTCACACTCAAGGGTCCTGTCCAACGGGGTCCCAGGGTTGTCACTTTTGAAGGCCAACTGCAAGCCCCACAACAAGTCCTACTCGGGGCGGAGGTGGGGGAACGTTTCCTGAGGTGGTTGTTTTTTGGAGCAAGAAATGAGCACTGTTCGTGCATTCCCGATGACGCTTTCCATAAAACAACGTGAAGACAACAGACTGCTGTCCAAAAGAGAGTGACAATCGTGAATTTTCCGCAGCTTCAAGTTTCCTTCAGCAGATCACTGCGGTGTCACTGATAGGCTTTCCGATGTTTTGAGTGTCCCGTCGGAAAAACGTTGCTCGGATAAGCTTGTTTTCTTGACATAATGCAATTAATTGTCTGGGTGGAAACGAAATTGCGCATAAGCTAATCACAACTTCTGTTTCGAGTCACTCGGATTTTGTTTTCCCCTTTGCTTCAGCCATATTTGTGCACTGAGTGGGGGAAACAAGAATCCTTATCAGTGTTGAGAAGTGCGACTGGCATGCGCACCAACCATCGGAATGGGAAACAAGAGAACAAACAAATCTCATCAGACTTGAAAACACAAAAAACAAAAAACCACTCGAACTATTTCTTCCTTCCCGAGATTACTTTTCGAGTCACTGAGCAAATTTGCTTCTCTGCTCAGAACCCACAATTCACGCAACCAAAAAACCGCAGCAAGGACTGGAACCATTCGCACCGCATACGTCAATGTCATTTGAAAACCAACACAACGTCACTGACCGACAGAATACTTTCACTATACACCTGCAGCGACTCGAATTCGAATTTCTCATTTTTCGTTTTGTCTTTCACAAACTTGTGTTGGATTCCACTGGGGGGGGGGGGGACTCAATTAGTTTACACCTTGATTGAAAATACCAGTCTCAAACTAACTCAGTTCATGCCCCCACAATGGAAACCAACTCAAGTTAGTTCGGGGGCAAACCAACTCAACTTGGTTTGAGCTTGGAATCACTGAGTTGTCCCCCCCCCCCTGGTAAAGCAGGTTGGTTTGCTCGTGCACAGACACACACAGGGTGACTACACCAAGCCCGCGGCGATAGCTTCCCGACAGCAAAGATTCTCCCGTTCAGTGTCCACACTTGCAGCCAGTGCCGAGACATTGAAATGCGCTCCTACACCACAGCATGACAATGAGCGAAAATGGTGAAATCTCTCACCTGAATACAATTGCAGAAAGTCACGCACACCACCATCAATTTGCTGACAGTCTTGATCAGCTCTGTGTTTGTGAGCATGCAATCCTTGAGGCAATTGTCCAGCAGATCATTGTGGTACTTCAGTACGTCGTCTATGTTCGATGCCTGCGAAGACACTTGAAATTTAGTTCTGTACGAGCTGAACAACAACTCTTCAAGAGACACAATTTTCCAGCGTTCCTGATCAAGCCAAACAAGTTCTCACCGATTCCATGTTTGTCGTGAACACATGCCAGTTGGGTTCTATGACTTCAAACATCATGTAATACTCGAAGTTTTGAACGAAGTTCAACATTCTCTGTCGCAAGGCAAACGCTGCTGCGAACCATTTGGTCGAGTGCAGTTCATACTGCTTGGCAGTTTTGTTGCTGATCCACACTCTGCAAAAAAATTATATCTTGTGTTCAAACTTGCAGCGATTCTACTGATTCGCACGAAACCCAAAAGTCAACGTTGCCCACCCGCACAACTGACGCTCCACGTGTTTGCAGTAGAAAAGGTGACGGAACATGATCTGGTAGCGAGCCAAAGCCTGCAAACGGAAACCAAGTGCGCTGCAAATGGCAGTGTGGCTTGGAAAGATCGCGAGTGTTGGGAAACTCGTCAAACCCCGAAAAGGGAAAACCGAATTCGGCACAACCAATGTCAATTGACATCGAACGGGTATGAGCAAAACGATCTCAGCACCTTTCTGTTCAGCACCAACGAAACTGGCCACTTGACAATGTAGTCAAAAGAAAATGCCTCCAACCCAGACAAGGCGAGGTCCTGTCTGTCCACTCGGTAATCTGTTGGAAAAGGAGCCGATGAAATACACTTTTTGGAGAAAATGAGTGTTTTTCTTTTGAAAGGACGCAGAACACCGGTAAGATTCACCTCTTTCTTCTTTCGTCTCGATTGACAGAACCTTGAACAGCATCGTGTTCAGATCGTAGTTCAAAAGCTCCACTCTGACAAAGGAAACAGAAATGACGCGTGAATGTCCCCGAGAGACAAGGTTGCTCGACTTGTTACGTCCTGCTAGAAAAGATGACTCAGGCTATTCCTGGGCAGCTTTTGCCGAATGAAGTCCGGACACACTTACCTGAGATCGTCTTTGTACGAGTCAGCGTTCGCCGTGCTCGTTCTCAATGTCAACTCCAATAGAGCCTCGAGTCGAGAGTCCATGATGTCTGCAAGAAGGAAATGACTTCGACTCAATTCCAATCCTTTTCACCAGAAAAATTTCCACATCATTACTCGAAATCTGGAGATGACGGAAAGTAATTTTGACGAGGTTACAAGAGAAACCGAATTGCGTTGCGTGCCTTCCATGGGTTTCTTCAGTTCGTCATCCGCCATGTCCATGAACTGAACGATGAAGTCCCCCTGATCCAACAGGAAGTAGTGTTTGATAGATCTGCAACACAGAGAACCCCGTCATTGTGCTGACTGACCCACATCCTCATAACCGGACGTGCGGTGACCCGGACATGAAGATCCCCATGCTACACTAATTGACTCGGACGTTACCTGAGCCTTCCCATCAACTGCTTTTCATCCACCAGCAGTTTCAGCAAGAGGCGGCTTGCGTAGGTGTACGCGTTTTCGATGTGGTCGTAGTACTGGCGTTCTTTGATTGTGTAGACAATTTCTTCAGCATTGGGACACTTCACATCCAGACCTGAAAAATATATACGTGAGAATTGCAATCCACGGCTGACATAGAAATGGAGCGGGAAATGAGAAAACTACCATGCCGGCAGCAAGGAACACTCGCGGAGTATTAAATGTCAGGTGACTGACATCAATTTTATAATGTCAGTTGACCCCCAAAACAGAAAATGTTCGGTGACAACCCCTTTCTAAATGTCGAGTGACCCTCCGAAATTTAAATGTCCGGTGACCCTCCAAGTTTTAAATTGTCACGTGATCCCCACCTAAATTACTCGACATTTGATGTTGGTGACGTCAAAATTTTAAAAGTTGGGTGAACATGAACATTTCAAATGGCAGGCGACCCATTTTTGGGGTGGGGTAGGGGTGGAAGTTTGGTGTCGAAAAGGCATCAAAACTTGAAAACTTGTCACACACCAAACAGCAGAGCAAAACACTTCGTCTCCGGAGACTGCAAGCAAAACCCAGCTCAATTGCCACCAATAGACTTTTCTGTGTGTGACAGCTGCTTCGCGAAATGAGAACTCTGCACCTGCTGTTTCGTCTCGCTTACCACACTGTCTCACAACGTTCAGGTATTTGCCCGTGTTGAGGATTTTGTCTGCAACTCTTTCAAGGAACTGCGGTGTGCGTTCTCGGCAGATTGTGTAATGTCTCTCCCAGTAGTAATCATTGTACTCTTCTTGAAGTTTTTCTTTTTGAAAAGCACAGTTTTCCTCCACAAGAAACTGAAACAAGGAAACGACTGCCAGAATGTCACAGCACCGACCACACGCGCTTCAGTTGGTGAACCACATCAGTCTGCTGCGCCGCGACTTGAAAAAGTCACGCCCGCGAAACATTCACCCGTTCGCAAAGCGTCTAAGGTGAGTTTTTCACAAGCAGACGTGAAAGTGACCATTTAATCAACACGAAACACAATACCTCTGAATAAGGATCGCGTATCATGCCTTTGTAAATCCATTTCTCTAAAATTTCAAAGTAGGGGACGCACGCCTGTAACAAATATACCGGTATGACAAACGCGTCTGTTACCCACGCAAGCAAACCGACCGGCAGATCACTGAACCAGAGAAAAACTTGAGAAGATACGCACACATTGCGTCAAGTACAGACACAACTCTTGACCCTTGATATCCCTGCAAGCGACAGAGAAAGAAAAGGTTTGCCGTAAAAATTTCACTTCCGAACAATTCAGGTGTTCGTCTGCCGACTCCAGGGACACAGCGAGTACCAAACAGCGACACACTTGGACCCGACAATCTTTCCACTTCAAAGATACGTGTGGATATTCGATTTTCCAAAGGACGCCACATCAACATAGCAAGCAAAATAAAGCATCTCGAATGAACGAGACAAATTATAAAACAGAAAGGACCTGGCACAATTTTCGCTCCACAGTCTGGCAAAAAACAGAAAGTCCCTCACCCGACCAGACCCGAAGTTTTTTCGTGAAGGAGACTCAACACTGCGCCACCGATACATTCCCCCTGTAAAAGTGCGAAGCAGACCAGACAATGCATGTCTTGTCAAAAAACAACTTCGTGACCGATCACTTCCAACAAGACACGAGGGTGAGATCTGCACGCACCCGATTCACTGCGTTGGAGACTGACGCCAAGATTTCCATCGTTCTTATTGAAGGCGTCACGTAAAACATCAAGTTTTGCAGTGACAAGTTGCCCTGGAAACGCAAAAACTCTGGCTGTTTGTCTTGTGGCGGTGACGGTTTTGATGCAGTGAAAACATTTGTGTAACTGAGAGTGCACCCAAGTCAACGTGGAATAATATTCATAGAGTTCAGCAGTCTTCACGTACCGCTCTGTACTGTTGCTCGAGCTGCGCGACCAACACCAGATAATCCTCTATCAGCTTTCTCATTGCCGCGCTCAATGCGTGATTCACCAATCCGTACTCAAATGCAGACTTGTCTGGAGGGCAGCAAAACAAGACCAAATTAATTTCGAAATGAAATCTTCACCAGTCCCAAAGCTGTTTTTGGCAACAAAGAGTCAAAGCACGAGTGCAGAAACGACACGCTGTGGAATCGGAAAACCACGCAAGTGTTGTCCATTCGTTTGAGTTGTGTCACCTTCTATGAATCTCGTCACCACGGAAAAATTACTGCAGAGGGGCAGAATTCGTTTCACCAGTTCTCTCATGGAAGGATCTGCAAAGAACCACCAAAATGAGCAGCAGAGTGGAAATTTCACAAAATTGCACAAATCTGCACACCAGTGAAGTCTCCGCCTCCCTACCCAACGAGGGTTCCACTCGAAATTCTCTCGGTGCGTATCGGTCTGCAAGTGGAAGTGCTGTGATGTATTTTCCTTCGTCCCCCTACAACAACAAAACAACATTGAGTCCTGTTTCTACTCAGCGCGTGACTCCCAGGATCGAGACTTCCTCCAGAATCAACTGTGCTGAGGAAGAAACGGCGCATTTACTTCCATACAGCTGAGGAGGTCTTCGAGGATGGCGTTCTCTTGAAGAGCGTGAGGCAGAGTACCAACGGCCAGCACGTCCTGAAACGAGCGTTCGCGTCGACAAAAATCGTCAAGCGGTAACATGGCAGGGTCATCTCAGAGAAGAACCAGTGGAGAAGACAGCAACCTCGTTGGGCGGTTCCGAGTCGGGCACGAAATCCATCGTCAACATCGGCCGCTGAAACAGCCAATCGGGCTGCTCGGGGATGGGCACTGAAATTCAAACAAGCCGATGAAACACATGGGCAGATGTACGGAACATTCCGCGGGTCAATTCGTACATCTCGTCAGAACGGACATGCCACCATCACAAAGATCGCCATTGCGACGTGACGATTGAATTACCATTTTTTTCCACTTGCTTCTCCCGATTTGGTTTGCGATCTCTGCTGGCTGCCGACGATTTGCTCGCCTCCTTCATCAGTTGTGTTCTTATCTGAAAACAGGCAAGTCGGCGATCACTGCAGTTTTACATCTGATAAATTCCACAACAATTTCTCACTCGTAAAAAATCAGACTGGTGCCAATGGCCAGACCATGCACGAACCTGCGCGAGTTCCTCCGGCGTCACCACCGACCCCGGGGCCGGAAGCTGAGAAGTGACATGCGCCGCGGGCGTGAGACTCACTCCAGCCTTGGCGGCCATCTTCTCCGCGTGTCTTTTCAGAAATGTTTTCGTCGTCTTCTCATCGCATAGTTTCGACAGCAAATACACGAATGAGTCCAGATCTCTGACACTACAATGAAACAGCAGGTGTTGCGAAGAGGAACATTTGGCAGTGTAGACTCGCTAAATTCGCCTGAACTGGCAACAAAGTTCACGCGCAAGCACTTGCAAAATCTTGCCCAACCTCTTGCATGACAGGAAACTTGCAGACATTTTCTGAAAATTGGGTGCGGAAGTGGAGAAGAGTCCATCGAGAATTTTTCATGAAGTGTCATTACAATACTGTGTTATGTGTATCGCCGAATACATAAGTTCGGCGCATGCAAAGAACCCTCCATCTTGTTTTGTTTTCAAACGCTGCATTCTTCACGACAAATCGTGCACGAAAATCCCGCTCTCTCACACGCACAACGATCTTTTCAGAGAAACAAGTCTACAACTGGCAGATTCACATTTTCGTTTGTTCGACGTCATCATTTGTCTTCACGAGATCAGGCATTACTCACTTTCTGGACTTTAGCTCGTCATACTGCCGCAGGAATTCCATGTACGTTGGAGTAGATTCTGCAATTTTCCTCTTTGCCTCGTGGGCCCCCAGCTGCAATTCAGTGAAAATCTCAACTGGACATTCAAGTGGAAAACCAGCCACACGCCGGAAAAATGGAAAATTTCAATCTGGAAATTTCCACGTTGCTTCCAACTTTGAACATGGGGTAAAACAGAAATTTCCATATCCAGAAATTTCTGCATCACTTTCAACTTCCTTCCAACTTTGTACACAGGTGTGTGTGTGTGTGTGTGTGTGTGTGTGTGTGTGTGTGTGTGT
>JAAUXT010034991.1_pt1 | contig 15691 bp, 16 predicted proteins | sample 7278171 | NCBI WGS metagenome assembly JAAUXT01 (sample SAMN14350112, study PRJNA611818) | marine sediment metagenome | isolation source: surface marine sediment (1.8m) | place: French Polynesia: Moorea | collected 2018-08 | reverse complement strand
CTTTTGTTGCATCAGTGGTGGTCACTGTTGTTGCATCAGTGGTGGTGTCTGTTGTTGCATCAGTGGTGGTCACTGTTGTTGCATCAGTGGTGGTCACTGTTGTTGCATCAGTGGTGGTTGCTGTTGTTGCATCAGTAGTGGTAACTGTTGTTGCATCAGTGGTGGTAACTGTTGTTGCGTCAGTGGTCGTCACTGTTGTTGCGTCAGTGGTGGTCATAGTTGTCACATCTGAAACAACGAAACAAGTTTTTTCAATCCATTCACAGTTTGATCTTTTTCATTCCCATCGAGTGAATAACGGACCGTCAAGGTCAGTGGCATTTGATAGCCAGTTCTTTGTCTCCTAAAAACAAGGAGAGTCGATGCGCGAATTGAGCTGTTCAGCACACAGAAGACAGTATTTTTCAACCTGTGGTGGTAGACTCGTTGTCTGAAAAATACTCGTTGAGTTTGGAGTCACAAAGGATTTTTCATTTTTCTCTCTACATTTGCTCAAATTGTTCAAACTAATCGTGCAGCCCTGAGGGCTCGGGCAAATCTTTCTGGGTGACTTTGTATTCCCGGATAATTCGCAACAGTAGCACGCAAATTTCACAACTGTTCCCATTGGAAATTTTATGTGTTCGGTTCAGACCAGCTGATTCGTGTTCAGTAAAGTAAAAATCGAGTTTGGTTTTGCTGCTCGGGTATTTTCATTCCGAACACGACACGAGGAGTGATACAGTGAACGTTAACTTGTTGCATCTCCAGTCACTTCTTTTGCTGGTGGCAAAAAAATATTATCCAAAGTCATTCAGCTGTTCATTCAAAAAAAACCTTCGCAAAAGAAACCATTGAAGACCAAACGAGTTTTCAGGTTCGGGATCCACTTTAAAGGATGGTATCACCACCCACCAGTGCAGGGCTAAGCACCTTCTCTGAATGGAAAAAATACTGTAGAATTCAGCTGATTTGAATGTGAACTCTAACGGAACAAAGTTTGAAATGACTGCAAGTTCATCGAACATCGGCTTTTTCGAAGGGAAATTGAGTATCAAATCTGGGATCAGGAAGAGCCGAAACGGACTGTACGAGTGCGAGTGCATGTCTGATGGTTGATCAATGGATTTTGGTGGGGCAAGAAGGCTTGAAACATGCACACAAACAGAAAAGTGGCGTGTGAATCTCGTGAAATCGTCCGGAACAAGCTGAGCTGAAATGCAATACAGCTCGACTGTTGAAAACAATCGTCCGGAACCGCACAAGAGGAAATGGAAGAGTAGGAGGAAAAACCAAGAACAGCAGACGAATAAGCGTTGGCAACAAAATGTTTCCTTCGTCGATAGTATTCTGGAAAATGAAGAAACAAAGAATTTATCACGCCACCAAGAATGTGGAACTTCACTTGGGTTACACCAACTTTTTCTCAGCCGAACAACTCGCCCCAACCAATGAAAAACGTGAATGCCGCAAGTTTTGAAGACACACAATTACTGTTCAAATGTCTGTTAGCTTGAATCCTTTCTTCGGGATATTTTGCCTCTTTCACCGACTAAATACCTGCTGTTGTTGCTGCTGTTGTCGAGTCCGTCGTCACAACTGAAATAAAAGAGCGCGTGTTGCTGATCAGGCTCCCAACAGGGTCTCCTCTCTCAGATCCAGTGTCTGTCCGGCTTGGGGACGGGAAGTCTAACCCTCTACCTCGGATCCCGCCCTCGTACGCTCAAAACAGGATTGGGGTTGTTTGTATCAGGATATAATTCTTTCATCTCTGTATTTTTGCCTTATGCGGTGTAGTTGCACACCATTTTACGACTGGGGAGACTTTGTTCTGAGCAAAAGGAATGTCGGGAATTTTCTTTGGACCAGTGTCTTGTTTTGTGTTTTGTATTTTCTGAAGCATGAACAGGGTTTTTCTTGAGAAGACCTGAGGGAAGTCAAGAGTGTTCCGAAAACACAACCGTCAAAGCAAAGCCACATTGCTTGCAACCCTAACCAAGAGCACAATTACGAGAATGTCCCAATCTCTCCATCGGCACAAAAGCAGAAGTCGTCGACAAAAGTTTTCAAATGTTCTTTTCAAAAGTGCAAACGCCCCGGCAAAACTCGAACAATGAGCTGCTCGAGGCCAATTTACTGACTGTGTTTACTCTCGTGCCGGACGTACGTACCTGCCAAAAGACGGCGACCGATGCCACGTCTGACGCGAACTTCGTCTGAAAACAGAATTGAACGGATGAAAACAAGCAGATTGGGCGCACGTTGCTCCAGCCATTCGGGATGGTTTCGAACAGGCACTTTCATTCAGTTCCTGCACACATGTGCACCAAAAGAAGCTTTGTATTTTCCTCACTGCGTAAATTTGGCAACTCCAGTGGCGAGATTTTTTCATGCTCTGCATCCCCTTGAGTCTCGAAGGTCAACAGACCCATTGTCGCGAACAAGAAGGCCAACACCTCACTAACTCCCACCAGGGCCTCGGCATAATATGTCCTGCCTTGACCAACATGAGATGGCAACATCCAGATCTTGGATACCGTCAAGGGGAGCCAATTTCAGCCAATGTGTGGTTGATGTGGACAACACATGAATCATCGTAACATTTCAAAGGAAAGTTTGGTGCTGGGGGGACAACATAGCTCTTTGGCCTGGTGTGAGTGGCAAGATGACTTTCTTCAGCTGAAAATATGAATTTATGTACAAAGGTGATGTGCGGTGGGGGTAGGAGATCAGTTGTAAGCTGTTGGTGATGTTTTCAGTGACGGAACAGCTGACAGTGAGATTTCACAGCTGCAAGAAAATTGGAACAGCTGTAAGAGGACAGAGTGCCTATTTTGAAGGTTTGTATGATTTTCGTTTGATACGAATTCCCAGACAACACAGTGTGTTTTTGTTTTTGCATTTCCCTTTTCAAAAGGTACTTTTGGCAACAAAAATCCAGTGTGTCCAGACTTTCTGACACAGCTGTGAAGGCACAAAGTTCCAAGACAAGAACATTGTCCTGCACAAGGACGCTTCCTGAGTTCAAATCTGACTCTGTGCTCGGTAAGTTTTCTATTCTATTCTTTTCATGCCAGTAACAAGTTAGTGCATCTGAATTCAAGTTAATATCTGCAGTTCAAGTTCTTGGTATTGAAGTTGTATCTGATGTCCCACTTGCAGGACCAGAAGGACATTGGCCACCAGCCGACTTGCTTCGTTTACTCCCGGGTGAGAGAATGAAAAAAGGAAGATGCTACAAATAGGGTCAGAAGGTCACGAGGGAAAAACTTGCAGCAGTCACGAGGCCAGCGGCAAACAGTGTAATTCTTGAAACACTTAACTGTGGAACAGTGGACATCAACAGCTGGGCATTTCCTCACCCGGACAGAGCCAACAGTCAACCACACAAAGAGTTGTTTGACAGTACCCCACTCCATCAAGATCAAACAAAAATGAAGTCTTCAGCAGATCAAGGACGGTCGGGGGTCAATGCCCCTTTAATATACCGTCCCTACCCTCTGAACAACTTTTAGTCACCGAGTGTTGGACGCGGGCCATGTGCGAGGCGGGCCCCATCGCAGAGATCTGCTGATGGGAGATACTCAGCAATTTGACCATTTCAGGAGACTGTCAGGGGAATTGCCGCAGTTCCACAACGGTCGGCAAATTGAGAAACTTTCTGTTGTATTCTTGTTTTTGTTGGTTGAAGGTTTTTGTAAATGGTTTCAGGAACGTCAAGAAGTGCACCTTCCCAACAGACGGGGACTTGGTGTCGGCTGGGTGTGTGTGCAATTGGAAACAAAAGGTAGTTGGAGCATTCTTAAGTCTGTGCGTGCCGAAAACATGCCTCCAGACTCCAGTTTTGGTCCCAGATTGCTCTGGGCCAAGACTGACATCTGGACTCCCTTCTCTACACGTGGAAGCAACCTTTGGTGCCACGTCACTCGAGCAAATCAACTTGTTCATGTATCAGTTCCGCCAAACAAAACGCCGACAACAGGAGAATCGCGACACGCATTGCCAATGTACGAGACGACCTCATCTAAATTTGCGAATGTGGCTGTTGCGACCGGGTTTTTTGGAATTTTTGCACCAAAATTTTTGTCAGCGTAGTGAAGGGGGTCAGTATCAACACTGTGCAGTGAGCAGTATTTTTATTCATTGTAAGTACATTTCCTTGTCACCAGAAACTTCTTTCTTTCAGACATTCGAGCAGAGTCGACTGATACACGCATGAGTCAGACACAGATCGCAACTGTCTGAGATTTGCACTGTTTGTTCCGGTGTTTCTGCTGCAACTCCTGCAGGTTTGTTAATGTTTTTGAGTATCCAGGGTTACTGTCAGTCCACAGTCAGACACATTTCCAGTGTCAAGCACTTCACTTGAAGTAATTTCCATTCCTGCACACGCACTCTCTCCAGCGGTGGGGGAGCTGGTTGATGGCTGTGGCAAATTTACCGGCAGGGATGTTGCGGATCACAGCATCAATTTGGTTGCACAGGTGGTCTTCATCTTGGAATCATTGACCCTTGAGGTGGCGTTTGATGTGCTGGAACAGCCAGTAATCGCTGGGGGTGACGAGGTCGGGACTGTACCCAGGGTGCAGAGCTTGGTTGGTGTGGTGACACCTCAGGTGGTCCTGGACCAAACGGGCTCGATGCGCAGGCGTGTTGTCTTGCTGGAGTCGCCAATTCTGCCTTGCCCAATGTGCTGGTCGACGCCTACGGATCTTCTCACGGAGCTTGCGCAGCAAACGGAGATGCACACGTGCTGTGACACCTTGCCCCCAGGGAATGAACTCCCTGAAGATCACACCTTGGGAATCCCAAAACACTGACATCATGATCTTCACGGTCGCGCACTCCATGCGGGGTTTGTGCAGTCTTTCAGCACCGGGTGCAACCCACTCACAGGTTGCCTGATGTGACACCGGATCGTAACAAAAGAACCAACTCTCATCCATTGTGACAATGGAGCGCAGGAAGTTGCGATTCCCAGCCTTCAGACGCAGCAAAGTGCAACAGCAGATCACCCGCGGTTGCGCTGCGCATTGGTGAGCTGGTGGGGGACCCACCTTGTGGGGTGCTTTTTCCAACGCAACTGCTTCTTGAGTGCTTTGTGCACGGTGCCAACACTCACTTGCAGATCTCTGGCAAGGGTTGCCAAACTTGTGCGAGGTTCCCTGCACAGAATGCTGACCAGTTGGTTGAGAAGCGCAGGGGTGAGCTTCGTCGGACGACCTGAGCATGCGCGGTCCACAATGTTGACCTTGCCGGCTGCAAAACAGTTGACCCACCGGTGCACCAAAGACAGCGAGTATGCGTGCTGATTGTGCATTGCCACCAACCTCCTGTGAATCTGTTTGCTCGCCAAATTCATCCCGTGAAGGATTTTGATTGTGAGACATTGTTCTTTCTTGTTGTCAGGCATTTTTCCGCTGTCAAAGTTCAGTTGTAAGCAGCAAACTCCGACGTCGCTCGACTGGCCGACAACAGACCTAAAACGCCCCTCACTAATTGGGTCACAGCGTACGCAGTGACACCGCACTTTGTGTGATGACAGCCCCACATGTCAAGCACAGATGTGCAACATTTCAAAAAAAAAGGAAAATATTTTCATAATTAAAAAGCCACATTCGCAAAATTAGATGAGGTCGCCTCGTACAAACAAGGAACAGTTGTGCGTATCCTGTTCATCTGTCACGATTTCCCCTGTTTGGCCTCAGCGAATTTCACTTGACAAAGCAAAATTTCAGTACTCGTACCGGGTTAGTTTCACAGTCAGAACTTTCTGGCTTGAGGTGTTCGCCCCACGCCCCGTTTTTTTTTCTTCCGACAACGTTTTTCTGGGAGCCAGCGGCGGCCTGTGAGCCTTGTCGCGGCTTTTGCTGGGATTGCCGTCCTCAACACTCTGTCTTGTAATATCAAGTTTTCCAGCAGATCCACCGGGTCAGGCAGTGTGGGTCCCCTCCACACCAGAAAAGGAGACTCCTTGGTTTTTACATTTTGCGTCAGAGGCGCAGAAGATGGCACTGACTTCGTCTGTTTTCGCCCCATGTATCTTCAACAGCATTTTGGTGGGGAGCAGGAAGAGAAATGTAGTTTTTACCTTTCAAATGGTCGTCCACGAGGTTGGATGATCGTTTCCGTCGCTTCCACTGTAGCGAAGAGGACTGCTCCTTCTGCTTGTGAATAACATCCAGAAACATCAGCTTCCTCGTCCGAGAGCGCTTTTTCCTTTGATGAAAATTCGGGTGAAAATTTGTGCGCACCGCGTGCTCAGAGACCTCGGAACCTCCAGCCGAGAGGCTCGACGAGGACCTGGGCAGCGAGGAGTCGAGCTGCGGCGGAGCGGCGGAGTCCACGCCGGGGAGCGAAGCCGCCGCCGCCGCGAGAACGAGCAGCAGGACCGCGAGGAACGTGGCGCCGACGAGGACGCCGCCAGAAAGGCAGGTCCTGCCGCCGCCGGAGACATCGCGCACTGCGTTCTCGCGGTTTTCAATGTCAGAAAGCAGTTTGTGTGTTGTTGTTCCTGTCGTTTCTGTGGTCTCATTTGAGATTACTGTCTCGTCCAGTGGGGTTTGTCTTCTCCGTTTCTTGTAATTCTGGTGTGTGTCATTTTCAGTTGATTTCCTATTTGTTACAAGGTCAGGACCTGAGCTGTGGGATTTTTCCAAAGAGCACATTTTGATATTTTATCCTTCTCTTTTCAGGTGGTCTTTCACTTCCTTCCAGATGTTTCCCAGACTTTTGGCGTGCCGCGTTCAGAGCTGTGCCGATTTCGTTTGTCTCGTGAACCTTCTGTGCTCCGCTCAGAGTCCTGGAAAAGAAAACAGGGAGAGAAATGGTCAATCCTGGCAGCACACGATTCGTCCGGTATCGAATGGTGGACGTTGAAAACCAAGTGAAGATCGGGCAGGTGCAGTCGTTCAATTTGCAACGAATGTCGCACCAGAGTCTTGACACACGAGCGAAATACTGTTTGAAACACCAAAAGAAACGCTTCAGCGTCTGCAATTTCGACAGTTTGAAATTTCAACAGTCCCGCTGTTGAGCAAAAAACAAAGGTTCTTACTTGGGAATCATCGGAAGCAAAAGACCACAGGTCTTGTCCCTGGTGGCTTTTTTCTGAATTTCTGCTTGCGTCACACAACTCCGAAAATATTCGTGTACGCAAGTACAGGAAATGTTTGTGCCTGTTTGAAGGTTGTAGTTCAAAGCTTTCCTGCCACACTTTGTGTTGCACAATTTGTTTGTATTTGCTGACGTTTAGTACTCGCACCCTGTAAGCTAACACTGAACCTGACAGTGACAGATTCCCAATTCCTTTTCAAAACCAGCACCAGAATAATGTGTTCGTCCAGTACCGCCAAAACAGCAACGGATTCCAGTCGCCATCTCAAATCACCACCAATAGAACGTTGACTTTGTGGGGAGGCGGGGAGCAATTTTGCTGTCCGAAGAACGCTGGCCCATCTTCATTTTGGAAGGCAAGGCTTTAATCAACTCCTGAGGAGGAACACAAAAAATTTGATCTCCCGAAGTTGCTGGGCAACCCCATTCCCGACAACTTTTGGAGGTCCATGCCCTGCTTACCCATTTTGTGAATTTGTGAAGTTGAAGTTGGCCCCGACATTTCTGATGCCAGGTGGCATTTTCTCAGCGTGTTTCGTACTTTTGCTCTCACTTCTTGGAGCTCTCACCCGAATTTTAACGACTGTCATTTGTATTCGTTCAAGCACAGTCAACAAGTCCTCGTCGCACTTTCACACAAGTCAAGAGATACCAATCTGTCAACAATGTTTTGTTGTGAGGTGGAAGGAGACGTGTCATGCGAACAATGACTTCAACAGGGATTACAAGGGTACAGAGTGAAAGCAAGCAACAGTCATCAACAGATGGCTTCGTTCCTGGAATGTAAAGTACAAAGAGTGTGTGCTTTTCAAATATGGTAACAGACAGAGTGTTAGGTTCCTGTGATTTCCTTTTCGTTTCGTTTACGATGACGGCCACAGGGTCCACTTGGTATCGATGAGCAAAATTTGTCTGGACGAAGCAATTTCCGGATGAAGCAATGCAGATCATATTGTGAAACAAAGGGGATCCAAAAGAAAAGTCAGGCTTCGTTGTGAATCCGAACAAAGGAGGCCCAGAAGGTCGTTTTGAATCTAAAAGAGAGAAAGAGACTGAAAGCAAAACCAGGTCCATTTTGAAGAAGGCAAAAATTAAGACCGAAGGATGACTTCCTCTTCTCTTGGGAGTTCTCCATATTTTCACCCAAACTGACGCTCATGCATGATTTCGACTCACATCCCAATACATTTTTCTTCCAACAATGCAGCCAGAAAAAGTTCTGACAATCCTACCGAGCTGAAATATTTACCTCCTCGGATAATCCACACACTTTGCGATGATAGCTCATGCGCTGGGGCCGACCCCGTATCAGGGTGAGGAATCACATGCAGTTGATGTACACACAATGCCCGAGCTTCTTCTGTGTGGGTTTTGACAATACGACACTCGTTGGAAAATTTTAACCTCCTTTTGTCATCATTCTCGAGCGGAGTTCCACCGAGTCAGTTGTTTCTTCGGATTGCAGTGAAGGAAGCTGGACTTTTGAGTTTTTCTCAGACTCTTTCGATCTGTGATTTTGGTGCCTTGACGGAAAAGAACCAGGCACGAATGGGAACGAAAAAAAGTTTTTTTGGATACGTGCAACAAAGGGCCTCCAGACCAATGCGAAAAGAAACTTTCTTTGACCAGAAACAAATGGGAAAGTTTCTCCTGAATCCGTGACCCTGAAAATGTCTTTGTATTCACCTCAGTTCCAGACCACAGCATTTCATGTCAAATGTAAATACCAACAGGTGAATATAATACTTGAGCTCAAGGCTCCATTTTCAGTGATGGTTTTTACAAGCAAAAAGTGACAGTTGTTAAACAGCTCAGCCAGATCTCAGCCCCTGTTGACCTTGTCTCTTTTGAAGTGAAAAACTTTTTTCTTCCTTTCACAAGGACTCGACAAGAATTCTAAATTAGGGTTGAACGTCATTTTTGATGATGAAGTAAATTTGTGCAAAAACATCTTTCTTGCACTTTTTGTTGGCCCTCAGCTCCAATTTCTTCCTGGTTAATGAAGCCTCAGCTTGTGCACCCTCACTTGGACTTTCCAAGAAAAGGAAGATACCACACCAGGAATTGTGAAAGAAGTCGTTGTTTCTTGTGGTATTGACTAGCATTCTCTATGAGCCCATTTCACCCTGTTTTCCAGCTGGCTGACGGCCTGTTGCGAAATGCAAGCTTGCATCTGATGAAGAGGACAAAATCAAAGGTGAAGTATCTCTCAGCGTTCCGTCCTGACATTGAAATGACTTCATGCCAACAGCAAATACAAAATAAAACTTGCTATTGGTGCAAAAGTTTTGTGCTGAGGCGAATCAAGTTTGACAAGACTTCAGAATATTTTCTTGCTGCAAAAGAATTTTGAAGCAGGCAACGCAGGCTCGCGGCTTGCTTTGTGCTCAACGCTTGATCCGTGGCTTATTGAACACAAAGTGTCCCCAAGGCTTTGCCACTCAGTGAATCGAATCGCAGGATCTTTCGTCGTTCCAGCCTCATCTGGATCAATTTCGCTCAGAATGACGGGAACCCTTTGGACCGAGACACGGTGCCAGAATCAGATCCTTCATTCTCTTAGTTCAGGCAAACTGAGCATTGTGCGGGAAGCCGAGCATTTTCAACACATAAATCGAACGACTTTTGTGAGCGAACAATTCAATGAATTTGCAAAGGCTTCCAGTCACATTCATTTTCCACAATACACCTTCAATCCAGACTCGCTTGTCTGGGATTTACCCAATCCGGAATTTGCTTTGTCCGTGCAAACAAATTTAGTGATATAGCAAGAAGAGGTGTGTGTCTCAAAGTTGGAATCAAACTCCAGGTGAGCTGTGAACACCTTTCTGCTGCTTACATTACCCTAAAAACCAAGTTGACACCAAAGAAACAGGTTCCGTTCACTTAAACTCATGAGCATACAGAGTTTGAGGTCTCCGCACAAACAAGCTTGTCAATAATTATTTTGCGATGTTTGGTAGAGGAACGGACTTGGCAAACACACATGTATGTTCACTCAAGCAAGGTTGTGTGTGCATGCAAACTGTCTGCTGTCCCCACGTCAGAGCTGTCCACCAAGAATTCCCCAACTGACGCTGATCACAAGTGTCCACGAAATGTCACATACTCGTGCACACCTCGTCTCTGGTAATGTTGACCTAATTCGCAGCCAGATTTGTCCAGACCAGGAAAATTTTGGATTTCAGCAACACAGACACTCGTGAGACAGGAGGGAACAAAATCGTGAATCCCAACTTTCCTGTTTCAAACCAAATTGCATCTGACTCAGTAGAAATTAGGCTTCCAAATACGTACGTATCACAAATCGCTGGGAATAGCTGACCGTCCAGGTATCGGCGTGCAAACATGAGCAAAGCAAAAGAAGCTTGGAACGCACTGTCACGAATCCCAGCCTGTCTGGAATCCAGGGCAAGATAAAAATCCTTTCCTCAGATTTTCCATCCTGAACAGTTTAGATCTATCTTTCAACAACACACAAAAAGCTGCATTTTTTGTCAACGAAAGGAGGACTGCAAAGTCAGAATTGCGAAAACAATTGACTCGATGCTGACCCAGATAAAGTTTTGCTCATTTCGACCGTGAGGGAGAGGATCCCAGCAGAACAATTTTGCTGGGGAGGGGTCTTTGAGGTGTTTTGAAAAAATGTGCATTTTTGGAGGTGGAATCGTCTTGCCAGATTCGCCCAAGTCGGTGCATTTCTCTGACCATAGAAGAGGTCCCTGTGAGACACCAGGTGGACAAACACTTACAACTCAAAATGAAAAGACTTTCCGATTTCCTTTTGCAAACTTTGGGCCGTTAAATGATTTTACACACAGCGAAAAAAAGGGATATTGCTGAAAGTGGTGTCGGTCCATTTGACGCACCTCCGCCCCTTTGTCTTCAGCTTTCGACGAATTTCGGGTGTCACATTGAGAACAATTCATGACGGCCCAAAAACAAACTTGAGGAAAGAAGACGCGAACAAACCGGAAAAACAATCCAGATTGAACTGTTGGCGGTGCATGTCCAAGAAAATTCAATCATTGGATCACCCAATTCTCACCAACCATGACTGTCAGACCTGCCAAGGCCTGAAGATATCTCAAGTAGATCCACAAAACGGCAGGACTTGCTTGTTTCTGAAAACTTCTCCACAAGACAAGCCGAAAATTTTCTGAACTTGTTCAAAATAGGCAGGGTGTTTGTCTGAAAGTTCTGCAGTTGTTCTCAACGTCACACTCAGCAAATCACAGAAAATCTCAATTTTTCTGTCAAAACTGTTCAAAGAATGAAAAGGCCAATTTCGTTTTGGTCATCTGACAGTTGTCCAACAGAAACGAATTTGTATCCAACTTACCTGTTTCATGTCACATTATCCAGCGGCAGCCGTTTTCCCTATCAATCCCTCTCTTACACTGAACTACCCTAGGTTCTGCGCACGAACAACCGGCTCCTTGTCGTGTCCGTGGAATCGTCAACAGGCGCACATTTCAGCGCGTCTTTGTGTTTTTGGCGCACAAAATGCTGTTGGAAAGTGGATCAGTGTCACACTCTGAGAGTGTTCTGTTGTCTGCCCCTTCGGTAAACTTCTCGACCTTGTGGACAAATTTGAATATCAAGGTGAATTGTTTGGGTGTACAGCATAAATCTATTTGTAAAGGGTGTTTAGCACTTGGTGATGCGAGCATTGTTCAAATGAGCCGTGTTGTGGGCATGACTTGAGTGAACAAGAGAACTTCAGACGGGATCTTGGGTCGTCCTTTCGTTTCCAACGAGTTCAACGCAGTCCTTTCGATAGCACTTGTGACGGACACGAAAAAACGCGAATGTGAAAACTCTTCAGGGCAAGGCACAGACTTCGGAGGCGAGCGCTTTCCGTTCCTGACCCCAGGAGAAACAACCCTCCCCCAGGTGGACTTCAATGGTCCCACAGGTTTACTTGGAAAACCTTGGGCCACATATACCTTGGCAGAATTTTGAACACAAATGACACAAGTTGCAATTGACCAGCACAAGACAGCAGCTGAAGAAGATGTGAAGTGCTGAACCCTTCTGCCGTCGAAACACTGGTAGACCTTGTGAGAGAACAGAGCGATTTCTGGTGATCCCGCCACAGTTTGTGGAGGTACCTGCTTTGTCTTTTGCGTGTTGGCCAAACTGCGCGACCTGTCAAAACAAGCAGGTTCAGGAAAACCAAGAGCGAGGATGGTTCCGTTTCCCCTCATGCTGCGGCCACACAACAAGTGCTCTTCTGTGCACCTGATTTTGTCCCTGGTCACTGTTTTTTTGGGACAACTAGAGGGTGCGTCTCTCTGCACTGATTTTTCAGGACCCGTCAGCCTGCAGTACAGAGCCGGCACTCAAAACCATGCAGCAAGACGAAGGGGGTTGGTGTCGAGCAGTGTGTCCTTTGCCTTGAGCTCCTGACAGAGACTGTTTGTGTTTGCCACCGACCTGACTGCCATGATACAAAGACAAACGCGGCCTGACAAACTCGGACATCCAAAGTCGCAGTCAAAACAGGTGAAATCACTTGAGGAGGAAATCCTGGAAACGAGCAAAGTTTTACTGCAGCGAGCAGCTTCGCGTTGCGCTGATACTGTCTGGAAATCAACGCAGCTGCTGGTCCCAAGTCTTCGTCCGATTACTTCCGATTAACGAAGTAATTGCCCTGCACGACTTCCACAGCGACGTCACTTGCAAGGAATTGATGTCACAATCACAACGGTGTTGCAGCCAGAATGACACTTTCCGTCGCTTTGAGCTGGAATGAACAATTATTCCATCTTCGAACACGCACAACTTGAAAATTAGTTGTAAAGCAAATGATCCGCAGGAATATAATGGACATGGCAAACGGTGCACAAAAAATGTTTTCCTGGACAGGCTTTTCAGAGCTGCTCTTGTACAGAGTTCGCTGCAAATTGTGCCTTTCGTGCACTCGAACTAAATTGCACGATTCTGGCCATTTCGCTGCAACTTGATACGTGAATACGTGACACGACTTTCGAACCAAATTGAAAAATTGTTGCCTGCCACCAGCCAACGTTTTCACAACCAGGTTTGGAACTTGACATCAGCAGGCAACTTTCACGTCAACGTGTGCTGCAGCTCAGCTTTTCAAGCAGGATAATGTTTTGGTTGAAATGGAATTTGCAGCAAACAGATTTGGAATGTAAAATAGCAGTGCTGTGAGAGTGGAATGATCACCCCATACCGAGGACCAAACTTGACCATCCTGGAATCAGAACTGGACATCACTCGTCCCTCGGAGACATCTGGCAGGGTTCTGGCGATGTTCGTGCTCGTGGTGCTTACACTGAGCGCTCTCGCGGGGAACGGGATTCTCTGCTACCTGGTGCACACCAAGTACCACCTGCGCACGATTCCGAATCGCCTGGTGCTGAGTCTGTCCTGGTGCGGTGCACTCACGACGCTCTACAACGGGCCCCTCATGATGCTGACGACTGCGAAGCAGGATTGGGTCCTGGGTAGGTTGGCAGCCTCAGCCTTCAGGTCTGAAGTCGAGAGGTTTCGCGGGGATGATGACCTCGTCAGGAATGTCACGGATCATACTTTTGCCCCACCTTTTCTGAGCTTGTGGAACAATGGAACCTTGGGGTTGGGGCGCCCAACATTGGCTTTGTCGTGTCACATGTTTTCACACAATCAAAGCTGGTGTGTCTGATCTTTTGACAGATCACAGTTGGACACAAACGATTATCCTGGTGCAGTGTCGCAAACTAGCTCGTCTTGGTTGAGAAAAGCGTGATAGTGATCTCGACGTGGACAAACATGTGATAGTTCAACATCGTGAGGTGAAATGCGATCTGACATTTCAGTTTATAATCTCAATTTGTCTGTCCATGATACGAGAAAACAAGAGAAGCGTTGTTCGCAAACATGTACATTTTCACATTGTGCTCAAGAAAAGACCAACGCGTGCATATTACTGAACAGCGACAAAAATTTGCCACCTGGCTGTCTTGATGTCTTGCACTCATTAGTCTCTGCCATTGAGTTCTGAACAGCTGATCCTGAGATTTCGACAGAGTTCGGATGTCCTACTTGCGCTCTGGATGAGTCAATGATCCTGGGTATCAGGAACAGACCTGTCTTTCAATCCAAATCTCTTGACATTCTGTGGTCAATTATGGCGGTTTGCTTGAACTGAGACACCAGTCGAAAGTATGCGCATTTGTGACAACAACTCACGCAAAACACGCGACACTTCATTCTTCCATGTCTGTTTCAGGTACGGGAATGTGCAGGTTCAGTGGTTTTGTCAGCACCATGCTGTCCATTGTCTCCATCTTAACCCTCGCTGTCATATCAATCAACAGGTAATTCATCGTAGACAGCCCCAGAACACCGAGCCTTGGCTCTGTTTTGCCCGAGTCTGATCAGCTGCGACGGCAGAGAAGACACAGAGAGAGAGAGAGAGAGAGAGAGAGAGAGAGAGAGAGAGAGAGAGTGAGTGAGTGAGTGAGTGAAAGACAACAGACACACATTTCAGGACAATTTGGTGTACGATTGCCTCTGTCAAAGCGTAGCCGTGCGTCTATTTTTCTACAATTGACAAGTACCACAGCAGGCGGCCCAAAACATTTGCACCGCATTTTGACATGTCACTTTTTTTTTTGGGACCACTCCAAAGACAAATACTGGATTGGCTCTTGAGCACACACGAGGCAACAAACTTTGACCAAGGTTTCGGATTTGCAGGTGCTTGTTGGTTGTGTACACGTCTGCCGCAGCGTACGTCTTCACGGTGAGGTCCACTCACGTCATGGTCGTCGGTAAGATACCGCTGCTGTCGCAGATGATTTTTCAAGGACTGGTAATCTGCAAACAGCTTATTTGCATGGTGTTTCTCCTTGGATGCTTTTTGTCTCAAGTTTCGTTGCGTTTCCTTGACACAGGCGTGTGGTTGTTTGCCTTCATCCTGGCTCTGCCTCCGTTGATCGGATGGTCCAGCTACACGTTTGTGGAAAGCAAACTGATCTGCACCCTTGCCTGGTCCACAGAGCCCACCTACACATCTCTGGCAAGTTAAGACATTGTGTCTTGTGATGCAGAAGTGCTTTTGCTCTCTCGGCTGGTTTTGAGGGCACCAAATTCTTCGCTCAAATTGTGCAGGGAGGGTGGGAGGTACCGTACCGTCTCGTGTATAAGACGCACTTTTTTGCCCCAAAATTGAACATCAAAAGAGGGGGTGCGTCTTATACATGAGTATGAATTTACTGTATTTTTAATGAACTTTGGTACCAGAAAATAAGACTAAATCTTGGGGTGTGTCTTATACATGAGTGCCTCTTCCCGAGACGGTACGGTAGGTAGGAACGGACAGATGGACAGACGGACGGATGGACGGATAGTGTTCTGTCCTTTATAGTGTGAAACCGGCAATTAATACGTCACAATTCGCGTACGGATTGTCCTTCTCTCGAACTGTCCGGCTGTCACACGTCTGTGACAGTCTACCGAGTCAGGTGCGGCGGTCCGATAACCAACACAGACGTTTTTGTGCCATGCTGTTGGGTCCACCAGAGGAGATCGCACTCTGCGCCTTGAGTACTCACTATGCGCTTGCAGCCGCTTCCTTCAATCT
>JAAUXT010146715.1_pt1 | contig 15693 bp, 17 predicted proteins | sample 7278171 | NCBI WGS metagenome assembly JAAUXT01 (sample SAMN14350112, study PRJNA611818) | marine sediment metagenome | isolation source: surface marine sediment (1.8m) | place: French Polynesia: Moorea | collected 2018-08 | reverse complement strand
AGAACCAGCTTCTGGAACAATCTGCAGTTCAAGAATAAATTTCCAGCATGGTTGGTGGTCCAAGCACAAGACTATGAAGCAAAAAAAGTAGGAAACATCACTGCTGTTGGCACATCACTGCTGTTGGCTTGAGCATTCAAGAGTGTGAGATCCCTGAACGGCAAAACAATAGGCCCAGCGTGCGCGGAACACCAACCGTGCCGGAAAAGGGACTTCTGGTCCTGAGAGAGCGTCAGCAGTCTCTCGCCTGCCCAACAAGTGCCGTGAAGCATTCAATACGTACCACAACGGATTGCTGACCGTAGATCCGAGGACGAATTCAATTCACGAGGACGTATCAAGTCAAAGTGACCAAACGGTATCATGATCAGCAATTTGGACACAGTTGAGCACATTCTTTGTGTGAGACAAAAGAATTGCGAAAGCTAATTGCTTCGATGCCAGTGTCAGATGCAAAAATTCTCCGTGGGAAAGGTCAGACCGTCTGGCAGCACCGAATCACTCAACCAAATCGCGCGGCGGCCGCACACAGGGAGAGCGAGCCGCTGAACATGTTGAGGGACTTCCGGTCCTGAGACAGCATCACTTTGACTTGATAGGAGGACGTGGCAAGTCAAAGTGTCAATTGTCATGATCAACAATTGGACACGGCTGGGCACATTCTTTGTTTCTAAACAGAATTGCACAAGCTGAACGCTCCATCGCGAGTGGGCAAGACAAGATCATCGACACTTGATACCAGTACATCTCGTACCTTTCCTGATGATAGCATGCTGATAAGTTGACCGAATGTCTACGTCAATACATCGAGCCCAAGAACCAAACAAGGCTGGTGCACTTGTGTGAAATCGGTCGACTTTGCCGCTGCACGAACGTGGGAGTGAATTCGTCCTCGTAGTCTTCCATAAACCGTTGGGCCAGAGACAGATTCTGATCAGGGACGGACGCTCCTTGACCTCCACTTTTGATTTGCCCATTGCACATTCGCAGAGTTTGTCAAAGAGTGAACAACTGATCATTTGAAACAGTAAGGTTGTAACAGAAACAGTAAGGCCTGTTCGAACGAAAAAGCAAACGCAGTGCCCAGGCCCACAACACCAGTTGTCTCTCGAATCACTCAGCCAAATCGCGCGCCGGCCGCGCAGGGAGAACAAGCCACTGAACATGTTGAGGGACTTCCGGTCCTGAGACAGCGTCAGCAGTCTTGTCTCTCACCCGCGCAAACACACACGTCAAAGCATCGAACTGTGAGCGCAGACGGTGTGACAAGGTCAGACCGTCTCACAGCACCGAATCACTGAGCCAAATCGCGCGGTGGCCGCTCAAGGAGAGCGAGCCGTTGAACATGCTGAGGGACTTCCGGTCCTGAGACAGCGGCGGCAGTCTCTCACGCGTGCAAACACACGTGCACGTTAGAAAAGACGTGGTTCGTTCAATACCGCAAAGAATTGCTGACCGTTGAGTCTTCGACAAACCGTTGAGCGAGAGATAGATTCTGAACAGGGACTCCTTGGCCCCCATGTTGGTTTGCGCATTGCACATGGTCTGGTCTAAAGTTTGTCAAAGAGTGGAAAACGGACCAGGGAGACAGCAAGGCCTGTTCGAACTGAACGTAAAAAAGCAATGCAGTGCCTATTGGCCCAAAGCACCAGTTGTCTGGCGGCACGGAATCACTCAACCAAATCGCGCGGCGGCCGCGCGCAGAGCCGCTGAACATGCTGAGGGACTTCCGGTCCTGAGACTGCGGCGGCGGTCTCTCACACGCGTAAACACACGTGCACGTTAGTGTTCAATACATGTACCGCAAAGAATTGCTGACCGTCGAGTGTTTGACAGACCGTTGGGCCCATTGCACATGATCTACGAGGTTCCCACAACAATAACGTGGATTTACCATGTCTCGGGTCAACCTTTCTCCACTGAGTTTTGCCGACCATTTGCCTTAGTTCTGATGCAATTACAAATGTAAACAATCGAACACAATCGTAGACATGATAAATCCACGTATTTGTTGTAGGAACCTCCCAAAGTTTGTCAATGGACAACGGACCAGGGAAAACAGCAAGGCCAAACCAAACAAAAAATCAGCGCAGTATCCATTGGCCCACAGCACCAGTTGTGCCATTGCAGATCACAACTGACGATTCCGCACAATACGCCGCGAAAAGCCTTGTACTCACCGACTCGCAGGAACACGACGGACGAGAGTTGCCCGAGAGCGACGCACGCGAACACGCCGCCGAGCCAGCCGAGGTTCCGGCGGGACGGCTTCCGCTCCCCGCCGCCGGGGGTGGACGGGTCCCGGGGAGAGTCACCGGGGGTCCCCGCGGGAGCGTCGTCGTCCCAGCCGGAGAGGGAGGGCGTCAGGTGGAACACGGTGTGCACGAGAGGAGCCTGAAATACGGTACAGAATTCATGGGATGCATCAAGAAATGAGATTTGTAGGTCATTTGTTTATGAGGTGTCTCAGGAGAGGAAAAGTGAAAACGCCATTCTTGGTGAAGGATTTTGACGGTCTGTTGACAAGAGGAGTTATAAAGGGAACGTCAGACGAAACACGGTGTGCACGAGCCGAGCACTAACTTGTTTGACCCAACATACGGCGCATCTCGAAACTGACTGGATTAAGTCGCACACACACACACATACACACACACACACACACACACACACACACAGTCACCTTCTCGTTGACGGTGCTCGCCAGCGACGACGACGAGTTGACGGACTTGAGTCCCGGGGAAACGCGGCTCATATCCTGGTTGCCAGGCGACGTTGCTGTGGAGTTCTGGTTGCCGGGTCTGGTTGCCCTAGACGATAGGGCGTGGTGCCCGCTGTCGGACAGCTCCAGAGCCGTCGGCTTCTGGGTCATGGTCAAGGTCAACTTCAAGGTCAAGTTGGGTGGGTCAGAAGGTCACGGCTTCAGGAGATTGCAGTTCTCCTGGAAGAAGAAACAAGGCTGCACGTTTGAGACAAACGATAACAAGCTGCGGGGGAAACAACCAGGGGTGGATCAAGCTGGTCCAGGATCGAAGTTGGACTCGGGTTTGGCCAGCGTCCGACCCCAAAGGGGTTTCACACGAAGATACAGGAAGTTTTTGTGGGTTGAGGACAGGTCCACCTTGGATCCGCAGACACGTCAGCCAAACGTCGCTTTTGAGCACGAAATGACATTGAACGATCGTCAGTGCGAACCTCGGACCATTGATCGGAAAACAAACAGGCAACAGCTGAAGAAACGAAGCGGCTGATAGTGCGCAATGGGAAGGGAAGGCCCATCCCCGCGGAGGGGGATCTGGGGAGGGCGGGCGGGGTTCGGAATAAGGATCCTGTGGGAAATCCTGCGGTGTCGATTCAGGGGGTCCGTGATGCCATACCCAGGGGGGAATCCTGGGAGTCTGTTCAGGACAAAACTGTGCTGAATCTGAATCTGCAACAAAGGCACCAGAGACTCACAGCGGAATCAGAAGATCCCGCTTCACACTGGGCGCCAAGAAAACGGTGAGCCCCAGCCCTGATCCTGTTACGGTCCGTGGGTGATGCACAGACGCAGCGCTCAAGAGTAAGTGGACCTGCACGGGGAGAGGCGTGACGCAACCAGTGCGAAACCGGAAACCAAATCGTTTTCTGTCGTGTGTTCAGTCGTCCCGTGCGCTGCACTCAGACTCCTCACGCATCGTGGGTCATTGGCTCCGACAGGAACTGGATTGTGCCAATACTGAATGTTAACGACCAATTGGCATGAGGGAGGAGCAGTGATCAACAGAAGCTGATTGTTTTTCATTGTGGTCGTACTCAAAGGCCACGCATAAAATATATTCACAAAGCAGTTTCAACATTCATAAACCTTTAAGCGAAGAAACCAGAGTGAGTCAAACTTGGCTTGAGGTTTTGGGGATCATCACACGGATTGTTCAATGTCTATTTCGTCCACTGGGGCAGGGTCATTTCTGTCCTGCCATATTTGGCGTGGGAGGGGGCCTCTCATATCACGTGTTCGACTGATCTGGAATTCAGAGCAAAAACACAGGGGCTGAGTGGCTCTCATTGATTTTCAGGGTCGTGCACCACACAATACATCAGGGGCGTGAAACATTCAGAAACGAACAGTTGAGCAACAAACCAACAAGACTGATTGCTTCAAGTGAAACATTTTTGCACAAATGACAGCACGAAATTGAGGAGGCTGTAGTGTCCTCAGACTTGGGATCCACTGTGGATCCTCTTGTTCTCGCGTGGTCTCCCGAGGACGATTCTCCTCCGGCCCGGGTCACGCACCGGGAACATCGCGCTCTCATGGGGAGGTCGCAGCCCAACCTTTCTGCTCCGACCGTATGGACTCGGGCACTGTCAAGCCTCGATCTCAGCAAAGGACTGTCAGTACAAGGACCCAAACTGAATCCTAACAGATTGTTCAACAACGATTCCTTCAGGAGGATTTGCTGCCCTGCACACGTGTTTGAAGAGACCTGCCACACGAAATTTCCGCCCTTCCGAGTTTGAAAGTAAAGGGCACTCGGGCAAGAGAAACTTCACTGACAGCGTTCGTATGTTGTCAGCTTCTTCAGCAATTCGAGAGTGGACACAAAGCCAAGCTCAACTCAAGGGAAAGCTCATGAAAGACACTCGCTGGTGTCTCAGACTTGTTGGCACCTGAGCTGTGGATTTCTATTGTCTGCAATCTTTTTCACGCTCCAGGCATGAATGCGGACATGCAGTTGAGTGCTGTGCGGGTGTGCTCTGTAAGTCGTTGGGCAAAGCGTTGTCACTGATGATGCATCACCGTTTACTACGCAAGACAGGGCCGCAAAACACGACGAGCAGTTTTCTTCGCTGCTGCTTCAAGGAGCTGACATCAAAGCCCAAAGACGTTCATTGCATGATCGACTCGTGTTGCATCACACAAGAATCGTCACTCACAACATCTTTTACAACTGTAGTGCACCGATGGCTCGCCTCCCACGCAACCCTTTTCGTACGAACCTCCACAATAATTTTGGGTGGTTTGGCTGCAGGGATGCAGGATCGCCCGTTCCCGTCGCGTAGCCAAGGTGGCTCGGGTCCAGGCTCCACCTCATGGTCCTGAATAATTATCAACTTTCCCCTACATTGAGAGCATCAAAGGGTTGGAAATCGGCCGAGACTGCCCTGATGCTCTGACTGTTGCTGTCAGTCTGCACTTCGCGATGACTCCAAAAGAGAAAATCAAGGAACATCAAAGAAAGCTTCAAGGATTACTTTTTCCCTACCGTAAGAAGGAGGATTGAGGATACATGAAAAGCATGTTTATCCTTGAATTGCCCGAAGACAGTAGCTTCCATCTGCCTTTCATGTCTTACACAAGTACCGGTACTCACTCGGTCAGTGGATCCACTAGCGAGATGCCTGCAGGTGTACTTGTTGTCACTTCTATTGCAGACGCTTCCTGCATCTGAGATGCGCGCGACATGTGAGGAGGAATTCCCCCTGAGGTGCCAACACCATGTGACTGTTACGAGATCGTCACTTATCGATCCACCGATCCCCGAGCTTTCATGCTCACAAGGTGATGCGGCGCCTCACACTGACACTCGCAAGACGACAGTCGCCTGTTTCCCTCATGGGGCTGGCGAAGCATCTGTTTCGCTTAGTTTGGACCATGGTTGTGGGGATTGATCTGGGATTTGGTCCAGGGTGGGGACAAAGTGGCTTTGAGTGTTGACATCAGAGAAACCACCCCGAACCATCTGGGCCCTTTTGATCAGTGGGTCCACGGGTGACTTGTGTTCCAATATTTGCTGCTGTGCAGTCTCAAGCCTCTCAGTCACCGAAAACTTACGACTGGCCACAGGCCGAAGCTTTTCATCCCGACAATTTACGACCGCAACATTGTCAATTTGATCCCAATTTATTGCGATTGCAGATCGAAATGCTGAAACGTGCGCTTCAACCTGGGAAGTCGATTTGACCGAATGAGCCGAGTCAAGCCTGAGTCATGCTGGGTGCGTCACGCGACGTGTGTCTGCACCAGTGAATGGGAGCTGTGTTCAGGCCATTGCAACTGCTGCTGAATTTCCCCCACCAACTGTGTGAATGAACCCGATTCGTGACCGGGCTGACTCAAGGTGTGAGTCACCTCGATCAGCTGCGCAATGGGAAGATCGATCAGTGACGGACGTTCACGGACGCGATGGAGGGAATCCAGGTCACAACTGCTGCATTAAAAAATCATTCATTTTCCATTCATTTTCCATTGTGTGCGACAGCGAACCACGAAACGATCTTTCACTCGCAGCCGCACAAACCACACTCGAAGAATGTGTCACGCTATCCCACCTCGTACACACGTTGTTGCCTCTTCAGAAAGAACCACTCTGAGTATAAAGCCTGCTTCACGATGTGGCATTTGTTATGGGTGGACTTAGCAGTTGCTTGACGCTTCCAGTGTGATCCGCCCTCAAGCCCCAGCTGGGAGTGTGGAACACACAAGGTTGTCTCAAGGTTCAAGTACTCGAGGAACCTACCTGCAGAGCTCTTGATTGTGAAGGTACTTCCTTCTGATGTCACTGTGTTTGTTCTGGGGAAATCGTATCCACTGTTCTGTCACAGTTGTACGTTCATGAATCCCACAAAAATTCCCACAAAAATTGGGCCGTGGACAAAGGCTTTTTCAACGTTCACCCCACAATCTTTTTTCACGATGTTCTGTGAAAACTCGAGGTATGAACCTATGTTTCTTCCAGTATCCTGTAGAATCAGACTGACAATCCAGATGTTACACCATCACATCCACACGGAGTGCAGCTGAGTGCAGAATGCCGCGCGCAAACGATCCGGCGGTATCAGAGGCGAGTCTCTCCTTCACACTGTGCTTCTCCCTCCACCTTCAGACGCACTTGGCAGCGGAGTGTTTCTCTGTCTACGTCTCCCTCACAGTGAGAGAAGAGGCCATACACGCACGGGGAGAGGTATCCATGTCTGTGCCGAGTCCCCCTCGCAATGCTGAATGAATCACGTCGGGCATCGCCTTCCAAACGATGAAGCAGTTTTGTGTGTAAAAATAGCGGCAGCGAACAGCTGGGCAGGGTATGGGGAGTGGTACGCCAAAGGTGAAGCTGGCAGGGTGTGGGTGCACAATACGCCACGAGTGAAGCTGGCAGGGTGTGGGGCGGTACGCCAGAAGCTGGGCAGGGTGTTGGGTCGGGGTGAAACTTAGTTCCAACAAGTTTCTCTGAAAGACCGAAGTTATTCCTTGAATGTGCGGCACACTCTCCTCTCTCCTGAGACAACACGCAGACACACCTGGAAGTTGCCAAGAACAGGTTTGAGAACAAAAGATCCTTGGAGCTTGCTCCGCATTGCGTGGACGCGTGTACGTAGCACGTGTTGCGAGGGACGTAACCCTAGGGACGTAACCCTACACGCATCTGATGCAAGCAGAGCTCCACTATGGACAAAGACACCTCGTTTATGCTCTGCGGGAGCTCCTTCCCTCCCTCACCATTGTCATGCCGCAAGAGCTCCCTGTGGACCCGCCACCCTGCCGCAGCAGACACAAAGGGAACCGGGTGGCGACAGCGCCGCTACCGCCGTAATGGTCGATGTTAGAACCTCTCCCACAGGCTCCCCTCCCTTCCCTTCCTGCCTCCCGTCCCGTCTCTTCCTCCAATAGAGCCTTGACTTTCCTGTTGAGCACAATCTTCTCCCACACCCACCACTTTCCATCGGGCTCGTTCGATTTTGTTCTCGGTGATGACGGATCAGATGGGGTCTGTCCCTTCGTTCGATTTCTTCCCATTGACATCACAGAAAGGACTTTTGATTCCAGGGGGTGATCGTTTTGCAATTCCGTTGAAAGAATATTTAACGCAGAATGAACGAAGTCGAAGAGGCCAACTTGGCTCAAATGGCGCGAGGCTCGAGGACACCATGCAATTGCATTTCATGACAATTCTGCGCACGGTGAGTCTGCAAAAAAAGGTGAAAGCCCGAAAACCGCCCCTGAATTTGGTCTCTTTGTTGTTTGTTGCACAGAAGAGTCTACTCCACACCGCAAGTTCGTCCTTGCATGGAACCAAATCAATTTTTTCTGTGAAGTTGGCGAAGAGGCGAAGGAAAATTCTGCGTTGCCAACCTCCATCAGAAAATGAATTTGAGACGAGCATGCAGCTCCATGCCCATCCATTTTGAAAAATCTCATAAAGGGCTCGTGAGACAAAAGTGGAAGAGACAGGCCTCATTCTTCCCGCTGAGCACCAGATGAGGCCTCGCTGCGGTTCTCTCTAGCGCTGGAGCTGAGAGCGGTGTCACACCGGAGGCGTCACGTGTGGTGTCCCCGTGTCCACGGGTGCGCGTCACCAAAATGCGGATGAAAGCAGTTTTCACAGGGCGTGCACAGCACGCAAGGTTAGCTGAATTGTGGTTTTTGGTCTTGACCGAAAAGCATGCGGTCAGGTTTTGGCTGAGAACACTTTTCCCACAGTGGAGGAAAGAACTGGATGAAACGCCCGCTGGGCGCCTTCGTGGAAACAGCGCTTGAGCCGCAGCGCGCCCAGTGGGGCGCAACCGCAATGAACAGCTAGGTTCGGACAAACTCTTGATGAGGCCGACTCATTGAGATCGACAGACAAACGCGCAAACGGAGTTCTACCTCAACTGAGCAGTTCTGTTCAATGAGGGAAGGCCCGAGCAAAGTCTTCAGTTTCAATTTTCAAGATTCTTAGTCGTTTCTGTGGTTCTTTGCGTCTTTTGGAGTCTGCAAGACACGTGCACAGTCTAATCCACTCTGCGTGAACTAGCCTGAACGTCTTTGTTGCGTGGGAAAAACATGTCTTTGTGAAGGGAAGTTGATCAAATCAGTTGGCGGACTTTCCAAACGAGGCAGGTGCAGAAATGAAACGTCGTTGTTTGCTGGAATGAAAGTGTAAGAAAGATGACAGATGCTATCAAATGCACGCTTCTCGTTTTCCTTCAACATTTCAAAAGACAGAAAAGACTCATTTCCTTTCAACAACATCTTGAGGCGGTTTCCTGTTTTCGCAACGAGCGCCGAGGAAATGAGGGGCGGATGTGGAGTGTGGTCCACAGGAAAGAGTGGAGACGTCCCAATGCCTGACGACCCAGAGCTGTGGGTGGAATCTTGTCCTGTGCGTGAGGTGAGAGGCGCCTTGGTTCCCTTCAGTGCACGCCAGAAGCCAACGCCTTGAAAAAATCTTCTACCCTTTCGTTAGTTTGGCTGGCACCAGCTTTTCAAGGGTCAGACTCCAGTCAGGGCCAAGTTGGACCTAAACCCTGGCTTTGCCCCAGGTTCATCAAGCCTCGCAGGATCCTCCTCCCCTGCAGACCCCTGAGATCAGGTACGAATGCAGAACCACGTTCGGTGAGAAAACAGATGCATCACACTTGGGATGCGGACGTGACGTGGGGAAGAATCTCCGTCCTGGAGACAGGACTCCACAGGTGGGAGAGAGGCTGCTGAGCGCAGACAGAACCTGATGCTGTCAACGCAGGGACGATTTGGGGAGATCTGAGACCGAAAACCGTCCATCCTGGGTTCCATTCAAGTACGGGATCTTGATGCTGGGTTCGTTGACCTCAGCAAATATTATTCCATCGCCAACCTCACATTAATAATGGGCCTGTCAGTACCCTGACCAAGAATACCAAGAGGGACAGGAGGACTTCGACGGCCGGACCCACCACCCCATGGGCCCCAACCCCGAGGAGGACCAAACTTGGGGCGGGGTGTCTCCAGAACTCCTGACTCCGCTGCTGCGGTTCCCATTACCGGCTGTTCCCAGTACGAGGCTCGCTTCCCTCTGATTGCCGTGATTGTGGACTGAGCGCGATTCGTTTCCGCGCCCATGCAGAGCTTCTGTTTGCGAGGCACCAGGGGGCTGCTTCAAACCACGTGCGTGACACGTGGGCCCTGCATCGTCCCTCAGATGTCTCCGCCATACTACGGCGTTCATTGACTTTGGAGGGGAAGCAAGACGCACGCAGTGCGAAGCAGGGCTCAGACTCAAGGAGCTAAATATGGACGCAGAATACAGCAGCTCCTTGTTCTCTCAGATGTGACTGATAAGGGTGAAGGTGTTTGGTCGAGATAGGCGCGGGCGGGCGTGTGCATGCAGGGAGCGAGGCTTTGGTCTGATTGACACACAGTGCAGAGGATCGTATGTTTAACGCGTTTCGTTCCCGCACAAGTTTTTGGGCTCTGCGACGCCCTGGGGCGATGCCACCCGAGGACCTGTTGAGTTCTGATGCGGAGAAGCAACGAACGAAGTTCAGTGCTGCAAAGAGGCACGGGCAAAGACAGATTCTCAGGCACCCAACTGGTGTGAATCAAGCACTTGCAATCAACATCCTGAGAGGAACGCTCCAGTAGCAAACGGACGATTCAGTATCCTTGGTGTCTTGGCGACCACCGACTGGACATCTGTTTGCCAACAGAAAACAAAACCGCTTGTTGCAGCCCCAAACATCAGAACAGAATCTGGAGCGTTCAGGTGGTGTTTGGGGGCTTGGTGTCATCAACCTTCTGCATTCAAACACAGCAGTTGTGCTGCACTTCCCATGACAAGAAATCCTTGCTGACGTGGGGACCCGTCGTGTCCTGGACGGAATCCTGAATCCACCTCCGGCGCGCAGAGCAGCTGTACAGCCGCAGGACTCGCTGTCCCTCCCGGGAGATTCCCCGGGACGCGTGTGGCTCAGGCGCCGAAGCCGGGACCTTTGACATTTACCTGCTCCGTCATGTAAGGCCTTTCCGACCGGCGCCTGTACGTGTGCACAGCTTCGAAACACGAATGAAACGCACAGCAGAGTCCAGAGTGCAAAAACAAGAAACGAGATTTTTTTGTCCTTTAGCCCTGAGCAGCTTGGAGGAAAGTGATAGTTGGAGGACCACTCTCACTCGTTCTCTCTCTCTCTCTCTGTCTCTCTGCCTGTCTCTCTCTATGTCTCTCATTGCCACAAAGAAGTTGTCCACGTGATCCAAGGCAGCAAAGCTGAGTCCAAGGGGAGCCAAACAGCGCCTGTTGAGGTATTCGTGTGCAGGGACGCAATGCCGGGCGCACGCATCCAGCGTGCGACAGGCTTGGAGTCTCTCAAGTCAGGCGTCTCCAACGGAACTGCAGACTTCGCACCCTGAGCTGGGATGACGGGGGCTGATTCAGGATCTGGTCCGAAGGTAATCCCCCAGGAGGCCCGGCCCGACTTCAACTTTGAAAACATTGACAGACTGATGAACAATACATGTACGCGTACGCAAGCGAGGGGCAAAATTGTATTTTCAGTGCACGGGTGTTGGCCCCTGGGCGCCCTGGGTCCGCCCCTCGATGAAATGTCGCCGCTTCCCGTGCGAACCGCCGGGAAGACGCGCCGAGCGGAGCTTCCGTCGAGACGCAGCCATCTGTCAATTAGCCGAACCGCAGGAGCCAACCTCGTCTCACGGACCAGAGAGATCAACGGGATAAGAGCCGCTCCTCCGCTACCTGAGCCTCACAGGGGCCAAAGAGCCTGAGAGGATCAGAAGAGTCGCTTCATGAGGAAGACAGCGAGGCAAGACGCGGTCTCACTCTTTACAAGAAAATAGGAGGGGGGGCACAACACCACCCGGACAACGGAACGAGGGAGGGCCTCTGTCAGGCAACTGCAACTGATGCAGATGCAAGGAATCTGGCATTTGAAATCAAGCTGGCCCCGCTTTTCACAAAATTACTTTGACAGAAATTTATGGCGTTGTCGGAGTGACGCTCAAAACAGACTTGGCACAGACCAACGACTCCACACAGCAAGACGCCGCCGAGCCGTTTGAAAGGTCACGAGAGGACCCGTGGAGCCGACTGCATCCTGTCCCCGCCTCCTCTTCCCTGATTTACTTTGACACCTTCAGTCCCTGAGCTTTCCCCAAATGAGGCGCCGAGAAAGGCTTTGGGAAATATTGGCAGACGTCTGACATAAGGTTTGCATGTCCTGTGTGGAGATGCAGTCACTCGATGCACGGTGCACGCAGTCAAGAAACAACCCACCCTCCGCAAAAAGACCAATTCTTTTCGACTCACCCAAAAGACCAACTTTGACTTCCTGGTCTCGCAACTCCCCAGCTGCTCCAAACTTGAGGTCAGGGACCCAAACCTTGGGGAAAGGGAACAAATTCCAAGCTTAAAAATTTTGACATGTGAAACAAAAATTGCACTGTGATGTCAAGTTGGGAGAGCACATTTGAGGATCAGAGGAGCCCGTGCGTCTGGATCGACGAAACAACCTGCACTCGACAGCATCCGTGTCCGGGGCGAACTGCGGAAATTGATTGCAGATCGCCCAATTGTGTACACGCAAACCTCACGGGCGCAATGCGAACCAGGATTCTCCGACACGCAACTACTGAATCCAAATGACATTTGTTGCGCACACTGGTCGTGGCAAATACTTCGTGATCGATGCAATAACATATTGATCTGCGACAAAATGGAGCCAACCGTTTGAATATCGACTTGAGCTCGTTTCAAGTCAATGCAAAAACACCCGATCAACATGCAGATGGAACGAATCCCTGCAGGCCAGGGCTGAAGCTGGGCCCACACTGGACACGTCGTGCGTTGCGTACGCGTCTGACCCACAAATTCAGAAAAAAGTTCCCTTCCCCAAATTTGCACCGCAAACACAATGCTCTTTCTGTTGCACATCACATTTTACAACATTCAAGTTGGGCCTCTGACCCAATCCGGGAAGCAAAAAGTAGCGCGCAACTCCACAAGAACAAAACTGCTGTCAGCGCAGTCCAAACAGTACGAGCGATGAGTCCCGGTCACACGCCGAGTCTTTCATGTGACACCAAGCGTCACACAGAGACTGAGCGATGAGGATGAAAAGAATTTGGTTGGATCAGCTGACGGGGAGTCCACAGGGGAGGTCAGCTGAGTCTGACACGGGAGATCCGCATGTAATGTCCGCCCAACCTGCCACTTCGCTGGATTGATAGGTTCAACTCTGAGGTCGGGTCAGGAGGACCAACTCTGACACTGGGACACACCCTGATGTGTTGTGTCCCCTCTTGACCTTTGCAGTCATTCCTTGGGTGGACGGAGGAACCGGAGCCTAGCTGGGGCACTTGGGGCCTGGCCCTTTGGTTCCCAAACGGGGTTCCACTCCGAGACCAAATCCTGCGTCCACCCAGAGCTGACACAGGCAGAATGACTGGATGTCAGGTGAAGACACATTGGGAAGTCTGGTTGAAAGGTACCGCTCTGACGTCAAGTTGGGAGGACCCACCTTGCACCACCTTTTCTCGTCGAGTTTCAACAAGATCAACACTCGAATCGAATTTGTTATCGCGGAATCAACAATTCGTCTGAAGATTTACTCGCCAAACTTTGGAATCTGCCGAGTGTTGGTCTTGGGAGGGTCACGCACAAAAATGTCTCGTTCGGATAGATCTTCTGCCGCAAGTTGCCTCACGTGGATCTATTCCTGGAGCAGGTGTGGAATTGGGTACAAAGAGGGGGCAACAACCCAAAGGGGGTCCACCAGGGAAAATTGTTGGGGGCCCCTTCGGAGTCCTGGATTCATTCCTGAAATCCGTCCCTGCTGACTGACCAAGCTGAACACCTTTTCGCCATCTTTATCCTGCCGGACTGACCTCGGACATGTAGCGTTGTGCGTCAATCGGGGACTTGAGACTGTGATAAAACTCTCTGACATGTGCCACTGCGATGAACCGGACTCCGTTTGGTGTCAAGGAGTTCGCACTCGCCTCTGTCTCTCCGATTGGGACGAGGAGACGACTCCGAGAGACGCTGTGCGCGACGTCAGGCCCCGACCAGAGTGAAACAGGCGTCAGTGACACGCCCATTTGGGGCGTAACACGACCACACTGTGGAGGTCTGCCCAACCCAGGGATCTCACAAAGTTCAGACTTGAAGCCGATTGGAATCAGAGTACTGTTGGGTTGACTTTAACTTTCAAATTCAAAGATGACAAACAATAGTGTGGCCTGATTGACAGAGATTTGGGACAAATTGCCTCCCACCCTGATCCCTCGCCAGCATCTCTGCTGGAGGTTGATCCGCAGACAAGTCACTCGAGGATTGTTCATTTCATGTTGGAATTCCGTGGTTCTCACTGTTGCCACAGGTGAACCACAAAAGGCTTGCATAACGATCAGCTCTGAATGGGGCGAAACGACGCGGACCACGAACATCTGCGCACTAACCACTCATTTCCATTCAACACAAAACTTCGGATCAATTCAAGCTGCCACATCATCCAAGTGCCACTAACTCCTGTTTTTCACCACCAACAACAGCTGAACATACTTGTATGCACACGCCTACTGTTTGACGTGTGAATGAAGCACAGGAATTCACAACAAAGTTTTATTCAGCCCAAGCGTGCGCAAGCCTCTGGGTCCACAGGAAGTGATGCATGTCACTTGGTATTGCAGTGGAGCAAGAGTGAAGGCCTGACCCACCCTACACAGACCCACCCACCCCAGATGCAGCCAGACCAGATCCAGGAGCAAACCACTGTGGACTGACACACTGTGACCTACACCCTGGACCCAAGAGCCATCTCACCCCTGCACACACAATGGACCCATCACCACGGGGCCTCCCACCACAGACCGACCCACCTCATGAGGCTTTCCCCACTGACTGGATCAGTCACAAGGTGATTGCCTGCAGATTTCGATGTCAGGTGGGTTCCCCAGCAAATTTATGCGCACCACAACCTTTTCCGTCCAAAGACCTGGATTCTCCAGAATGTCACCACTCACACGCACACGCACATCCTCTGGATTGAACAAGAGGAGCGAAAGTAGATGTCTGGGCACGCACAAGCACGCACACAGGCCAACACATCGAGTGGCCAGGCTCGGTGCTCGGGGAACCGACAACAGACGTGTAAAACAAGGACACCACGTTTCGACACGCACACACACACACAAACGCACGCACCCATACCACAACCCCCCCCCCCCCACACACACACACAAACATGCAGGTTCTGTACTTACATGTCAGGAACGTGCCCATGTGACTCTGAATCCAATTTCATTTGCTCCAATTTGTCCCTGTCAAGAGCGGTGAGCATCAGCTGATAAAAACATTGTTCAACAAACTGTGTGCGACACACTAGCGGCTGTGGCAACAGCCATCAAAACATCATTTTGGCAAGCTGCATCTGTACACGTTCCTTCCTTGGTGCACGTTGCGCTGTGTTCTTTTCCACATCTGTGGTGGAAGCTGTGGCCTTGGGCCGGATGGTTAGAAATGTTCTTCAGACTGTCATCGCTGCATTTGTACGTGCAATCTACATACACTGTACATTGTATCAACAGTAATTTTCTTTCCGTGCAGATGGAGACTGAAAATTCCCTGGGCATCCCTGAGAATGCGAACGTTTTCTTGTTCAGGATCGATGGAACTGAAGCAGCGCGAGCGTCGCTGTTTGTTGACAGAGTTTGTGTTGTGTTATGAAGTGGGTTCACCGCACACACCAGTCGTTCACCGCTTCGGGTCACGAGGAGCGAATCGGCTTCCCCATCACTTGCCACAAAAGGCATGTTTCCTTTTATGGAAAAACTAACGCCAATTTGTTCAAACCAACTTCAGGCTTGAGTGTCTGGGTTGGAGGACTGGAACTCGCCGGCACACGCAATAAGAATGTGTGTGTGTGTGTGTGTGTGTGTGTGTGTGTGTGTGTGTGTGT
>JAAUXT010152433.1_pt1 | contig 15696 bp, 19 predicted proteins | sample 7278171 | NCBI WGS metagenome assembly JAAUXT01 (sample SAMN14350112, study PRJNA611818) | marine sediment metagenome | isolation source: surface marine sediment (1.8m) | place: French Polynesia: Moorea | collected 2018-08 | reverse complement strand
ACTTCCAAGTACAAGCTGATCTTTACAATTGATCCTTGAAAATGTAGCAGCGTGTGTTCGAGGCATGACCCGAGAATACAACTTCCAAGTACTACAATATATCACAGTCAATGCTTTCAGGATATGTTGTCGGCAGAACAGACTTTCATTCATACGCTGCTCAGCTGAAGTATAACTACTTCCATCCTTGCAGTCCTTGCACCATGCTTGTCCAGCATTGTGACAGATGGAGTGAAAAAAATCCCTCTTGCCTGAAGCGCCTGGACTGACTGAGTTTTGTTGATGCCACTTGTCATGAAACAGTCAGTGATTTGAACTTATCACCCCAGACGGACAGAAGAGACGGAGGATATTGGCTCTGTGCAGGGATCGGTGGTCCCCGAGTTGAGCTGACTCAGTCGTATCTGTGATTTGTATCGTGTGTGATTCACCTGCCTGCACTGCAGGCGGGCGATAAAACTCAGCTGCGTGCAGCAACAGGCGTTGTATGCCTCTCGGAATGGTTTGCCATTCTGGAGTGGCTGCCCATGTGGGTAGAGTCACATATGAGGGCGATCCATGTGTGCATCTTCTCAAGGGATCAAGCACACACACACACACACACACACACACACACACACACACCATCGTTTCAGTCCCATTTCTGGGTGGTCCCAGAGTTGCTTTTTTGCCAGAAAGGAAACGTTTGACATTTCGATCAGAGACGTTCGGGTACAGCCACAGTGCTCTTCAAAACTGGTTGAAAAAGCGTCAGAGCCGTCGTGGAACTTTACTGAAAAGATTTGAAGTCCTTGCGAAGGGAAGATTGTCAAAGAATGAATGGGGCTTCATCTTTTGATGGAAAAAGTCCATTCATAAGATTTGAATGTTTGACCCGTTGAAGCACTGAGCTGTCGTACTTGTGAAAGGTTTTCTGGACGTGCAAGTCTACGAGTGCGTGTGCACCCGTCCAGGCAGAGAGGAGAGTAGAAGTGTCGAACAATCGCCGCAATAGTCGTTCCCGCGCCACCCATAAACTTTCCATTCACTCGGAAGAATCAGCCGACTTCCGTGCATTATGTATGGTTCTGTAAGCGCCTTATCAAATACTGGCTGTACTTTTAATGGCAAATAGTTTTTACGAGTCTCCTTTGGGACGACGAAAAACTTGGCTTCTTTCTCCCAACACGTTTTGGACATCGTTTGTCGTGGTTGTCAGGTGCAAGACAACAGTATCGACCCTTTCAGGTGGAGGTGAAGAATTTTTGCCATCTACTGCATTTGAAAATTGTCCGACGAGTGCAGAGCAAGCTTTTCCAGTTTGTTGGGTCAGTCTGTGTTGTGCTCCACCTGCACCAGATTCACAGATGCTTTGCTCCTGCGTTGTGGGTGGACGTGTTGTCAAGGATCATGTCATATTTGTTGCGCTGTGACATTGTTGTCCGCAGGCTGACATAATCCCGTATTTACCCGTGCACTCAGCACACAGCCGAGGTAAACAACGCCGCCGATGCTTCATACGCCACTCTCAGAACCAGGGCCACGTGCAAAACCCGCACACGTACTCGCGTCAAGCTGGTCTCGGCGATTCGACTCAGAGTCGCTTTGTCTCATCGCTTCTGCAGCGGATGGCTTTGCCAGGCACAGGGCAAAAGACATTGTTTGCAAAGGTGCGACGCTATTTCTTGAGGTACCCTGTTGAGTATTTGCGCGCTTGCTTCAATCCTGGACAAACATCCAACAACAAATACAGCTTCACTAATCGTTCATCCTCAACGACATTTGCAACTCTCATTGTTCTCAGTCATTGTATCAAAGTGCAGCTGTGCTCAATGCGCTGAAGAATTGTTGTTCGCTCTGCAGTGCTCTCAGTGCCAAAGGCAAAAGTGGTGCTCGGGTGGCAAAACGAGACATTGTTTGCTTCGTTTACAAACTTTTGGTTTGCAAGACCAAAAGGAAAACTTTGTCTCATCCACTTTAAACAAACAAGCAAGATCCTCAACGAGTTGCAGGTAAACACCAAATTGAGGCAAATTGCAGTGTCGCCTGAAATGAAGACGTTTTTACGCGACGTTAGATTTACGGCGATTTGACACAGATCAGTGACGCACATCTAATGGGCAGAGAACGCCAGCTTTATGCACTTCCACAAAAAGGCTGTACGCGCCATTGAGTGCTGTATCAATGGGATATTGATCCTCTATGGATATTTAATTCACGATTACAATCCTCTATTGACTTATTGCCAATGGGCGTGATAGATGACATCCTGCCCCGCGTCGCGTTATTCAGGCGACACATTCTGTTTCAGTTTTGACCCCAAAAAGTTGCTTGTGTTCAAGTGTTGGCGGTCTCAGATTGAGACTCGTCTGCAGATGCTGTTGTGGTGGATGTTTGCCGAGAGTAATTGCGGCTGCGGTTACGATGCAGGAGGTGTGTGCTGTGCATGTTCCTCTTTCTCTTAACTTCATTTGCGCTGAGTATATTCCTTTTTCGGCTGTAAAGACCCGTTGTTGTGGAAGTGGACGTGTGAAATGCAGCCCAATCAGCATTGCTGCTGTTTGCTCTCATTGAATTTCGTCCTTTTCATTGGCGCCAAACGTGATTTTGCATCGTGGCAAAAGTTGGTGTGAAGTTTTATCCGACTCGACAAGACTGAAACAAAGAGATATATTTTTCTTGAAACACATTGACCAGCAGAACGAGCGCGTTCTTGGACTCCAGGCCACGAGAATTTCAGAAACAACGTTGCCAGAGAAACACAAACAAGAACCTTGTTTGTATAGGTGACGTTCCACACTTTGGTATTTTGACCCTGGTTTGATTTTCCATTCTTTGTATCGTGCAGTTGATCGTCTTGTTATGAAAACACTACGCAGTTCACCGCTTTAAGTTGCATTTCCATATTTATACATGGCTTCCAGGGGCACTTATCTTTGTTTATAAACACACGGAGGGTTGCTATAGAAACACGGCGAGGCTTTTAGAGAAGGTACAAAGTTGAATTCTGGATGTACACAGCATGTGCAGACTCACACAGATCGCCGGAAGCTTCATTGAAAGAGAGAATTGGCTTCGTGCAGGCGCGCAAGGCTCACCAACCCAGATTCCACTCTCGGGAAGATCAACATGTACTTGTTGATGCGTCTCACTGTGGCAAAAGTTAAAAAGAACCGTGGCAGACTGACATGGTTGAAAGGATGCGAAATGAACAATGTGTGTGGTCACTTTTGGTTCAGTTGGCCATTTGGAGGGGGAACTGAACTATCACAAAAATTCACCAGGATGATTATTACACCATTTTAAGCAATTTTCATTTTTTGGGCCATGGTTCAGTTACTCCCCGCCCCCCACAAATGGTCAACTGAACCAAATTTGGGGAAAAATTTCAATTTTTTTCTAAATGGCCTGAAAATGATTTTGCTGAAGTTTCTCGATGGTTCAGTTACCCCCCCCCCTCCTGCAAATGGCCAACTGAACCATGGTCAGAGCTCGGAGATGACTGGCCCACAGGAGACCGCGCGCTTTTTAGGCGATAGCTTTCTTGTTGTCCACACATGATCTGTGGGACAACACTGTCTTCCGATTCGATCAGAATCTGACAGCGTAAAAGCAGAACTTACATTTACATTCATGAGGGGGGTAAGACCTGCTGATGTCCTGCACCCCCTGACAGTCTGATTTTTGAAGTTAGCCCCATCTTAGCGCTCCAACTTGGTTGTGATGAGGGGAGGGGGGCTAGCACCAACTGGGTAGGTTCTCCCCACCCTGATCATCCGTCCATGTCGGCAGGTCATGAGAGGTGTGGCGCCAGGTGGGTCCAACCTCCATGGTGCCTGTCATGCTGGGCAGGTCCAGGAGTGGGTGGTACCTACTGGAAAGGTCCTGACCTGCAACCCTGCGCGATGCACATGTGTAAAAGCTCTGTCTTCTTGTTGTCTGTTTCATCCAGGGTGGAATAAAAACGACGAAAAAGCGACAACTGTTGATCATATTCAATGCAGCTGAGTTTGGGTGTTGTTTTCTGCACACACATGCGTGTGAAGATAAATAGAGTTGTTGGTGAAGGAAAAAATCGAAAGTCTTGTGTTCCGTTCAAAGCGCGCTTCTTTTCACAAGGAGCTCCTGCAAATTCACAAGTGAGAAATGAAACCAAGGGCCATGTGGATCGACATGCAGTCTAAATCGCATATTCTGTTTCTGTTCAGCGTGTCGATGGAGCAGGACAGTTTCGTGGTCCAGGGGGAAATTTACACTGAGCTTTTTTTCTCTTTCGGCAGTCAGCCACACAGTGTGTCATATTCAGCGTTTTAGGGTCTATTCATCCAGTTGTCCACGCCGATTTAGCGTGAGAAGACCTCATCTGGTGCTGCATCGTTTTGTCAGTTCATTGCGACTGGGCGCTGCAGGGTAAACAGAGATGTTCCCGTGAGATGGGACGTGCGGCAATTTCGGTGGGTCCGCCGAGAACGTTTAGCAAGTGAACGTCATCAATGCGGAAAGGATGAACATTATGATGTTGATATGGACTCGTACGTGCAGCTGTGGGGTTTTGCAAGAATTGAACAGAGTGTGGGGTGCAACGATGTATTTGCTGGGTCGGTGTTGCAGACCTGATTTCGTGTGTCTTCTGTCTCGCAGATTTTGGAGACGGGTCGGTTGGTAACAGCGCTCCAGCCTCGGCGAGTCCGCAACGCGGCAGTCCGCGCATCCAGAGCCACCTGTCCGCAGACGACGACGGTGCGTAACAGCCAGTCACTCTTGCGTTGTACAGCAGCTACGTGTCGGTCTTCATGACTTTTATTTCATTGTCGACGTGAGCTGCCGTAGCTGTCGTCGAACAGGGAGTAGATCGCCTGTCAAATCTTTCAGGGACGCTCAAGAAACGCTTGCAAAGTTTGTGCGCAGTGAGGCGAACTGTCACGTTTTGTTCATCCAGGTTCGCTGGAGCGATCTGGGGAGGATGTCGACGGACTCAAGGGTCAGGGTCATCAGAGGTCAAAGTCACTGGGAGAACCCAAGAAAATGGCCAGACAGCGTGAGTGCCACAGTTTCTCTGACGCGTAGTTCACCAAGTCGTCAAACAGTCGCGAGACTCGGCAGTCACAAAAGATCCAGTTTGTGAATTTGTGAGTTTCGACCAACCTGGAGTGTATGATTTTGCAGTGTCGATGCCGCACGACGTGAGCGCCGGCGAGTTGGACCGGATGGAGAAGGCGCGGGACCGCAGCTCCGTGAAAACCATCATCTCCAACTTCCTGTCGACGGCCGACGCCAGTCCCGTCATCATGCCCTTGTGAGTTCAGCACTCTGTCACAGCGGTAGTGAACATCTCGGCTGATGTCGTTGCCGACTGGGGACAGATCAGGTGGTGGGAGTACGAGTGTGTCGCAAACGTAAACAATTGTCATTTCAAACACAGTTTGGCGCAGTGAACTGACCACGTGTGACCATTCCAGTGAGGCGGTGGAACACCCTCTGCTGAGCAAGTGTGAAAAGGTGCCGATCATTGTGTACGACCAGGAGCCGTCCTCTATCATCGCTTATGCTCTCAGGTTGGTTTGCAACAGTGACTCCGCTTTGCGTTCTGCTGCGTTGCTGTTGATGGCCTTGAGGTGTGTTGCCGAAAACAAGCATCAAGTGCAGTTTTATAAGAGAAGTGGAAGAACGAATGTGAAACATTGAGCGATGGGTCAGCCAACGTTCTGCCACCCGAACAGTTCCTCTGAGTACGAGCGTGAGCTGGACGAGCTGAAGCTGCAGCTGAAGAACGCGGGTGCGGGGCTGCTCGTGACGCCGCCCGCCGCCGGCTCCAACCTCGGCTCCGGCTCCACCTCGGGCGCGCCCAGCCCCAATGTCAGCAAGAATCGCAAACAGCCCGAATCGCGCCCAGGCGCCTCCAACGTGGAGTCGACTGACACTGAGTCGGGTAAGCTCGTGCGCCTGTGTGTGTGTGTGTGTGTGTGTGTGTGTGTGTGTGTGTGTGTGTGTGTGTGCGTGTGCATGTGTGCGTGCACGCATGCGTGGTGTGTGTGTGCGTGCTCGTGTTCCCACCAGGGAAGTTACCAAATGCGTGTCTTCCGTCAACAGTGTTGTCACAGAAAATGCTAAATTGCGTTCTTCATCTGCGGTGTGGAATTGACTTGTTTGTTTCTGTTGCAGGTGTCAAGAGAGGGTCGAGCGTGTTGTCCTTCCTTCGGGGCGCGGGGCGGGACAGGTCCCCAGGACGACTCAGCCTCGCCAGCGACATCGACACAGTGCGATACACCCCACGACCCGACCGAGACAGCATGGAGGAAAATGGTAAGCCGATGCCAAAGACAAAGACGGGTTGTGGTGATTCACTGGTGACTTGTGAAGGAACGTTGCTCGGGTTTTCACACACTCATGCCAAGAAAGGAGGAAGGAACGCTTTCCGTCGTGAGCTCAATTCGTACACCAGGTTTTTGCACTGTTCGTGGTGAGCAGGTGTCACCGCATTGTAAAACGCACAGTTTGTGTCCCATTTTTAGCGCAAGCAAAACTGTTCAGTGCAGACTCAGGTAAAAGACTTTTAATCATCGCAACAACAAGTGCACAATTTTCTTTGCAACTCAATCTTCACCGTTCCATTACTGGTTCATTTCCCCCAGTTTTTCATCTTCTATCGAATGTAGGAGCGTAGTTCCGGCAATTCTTCAAGTTTTTGAGTGCACACACAAGTTTCCTTCAGTTGCAAATCGTTTTGAAAGCACACATTTTTGATGTCCTTGGTGAGAGAAGATTGACCCTGCGGTCTTCTCTGGTTCCTGCTGCGTGTCTTTTCTCTTTTGGGTTTGGCAGTTTGATGGTGTGGAATACCGGCAGTTGAGCTTGAACTCTGGTGACTTGGTGTGGTGAAAATGAAGTTTTGAAGTGTTGTTTTGCAGAACACAGTCGTGTGTGCGTCCTGGGGTGCACATAAGTTGTCTAGTGTCACGGTTGTTTCTTGCAGACGACTTCTCGTACTTCAGTGGACAGGAATCGACTGAGAAATCCAAAGCTAGCAAAAGCAACGCACCCAACTACAACATCGAATTGCGTAAGGAGAAAATGGCTGTCACCGTAAGGAGTCCAGCGAATTCATTCAAAAGCGGCGCCGAAACCAAAGCTTCAACTTTTAACACGTTCCGTATTTGATCAGGTTGTTTGGGTAGGAAGAGAAAACTTTTTGATTTCGCCACGGGTTTGTTGCAGAGTTCAGCGACCACACGGCGCGGTTCTACTGTCGCGTTTACTACGCTGAGCAGTTCCGCAAGCTGCGCAAACTCATCTTCCCGGCGGGAGAGAAGAGGTACGAGTAGCGCCTCGACGATTTCCTTCAAAGTTTGCTCCCGATTTGCGGACGTCGTCCCGTCGAAAAAAAGTTTCTGAGTGGTTCTGGATTTGGCGAGGCCGACATCCGTTGTGATTTCTGGGTGTTTTCCAGGTACATCCGGTCGTTGTCGCGGTGCTTCACGTGGCTCGCGTCGGGAGGGAAGTCGGGCTCGAGCTTCTGCAAAACTCAGGGTGCGCATCAACAGCAATGCGAACAAATCTGAAACTGAGGACTCATTGCTGGATCTTCCTTGTATCTGACAAGAACACAAATGCTGAAATGGGAATGGTAGACAGGCTCCACAAGAATCGTCCTGCGAGAGATTGATACTGCTAGAGGATTTCAAGTGATTCGAGCTGGATTTTTGTGCTACTTGCAGACGATCGGTTCATCCTGAAGCAGATGTCTCGCTTCGAAGTGCAGTCGTTCGTCGAGTTCGCACCGCACTACTTCCAATACGTCACCAAGGCGCACAACGAACAGGTAACCATGGGTACCAGCGGACATGGTGATTTCCTAACTATGTCCGCAAAGACCTCCAGAACCTGCAGGTTGGACCAAAATTTGAACATGAACGTCTGGTGAACTTATCGGGTGGTTTCTCAATCCATGCGTGAAGTGGTTGAAGAGAAGGTGGTGGAAAAGGTTGCTGAGCAATGGCGGTCTGATCACTCAAAAAACAAATTGTTTCCATTGTGCAGAGATTGTCAGATGTTGCTTCACAAACTTGACTAAACACTGGAAATGATAAAACTTCATCTTCCCTCACCAATGGGTGCTGCTCACCAGCGTGGAGTTTTCGTGCCTTGTGTTTGCAGAAACCAACAGTTCTCGCCAAGATTCTGGGCGTCTACAGAATTGGCTACCGAAACTCACAGACCAACACAGCTCTGAAACAGGATCTTCTGGTCATAGAGAACCTTTTCTACGACAGAAATGTCAAACAGGTAAGACATGTATTGTGTTTTCAGGACGTGATGCTGCAGATTCGTGGTGACCACTGATCATCCCCAGCGACGGTGGTCTCAGCCCAACATGCGAGAAAATATCGTGTGGGTTTTCTCATTGGCAGCATCAAATGCTTGTTGTTTGGTTTTTGCAGATTTTTGACTTGAAGGGTTCGACCCGCAAACGACTCGTGAACACGTCAGGCAAGCGAGAAGAAGACTTGGTTCTGTTGGACGAAAATCTGCTCAAGTGTACGTTCAGACATAATGCCACTTTCAGCAGCAACAACTGGTGGATTCCGACTGTTTCTGGCGAAGGACAGAAATTTTGTGTCTTGCAGTATCGGTTGACTCACCGCTGTACATTCGCGCGCACTCTAAGACGGTGCTGACCCTCGCCATCACGAACGACACGAGCTTCCTGTCGTCGCACCTCGTCATGGACTACTCGCTGCTCGTCGGGTTCGACGAAACCAACAAACAACTCGTCATCGGCATCATAGGTCAGCCGCGGTCCTGTTGGGGATGTATTGAATCGAGGAAGAGAATAATGCTCTTGTTGTGTGAGCCAGAACCCAGGAAATCAAGCAACAGAGAGAATCGCTGTGCACGGCTCGGTCGCTACATTGTTGACAGTTGTAGTTTCTGTGACACAGATTACATCCGGACGTTCACGTGGGACAAGAAGTTGGAGATGGTCTTCAAAACCACGTACAACACCTTGGGTGGACAGGGAGGTGCGTAATATGGCTGATCTGTACTTTGTCTCACAAGGAATTAGATCTATGTGCGTTCCGTGTTGTCTCGGGCACGTTTGCCGCAAATTTTTGTGTTATTTCCAACATCATCCGGTTGTTCTGGCAGGCAAGATGCCGACCGTGGTGTCTCCGGAGCTGTACCGCAGCCGCTTCCTCGAGGCGATGGACCGATACTTCCTCCTCGTGCCCGACCGCTGGGCGGGTCTCGGCAACGGCGTCGACTCATGAGGCGCCGACCAGGGAAACGGCGTCAACCTTGGACTCGTCGCATGTTCCTCCTGATGAGATTCACATCTCCCGCTCTTCTACATTGAGAGCTCTGACTCATTGAATAAGTTGCCGTTTCATCAGAACTGGGTTATTCTCGCATCAACGATACGCACATTGTGGTTCCAGAGACTCCTCCCCGTCCCCACAGTAGTGTCTTGCTGAGCTGGACTCGTGATCCACCCCTCCAGCGGGACAGAAAACTTTCCGAAGACTCCAGCTCAGCCACACAGTGGAGTCTTGACTCATTTGGCGCTGGACCGTACTGTGTGTGTGTGTGTATTTATCAAAACGAAGCTGAGCTGACGGTGCTGTATCTACAGCTGAAGGTGTCTGCCGAGTCAAGAACAAGAACCTAGTCGTACAGTTTTTTCCAGGGAGGACTTTTTTTCAGATCTGCGCATAATTGTGTGTGTGTGTGTGTGTGTGTGTGTGTGTGTGTGTGTGTGTGTGTGTGTGTGTGTGTGACTTCAGAGTCAGCAGGTCGATCGCCCTCCCTTCCGGTGTTTGGATTCACAGCTGCGACCTTTTCTTGAAGGACGATTTTTTCCCCAGTGAGAGACACAGTTTGGGCAAGTTCTAGTTTTATGAAACGCTTTTTGAACTTGGACAGGATTTGCCTGATTCTCGGTCCATTACGCTGTGCATTTGAAGAAGGCGGACAAGTCGCCGCCCTCCTTTGGGCTTTCGGTGTGCTTTGTGGCGGTCCTGGGGTGGGGAGATCGGTACCGGTGTCACCCCTGCCAGACAGAATTTCCTGCGTTCAAAGCAAACGAGGAGGGCGGCACTCTGTCCTTGTTTTCTGTTCAGATTTTAGTGTTGTTGGGTCCACTCTGTTTTGTGCCAACGAACTCACAGTGAGAACTTGCTCTTTTCCATGGATCTGTGATGTGATGGAGATGGGCTGGTCTGCGATCTGAACACTCCGAAAGATGTACAAATACTTCGTCGCAGCTTGGGCCGTGTTGCAAGACTGATACTTGAACTTGCAGGAAAAGTGCGAAGCCAAAACGTGAAAGAAGCGAAATCGCGCAGAGAACACTGTGCTCAAGTCAATGCATTTGTAAACTGTGCGCCGTGTTGTATTGTTTTTAGTCAAAACGTGATTCCGAAATAAATCGCCAAAAGTAAAAACGAGAAAAAGTTGTCAAAAGCGTAAGCGGTGCTCGGAGACGATCCACAGATTTATTTGGCAGTGATGCTGTAACAAAAGAACACACGATTTATTGGCACGTGCTCAATCTGCTTTCCAGGTACCAACAGATCCAACGTCACGAAGGTCCACACGGGTCTCACTCTCAGTGATAGAAACTTCAAAAAAATCCGGTGGTTTGATCAGCTTGAATCTGCTGCCCTGTGTCTTGTGGTCCACTGCATGTGGGACTGCGATACGTGTGTTAACCTTGGTGGTTTCCTCCAAAAGAAAATGGTCCCAAAATTAACTGGAATGCTTTGCTTTGACACCATGCATGTCAGTGTTGGCAAGGCACACATGCAGACCGACTCGTGTGAAGCTTGCACTGCGCTGTGAACTAGAGCGCTTCAAATGGGTTGTCATGCCAGGCTGCTCTTTTACCATAAACAGAGTGTGCTACACTTACACTGTGAAAGTTGTACTTCTTTTCGCTCCAAGTTTGAGTGTGTCTTAGTCTGTGAGGCCCGATGCTGATGCGAAAAAGGACAAAAGCGTGGTACAATTTGCGCGCGTGCCAGTATCCTACACCGCATGTATTTGGGCAATTGTCAGGTGAACGGTAAGAGGCTCTTGTGACCGGGTTTTCCCTGTGGTGGGTGCATTCTGCTGAAGCAAGTATGTGGACCGCCCGGATTTGACAGCCGAGCCGGACGCGGATTGTGTGAAAAGTACACTGCCAGTGGCAGGTGAGAGCACGAAACAATTGTTTTGTTGTGTTGAGTATTGTGTCAATTTACGGTTTACAGTGAAGTTCGGAATGAAGATGAGATAAATTTGTGTTGTGTTCGCAGGAGATGGAGCCTTTGGAATATTTCGACGCCCTGGAGAGGCTGTTCGGTGTGAACGATGCCATCAGAGAACACATCCAGAAGGCCAAGACCAACAGTGAACAATGTCAGACTCTGGTAATTCTCTGTTCACCGCTGTGTCAGTCACGGTGAATGCTGACGATTCGGTGTCGACTTTCGTCACACTTGCGGGTTCTGTCATATCTATTGATTCATTGCGATGTGAGAAAGAAATGGACCCAACCTGTGTGTCTTAGTGCAAAAACACGTGCAGGCTTGTTTCACTGCATTGTTTTCAGCAAAAGCACGTCGACGCACTGATGAAGCCTGCCGCGCGAATGCGACACAAGGCGGTGTACAGCGAGCAGCTCAAGGTCTTCATAGAGGGTGCGGAACCTCTTCTTTGACATTGACAAATTCTCCGTGTTTCATCCTGGCTGATTTCGTAACGCGATTGGTGCTGTGCAATGAGAAATGTGTTGCAGAGATGACGTCGATCCTGGGCAGCACGGAGTCGGTGGTGCGCGGCCTGACCAAGGTGAACATCGCGCAGCGCGTCATCATGACGAGGAAGTACGAGAACCAGCTGAACGCGCTCATGCGCAAACTCACCGAGATCCACAACTCACCCGCCTTTCAGAACCTCGTGAGTAAAACAATTCTGAACGATTTTAGGGTCCACCTTTTGATTTCTCTGGGAGAAATGGTTTTCTTGGGAAGAAGAGGAAAGCCGGACCACTCGAGTTCACTCCTTCCGGTCGTCGTCTGGATGACCCCTGGCAAGAAGAAAGTATCTCAGCCAATTCGTGAACCTTTGCTTTTGCTGGCTGAGGGGTGATGGGAGACTCGTTTGTGGTTTCTCCTGACGGCCTCATCGGGGGCATGCCCTGTGTCCGAGCTGGTGAAAATGCCCGCCATCGCTGCATGGTCTGCAACACAACGCGTTTTGGCTCTTTGCAGAAGCGCGCATACAGCGAGAAGCCCTGGGTCTCGGCCAAGTTCGCGACGACCTGGGAGCTTCCGTTCAGCGGGGCCTGCACCTTCTGCCACGTGACGCTGCAGGGACTCATCGTGGTCGGCGGGCAGTGCGCCGGCAAGGAAAACATGCATCAAATCAGAGCCTACGACCCCTTTGTGAGTTCATGTGTATCATGCCCTCGAACCTCAATGACCATTGGGTTGCTGTTCGGGAAACAGACCAATTGCCCAACGTATTGACGGTTTCTTCGCCATTTGGCTCAGTCTGAGTGAGTTCACCTGAATTGATGGACAAAAGATTTGCTCCACCCTACGCCTTAAATGTGAGTGGCGACGGATTGGTCGGTTCGCCGCATCCACAAGTCAAGCTGGCTGAGCAATGTAGATCTATTGTTTTGATTTCCGCCTGTTTTGTACGCACCTACCTTCACGGTTTCGATTTTGCGTCCGTTGCAGGGAAATTACGTGTGGCACTGGCAGTGTCTGGAAGAGATCGGCCAACCGTCCGACATCACGCAAGTCACTCTGAAAGGTATACGTTCGATAATTGCGACTTTTTGATGCACACGTAAATATCTGTGGAAGGACACAGGGACAACACAAGAAAATTCCATTGCAGAAAATTCACCATTCTGAACCTTCTGAGTGAAACCCTCGGGCCAAAAAAGATTTGTTCTGCCTTTTGTCAGGGCCACGAAAGGAGACTGTGGAGTACCTGGCGATAGTGAGTGAAGACGAGGGGAAGGTTTTCCTCTTCGACCCTGAGATCCGCTCCATCGTGCCCGATGCCGCATACACGGCTACCGTGCCAGGTGCGTGCCAAATAGTTCGCAGTTCTAGCTGGACCTCGCGTCTCCGCTCAACACACACCCAACAGTTCTCGGTGTGTGAGATTCACTATCAATCTCAGGGCACGGAATTATCACGGTGTTGAAAGACAAAACTACGCTGGATCTGTGCGTGCATGTCCAGCAACAGAGCTCCGAGACTGGTGATAGAAACGCAACAGGGACTGTCGCTTACTTTGTTTGACCATGTTTTCTCTGAGGCAGAGTATCGCCTGCGGCGGATCGCGCGGCTCGTGGCGCCGCAGCGCGTCGCCGTGTCGCTCGACCCCGCCATCACCGTCAGCGCCGACTGCAACAGCATCGTCATCCTGCTCAACTGCGACTCCGTCCCCTTCACAGAGATACGGTGCGTCACTTTGTCTTATTGAACTGAGTGTTTCCATCGTGGGATTTGAAGCAACAAGAGGAGACGCGTTTTGGTGCCAGCGGTGATGTTGGGCACGAGCGAGAAACATCAGCTGCACTACCTCGAGATTCACCAACGTCTTGTGTCTTGCAGGAAGATCAGCGTGGCGTGCATCGACACGCACGTTCTGTCGCCCATTTCGCACGTCGAGTTGGCCGTGCTGTGTCGCGACCACGTGACGACGTGCAACGTGGAGGACGAGACGACGCCGTGGCAGCTGCGGCCCGAGAAGGTCAGTGCAGACAGATATCGGCGTGTCGCAGTTTCGCGGATGTTTGAACCACCTGTTTTGCTGCGATCAGCTCGAAACGAAACAAGGCAGGAAGGAAACCTGGAGGAACAACACCATCAGTCCGCCGAAAATGTTCAGCTGCTTTCCGTTGTGTGTCTCGTGATCAGTCTTTCTACAACTGTGGCATTTCGTCTCGCTGTTTGACCTGTTTACGATGCAGTGTGCGAGTGGTGCTTCTCACACTGCATATGAGCCGACCTGCCATCATGTTGTAGAAATGGGATCTTACACCACAACTGGTTTGAGAATTTGTTTCTGCTCACTGTGCACTCAAAAATTGTTGCAGCGAGATGATCATCGAGATTATCATCTCGCTGCAACATTTTTTTCGTGCATGCACCTGTCTGAACCTGTGGTAGATGTGACAGTGATCATTCTGAAAACTCCTGATCTGAACATGTTGGTGTTGCAGGTTGAAGACGTGCAGGTGTGTCCCCAGACCATGTGCGCGGTGGGCGGGGACCTGGTCGTGTTCGACAGCGCCGATTCACGACTCGTCTCCGCGTCCAGCGGCAAGTGGGGCAATCGGATGCTGCGCGGGCTGGGTAAGTCTTCTCAAAGCTTATTTGAATTGAGGGCTGGGATTAATCTTTGATGCTGCATCCTTGAGCTCGAATGAGGGAGGATAAAGGGTGTGTCTGACAGACATTTTTCGGTGGTTTCAAGATGGACTTCAATCCAGTTGGAGAATCAGGAACGTTTTGTGCGTGTCGGCATAACCGCACCTGCAAGTGCCTCAGATTGAGTGACACTGGGTGCTTCGTGCACCGTGCACAAGTGGGCGGTACATTGGACGTGTGTTATCAGCTATTTTTTCACCAGGTTCGAGTGTGTACAGCATGGCGTGGCACGCGGAGGCCAGCAAGATCGTCGTGCTGCACCACCGAGACGGCGCCATCAGAGTGACGCTCTTCGACGCGCTCAAGTGATTCCACACACCCAGAGGCCAACACCACTGCTACTCCTGCGTGAAAGATAGCCCGCACGACAACTTCTCTCTGTGTGTGTGTGTGTGTGTGTGTGTGTGTGTGTGTGTGTGTGTGTGTGTGTGTGTGTGTGTGTGTGTATGTGTGTGAAATGTGATGTGTTGCCGATTGTCTCGTTTTCTCGTGTTGCGTGGGCGATTTGTTTTTTGTTGACGAAATGAAAGGGAAGAAGCTGCAAGTAAATTACCGACCGGGTTGAGGTGAAAGTTTTGTAAAATCAAGATTTTAACCGTGTTCTTGACTTTGTCTGAGTGGGAATGTTCGTTGTGCCTGCAGCACACAATCCTTTGTCGAGAATGAATTCATGAACCAATAAGTGTCGAGGAAGTACCTTACCATCCCCAGTCACACGAAATTACCTCAGTCAAATTGCATGTTCACCAGTCACCATGTTCATACGAATCTGGGTTGTCCCGACAAGCCGGAAACAGGGAACTGAATCTTACACTGTCTTGCCACGTCTCAACAAAGATGGAATCACTTCGTTCGATTAGTGCATGATGTGCGATTGTGACATGCGTAGTCTGCCGAAGAGCAGTCTTTTTGTGGATAAAAGTTGTAAATGACAGACTGGAAGAGGCTCTGGTCCCAACGCGACGTCGGGTTCGACATTGTGAATGCTTCGCTTTTGACGCCGACAAAAAACAGGCGAACTTAGAATTGGGTTGAGCAGGCAGCGCCCCCCGATGTCGTTGGAACTTGTGTTCCCAAGCACTTTTGTGTTGTTGGTTTGAAAATGTGCAACACTGCTGAATCAAAGTGACAGGTCGGTGCAATTTTGTACGGTTGGTCAGATTTCTTTTTAAGCGTGTGGTCCCGATGGGTCTCGACCACACGCTTAGCTTAATCACCATCAGTCTGTCTGTGTGTGTGTGTGTGTGTGTGTGTGTGTGTGTGTGTGTGTGTGTGTGTATGT
>JAAUXT010007572.1_pt1 | contig 15698 bp, 17 predicted proteins | sample 7278171 | NCBI WGS metagenome assembly JAAUXT01 (sample SAMN14350112, study PRJNA611818) | marine sediment metagenome | isolation source: surface marine sediment (1.8m) | place: French Polynesia: Moorea | collected 2018-08 | reverse complement strand
CGGGGAGGGGCCACGGGGTGGGTGGGGACAGGGGTGTGGGTGGGGACAGGGGGTGGGTGGGGCCAGGTGTGTGGGTGGGGCCAGGGGTGGGTGAGGCCATTGGGTGGGTGAGGCCCATGGATGGTTTGGGTGGGGCCAGGGGTGTGAGTGGCACCCAGGGGGTGGGTGGGGACAGGTGTGTGGGTGGGGTCCAGGGCCATGTGCAGGTCCAAGGGCATAGAGTGGGTCTTGAGAGGACCAGGGGCACAAGTGGGTGGTCTTGGGTACAGAAGGGGTGCAGGTACATGAAGGGTTCACGAGTATGGCTGGATACACTGGCGGGGCTGGGTCAAACAGCACTGTGGATCCTGCAGGGCCCAACCCGGAATTATACAGCAAGAGATTTGGCGCAATATTTGCGACCTGCGAGGTGAGGCAGGCTCAGGTGATGGAAAGTACAGGCCTCGGCGGGTCCCAGAGGCCAAGGCGGCCAGCGAGCTGATGTGTTCTGGAGGATGATCAGGACACAAGTGGGCGGGAGAGCCACCGCCGGGTGTTCAGGTTGGGGTGCACTCTACAACACATGCTGGTCAAAAGACATGCACTCGACCCAAGTGTGTTTGGGTGGGGACGTGATCCCGACTTTGAAACTTCACGTGAAAGAACAGGAAAACCATTTGCGGAACCGCATTGTTCTTACTGACCTGTTCCCTTGGTGACGAGACGCCCGTTTCCGGTTTCAGACCCGCGCGTGGCGCACCCTGGAGGTTTCGCCGACGCGCCGATGGAGGCGTCACCTGTCGAGCCGGAGCCTGTGGACAACGCTGTTGGGTTCGTGCCCGTCCACCGGGGGTGAGTGTGTGTGTGCGTGTGTGTGTGTGTGTGCAAGAAAGTACGTAAGTAAGTGAGTGAGTAAGTACGAGCGTGAATTTCGTGTGAATGTTGGTGAATGTGCGAGGTAGATGACAGTGTCTGTGCCGTCAATGAGTCTTTTCCACTCACCAGCAGCACAGCGCTCAAGATAAGACCGCTGTTCTTGTTGCCAGCGTGATGAGTTTTTCAAAAAAGGCGAGTTGGGAGCCTCACGCCTGATGGGTTTTCTCGTTGTCTGCAGTGAGTTAGGAGCCTCACGCCTGACGTGTTTTCTTGTTGTCTGCAGTGAGAGTTGGGAGCCTCACGCTTGAAGGGTTTTCTGGTTGTCTGCAGTTAGAGTTAGGAGCCTCACGCCTGAAGGGTTTTCCCGTTGTCTGCAGTGAGAGTTGGGAGCCTCACGCCTGACGTGTTTTCTCGTTGTCTGCAGTGAGAGTTGGGAGCCTCATGTGTGACGCTGTTCTCGTTGCTGCAGGGACGGTTGGGAGACGCAGTGCCTGCCAGACGCAGACCACCGCTGGAACCCGGACCGACACCTCCCGCCCAACTTCGACGACCAGTTCGACGTGGAGAGTGTCGCGAGCGGCGTCAGTCAGATCGAACTGCCCACCCCGGAGGCGCCTTACTACAGACGGGTCAGTGTGTGTGTGTGTGTGTGTGTGTGTGTGTGTGTGTGTGTGTGTGTGCGTGCGTGCGTGTGTGTGTGCGTGTGTTCGTGTCTCTGAATGTGAATGTGTGCATGCGTGCGTTCGTGTCTCTGGATGTAAATGTGTCTGTGTGTGTTCTGGGGTCTATGTGCCAACGAGCACTTGAAATTGCGATGGACTGAAGATTTTCTTGGAAATTTCCACAAGGATCAGAAAGCCGAACCTTGAGCGAGTTCTTGCTGCTCTGGGAATCGGTTCTGACGGTCCCGTTCGTACACAGACGGTGCCCACCTTCTACAACCTGAGGAACACGTACACCGCGCAGGCCGTCATCATCAACAACTGCTGCGAGGAGCTGCGCGTGCGCAACCAGCGCGGCCAGTTCGAGAAAGGTGCGTGCGGGAGCCAGGTGAAGAGGGGGTCAGATGGTGGAGGAAATCAGGTGAAGAGGGGGTCAGGTGGGGAGCGGGAACCAGGCAAATAGAGATTCATGTGGGGAGAGGGAACCAGGTGAAGAGGGAGTCACGTGGGGAGAGGCAACCAGGTGAAGAGGGAGTCCGGTGGGGAGATGGAACCAGGTGAAGAGGGAGTCCGGTGGGGTGAGGGAACCAGATGAAGAGGGAGTCTCGTGGGGAGATGGAACCAGGTGAAGAGGGAGTCAGGTGGGGAGAGGGAACCAGGTGCACGGGGGTACCAAGTAGAGGTGGGAACTTTGTCAACCAGGTGGGGATTGTGTCGAAGAAGAGGGTGATGAAGGCGTTGTTCAGAGTGATGCCGATGTGGAAAAAGACACGAAGGCATTGAGAAGGCAATCTGCCATTTGGATGACTTACACAAGAAAGCACCGAAGAAAACTCTGTGTTCTGCATCTGGCGTCATCGTGCGTCTCGTGTCGCAGGTCGCCTCGAGGTGGCGACGGAGCGACACCGCGACGTCCTCAAGAGCATGGGCTGCGTCGTCGACTATGGCTGCGACCTCAAGGGACCGGTACGCTCCTCCTCGTGTGCTCACTCTCGGTGTGGAAGTGACCTTGGGCCTCACAGTGCTGAGTACTGAGTGGTACTGGGAGGCCTCAGGCCCTTAATAAGAATTGGGGTATTGTAGAACCGAGACACCAGGACAGGTTTGGTCCTTTTGGCCCACAAAACTCAGCAGGTGTGTGAGGTTTTGACCCGTGGGGCGATCAGGCTTCAGGTTCTGCCAAAGGTGCGGTCCTCCTGACCCGTTTAACTGAAGCCCAGGTCAGGTCCTCTGGCCTGCTGGTTTTCCAGGGGAAGGTACGGTCCTTTTGACCCGGTGCAAGGAAGACAGTGAAACCAGGAGGCACGGGGTGAGGGTTGTGCCACAGGTCAGGCAGGTCTGACTGCAGGCTATTACCTTGCAAGTGCGTCCTCGTTTCAACTCACACACTTGACATTAGTTTGTACTGTTTTCGTGTGTCTGTCCTTTCCGTCACACCGGTGTGTTGTTCTCCACACAGATCGTGCAGCAGTTCCTGGTGAACCTGCAGAACCACGATTTCTCGCAGGCGAACATGCTGTGGCTGACGATCGTGACGCACGGCGACAAGAATGGATGCCTCAAGGACGGGAACAAGGAGGAGTGAGCACTGACACACACACACACACACACACACACACACACACACACACACACACACATCACACACGTGTGCTTGCAGCCAAGCAAAGTGCAAACCAAGTGGTGTGTATAAAACCAAGCACAGCCAAGCACGCACGCACACACGCACATCACACGGGTGTACAACCAAACACACGCGCTCGGGCGCGGGCGCGCGCGCGTTTTATCACACTGGATACTCCACGACTCAGTCAGCCAGCGTCGTCCTGCGTGAGAAACAAAACGAATGACGTACCCAGCGCTGGCTCATTGACGTACACAGCGACATACGCATCCAATGTGAACCTGTCTCAGGCAGGCTGTGGGATTGGACTTCATTTCTGTTGGCAGGGTGGGGGACTTCTCTGTGGACAGAATCATTGAACTCGCCTGCAGAAACCAGACGCTGGTCGGGAAGCCCAAGATCTTCTTCTTCATGGCGTGCAAAGGACGTGAGTTCCGCCGGGCTGCGCACGTGTTCAGTGCTGTGTGTAGCGCTAATCCTGGGGAGTGCGTCTGCGCGAGCTGCCAAAGGGGAGACCCTGAGTTGTTTGGCAAAGGGAAAGAAAGGCTCTGTAACAACAGTGCGTTTTGTGTGGTGGGGAGGAGCAATGAAAGATTTTGCGTGCGTGTGTTCGAGCTGGCGCGAGCGATAATCAGAGGCCTGCAGTCAGATCAACGTTTGGTGACATTTATTTGAGCGATGTTTGAGTGTTGAGCAGCGTCGTTAATGTGAGCGATAATAAAGTTGACGTTCACGTTGCAGTGGACTACGACATGGGTCAGCAGATCGCGCTGGGCGGCGACGCCACGTCGACGACGCCCGTCGTGCTCCCGACGTACGCCGACGTGCTGGCGGCGTTCCCGACGTGGCAGGGCCAGGTGGCGCTGTTCGTGCCCAATAAGTGAGTGCGTGCTTGTGTGAGGTGTGCGTGCATGGGTACGGAGACGTGTTCAGACTGGCGAGGAAGTATTCTTGAAAGGTTGTGAAACATGTGCCGGACGTTTTCACGTCAGGGTGCGTTCACTACAAAATCGCATTTCAGTGCCACGTTTGCAATTTGCCTCTGTGTGTCGTGGATTCTTCGTGCTGTGGCGGAAGCCAAACTGATCGCCAGTGTTTTTGGTGCCACCGCACCCCACCCCGACAGGCAGAGTCGACAGAGTTCGCTTGGCAAATGTTCGGAAAATGTAACATTGCGCTGCAGAAATTCGACTCGCTACAACCACGAAAAGCAGGAGAAACCCATTGATTGATGATCCTCTTCACAGTTTATTTCGACAAAACATGGACAGAAACATAACACGTCCCCACACTTCAACGGACAAAATGAGACCAATGAACTCATGCAAAACACCTCATCAAGCAGAAACCACAGATCACGTGACTAAAATAACCATCAACAAGCGTGGCTTGAGAACAGTCAGGGCAACAGAATGGGACTGACCGATGAACTAGTGCGATCAGAGAATTGAATTGGTAATGCTCCAACCGTGCGGAAAAACGAATATACCGTGACAAACTATCCGTTTGTACCTGTTTCAAAAACTATTCAAGTCCAGGACTTTACGTCAATCTCTGATTGTTTGATGTCGTCACCGTATTTTTACGCACCTATGGTGTTGTGCGACACGATGCATCAATCAACGGCGTTCCTTTGGCAGGGAGGAGAACGGCGTGGAGCGGCAGAACGCCATCGACTACCTAAACACGCTGCTGGAGCCCGGCGTCATGCGGCGTCCGCGGCGTCTCAGCGATGTGCTGACCATGTGGAAGCGCTACCAGGCCGATAGCGTGTTCCGTACCAAGGTGCGTGTGTGGTGGGAGGTGTGCGTGCGTTTGTGGAAGTGTGCGTGTGTGTGTACGTGTGTCTGGTCTCAGTGACGTACTGACCATGTGGAAACGCTGGGCCGAAAGCGTGCTCCGTACCAAGGTGCGTATGTGGTGGGAGGTGTGCGTGCGTGTGGAGGTGTGTGCATGCGTGTGTGTGTGTGTGTGTGTGCGTGTGCGTGTGTGTGTCGCCTCAGCAATGTGCTCACCACGTGGAATCGCTACCAGGCAGGCCAGCAGCGTCTTGCACAACAGGGTGTGGCGCGCGTATTTGTTCTTTGTGTGTGTGTGTGTGTGTGTGTGCTTGTGAAGGAACAGCCTGTGCGCAGTCTATGCGTGTCTGCTTGTGGCCACAATGCCACATCACACACGTTTTCTTTTTTTCCTCACTCGGACACACTTATCACATCACACACGTGGCTCTTCAGAACTAGATCTGTTGGGACACTCATCACATCACACATGTTATGCTTCAGAACGCACTGGGACTGATGTAGAGTAACGGGTTCCTTGTCCTTTTCAGTACGGACACGACGTGAAGCAGACGCCGTGGGTGCAGGACTCGCTCCGGGACGACGTCTACCTGTGATCGCGCGTGCGCCACGACACGGCGAATGTCACAGTGACATTTGTGGATCAATTCAATTGATGTCGTGCCTCAATGGACACGTGGCGCGTACAGATAATTCTGCACGCGTCAACACAAAGCAGTACGGGTGTCGTTTTGCCCGGTGCGTGCTTTTTGCCACAGTTGTGTGACGAGCAATGGAAGCCAATCACCCCGGGGTCCGTCACACGCCGCACAGACTTTGTTGACGCGTCTTGTGAAGGAATCGCGTAATTCTGATGTTGTGTGCAAGGATAAGGATAACGGAGTGACGTCGCGTGTATTGTGGAACAGATGCAATCGGCTGCACGGCTTCCACCAATGAAAACGTTCCTGAGGTGGGAGTGGCTTCCCTCCTTTAAAAAGGCTGACACACCCACCTGCTGACCCCTTGGGGGTGGGTGTGGGGGTCTCACTCACTGCCCCACGAATGCTGAGAAAGAAACAACAGGGTCAAAGTGCAGTGGGAGGTGAAATGATAAACGGTGCGAGTTGTGTGAAAGTTCTGAGAAAAAAGTCCGAGTAGGAGTTGGCGCGTTGAAGAATGGTCAGAATTCTGAATTTATCAATAAATTTATTCATTGCTTGCAAGAAAGTTGTGCGTTGTTGTGCGCAACAAACAAAACGTGTTTTCGCGTCACCGTAGATCAACGTGGAACAGTTTGACGATTGGTATTTTGCCAGGCAGACTTCCCCCTTTCGGATTCCATTCCTCAATTTAGAACTCGGGGAATTTTCTGTATGCAACCAGAAAATTTATTTCTTTCACGTGGAACTGTTTGTGTTGACATTTGTGGGGTGACATGAACCAAAACCATACTATAAATAATGACCAATCAGCAAGCTCAGTGAATAAGAAAACATTCATGAGACAGCGCCATCAACGGTCGCACAAGTTAGTGTAGTATCGTAGTAGTATCCAGTCGTGTCACTGCAGAGGGCGCTGCACTGATCTCAGCTTGGCGGAGAGAGGAGAGAGAGAGGGCTCATCAATTCCCACAAATTACAAATATTGGAGAGGAACCGGCATGGAGCGAAAGCGGGATCAGAACTTCGAGCTAAAAATGGGAAAGCGCGTGTTATTCGACCTCAACAAACTTTTTCTCATCTGCAGTATACTTGCAATGGATCGTTCGGCCGTGCAAAAGTAAGTTAGATCTTGATCGTCATGATCTGGTACCATTGCTGGCAGGTTTTTCAGTAAGACTGTGAAAGCGTCAACTTTTTTGACACTGACACCACCTGTGTGACAGCCCCTTCAGTTGTCAGTCATTTTGCTGGTTCGACCCTGATCCAGGAGCGGACCCAAGGGAGTGATTCAGTTTCTTCTGTCCTGAATCCGCCACCGCTACTCGGTGGTAAGGTATATGTATTTGCGTTTGCATTTGCAATTTTACGCACAGAGGCATGGCGTGTAAGAGGACGTTGTGCGTAGGAATTTAGAACCACCGCCACCACTCTCCAGGTGGCAGCACTGTACATTCAATAAAGCAAGAGATTCGCGCCACCGAGCCAGTCTCACCCGAGATACCAACCAGTGTGTTTGTGATATCACCACACAAAGTTCGTTTTCAAGAGGCAAAAATTTGGTGATTTCGTTTGCGTGTTGGGCCAAGGGGTTTTCGTTCTGTTTCAGCTGTGATCTTGAAGCCACGCACCAATGCCCAAAGTTTTATCTCTTTGCAGAGACCGCGAGGACTTCCCCAAGGACAGAGAAGAGGTCGCTCGCCGCTTCCTGCGCAGGTTCCGGGAGCGGTTCGGCGCGGCCTGGAGCCTCCTGTGGGCAGCGGCGGCGAGGGCCGGGTGCGGCCAGCAGACCGCGCAGGGTACATGAATGTTTTGGAAGTTTCTTTATGAATGAATTTCATTCACAAAATGTCCTGGAAAGTGACATGTTCGCGTAAACCACATACTTTTTGGGTGACTGCCAAGAGAATCAGCTGATTCAACAGTACAAACAGCGCGCAAACCAGCAAACCAACGCGCAACGAGGAACCAATTTTGTCTGCTTCTGCCCCCACGCAGTGGCGCGGGACTGCGGGATTCAGCTGCAGAGCGACGCGCCCGACCAGACCGAGGCGCCGGCCGCAATTTTGGATCGAATGGCGAGGTGGTACGTTGTGAGATGACGAAACATTCATTCTTCACAAGCCGATCGAGAGGAACATATCTTTCCTTATCTGCTTGCGTTGGATCCCATTGCATGTTATTTTATCAAGAGGCCCGTGGTGGGGATGTCCTCAAAAGTGTGTTGTTGTGCAACGATTTTGGTCGGACCGCCTGATTTGATTGAAACAAACAGATCTGAAACTGACATGAACCTGGTGAAAAATGCAGCGCAGCACTTTTTCGTGAAGTCTCAAAATTTATTGTCGTTTGCAACAGGAACAGACGTTTCCATACTTGTTCCGGGTGCTCGAGAGGAAACCTGTAATTGTTGGTCGTTTTTGTGTTGCTGACCCGTGCAACAGCGAAAAATTACCTGACCAAAAGAATAATTTATGGGCTTACGAGGGGATATCAACTTCTGCCTTCCACAAAATGATTATGATACCATTAAAATTCAAAGGTATCATTACTACATTTCGGAAGGCCGTTGTTGATACCCTCTCGTATTTGTACAGTCGAGAAGTGAAGTGGAACGTTCTCCTGGACGCGCTTCCTGACCTCATCGCTAACCCGAACAAACTGCACGACGTCGGGGCCCACGGGGGACTCAGGGACCACCAGATAGAAACCGCAGAGAGGAACAACCCTGGAAACATCACCATGGCTGCCAGGGATGTAAGTCGTTCGGTGCAGTGTCTGCCTTGTCCGACCACTCGTACTTGGGCAGGAGGAAGAGAAAATGGAAGGGAAAGGATGGCAGGAAGGTTTGCAAGGTTTGCATGGGAGATCCAAAATGAGACATAAGTGCGGAAGCAGACGCAAGGGCTGCAGGACACTGGTCCACATCGAAGATCATGTCCACACTCAAGGTCAAAAATCAAAACCCTTGGTACGAGTAGTATGTGTACCAGTTTTCTGTTGGTATCGTGTTTTCCTGCTCGCACCGAGCCCCAGCGCTTTGATTTTGAAATTTTTGTGCAAGTCTGGCGTTTCGCAGGTGCTGCAGCTGATCTCGAGGGAGATGAAGGGGTCGCTCGGACAGAAGCTGCTGCAGCTGCAGAGCGTCTTCAAAGAATCAGAAATGATTGACAGTTTTTCCGACAGTGAGTGCACATGTGCAGGTCACAGAAAGAAAGAAAGAAAGAAAGAAAGAACCTTTCTTTGGTGATTGTGTTTGACTTTTTGCCCACAGCGCTGCGAGAGCTCCAGATTGACATCAAAACTTTCGTCGTTGACCCAATCGAGACGGGCTGTGGTGCTGTTGGTGTCCGCCGCGTCGCCCACACTTGTGATGACACCGCACCAACAGTCGACGCGGTCTGCAAACGCCATAGTGACGGCGTCAGTGGCGGTGCGCGCGGTGGCGGTGACGGCGCCCCTGGGTCTCCGCATCTGGATCTAAACGGTGACATCGCTGGCGGCGTCACTCCGACCTTTTCCCCACACGGTGGCGCTACGGATGGCGACAGGTCTCCGCCCACACATGACGACAGTGCGCAGGTGTGCAAAGTTGCAAAAGAATGTCTGCATGCCCACCTGAGTCTGTGTGTCTTTGTCTTTTTGCGAAGTCCTTGGGGTGTAGCTGTCGGGTCTCTGCAGTCTCGTGTGCATGGGGGACAAAAACCCTTGATGACTCCACGACCAAGGTCCCTTCAGGATCTGATCTCATGTTTTGCTCTGCAGGTCGATGCGACACGTGGCGCGCACAACGGCACGACGACTGACTACGTGATGACGCCCAGGGACGTGGCGCAGGAGCTGGCGCGCGAGGGTCCCAGTTTGACGCTGACGTACAACGCCGTCACGCAGCTGGAGGCTGAGGGTGGTGACGTCACTCTGAAGCGAGCGCGACGCTGGTGAGTGGCTCCAGGGGTTCCATATAGAAATGATGTCGGGGGCCAAAATGTTGATTGGTGGGACTGAAACTTTCACCTTGAACAAGCAAACGGAAAGATTATCGTCGGTCTCGCATGCAGATGAAATCACAACTTCCAATACAGCATGAAAGTCTTCTTTTGCAGGCTCTCTGCCCAGGTGAGCAAAAACCCACCTGACCCTGTCAATGAATCGTAATTCTAATTCGCTTTTTTCGCAGTGGTCTGTCTGCTGACAAAATAGAACAGCCTCACTGACCTATGGGAGCAAAATGATACCCCCCCCCCCTCGACCAACGCCAACGTCCACGCACGCTTGTCAAATTGACGCTTGATTCAAAACCCTCTCACATGTTGCAGCGCAAGAAATGAAATCGCACCGAGCACAGCCATTTTTTTCAGTTTTGGTGGGTGCTTACGTGGTTTTGTCGTTGACGTGTGTGTGTGTGTGTGTGTGTGTGTGTGTGTGTGTGTGTGTGTGTGTCCGGCCCACTTCCTGTCGCGCGGGTGTGTGTGTGTGTGTGTGTGTGTGTACTAAAGTAAGAGCACTGTCTTCCATATTCTGAGGGATAAATTGTACATGTACATCTTGTTTCACACACAGAACCACGAGGCGACACACGAGGAGGACACACCAGCACTCAAGTGAAACGTGTTCGCGGCAACAGTAAATAAGTGCCGTCGGAGACCGCATGCGTGATGATTGAATTTTGTGCAAAATTGTTGTTTGTTGTCAAAGAGCGACCGGTGCGCGGCACGCAGTGCGATTTTCTGATTCATGAACTCGACGTCAATTCTGTGCGTGTTTTCAGGGCTTCTTTTCGCCCTCGCATTTCTTTCAAAAGTATCTGTGATGTCTGCATTTTGAGAGAAGTATTACGTCGTATCATGCGGTATGCATGTCGCATCCGTTGTTGGATAATTTCTCGGTTTGTGCCATGTTATCTTTTGTGAGCTATGGTGTGCTTTCTTGATGCACACAAGATTTTATTGTGTCATGCTTGTTCTGCAGAATGTGTACGTGTACAGGTACAGGTCTGTTTCGGATAATTCGACATGCCCTTTTTGCCGATGAAAAAGTCGAATTATGTGAAAGTTGAATTGTGAAACCTATATGCACACACACAAATTCAAACCTAGCTGTTTTGAAAAAAAGGTCGAATCATGCAAAAGTCGAAAAGGACCTGTATTTCTTTTGTGTCAAGGTGTTGGGTTTCTCTATGAAATGTAAGAATGAATCCCCAGTTCAAGGCGTCAGTCGGGAAACAATTTACGAATTTTGTCCTCCTCCTTCCCAAATTCCCTTCCCGCACTCCAGGGTGCAAAACTTGTGTTTGTTTCAGACATTTTTGAAAGAATTTTGAAGTCAAATCCATCTGAGGGACCGAAACCTTTTGACGAAATCGTGCAGAAATCTGTCGCCGACTGATCCCTCGATCAACTGATTTGTTCTCGCCGTCAGTACAGCTCAGAGCTTCCGAGTTGTGGTATTGCCAGACCACTATGTTACTTTCAACTGCAGGGAAATTGGTTGTAAGGGGCCGTACTTCGTGCCCCTGCATGCATACAGACTGTGCCTCGTTGCACGTTGCACAGACCAAACGTCAGCGCTGAATGTCGCTGATGATTCGCTTGAAAATATATATCGCCAAGTACCCGTGCAGAGATAATCGCTGTGTAGATCTGTATACTGTACATTCAAGAAGGAAACTTGACATAAACACAAAGTATTGCCTTTTGCAGGAAAAAATTCTGCTTGTTGATGGTCATGTTTTTGTTGCACGCGACCACGAACGCGTTGTTCGGTTCAGGCACGTCGTCAATGGCAACCTTTGTTCTCATGGGTAGATTTTTGACAGGCCAATTGATGAATCTGCAGTTGACTGATGATTCAACACTTAAGGCCCCGTCAGTGCCATTCAAATGAATGACGATGTTTCCGCTCGTCAGGTATACCACGCTCGCAATCTCTTGAACTTGAAATGCTTCTGTCAAATCGTGCTTGTTCTTTCCGGAATGAACTCCAACACGTGACCTTTTCTGTGGTTATGTTGGTCGTAGCACAACCGTCCATGGCAATCGGTGTACCGATATACCCGAGGTGACTGATGTGGGTGGGGACTGAGGACCGATTGATTCAGTCCCGCTCAGCATGTCATGCGGAACGCCGATATCAAGAACAAGATGGTTTTGAAATCCTGCAAACAGTGTTGCACGTTTTCTGTATGCGACATGACTCGAGGAAAAACTTTTCGGAGGCAAGGGTGACTGGGTCCCAAGGCCACCTGGATCAACGCAGGTGGATCAACGCGTTGATACAGAACACAAAATACAAGCAACACATGCAGAACTGCGCCCCCCTTGACAGTCAGGCACACCCTCGTCTTCAAATCGGGATCCGCTCCTGTAGGAGTTGGATGACTGATAAAGGGCCGTTAGGTGGGACAGCGCATGGTGGTTTTGCGCCAAATTAATTGGTGGTTTGTGCAGTCAACAAAACCACACATGTGCACACAGCGCGGCGCCACTGCACAGTGTTCAAGAACGTTCGGTGTGTCAATGTTGTGGTTCAGTAGAGGTTTGTGATGAGTGCAGAAACCGATTGCGGAGAAGGATGAACCGCACAATTGGGGGTTCCATGCAAAACGCCATGCGAGACGGGAGGTTTTTCCGAGCAAACGTTAAACTTCAAATTCATAAAAATCAAGCGTGACACCAGGGCTGCGCTCCACGTCCCCCGTCGCATGGGACGCGTCGCAGCAAAAACTCCCCAACAGATTTGATTCGTGCAATGTGTCGCTGCGCGGAAGTTTGAATCCGATGCCCAGTCGCATCGCCACTCCCTCTGTGCTCACAACAAAGCCATGCATTGTCAGTTCTGACTGGTCCACCCTGCGTCATCCTTTCCTGCGTACGACTTTCTGGTCTGAAAAAGGTCTTCAATGCCTGTACCATCGAACCTTCTATTAGTCAGGTGTGAACAGAACCACAACACGTGCACCTGATGTGTACTTTGACTCACAAAGTTTCATCTCGCCTCTCTTCCTTCCCGCACACACTGAAGGAGAGGAAAGAGACAGCGACCCACAGGAGCACGTAGTAAAAAGGGGACATGTTCGTGCACAAGGCGAAGAAGGAGAGGAGGCACCCGAGACTCACGTACTCCAGCCACGGGACGTCCGCCAGGGGGTCCAGGGGTGCGGGGGGCTCGGGACGGGTCAGGGAGTCTGCAGGAGGGTGGGGCCTGGGGGTGTCCAGGGGGTCTGCAGGAGGGTGGGGCCTAGGGGTGACCAGGGGGTCTGCAGGAGGGTGGGGCCTGGGGGTGACCAGGGGGTCTGCAGGAGGGTGGGGCCTGGGGGTGACCAGGGGGTCTGCAGGAGGGTGTGGTCCCCGCGGGATCTGTTCAATCTGAGTCTGACCAGTGGATCCTGTGGTCCCGTGTTCCACACTGGGTCCCGCAGGTACCGGACTCGCCCTGGACCCGGAGTCCGGGGTGGTGCTCTGGATCACATCCGGGAGCCTGGGCTCTGAGGCGCTGAGGGCAGACAGGGACTCGAGGGAACTGGTGCTCAGGTAGATCGGGTTGTCCGCGTCAGACTCATGCAGAGAGTTCTGCACCAGCTCCTCCAGGTTCTTACGCTTAGATTTCATGAATTCTTCAAAGGATTCCGCCAATTTGTGGTCGGTGGATTCTTGCATCAGGATGTCAGGCTCTGGAGCGGGGGTGACTGCAGGGTGTGGGGACGATGGGGAGAGTGGCGCAGCAGTGGTGGAGGTTTCGGTGGGTTGGGTGGAGGTGGGGTCAGGAAGCTGAGTTGAAGGTTCAGATGCAACAGAGCGTGCAGCGGGGTGAGGAACGAATGGAGAATCATTGGTGATTGGGGTGGGGGTTGGGTGGGAGGCGGTGGGCGTGGTGGGTGTTGTCGACTCAACCAAAACATCCCGAGGCTCAACATTTTCCTGCACCGATTGTTGTGATTGTTTTTCTTCCGACACACGTGTGGATTGCGTTGATTGGATATTGCCTGATTTGTCCTCGTTTTGACCCGCGTCTTTGACGTCACGTTTCATGATGACGTCGTCAAGTCCTTGAACGTCATTTTCCGTGGCCCCGCGAGCAACGTCAGCCTCCAAAACAATTTCAGTCGCTGATTGGTCTGAAGAATGCTGAGGTTCTGTGACGTCATTCTTGCCCGACGCCATGACGTCGTGACGCGGGATGACGTCACCCTCCTCGGCAATGAAAAGTTCCTCCTCGAAGCCCTGACTCTCGACGCTGGTGTCGCTATCGCTGTCGCTGCCCGAATCTCCTGCGTAAAAACACAAGCTGTGAGTGCTTGTCATCGGGTCAGTTTCACGACGCCAGTTTCACGGCGTCAGTGTCGTAACGCCATCAGACGAAAGCGAGACGCACCTGAGTTGTCGGCGTCTCCCGAAACGACGGCGGCGCCGGGGAACGGCGCGGCGGCGCGGCCACGGCGCACCGACCGGATGTAAGTCTGCAGCGGCGACGGCGGCAGCGCCCCCGCGCGGGCGGCGTCAGCGTCGGCGTCGCCGGAAGTGAGCTCGGCGGCCTCGCGCTCCTCGAGCGACGCCTGCTCGACGATGGTGCGCAGGTGCGGAGGGAAGGACACGGCGTGGGACGCCCGATCGGCGGCGTCACCTGGAGCGAAACAACGCCAAGTGTGACGCGGCGTCGTTTGTAGAGACGGGCAACGTCGAATATGAAAACGAGACTCAGTCGCGTGATGGCGTTGCTGCATATGACCTGCACGTTTCGTTGCGCACACACAGAAACTGCACCTTTTTGTTCAACTTGATCATCGCGTTCATCAAGATTTCTCGCCCGTGAACCCACGTGACACTGAGGACCCTGCGACAACACTGAAAGTTGGATCCCTGACCCCATCCTGAAGCGCCCCCTAACGTGCGACGCTGAGGGTCAGGGATCTAGGGGCGTATTTGATTGCACCGCAAATTTTGGGTCGAGTTTGCACTCACCCAAAACTGACTGAACCATCAAAAGTGAGCCTCCACTGTTTCAGTGGAAATTTGTGGTGTATTTCACAAGATATGTTCAATTGCTTGCACACCAACCGCAAATTTGCGGTTGTTTGCGGTGCAATCGAATACGCCCCAGGCCATCAGGACCCTTCCAGGGACGCACGCACCTGTGACGCTGAGGTAGCCGGTGCTGGAGGCGACGCCCTCGGAGTTCTCCGCCTTGACGCGGTAGGCGCCCTCGTCCTGCTTGGTGGCGTCCTCTACCGTGAGGCGCAGCAGCCCGTCGCTCTCCTCGCTCACACTGCAACAGACAAACGCACAGTGGTGGAGAACGGAGCTTCCGTGCAGGAATTGGAACTGGAGCTGTTCGAGCGTAACCCTCACCCACACTTGGAGTGGGACGCCTCTGAAAGCGCGGCCCCAACGGCCAAGCGCTCTCTTGGCTCAGGTCAGAAAGAGGCTTTGAAGACGCGTCAAAAAGTGTTGTGACGGAGAATGAAATTTCTGGTGTTTCACCTGCATCTCACCTGCATCTCTCTCATCTCACCTGTGTCCCACCTCACCTGTTGTCTCACCTGTATGTCTCTCATCCCACCTGTGTCCCACCTCACCTGTTGTCTCACTTCACCTGTGAATCTCACCTGCATCTCTCTTGTCTCACATGTGCCTCACTTGTATCTCACCTGTGTCTCACCTGTGTCTCACTTGTACCTCACATGTGTCTCATCTGTGTCTCAATTGTACTCGTACCTCACTTGCACCAAACTTGTATCTCACCTGAATCCAACTCGTCTCACCTGTATCTGGGGTTCTCACCTGTATCTGGGGTTCTCACCTGTATCTGGGGTTCTCACCTGTATCTGGGGTTCTCACAAGTCTGTATCTGGGGTTCTCACCTGTATCTGGAGTTCTCACCTGTATCTGGAGTTCTCACCTGTATCTGGAGTTCTCATCTGCATCTGGAGTTCTCACCTGTATCTGGGGTTCTCACCTGCATCTGGGGTTCTCACCTGTATCTGGAGTTCTCACCTGTATCTGGGGTTCTCGCCTGTATCTGGGGTTCTCACCTGTATCTGGGGTTCTCACCTGTATCTGGGGTTCTCACCTGTATCTGGGGTTCTCACCTGTATCTGGGGTTCTCACCTGTATCTGGGGTT
>JAAUXT010065792.1_pt1 | contig 15700 bp, 17 predicted proteins | sample 7278171 | NCBI WGS metagenome assembly JAAUXT01 (sample SAMN14350112, study PRJNA611818) | marine sediment metagenome | isolation source: surface marine sediment (1.8m) | place: French Polynesia: Moorea | collected 2018-08 | reverse complement strand
TTGCATAGCACACAGTGTATCGATTGCCTTAAGCGGTGACCTATTTTTGGGTCACGTGACCGACTAAATTGCTCGGATTGGTTCCAATAGAATGGACATTGGCCTAGCTCCCAAAAACATGTCTAACTTTAAGTGACGCAACGGCAACAGCGTCACACTGCTTACGTTTCAGAAAACATGCTCAATTTTTCAGCACTAAAAAAGTCAGACAGAGATGGAAATTTATCTTCAATTCCAAAATGAATGCCAACGACCTCCCAAGCGGCCTGAGAATCAAGTCAGCTTTGTTGTACAGAAGTGAGGTTCTGTGAATTATGTACAATAGCAGAAAGGAAAACGAGCATGCCGTACAGCGGGTTAATGTCAAGGAATCGGCGAACACCCCTCGTTTGTGTCAGAGCCTCATCCAAAAGAACGAGTTAATTTGCTTGTCAATTATGTGCTGTGAAGCTCGCAGAGCTCAGATTGTCGCCTGGAGTTCGAGACTTGAGGGCGCTCGTTAGGTGATAATTCTGAATGGATGAGAGGTGATGAACCTCCGAGCCACTGTCCCCCGCATGACACAAGGAGCTCGAAAGAAGCTGGAAAGGAACAATGTTTTCACTCCTTCCGCGAGCGGAGAGAAGTCAGCCAAGGACAAGAACTTCGGTTTCGCTTCCTCACAACCAATGTGTCCCGTGTGGCCATGAACAGCATTGCGAGCTTGCGGGAGAGGGATGAGGATGAAACATCCAATTTGGATCGACCGCAGTGGTTCCGGTCGACCGTGAACCTCATTGTGGTCAAATGAACAAAACGTTCAAAGTGACTCCAACATGCCTTCTTGATGACATTTGATCATGGCCACTCATCCCTGCACGTGAAATGAAACAAGATTGCAGAGCACACACAGAACTGAAGTACGAGTATTTGGCCTGTCGCATCTCCTTGCCCCCACCGCTGGCTGCACCCGATCAAGAATTTTTCTTCGCCTATCTTTGAGTGGCAGACGCGAGCAGCACGGGGCATCCTCCGTGAAGATAGCTTCAGATAAAATTTTCTGCAGTGTGTAAGCAATGATTTTGTGACAGTCTGCATCTTTGCTGTTTTGTGAAGCCAACATTTGAGAAGAAAATTCGACGCTGGAACGTGATTTGTGTGCACGAACTGATGATGTCAGCTTTGTTCAGCCTGACTTTTTGAAACTCGATGCACAACGCAACAAAACAATCCTTCCGTGCCAGAGACCTGAACTTGATGTTTGCTCTGAGAGCAGCTGCACTTACACAACCGAACCATGCACAAATTTCTGAAAGTCAGCCTTGCCGTGGTGCAGAACACCCGTGCATGTCATGTTGCAAGAAAAGGCTTGCAAATCTGTATCGTGAAGCTGTGAAGTCATCAAGAGTTGTTGAAGGTGCATGCAACCAGCCTTCAACAATTTTGGTTGCTAATATTTGTTGTTGAAAAGAGTTCAAGACGAAGAAAAAACACTGCAAAACGTTGTTGCTTTCACCGTTGCACAGAGCTAGAAACGGGAATGATTCACAAAAATATCCACTGGAGATGCTCGATGTTCCTTCACAGCGAAATGCTTCTGCACTGCGCTCTCAAGAAACAGTCCAAAAACCTGAATAGTGATATGGTCATCATTCACAGCCAGGCAAATCCGACACAGGCAGGGGACGCGAAGCCAAACCGAGGGAATTTATTTGAAAGGGTAAGTGCATACAAAATGCCACTCATTGAATAAGAAAGCGCAGCGCTTTCATCATCCTGATTTGTGAGCATGAATGTGCTGCCTCTTTGACACCGTGCTTTTTTGATTGCTTTTCTCAAAATCGTCACTGAAAGCTGCTATTTTACTCCAAGAAAGTGACGAAATAACGGTAGAAAGAAAGAAGCCACCCGAATCTTTCTCAAGGGACTCACTACACCCTCCATGGACTTTCCTCCCACAGCAAACAGACTATCCAAATGTGTGCTGATGCAAGGGTCTGCTCGATTCTTAAATGTCACAGCGCATTTCTGCTGAACAGTTTGGGTCAAGAACTCCAACGACGTCTTTCCTCAATGAAACTCACGCAAGCATCAAGAACCACAAAAAGTCGCCCAAAAGGATTAATTTTCCTTGTTTGTCCACCAAACAGGAGGTTGTCCCAACGATACTCAAGGGCTGCAGGCTGCACGGAAGCAAAATTCTGTAGACACGAGGAAACGGCTGTCAGCATGATTCTGGCAATGAGCCGCCCGTGTGTGTTCCTGCCAAATCCGTCGATTGAATGATCTCGCCACATCAGTCCACTGTCTGTTGTCATTCCAATGTGGTAAATTTCATCTTGCAAAAATATTGACCCCGAAAGCTTTACAGAACCTTCCCTGTTCAGTCCCGTTCGTCTGCTCTTCCAAGTTGACTTGAACACTTCTTGGATAGGTGCAAATCTTTCTTTCAGCTGCAGTTTTCACAGCTCGGGTTATTTTATTCCCAGTACACCGTGGTGGGAGGTCTCTAATTGTACATGTATGAGAAGTCTTTGGTGAGGGAATGAACTCAAGTCTCCGAGGACAGAACTGGAGCAAAATAAAGGCGCTGAAAATCAAGGCCGACTTTGATGAGACTTCATGTGACATGAGGGACCAACAGATTGACGTGAGCACCACTACAGACTGAGATATGTGCGCACCAACCGTTGATGGAGGTTTCCTGATGCTGGTGGACGACAAGGATCTTTGCTGTGGCGTGTTCCTTGATCACAAGATTGAAGCGCAACTTCCCTGTCGTCATGATACGGATGATCGTAGCGAAAAAGGGCACGCCACAGAATTTTGTCACACTGTCAGCTCATTAAAACGTTTCCAGGACACATCCAGAACAACGGTCATCGGGACATTATGGTCAATAATTATGTTCGTGTGTCTTGTGTTTCACACAAACTTCAGATATCCTCTGATTGAAAAGGACACGCTCGTCTCTCGCTCCCGGAAATGTCCAAGGTTTGCGCCTTTTTGTTTTTGTCTTTTCCCCACGCAGTCCGACCACACTGCACAAATCTCCTCATCAGGCAAATATGTGCAGAAGCAGGCGTTTCACGTCTCATATTCCTTTGTGAGACCAAAAAGAGAAAAAACATAACCCAGGTGAAGTGGTGTGCTGCTCCAGGTGAATCAGAAAGGCCAAAGAAACACTGCGCGTCGTTGGGCTGCTTCTTCACTTCCGACTGGATGCCACGTCTCTTTTCGTGGCTCAAAGCACACTGCCAGACTTTATCAAAGCCTTGCACTGTTCAGTTTTGAAACGAACTGGAGATGAGGTCTGGCCAGTGCCGCACCATTGATTCAAATGGATGGCACACTATGTTTGTGTGTCTTGACTCGGGTGTCATTTTGACTGTTCAATTCAGATCCCATACAGACTTCTTTTTATATCTTTTGTGGTTTGATTTGTCCGTTTCACTGTTTGCGGCTGCCTGGAGAGGATTTGTCCACGCTGTCGAGTTCAGCAGCATCTTTGGGCGGCACCAGAACGACACAGAGTCTTCAGGCAAGGTATTACACTGGATGCCACTTCACAACGTGCGTGTCAGATCAAATTTTGAGGCAAAAGGACCAGCCCCGTTCGGCCCGCCATCATCTGCCAGTCACAAATGCAGCTTGTCAGCACAACTTGACTTCCCATGCGCTTTTGAAGTCTGGGAGTTTCCAATCACTAGTTTGGAGCGCCTGCGTTTGTCAAAGAACTTGGGAATTTCTGCGGTACATGTAAAGAATCGACGACGTGGTAATGAGTCCATGTGCGCAGATTCGCCTCGAAAACGACTTCCGACGCACTGCAGCAAAGGCTTCACTGTCGCTGGCACAAATTTCAACAAAGTTGAATTGGCAATGCCAAAAACAAATCGGCATAGGTGCCAAGATGTTCTGGTAAACACCAAAGAAGAATCTCCTGAGCGCGTCAATATATCCGTTTCACAAGTTTGTCTCTTCTTAAAGTTCTTGCGCCGGTCAAAGAATTCCGTTCGTTGTGCCTTCGATCTGCACGCACAAGAACTTTGAGAACAGACAAATGCACATGAAAGGCCTTGTACATGAAAGCCGAGCCCATCCAGTTCCAAAACAAAGCAGGAATGATTGCAGCGGCGAATCCAAGATTTGTTCAGGGCTTGGCTATACAACTTGTACGTCGCGAAGAATCTCGTTTTGTCGTTTCGAGACACGTTTGGTGAGTCTAGTGTTTCACTCAAGGCCGATGAACAAGCACAGAAATTCCAGTCTGCAAAGACAGAGCCATAACGACGGGATTCTCAACGGCCGTGGAACTGTCTCTTTGGAATAAAGTGCTGCAAGCAAAGAGAGCCTTTGTGTTCATTTGCAACGAACACCACGTTTTGTTTTCATTGACATGCATGTCATGCCAGCAAAAGAAAACATTTCAAAACTGCTCCTCGTCCACGTCAGAAAACACAGCTTCTGAAGAGATCAGGTTCTCTTCGAATCAGCTGGATGTCTTCGCCAAGATGGAAGTTGTGAGCAATTAAAAGTGTGTTGCTCTGTGATTTATCTCCCAGAATCTTGTGCGGACAAACCAGTCTGGCCCAAACAGGCACTTTGCCTCCTGAATCATGTGTTAACTGTTGCAATCAGCATTCTGCAAGGCTCGGGGACCGACAGAAATGCATATCCTTCCCAATGCAGGAGCTTGTTGGTCTGTGCATAAGCAATGACAATGACGCCTTTGCGCCAGTCCCACTGGACCAAAGTTCTGGTTTTCAATTTCCTCGATGCTTGTAGTAACACCAGGGAATGGAGCAAAGGTTCAATTGGTCAGGGACTGGGCGTTCTCTGCGGAAATCTGTTTCTTTTCTCAAACTGGCCGACCACACTGGAACCTTCGGGACCATGATTCCTGCCAAACCACAAAATGGGACGTGCAGAAGGAAAATCTTTCTGAAAAGTGTGCTTTGTGCCTTCAGAGGGAAAATGATTTTTGCAGGATCTTGGCGCTATGCCTTGCCGCAGTGTTTCGAAGAAGTCAAACCATTGATTGGGTATGATCGAGCCTTGTCCATCTCAGCCAGGACGCAGTGCACAGCTTGGCATTCCACTTGAAACACAATATTCACGACAAATACGACAATAGCTTGCCGCTCGATTCCGTTTTTCATTTTCATTTGAACATTCTCGCCATACACTCTGACAACTGGACGGTTGACTCAGACCAATTTGTCTGAGGCCCCGTACCATAATCACAGGGGCTTTGGATTTCGTTCGCCCTCTGGCAGGCAGGTAGCTGTGGGCTGTTTGCTGGAACAATGTGTGTTGTCAGCACTGTGCCTGTTGCAGGGAACCTCGGGCTGTTTGACCTTTTGATCTCTTGTTGACCACTTTTGAGGTAAGAACAGCAAATGCGTGGTCGTGTGCAACCAATTTGTCTACACATAAAAACATCAACTGTCTGAATTTAACTCAAGTTGTCTGTTGTGTCTCGGCTTGGAGCCGTGTGGCTTTCCGGATGCACTGAAAACGGAAGACGGAGTGAATAGTCAGGTTGGGCGGGGCCCTTTGAGATCCTTCAGACGGTCTTTGCACCAAATGAGGCAAGAGTCTTGACAACTTCTACCAGGTGCACCAGATTTGACACCAGGACTATCCCCCTGGCTCCGTGATAGGTCCGCCAGGCACCACATGCACACTGAAAAGTGAGCCTTGCAAAAACGTTGTCCATTGAGGTCTTGACAGAGTGTCTGCAGCCGGTTTGACACAAAATTTCCATTTGAAAAAAAAACAACAACATCCATCCAAGACATGCACCCACTGAAAAGACAACTTACACACCAGCACACACATGTATTCGCACACAGGCTAACAATTACGTATTCGTACTTGGTGCAAATAGGTTGTTTCGCCAATGCTCAAAGATCTGAGACGCACAATCCCATCCCTGTCTTCTATACCTGTTGTGCTGGCTTGTCCTTTTTCAGCCAGAATAGCCTGTATCCCCGAAGAGAGATTGGTTTGCGTCCGAAGATGACGCGTGTCTCCTGTCCTTGCAATCTCTTTGAACTCTCCGCATGTTTGTCGCTTTTTGTAGCTTCATCCACAGACAATTACTCAGGTCTGTTTACTGCTGGTCAAAACGTATTTATGAGCTTTACTATGAGCCTTTCGCAGGCATTCTAAAGAAGTCAGACTCGATGTTTACGAGGGGAACGACAGTCCTCTTGTCTTTGTGGTTGAAGCTGCATTTAGTTTTCCTTGGACGTTTAGAATTTTGGAATGAACATGCTGTGTTGAACGTGCACAGAGAGATCGGTTTCAAAGTTTGCAGTGAAATCCCGCAACTTCAAAAGCAACAACAGGGAACCTGGATCTGGTCTTCTTGCCGCGGACGCCTGCTGTGAAGACAGAGTTCGATGGCCGAGACCCACTGCAACAACCATACTCATTCTGCATCCTTCCTTCGAAGCACAATCGAAGAAAAATGTCTTTTTGGCCAGTCGTGCTTTTGCACACACTCAAAACATGTGGAGGAACTTGTTGATGGATCAGAAAATGATTGACAACCCTTTCTCCAGCAATCATGGCACTTCTGCACTGTCGTCTTGTTCTCTCTGAAAATCACTGTTTGTGCTGTTCTGCATGGTACGTACACCTGATTCGTCTCTGCTGGATCGTGGTGGCTTGGGGTGGTGTGTCTGTGTGTTTGCGAACAAACAGCAGACTGTTGACATCCCCTGCCAGTTCTGGAACCTGAATCAAGTTTATTTGGGAAAAAAGTACCTGCTGATCGCAGAGGATAATCGTGTTCCTGATCGCGAAGTCTCATGCAGTCAGTTTGATGTGCGTTTCGCAGGGAGGATGTGAGAATCTTACAAAGAAAGAACGAAGCAACACGGAGAGACAGCGCCTTTTTCAGATTCCCTTTTCACGTATACCTGCGAAGCTGCTCTGGAAGCAATTTGCAATTAAAGTTTTGGTGGAGATCATTTGTATCACTTTGCGGCGTGTTGTCCGTTGACAGGCTGAGAGCCAATCTGAACACCTGAATGAATCAACACCTGACCACTTGCCAAAGTGGATTGATTGACCTGGCAGTTGGGGTTCTGAGAACTTCAGTTGTTCGTGGATCGTGTGCTTCACGAGCGCATGAAATTTTCATGATTTGCGAAGATACATTGCTTGTACATTCAATGTGAGAACACAGTAATATTAATGACGTTATGGATTGACGTGGTCTCATGTGGATGGTTTCAATGTCAGCTTTGTGTCGTCGTCGTGTCAGTTTGATCTGCAGTCTGGGGCCGACACTGGTAGATTTGTTCACATCAGTGGACCTTCGTCCTCCACAACACAAAAACAGACAACACCCGCATCTGATGGTTGCCCCCATGTTTCCTTCCAGTTGACTTCGTTGTGAACAGAACGGCAAGAGTATTTCCAAGTGATATACAGGAGCGAGGCAAACGAAGTTGTCTCTCCTTTGTTTGCGAAGGTGCAGAGCTGCAGGCGGCACCTGCGGACGACACGAGTGCTCTACACTGCCCGATTCCCAATCAGTGTGGGTTTTATGCAGTGTTCATGCACAGGTGAAAAGTTACATTTGCCACTGCGAGGACTGTGGAAACGTCGAGATTGAATTGCGACCGAGAAAGTGCCCAAGGGCTTCAATTGAACCCTGAGATTTTTATCCCAGTGTGGGGAGGGATGGTCAAACTCTGATGCGTTCGTGTTGTCCAATGCCATTTGGAATCACAAGTTCAATTCACTGCGTCCAAAGTTCCAGGTATCCCTGTGGACGAGAATTTGTTTCAATGAGACAGAGTGTGCATTTGACCATCAAATTTACAAAAACGCGTGCTCTTGCTCTTTTGACTGCAACATAACTCTTTGAGACTGCCCTGCAGACATGTCTGGAATTCGGCACACCGGGCCATCAAGGATTTTTTGGCTGCGATTTCATGTGACAGGAATCTGTATCATTCGTACGATTTTGTTCGTCCTGCTTCTCTTGCATGCAATGAATTTTTGAACTGGATCTGAAGTTCATTGTCAAGATTTCGAAAGACCGAATGCCGCTTTGTTCGCTGCACAAGCTTCTCAACTGAGCCGACGTGAAATATCACCACAAACCCTCCCAGGATAATTTTGGGACCCAGTTGTGTTCGCACGGAATAATTTGCCTCTCCCTCAAAAGCCTATCCCGTAAATTCAGAGGTTCAACGACCGAATCAAACTCGGAGGGCAGAGAGCTCAAGATACTGTCAGAAAGAAGAGATCGCTGCAATCCACTTATCCATAACCTGTGACCTTTCTTCCTTTGTTGCTCAGTCAAAACTTATTTGTGCTGGAGCTTGGTGATAGCATCACCTGACCTATAACGGCGAAGCACCTCCTGCAAAAATAACCAAGAAAACGCGCAACGGAGAACCTTCAGGAATGACAGGTGCTCACTGCGGGTGACTTCTTCTCCTTTCAGCGCGACACCCACAAAGGTTTCTCTTGCAGGAAAACAAACATGAAGCACGCAGATATTCTGACAAAACAGTGCTGAATTGAGTGAGAACCATTGCATTTGGCGCAACGTAATTCCTGTGTTTGCAGTACAATTCATGAAAAGGAGAAAGATGTTTTTGTTTCTCGTGAATCAAGCACACTCGCGTTGCTCTAAAGTTGACTGTTCTTTCGTTAGACGTGCTCTCACCATGTCGCTTTGAAACCCAAGTCTATTGCACGCAGTTGCAGATACTCTTGTGCACAAAGTAACGCAAAAAAGTCTGAATTATTCAGACAATCGCACAGAAGGCCACAGATTTGTCAGAGAATCCATTGCAGGATGGCAGTCAGGTTGTACGTGTATCTGCTTCGAACATGTTTTATTAATGCTTCTTATTTGGCTATCACTGACGTACTGGAAATCATCCAGATTGCTGTTACACAGTGCTGATTGGCGTATTTTTATTCAGACAACGTACGGGCACCGAGACTTCAAGGAACCTGTAGTCGCTACGAACGAGACTTCGCTTTGTAGTGTGCTGGTGGATGGACTCGGCTTTGAAGTCAAAACACTGCTCAATTTTTGCGCACAAGTTCGGTGCAGGGTTTCGTGGATGAGGGTTAATTGGAGCTTCACTTCTCTTGAAAAGACACAGTTACAAAAGCGAGGTCATTTCGGCTGAACCTGACCTTCTGTTGCTGCCCTTTCAGTTTCTCTTGTCCTTCAAGGGAAGAGTTGGTTTTGATGGAACAAACAGAAACAATTTCTCTGCCGAGTTGAAGACCACTTGCCAAAAATACTATTTTTCATTGTCACTCGAGAGAGTTTGTTTATGAATTGGAAACAACGATTGACAAATTGCAGCTATTTTAGGTTCCCACATTGATAAATGTGGGGTCAACTTGAGTTGTGTCACCCAGCACCAGATTAGTCTGATGAAAGCAGCAAGAAGCCCATCAACATGGAAACGATGTGGGCGTGGGAGGACAACTTTTGTCGTTCAGCTTGGGTGCAGGACGGACGTCAAACCCAAAACGGCGTGTGGTCGACGTGAAAAACAAAACCAAGCCCAGTAAAGTGACAGCAAGGAAATGCAAGAAAGAAGCATTGAAAGACAGACACAGTATAGCCTTCAGAACTGTCTACAACAGTTCCTGCAAGGAAAAAACGTTTTGAAGTTTTGTTGAGGAAGAGGGACAAGGTTCCCAAAGGTCTCCAGTTGCACAAGCCACATCGAAACAAAGGGGAAAAGTTGGCGGATGCGCTCATTCATGAACCAAATTTGGCTCGTGACGCCCCAAGGTTTCCCTTTGAGGACGGATCCACGTGACGAGTTCGGCCTCAGGCTCCAAGACAGGTCCTTTCTCATTTGAACAAAGGTGACGGCAAAGGAAGACTTGTGTTCCAACACAACTGCTGCTCCGCGGAGAATTGAAAGGCTGAATCGTGATTTCAGCAAAACTGGACGCAAGTCAGCAAAAAAGATTCAACGTTCAGTTTCTCAGGGTAGACCCAAGGAAATTAATTGAGAACTTTTGTCTGGACCAGTGGCTTGTGGTTCCTTGACATAATCACCAACTACAGGAGGCCTGAAACCAAATCGTCGAATTAATGTGTCAAGAGGACTTTGAACCAGGAAAGTCCAAACAGATTGAGGCAATATTCTAAGCAGCAGGAACCTCGAACCACCTGCTTCCAGCAGTAAAGTGGTGGAACACATGAAAAATGTAGAGTTCTAAACAAGATTTACGTGGGCCTCGTGCTCTTTGGACAACATCTTATAACTCGTGGGATGTGTTGTTCAAGACAAAAACAGTGGTTCATCGTTTGCTAAAAATGTTGCCGAAACACCAGAAGCAGTTTGGAATCGTGATGTGAACTCCAAGCAAAAACTTGTTTTCAGAGTACAAGGGCACGAGTTTACATGGGCACGGGAACATCAAGCTCACACCAATTGCCAATGCACGCACTGCGACCAGGAGTCAAATTGTCCGTGTGAATTGCTTCGTGTGCATGGAATTGTGCCTCAAGAGTAGACGTTGAAGCTTCATTTGGTGGAACCAGCAATGAGCATTGTTATAAAAGCACAAAATTTTGCATAATTGATGCAGAAAACAGGAAACATTCACCGGAAGTTCGTAGTTTTACCTGAAATCAATTTAATTTCCTCGCCAAATTCAGTTGTGCGTCCAGCTTTGGCCAATCAAGTTCATCAAAAACGCATCACAACCATCGGTGCCAAAAATCCCGACAGAGCATTGGGCGACAGATGGTGCAGGCTTTTTGTTCACACTGTGGACTAACTTCTGTCGCACGACAGGGTCAGTCTTGTTGTGGGTATATGGTCGCGCTTTGTGTTTTGAACACTGTACGAAAGGCGAGTACTCACTGTTTGGGTCGAGATGCGTTGCAATCAAGACCCAAATAGTGAGTACAAGTCTTTTGGACATAGTTCAATATTCCTCATATGGTACAGATGCCGCTTCTGTCGAGATACGGCACACAAATCGAGACAGAAAACTGCATCAGTACTTTCTCTCTTGCCCAATTCACGTTCCTTAGTGAAGCAAACTCTGGTAACGAGTCTTGCATGTCTGGCGCGCGCACACGAGTCGTAAAAGGGTCTCAGATTCATCGTACGAACACTTTTGCTTGGGGATTCCATCCGTCTTTTATTCAGACAAATGGATGACGGAAGTCTCGTTTTCATGCAGAATTGCAGTCAGGATGTGACTGAGAAACTTGAGCGTTGTACGATCAATGGAATCGACAAGGACATTCTGTACACACTCAGCGTGAACTGGAGCGTTCAGAGCAAACACGACTGGCCATGGAAACTTCGGCATTTCCTGTGGGGAGTCGACTGGCCCTGCACTAGAAGACTCACCCTGGATGAACCCCAGGGTGAGGTTCTGGGTGGGATGACCCTGAGGATGAACAGTCCCACACGAGGCAAGGTTATGATCAATGCAAACGCGACAATGTTCTGACAATGCCATTTGAATCAATTCAAGTCCCTTCGTGTGGACGTGGAATGATACGCAGTGGCTTCCAGACTGCCATGATTCCGTCACAGAAAGGCGGGGTAGTCGCTTGCGGAAGTTGAATTTGAGACGTGGCCAGAACCCAATACTGTAACGACAAAGTGAACAAACTCCTTTCGATGTCGCGCGCGCAGCACAAGGCTTGTGTCGTGCTCTTGCGCCTGCACAGAACCGACATTTGCCAGTGTCAAGGTTTTTTCTCAGATCTGGTGGATTAGCTGGCGGACTTGTGGTGACATTTTCCTCCAGCGAATGCATCAAAAGGAATCAGCAAAGCAATTCGTTTGCATCTCCTCTCAAAGAACACATGTACGCTCGTAAGCGAACAACAGATGCGGATTGACTGCCAAACGAAAACGAGGCAGGAAATACTCACCACACTGACAGAAAAGTGAAGACTGCTTCCATGTAGAGCACCATCTGACACCACACGTTTTTGTGAAATATTGGAATCTTTATCCAAGACAGCCACACGAAGAGCAAGGCAACTAAGTAGCCCAAATCTGCAAGCGCCAGAGAAGCGAGGAACACACTGGAACTTTGGCGCCTGAGATGCGTCACTGTGAAGACGAGGAAGGCCATCAAATTTCCTGTTGTGCCAATCACAATGATGACGGGTGTGAAGTAGATGTTCAGCTCGTTGACAATCCGCTTGAAAGTGTCCTTCCTCAAAATATCAGCCGGATCCCAACAAGGAAACGTCCAGTTGAACTCAGAATCTGAAGACTTGTTCAAGTTGAGGTCGAACCCAAAAGTTGATTTCCTGCCAAGTTGAAAAGGGTTGACTTCTGAATTGTTTTCCAGCTGCGTTTCCTGGCTGACGTTGCTCGGAATCGATCCGAAACCTCCCAAAGAGAAGTCATTTCCAAAATCGGGACATGGAATGAGCTCCCATGGATTTTCCATTGTGGACAGAAAACCTTTATCGCGTTACTCCCATTGTGTGCGACTTTATCCCATTTGCGTGTCCTCTCATCCGCGGGCAGTGCATCAGTGAAAATACATGTGTGAACGAAACAGTTGAACAGGACGACTGCTTCCCGCAGCTTTCCGCGCCCACGAGTTCGTCACGAAGCTGTCTCTTCGGTCATCGCCAAACATTCCAGCGGAGAACTGTTCTCTCCGTGCCAAGTCAATTAAACAAGAAGACCATTCTTACACGACGTCGATAAAAAGCCTTTGTTTTTGGTACGAAAAAATGTGGAAAACATTCGCAGTTTGAAGCTTTCTTCATTTCAAGATGGAAGTTGCTTCGATGCAATTTTGCAAAACAATTCAATACTTCGCAACCTTTTTGTCAAACGTTTCTGTTTTCATTCGGTGGTTCTCTTTTGTGCGCCCCAAAATGTCAATTATAATGTTCTTGCGAATGTCACCACTGTTCAGTTCACTCCCATTCAGTGAAGTATGCGAGTAATTTCCCGTGAGCGAACGGATGCGGCTTTCAAGTGTTCACAGCTCGGCGTGATGTTGAGGCCCACAAAAGTACAATGCACGGCTCCTCATAAATTCTGATGGATTTCGACAAAAAAATCGGTGCTTCGGGCAAACTCCCCAGACAACAAGCGACCGTCACTCGGACGTTGTGTCGTTTTGGTCGTGCAACTCTGAAAAGGCTGGAGATGACAAGATACACACCTGTTCCCCACCAACTCACTTCCATGGCGCTGTCTTGCTGCTGTTGTTGGTTGTGGGGCTGCTTCTCCCGTTGAGTGGCAGAAATCTGTTGAAATCTTGGCATTTTTGAGATCGCTCATTGGTTTCATTCCTGAAAGTCTGCAATCGGGCGCTGTGTTTTGATCTCTGTTGGACACTTTTGTAACCATCCATCAAAGCAACTTTCACCTGCATTGCCACACTCGACACAAGCTGCTGCTGAAAAGGTTTGCTCAAAAGGCTCGGATCGTGACACTGAACTTTTCTTCTCGTACTTGTTTTTGTCTTATTGTTTCTGTTTCTTCCGCAATCGGTTCCACTGTTCCGACCATCTTCGGCAAGCCCGCACAAGAGGAAAATACATCGACAGGTTTTCCTGACAGTCCATTTACTCACAACGACCATTCTGTGATATTTTGTCTGCTCTCTGCCTTCCTCCATGTCCGCACGAGTCTTCCGCTTGCACCGCCTCTCACCTGTCTTTCCTGTTCTTTGACAGCCTGGTGCGGTGTTTGCCAACAAATTCCCAGGAAAAAGTGTCACTCCAGGTGATCCAGGATTGAGGCCCGGGGTCCAACCTTGTGACCTGGTGTGTGTGTGTCGGGTGGGGGGGTCCAATCGTATAACCTTCACAATTTGCCATGCAAAAAGTAAAAGTCCATCGTGATGGGCAGTGAACTGTTTGTTCGTGGGCCACTGGGGGAGGGATGAAGGCCCCACGGGCGTCCGCCCCCTGCAAGAGTTCCATCTTCTCCGCAGAATTCGTTTTATCTCTGTATCTGCCACAAGAGAACCAATTAAGACCCTTCTGTCTTTGTGGGTTTTGAACCATTTCTTGCTCTCGTGTGTCCTGGAAATATCCCAACGTGCACCTGATATTCTTTTCTGACCTTTTTCTTTCTTCCTGGTCCAATGTTGTCCATCCCTGCGTGCCCTTGCAGGGTGTTTTGGCAAAAATTTGCATCATTAGGTGGAAGGAAGCTGTGATTGACCCCTCCATTTTTGGGGTTGTTCGATTTCTTATGCACTTTACTTCATTGCCTCTGCAGAGGACCAACGTAAAACAAATCCAAACCACGCTTTTGAAGAAAAAACGTCAGTTTTCGGGTGGTGAAAAGGAAGACTAGGAAACAAGACTGGAGCAACTTGACAGAACTGCATTGAAAATGTATGTGACACACAGGCATTTCCAACAGAAAGGAACGGAACTGCATCGCAGAATGACTTCCAAGCTTCGAAAGATAAGAATCTCGTGGCAACCAGCCATTCAGTTACTCCTGATATTTTCTGGCTTTGCAGTTTTTCTTTGCTCACGAATCGTAGCGACAAAAGCTTTTGTCAAATTTTGAAAATGGTTTTATCCTTATTGACAATAGACGCTGTGAAAGGGGAAAAGACAACAAAGAAACAGACAAGATTTGTTCACAATGACAAAGAAGTTGACGAGGAACAAAAAACTGAACAGAGAAACTTGGATACACGGTTTAGTTGTGCGAGATGATCGCTACGTGTGAGGTTGAGCGTTCACCGTCAACAGCCAGATCCGAACTTCCTGAACAAAAAGACACGATGAGGCTTCTGACCGCCAAACTAGATGAGATCTATCAAACCACTGACAAACAGATGAGTGATCGCACGTTGAGAGTTGTCTGCCGCCTTGAAGTATTGTTCAATTTTTGTTCTGTTTTGAAGGCGAAGCCTGCATGCAGGTGGTTTGGAAGGAAACACAACACAACTTCTTGTGACGCGCTTCCTGAAAAGTCCATAATTCCCCCAGTACTGTGGTGGACTCCCTGAGAGAGGAAGCAAGAAGGCGCATAAAAGAACAACAGTGACATTTTTATCAAGATACGAGAGCCGACCGGGGATAATCGCTTCATTTTGCCTGTCACGACCGAGAAAGGTTCACAACGAAACTCCAGAAGGAACTTCATGTCACGTTCCGGCACGTTGTGGGAAACTCTGGTCTGGCATGTAACACAACTCACGAGGCAAACACGTCGGGCTAAAGAAAGAATTTTGCTACAACCTGCTTTTGATAAACTTCAAATCAAGCTGGGAATATTGTTCCTTTGTTGCAGCAAAACAAAAATGTCATTCGAATATGACATGACCTGCAGAAAAAGTCCTGATATTCAAGCCAGTGAAATTATATTTCAATCTCCGGTTTTGCGTGGTGATCAGGTTTTTTTTTGTCTGACGATTCAGCACTTCCAGTTACCACATGCTTCTTCCATTTGGTCCCATGAGTGCTGCTGCCTGTGTGTGGGCTGCTGCTGCTGCTGGGCCAGTCAAGTTCATGCTGCAGAAGAGCCTTGGGCCTGTGTATGGTATGGCACGTACAAACTCCCAATGGAAGCCTGCAACCTCGAAGTCGAGATTGAGCTTGGATGCCTTGTGGAACATGCCCTCACAGTATTGTTATATATATTTACCATGACCACCCCCTAAGTACTGCCACAGCCACAGCATAGCCACAGCCAATCATAGCATTACCCTAGATGGAGCCACTATCCTTAGCTGGGCACAT
>JAAUXT010075339.1_pt1 | contig 15702 bp, 17 predicted proteins | sample 7278171 | NCBI WGS metagenome assembly JAAUXT01 (sample SAMN14350112, study PRJNA611818) | marine sediment metagenome | isolation source: surface marine sediment (1.8m) | place: French Polynesia: Moorea | collected 2018-08 | reverse complement strand
GTCAACACGGCCGGCCGCACACCAGAGGCGTCGTGCGTTGTGTCCCTGCACAAGTCAATGGGAGCTGCATCTCTGTACAAGTCAGTGGGAGCTGCATCTCTGCTCAAGTCAATGGGGGCTGCATCACTGTACAAGTCAATGGGTGCTGCATCCCTGCACAAGTCAATGGGTGCTGCATCCATGCACAAGACAATGAGTGCTGCATCCCTGCGCAAGTCAGTTGGTGTTATAGAGTCAATGAGGACTGCACATAACACTGTACAATTCAATGTGTGCTGATCCCTGCACAAGTCAATGGGTGCTGCATCTCAATGAGTGCTGCATCCCTGTGCAAGTCAATGGGTGCTGTATCCCTGTTCATGTCAATGGGTGCTGCATCCCTGTGCAAGTCAATGGGTGCTGTATCCCTGCACAAGTCAATGGGGGCTGCATCCCTGCACAAGTCAATGGGCGCTGCAACCCTGCACAAGTCAATGGGTGTGACATCCCTCTTCAAGTCAGTGAGCATTTCTTTCCTGTGGAAGTCAATGGGAGATGCATCCCTGAACAAGTCCATGGGTGATGCGTCACGTCAACGGGTACATTTACGAGTATGTGGAACCCCCCCCCCCCCGCCCAGTACCGTAACGGTTTGAGGACGCACCCAGTGTCCCAGGACGCAACGCTTGAAGCTTCCACTGAACTGCAGACCTGAGTCTCAGACATCACGCGTGGCATTCCACGCGTCATATTGTGCAGCAAATTGGCACCCGAGAGCCCCCCAAAGAAATCTGGTACCGTCTCTGGGTGGGAGAACGCCACAGGAGAACGCACACAAACATGATTCATTGTGACGGGCATATGGCACGTACACAAGGCCGCGGTCACACAGGTGCGACTGAGAGCGCTGATAGATTAGCGTGCTGACCACAGGCGCCGAGACACGTGAGGACGCAGCGCCGTCCGGGGAGTGTAGGGGCGGGTGCAGAGGCGCCGTCCTTGTGTGTGAAGGTGTGTGTGTGTGTGTGTGTGCGTGCACACGTGCGTGTGTGTGTGTGCGGGTGTGTGTGTGTGTACGCGGGTGTGTATATATGTGTGCGGGTGTGTGTGCGGGTGTGTGTATGTGTACGGGTGTGTGTGCGGGTGTGTGTGGGTGTACGGTGTGTGTGTGCGGGGGTGTGTGCGTGTGTGTGTGTGTATGCGTGTGGTCAGCCAACAGACCACGCAACCAGAACCCTTACACCAAATGCCTGGACGGCGTCACAGTTTTGCGCTGCAACATTTCAGAGCCGTGAAGGTTCACAATACAGTCTGTGTGAATGTAGCACAGCTGTGACCTCAGATCTGCACTGCAAGGATGGTGCCACAATCCCTGGTTCATGCAGTAAGGACGGCCACACAGACCCTCGGCCAATGCAGCAAGGGTGGCTTGTGCCACCTCACGGAGGGTCCACGCAACAAGAAGAGCCTCACAGGCCCACCGCTCTGTAGTGCTTGTAGGGTGGCCAATTATGCAAGGACGGCGCCGGAGCCTCGACTGAGAGATTTCGGTTTGTGAGATGCGAGACGGAGTGTTTGTCGTGTCCTCAAGTCCCGCGCCGCTCGAGATGAGATGAGATAAGGGAAAACACGTGTTCGTGAGGACGTGTGGGGGACAGAGGTGTGCGTGTGGGGGGGGGGGGCGGAGGGTGTGTGTGCGTGTGGGTGTGTGTGTGTGGGTGGCTGTGTGTATGTGTGGGTCGGTGTGTGGGTGTGGGTATGTGTGGGTGTGGGTATGTATGTGTGTGAGGACACTGTGTGTGTGTTTTGTGTGCGTCTGTGAGCAGGTCTGACGGGAAAGTGTTGTGTATGTGTGAGAGGGAGAGAGAGAGTGAGAGAGAGAGAGAGAGAGAGTGAGTGAGTGAGTGAGTGAACGAATGAACGTGTGAATGAGTGAATGAGTGTGTGTTTCTGTGTGGAGGAGTTGTTGGCCTGACTTTTACTTCCCAAAACGGAGATAAATTTGAGACGCAAATGAACATTTTACTTTGCGTGCCACGCCACACGGAATTGACCCTGGAATTCCCAATATTCTGGACTCCACCCCCCTGACACAGCAACAACTTTTTCCTGAGAGACGCCAAACCTCTCGCGGTATTGAAAAGACTCCATGAAACGTGCGCAGAATCTGCCCCACTGCTCTGCTATTCAGGAACGTGCGACTGTCGAGCGCAGCGCGGGCCCTGTGCGCGGATCTGACATGCGCGACGCCGTGCCTTGTGTTTGGGCTTCTGGTTCAAAGGAAAACAACACAGGGACCACGTCCCGCGGATCCAGGGGCCAAACTCTCCTGGACCCCCTGGACCCCCGTCAGTTTTTGATGTGTCCCTTCAATTTTTACTGTCAGGTTCAATTTTTTGAAACTTTTTGACAAGAAGGAATGTGCTGAAAAGAGCTCTGGGTGAAATTGAGTAAAATGGCTTCTCCCTGATCTCAAATGCACTGAAGACCTTTTTGTGCGGTGGTGTCTGCAAAAATCTCTAGGGTTTCACTGTTTGCTATGGCTTCATGCAGTGTCTGGTCACTTTGCTGGGTCCACACTGTGGCTGCGGTGAACACGCTTATGCACTCGAGTTTCGCTCAGGGACCGTGTCAGTGAACCAAGTCCCTTGGACCGCCTCATGTTCCACGCCGAAGGAATTGTGCAATTCGTGCGCAAGATTAATTTTCTGCCTTTATGGGCCAGACAGAGGATATTGAAAATTGCGTGTGTTGGGCCCGTTTCACAGTGTGCGTTGTGTCTCTGTGCAAGTCAATGGGCAATGAGCATTGCATCTCTGTACAAACAATCCAAATGGCATTGCAATGATGTAGAAGTCAATGGGCACCACATTGCTTTGCATGCCAATGGGCAATGCGTCCTTGCAGTAGAAATGAATGGAAGCTTCCTGTACAAGTACTGGGTTGGTACTGCGTACATAGACAGAGACATGTCAAAGGGTGCAACATCCCTGGAGATGTGGCACTGCATTGTTTTACTCGTAGCAAGTCAATGGGCATTGAATCCCTGTGGAAATGAATGGGTGCTGCATTCCTGCACTGGTCAATGGGTGTTGCGTACCCACAGCTGCCTGGACCTGTCAATGGGTATTACGAGTATTCGTACATCATACACTCGTACGAACTGACGCGCACTTGCACAGCGCACGTCGCATCCAATGTGCACCAGGCTCACACCCATTGATCGCAGAAAGGACCCAAAATCAATTATTCTCCCACGAAGATCAATCCATGTATCGGTTCTGCAGGTGAAAAACCTGATCAATACATCAGTTCGATTCGCAAATGGCAGTCAGCACGTAACCATGGTACGCGCACTGCTGCTGTTGTCATGGTAACATTACACTGTGGACAAAGTGACCTTTTGGTCAGTATGTGCGGGTCAGTACATCGGGTGTGGATCAGTGTACTATCCTTCATTGAATGACCTGATCTCGCATGTCCTCGAGTGTTTTGTGCGCATCTCTGTGTAAATCCCATTCATGATCCAAAGACGCCTGCAGCCACGCAACGATGCAGCGCACTGATATATCTGACGAAACATGGAGTCGGGCCCCGCACCACGTGGATCCAGAGTGAAACGGACCACAGCAAAGAAGCGTCCGCGCGTACACAATCAGCTGATGTGAAACTGGTTCAAGAGATGCTCGGGTGTATCCAGGCAACCCGTGGTTCCCTAACCTGAAACAAGGAATGAGCACGCACACACACATACACACACGCACACACGCACGCACACACATACAAACACACACAAACACACACACACGTACACACATGAACACACACACGCACACACATGCACACACGCACACACGCACACACAAAGACACACATGCACACACGCACACACGCACACACGCACACGTACACACACAATCTGACCACGCCACGAAGCGGAGGCAATCCTGTCTGCTGAAGGGCACACAACACTGGATTCACAGACATGGTGTTTGCCCAGGGCGCTGACGCCCCCCCCCCCTCTCCCACCCAAAACAGAGACCCCCACTCGCTCTATCAGGCGTTTCCAGGTCCCTTCCAATTGTCGAGGGTCAGGATGCCTGCTCTACGACGGAACCAGAAGTCACGTCTTACCTTGAGATTCTCTTTCACAACACCTCATCCCAGAGTATTCCATTTTCTGCCTATTGCGCGTATTTTTTTCCTTTCCTGACAACAGTCATTGAATGGTCGCGTGGCAACAGAGGGAATCACTATGACAGCTATGCATTAGAGTTGTCACTCTCAAGTACCGGGATTACGAGGCAGCCACACGGGTACGGTTCACGCTGGATGCGTCGTGCGTCACTGCGCATGTCAATTGGGGTTTTCACTCAGATGATCCGGCGTCAAAATTTTGACGCGAGGCCACGAATGGACTGGACTGTTATTTTGACACTCTCCATTGGGCGTGATGTTAAACATGCCCGCGCGTCAAAATTATGATGCGCGCCCTGCCTGTGTGAAAATCCCCTGTTGGTACTGAGCCCCTGTGCGAGCCTGTGGGTTCTGTGTCCTCGCTTGACTTGAGTGGGGACGCGACGCATGACGTCACGGGTGTGACGTGGAGGTGGCGTGACGTCACCACAAGCCCTTGTGTCTGCGTCTGCGCTTGACGTGGTACACGAACGCGTGACGCATCCTACATGCCCTGGACGTGACTGAGTCTGATTGTACGCAGCACAGGAGTCAACATCCCGCGGCCTGGACCCTCCCTACTGTTCAGCCCTGTGTTATACGCAGTGTAATCCGGATAAGTCCGTGTACAGTAAGTCACATATCAATTGCAGTCCTCAAGTTATTACATAGCTGTAACAAGTCTGAGATCAGTGCATAGGTGCAATGACCCAAGACCTAAGCTTGTGCCTTTGGCTCTCAGTGCAACTGGAAGAGAATCTGCTCTGTGCTATGAGTACTCATTCAGACCTGCAGCAGCTTCCTTACATTCGGGTACTTATGCTTCTCTGCTAGCCTTGCATGTCTGGTAGGGTTTTCAATCTTACCCGCATGTTGTCATACTAATCTGCTTGAGCTTGGGCCTACGCTTATGGCGTACTACTGCCCTTACAATACAGCGCTGGACGGCGCGCAGCGCATCGCTGCGTTGCCACGTCCCGCAGACCACACGCACGTTTCCTCGCGTGGCCGCGGTGTGTGGGGCCCGGATCCCCAGGCGCCGATCAACTCACACGGAGACGGGTGGGGGCGGATCCTGGATTAGATGGGGAACAGGGGTGATTCCTGCGTGAACGTTGTTGTCAGTGAAAATGAACCAGGTACGGATCTGCCTGTTGCAAAGAGACGGGAGTTTGGTGCTTGAGTGAGCGAGATTTGTGCCTGGGTTTGATCACCCTGAAACTGAACATGAAAGAGTAAAGGCGGCTTTATACGCGTATTGAATGCTTGCGTTCTGCGTTTTGCAGCAAAAATCATAGGCAGCGTCAAAATTTGACATGATGCCAAATGTGATGCAGGTAGCTTGCTGCAGATAATCGCTGGGAATCAATTCTTGATGCATCAAATGTGTGGACACAGGAGTCAATGATGCCGCAAAACGCAGGACACATGCCGCAGCTGTGTATGAATTCAGCTTGAGACTGCGTGACCGCTCGCACACAGTGTGAACGCGGCCCAAGTGCCATGTTCTTCCTGTTGTTCCTGTGTGACGCTGTCGGCAGGACGAGGAGAAGCAGCAGGAGGAACTCGTGTGTCCGGACCCCGCCCCCCCCCGTGCTTCCGACAACACGCTGTGCCAGATACAGGGTGGATCCGACTTTCAGTCGAGGAGAGGGCCAGGGGAGGGAGGGAAGACCTCAGGAGAGATGGCGAATCACAGGGAAGGGAGGAGCACCCCACCCCGCTCACGGGGAGGCGGAGGGTGGGACCCCCTTGAGAGCGAGAAAGTTGGTCCTGAGAAGGGAGGGTGACAGAGCAGCGGGTGAGCCAAAGCTGAAGATGTATCCCATCATTGAATCGTGCATCCACCAGAGGGAAATGGAGCATTTTGGAAAGGAATGGCACCAAATATGGTGGCACCACAATGTGGAAATTTTGCCAGAGGCCAGTGGGGCTAGTGCACCCCTGGATCCGCCCCTGGAGGCCTCGCTCCTCCATGAAGGATGTGCTTGTGGCTCTGAGACTGCACCAGCCGTTCAAACATGAATGATATCCCACTATCAGTTCTCTGTGCGTGTGTGTGACATCCACACTCACACAACCCTTATCAGTGGAGAAGCCACAGATTATGATTCATAATTCAGATTCTGTGTTGATATGATCTGCAATGGCTGAAGGAGGCTTTGTTTGCTGCTTTGCTGCGCTGTGCTGGAGATGAGAGTCCGTAGCTTGGTTCAGCAGTTGTATTGACGGGAGGGAGCTGCAACCCTGCTGTACAAACGGGTGGTCCTTGTTTGTCGCGACTGTGCGGTTGGTGGTTCCCTCAGTTCAACGTCCCTGCATATGTGTGTGTGTGTGTGTGTGTGTGTGTGTGTGCAGTGACCTCTCCTCGTTGTGTGTGTGTGTGTGTGTGTGTGTGTGTGTGTGTGTGTGTGTATGTGACAGGAAGGTTATGGGGCTTCACGTCTGAGAACAGTGGTTGGGGCGTGAGCTTTGCGTCTGGGTTTTGGAGTGCAACGAGGCCAAACATGAGAGTCTCTTTACCTGCAGAACCAGGGCTTTGTTCACACAGGAGGCGCCGTGCGCTGCGTCCCTCACCAGGTGAACGGGTCTGTGATGAGCACCAGGTCGACGCTGGGTCCTCTGCCTCCAGGGCCTCGCCACACCCAAAACATCTTGCAGAATGCGTGGGCCAGGCCGTGTTGCCGATTGCCTTTGGGCTGCTGACTCATGCATGATCCATGATTCGGGGACGCCTCCTTCAGAATCAAGGACGTGTGGACGGAAATAGAACCGCGCGGTGGAACAACCCGGATCTGTACCTGGATGGGCTGGGTGTACCATGAGCTAGGCTCCATTGGATCCAGGGTCGGGGAACCCCCCAGTGGATCCAGGGTTGGGGAACCCCCATTGGATCCAGGGTCGGGGTCCTCCAGTGGATCCAGGGTCAGGTAACCCCCAGTGGATCCAGGGGCCAGAGAACCCCCCAGTGGATCCAGGGGCCAGGGAACCCCCCAGCGGATCCACGGACCAGGGAACCCCCAGTGGATCCAGGGTCAGGGAACCCCCCAGTGGATCCAGAGTCGGCGTCCAACCAGCAGATCCAGGGGTGGGGGACACCGCGTCCTTCCAGTGAATCCAGGGTTCCCCAAGAAATACAGAGTTTGGATGACAAGGTTTGGGTTGTGTATGGCAGTCTGACTTGAGGATCGACATCCAATCCAGGAATACAGGACTTGAGATCAAGGACGGCACTCCATTGGAGCTATGTAACTTCAGCACGGTAAAGAACCAGCTTCTGAAAACGACCCCTCTTGTGGGCGTCATACCAAGAGCCAAGACACTTACCACAGGAGCCATTGAAAACCACACACCTGGATGGTAAAATGTCATGATGACATTTGATACCCTCCTGCGGTTCAGGATCGTCTTCTGAGGGAACACGTGGCAATCTGAAGCAGTGATAGGTCTGTCTGCGGTGAAATGTCCAAGTGGTCGGGTTTCACACACCGCGCTCACACAGATGACACTTCTCTCCGTGAAGATGTATGTTGTCAGGCCTGTCTCACACTGGATGCTTCGTTTGCTTTGTGTCCTTGTGCAAGTCAATGGGTGCTGCATCCCTGCACAAGTCAATGGGTGCTGCATCCCTGTACAAGTCAATGGGCGCTGCATCCCTGCACAAGTCAATGGGTGCTGCATCCCTGTACAAGTCAATGGGTGCCGCATTCCTGCATCGGCCAAAAGGCGTGTGTGTGTGTGTGTGTGTGTGTGTGCAGTGTGAACTCAGCCTCCATGCATCGGACAAAAGCTAATTGCTTCAGGTGGAGTCAACAGGTGCGTCTGGTGGAGTTTTATGTTTCAATCCAGAGTCGGATCACACACCTTGTGGAAAATGTGCGTTGTTCTGGCGCTTTTCAAACGAGCTGTTTCCCAAAGACTGGTGTCACACTGATTACAGTTTGCATTGCATGTGTTGCAAGTACCCGTGTACTTGCAGGCAAGTACTCCACGTGTTCCGTCCATAGGCGCCGGCGTCACTGAGGCTGAAGGCGCAGGGTTTAAAGCCGTAAAATGTGGCGCAGTGTGGAAATGGATCTGGCTTCAAATGGCTGCGGTTGCATCAAATCTGCGTGCGAGTCCCTGTGAACAGACGTGCAAACAATGACGGATACAGGTGTTGTCACTGCTGGGTGTTGGAATTTAGATACAAGGCATTGTGTCTTTGCTGACATGGTTCGTAGCACCCATTCACTGAACAGGCAGAAACCCAATGTGTTAAGCCTGGCTCATCCACTGCAAAGCGTGAGAGAAATGTGCTGTTCCTGTGCAATATGCTGAAATGATAAAGGCAGGATCTATTCCCCTAGTACAGCGTCTACCTACCCGGAAGATGGAACCGGAAGAAGGCCCTGGACCATAACCCTGACTTTTTCATATCTGCCCTGAGGACAAACCTTGGTCCGCGAAGTTGTCTCTCAGAATGGATCCACCTCACCTGGCCTGACTCAAGCATCCTCTCCAGGCCAGAGGGCAAACTTTGGTCTCATGTCTCTTGGAATCTTGACACTTGAGCACCTTGGCCCCCGCCAAGACGTCTCTGCAGAAGTTTCTGGGTGCTGCGCCGCAAGCAGCGACGCCACCCCCCTGTCACTCGCCCAGAGTCCAAAAGGTGGTTTTCACGTTGGTGACGCGCGACGCTGGCGTCAAAATTTAACCCAATCGTGAAATTTTTGACGCCAGCCCAGAAAACGACCGCGCGTCACCCAATGTGAAAACCCCCCCGAAACTCGTGTCGCATCCTGTGAGCACCATACAGACCTCCCACACACCTCGTGCCCGCTGTGCACTGTTAGCGTCCGTCGCTCGACTTCCCCATGAACGGGAATGAGGGATGGGGCTGCGGTAGGTCCAGGGTCGCCCCGGGGGCACAGCGCTATTTATCGGGCGGCTCCGCTCCCTGCCCCCGCTCCTCCAGAACGGGTCAAATCGATGCGCCCCGGTTCTCCCGGAAATAGACCCGACTCGAGAGGTCGTAGATCAGCGGTGAAAGAACCGGGTGTATGTTGGGTGCGTCACGCGTTGTCCATAGAAACTGATTCTGTTCTTGTGAGTTGGAGGTTTGGTTCACACTGGATGGATGCGGCATACATTCCTTTGAATGTCGAACAGAGAGCAGATAGTGAGTAGTTGTGCGAAGTCCCTTTAGGGCAAGCACCATGTGGTAGTGCAGTACATGGCAAGGTGGATGAAATGTCCCCTGCCCCCTGGCCTGGACCCCCCCTCCCCCTCCCCTCCCCCCTGGCCTGGACCCCCCAGACAAGGAGGACAAGGAAGAATCGACAACATTACCGGCAAGGGACTTCGCACTGCAGTTGCCTTGAGCACTGCTTCTTGTTTCCATGACAACGCGCTACGTCGTTGATTTGACGTGACGCACGACGCACCCGTCATGACCCCAAGCCTTGGGTCAGGTGCCCCCATTGACGTCCCCCCAAGAACGCCATGCACAGGCGTTGCATCCAGGGTTAAGCAAGCGAACGGGCAGGCCACGAGGGGGTCTGCAACTGGTGTGAACAGGGCTCCCATTTACTTGTATAGGAGCGCCACGCACGACGTACCCAGTGTGAACGTGCCTGAAAGATTGCTTGAGGAAGTCTCAGGGAAGTGGCTGGTATGATGAGGATGATGCGGATTAATATTTCACGCTGAGCCGGCAGCGCGTCGGATGAGCCGGCTTTGTGTCAGACCAGCCGGCTTTGTGTCAGACCAGCCGGCTTTGTGTCAGACCAGCCGGCTTTGTGTCAGACCAGCCGGCTTTGTGTCAGACCAGCTGGCTTTGTGTCAGACCAGCCGGCTGTGTGTCAGATGAGCCGGCTTTGTGTGAGATGATCCGGCTTTGTGTGAGATTATCCGACTGTGCGTCTGGTGAGCCAGCTGTGAGCTGCCTGTCGCCTTGTCGCTGATAACTCTATGTCACTCCCATGCACTCACAGTGTGACCAAACTGTGGATTCTGACATGGGAACAGCAGCAGGACATGCCTGCAGTGGGGGGGGGGCTGTTTGCTTGTGTTGGAGTTAGGGTTGGGGTTGGGTGAGGGTTGGGATTGCCCAAGTCCAAGTGGCAGGACAGGGTGAGGCGGGCGTGTGACCCTGAGGTCATCTCGGGCTTGCAACAAAAGGGTCATCCTGACCTGAATCCGGACCTCCTGAAGTACAGAGGGGTGTCTGCCTGATCTGGAGAGAGCTCCCTCCGCCTCAACGAATGTAGCCCCTGACACACACGCACGCACACACACACACGCGCACACACACATACACACACGCACACACACGCACACACGCGCGCACACACACGCACACACACACACGCACACACGCACACACACGCACGCATTTGTTCCATGCCTTGACGTACCCAAGGATGCAGCGCCCAACACAACAGGGACAGAGCGCTCGCTGCCTCCCCCCGTGTGAAGCTCCCCCCGTGGACCCAGTGATGCATCTTCCCGTCCCCGATCCCATACATCACAATGTGCTGAATGGAGATGCATTGCGTCTGTGTCGCCGCTTCCTGTCCTGGCGTAGATCCAGGGGCGTGAGCTGTCTATGCGGATCCAGGGGCCAGAGCTGTCTTGAGATGCCAGTGTGAGGGGCCTGAACTGCGAGACTCACTACAGGGGTGAGAGCTGTTTGGTGATACCAGAACCTCTCACGGACCTCAAGGACCTTCCCGTGGGTCCTGCTGCAAAACCAGTTCGTGCGGTTTGTGAAGCAAATTTCCTGTATTTGTGGTGGACTGGATGAAGACTCAAGCTGGGTTGAGGTCACCAATTCGTCTTGGGTCTTGGTGACCCTGAGTCCAAACCCCAAATCCCTGGACTGGACGCCCCCTGCACCCCAGGTTGATCCTGCAGGGGTCAGTCCCACCAGGACCAAGATGTGTCTGGACCCTGTGTTGCAATCTTCCTATTCTAGATCTTGCAAACTTTCCAGATCTACGCGTGTGTCAACTTCCCATCTTGAAATAAGAAGCAGTGCTCAAGGCAACTGCAGTGCGAAGTCCCTTGCGGTTAATGTCGCCGATTCCTCCTTGTCCTCCTTGTCTTCCACAGGGGGCTCTGGGGGTCTGGGGTGAGGGGTCTGGGGGTGGGGGGTTCAGGGCAGGGGGGTTGGGGAGGGGGAGGGGGGTAAGGGGGCAGGGGACATTTCAGCCACCTTGCCATAAACTGCACTGACACATGGTGCTTCGCCCTGAAGGGACTTCGCACAATTATGTTGAGGTGGACCCCTGGCTGTGGCGTCCCCTCCCCAATGTGCACAAAATACTGGATCCGTCCCCGCCGTTGCACGAGGTCCGACCATCCTGTTCACTCCATTGCTGCCCAATCTCTCCGCAGCGTCCGTAAACACACGCTACGCGGGCGTTTTTACTGGCAGCGCATTTGCTAAAAGCATGCTCTCCAGTGATTGGTTTTAATATGGGAGAAAGCCGTGATGGGGGAAATCGAATGAGGGGCCCTGGCCGTAGCGTCGCACAACACTGGGGCTGGTGCAGAGACGTCAGGCCTCGTTTTACACGAGATACGTGAAGGGCTTTTCACATTGGGTGACGCGAGGTCGTTTTCTGCGCTGACGTCAAAAACTTCACCATTGGCTTCAACGTTAAATTTTGACGCTGACGTCAAAATCACCCCAACGGGAAAACCCCTTGAAAAGGTGGTTCCACGTGGACGTCAGTGGGTACGGCGTCGCTGAGGGGTATTTCACACTGCAAGAATGGACAGTGCTGTGTGGGAACACCGTCGCAGGGGTGCAGCACTTGACGCGTTGTATGACACAGACCTCAAGTCACGTTTCTGAATTGTCCAGCTTGCTGGAAACAACAGGCATTGTGGAACGCGTGTGGTACATCCGATTCGTACTCTGGGCATCGCCTCTGTCTTCTGTCAATCCAGTCACACACACACACACACACACACACACACACACACGCCTCGGCCTTGTGTCAATCCAGTCACACACACACACACACACGCCTCGGCCTTGTGTCAGTCCAGTCACACACACACACACACACGCCTCGGCCTTGTGTCAGTCCAGTCACACACGCACACACGCACGCACACAATGCCCTCACGCACACTCTTGCTGTCCAATGCTTGCACGTGCTCACAGAAACACGTGTACCAACCAACCAAGTTGATATGAAACTAATTTGGAAAAAGCACAAAATACATGTGTGCATACCGCGGACAATTGCTGGTATTCCAGAAACATATCTGATCCTTGTATTGTTATGCGACAGGTTGTGGCAGGTTGTCTACCTGTCTTTCATGCTTTGGATATTGCGCTGTTCAGGCCGAGTTCACACTGGACGCGTCATGCGTCGTTCGGTTTCATGAGTGTACCCACGACAGTGGCTTGGGTTCGGTCTCAGTCACTGGGGTTGGGGTTCGGTCTCAGTCACTGGGGTTGGGGTTCAGTCTCAGTCACTGGGGTTGGGGTTCGGTCTCAGTCACTTCGGTTGGGGTTCGGTCTCAGTCACTAGGGTTGGGTTCGGTCTCAGTCACTGGGCTTGGGTTCGGTCTCAGTCACTGAGGTTGGGGCTCGGTCTCAGTCACTGGGGTTGGGGTTCGGTCTCTGTCACTGGGGTGGGGGTTCGGTCTCAGTCACTTGGGTTGGGGTTCGGTCTCAGTCACTGGGGTTGGGGTTCGGTCTCAGTCACTGGGGTTGGGGTTCGGTCTCAGTCATTGGGGTCGAGGTTCGGTCTCAGTCTCAGCCAATGCTAAACCCTCAGAGGCACTTGTTCAGGGCGGGGACATGATGGTTTTAGGTCAAGCAGGCCTAACTGCAACTTCAAAAATTCTTCCCCTGCAACACAAAGGTTGTGTGGTGGGGGCAAATTGGTGCGGCAACATGACCCCCAGGGCCTGTCGGGCCCCTGGACCACCCTGGAGTACAGGGACGCAGCGCACGACGCCTCCAGTGTGTCCTCTGCCTCAGGTTTACAGGGATACAGCTGTGCTGCCTGAATCTCTATCTCATAAACGCATAAACCGCAGTGACGACGCTCATGCATAAATTCCGCGCGTGTGCCAGATGCGTCGAGATGGGGGCGGGGGGGGGGCTGATTAAAATTCATCGCGACGGCAGAAACTGCATGTGCGACAGTGGTGGAGGTTGGGTCCATGCTAGACAGATGCGTCACGCATTGCATTTCTGCACTGCATGGCACCTGTCAAAGAGTGTTACAGTGTCACCTGTCCAAGATGCCCTGAAAGTTCAGGTGGAAAAACATAAACGGTAGTTCTCCAGTTGAAATTGAAACGCAACAGCCTTGAGTGAAGAGTACACTGGAATGATGTTGAAAGTTGTGCCCAAGACCAGGTGGCTCTACTCAGACAATAATCGAAATCCCTGTACAAGCATCCAGGGCAGGTGGGTCTTCTGCACCCAAAGTCAGAATCCCTCCTCAAGCGTCTCATTCGAACCGAGGGGCAGAGCGGGTGAAACAGTCCAGGGACCTGAAACTGGGGCTCCGGCCCTTGTAGTTCCACTCTTGAACACAGTGCACAAGGTGCGTCAGTGACCAAACTGCAGACTGAAGGAAGGTGAGATGAACACGTCACGACGTCAGCGTCTGCGAGTTTGCTGCACGTCGCTACAGGCGCACGCACGCGCGTATGCCTCGCGTATCATACGCCAGCGACGGATCTGCGCGTCCAGATCGATGCGGATCCGGGCTGCGCGCAGACAGCCTTGGTGATATCGATGTGCGCGAGGACCCGTCCTCACTGCAGGCGTCCACACACGTCAAGTCAATGTCTTGCAGGGGAAATGCCGACGCGAAGGCCATTTAAAGGCACAAGCGGTTTTCACATTGGTGACGCGCAGTCGTTTCCTTGACGTCGGCGTCAAAATTTAGATCTAACAAGAATCCAATGGTGGAATGTTTTGACGTCAGCCCAAAAATACGACCGCGCGTCACCCAATGCGTTCCCTCTTCAGGGACTCAAAGCATGACGCACGACGCACCCGTCATGACCCCAAGAATGTTCAATGTTTTCCGTGGTTTGTGACTGGTTCACGCCAAACGCGTCAAGGATATTGATGACATAAGTCAGTCGGCGTTGCACAGATGCAGTCACGCCCAGTGCACAACGCATCACGTCTGAACCTGGCCTGAGCGTGAGTTGGAATCAAAACTTGTGTAGACCATTGAAACTGACGTCAGGGCGGTTCACAATGAACACGGTGTGTGGTGCTCCTGCATCCACAAGGCACGCGTCAGCAGAGACGACCTGCCCAATGCATGACGTACCCAGTGTGAATGAGAACTTGACTCCAATTGGCTTTCTCATGTAACACACGCCAGACATGTACGAGCAATGCTGTCCCTGCAGCGAAGTGCACGACAAACCTTCAGCATGGATTGGATTCACAGCCCGCAGCCTCACTTGGAGTGAACAGTTGTTGGATCGCTTTGCTTCAGTGTGTTTGCAGTCCATAGTTAGTGATGCAGCATGAATGGTCTTGATTTTCTCTGTGCACAACGCAAACCTCAAACTCTGATGGTTCTGCAGTCCCCGATTTGCGTTGATTGTTCCTGAGATGACAGAGGTGGTCTTACCCTTTGTGTATCCTGGACCTTGAGGACCTTGCAGCTCGCGGACCTTCCCCCCTCATGGTCCCCAGGTTTTGTGGACCCTGGACCTTGATTTGGACCCTGGACCTTCAGGACCTTGCACCTCGCGGACCCTCCCCCTCATAGTTTCGTAATTTTGTGGACCCTGGACCTTCGGGCCCCTGGACGTTGCAGACCTTGGACCTTGAGGACCCTGGACACTTGATGCTGAGGCCCCCGCACCTGTGTTTGAGGTGGAGCAGGGCTCTTTGAGAGAATCCAATTCTTTGCACTTTGCGGACCTGTCCGTCGCAGAGCTAATCGAGTTACCGCGCTGCGACTCACCGTGGGGCTGCAGCGCCGTCCCTGCAGGGTGGGGCTGAGGCTGTAGCGCCGTCCCTGCAGGGTGGGGCTGAGGCTGTAGCGCCGTCCCTGCAGGGTGGGGCTGGGGCTTCAGCGCCGTCCCTGCAGGGTGGGGCTGAGGCTGTGGCACCGTCCCTGCAGGGTGGGGCTGGGGCTGCAGCGCCGTCCCTGCAGGGTGGGGCTGAGGCTGCAGCACCGTCCTTGTGTCACTGGAATTGTATTGGTGAAATTGAGACTGATTCAAAATCGTGTGTAGAAAAGGAACAAGTAAGTTCCGTGAATGGAGCTGCAATCCCACAACCATGCGGTCACTGTGGTGGGACTGGACCCCCATCTTCACCCACACAGCACGGCCCTCATGCGCTGTTAGGACGGCGCTGCAGCCTCACTGCTGTTAGGACGGCGCTGCAGCCTCACTGCTGTTAGGACGGCGCTGCAGCCTCAGTGCTGTGAGGACGGCGCTGCAGCCTCAGTGCTGTGAGGACAGCGCTGCAGCCTCACTGCTGTTAGGACGGCACTGCAGCCTCAGTGCTGTGAGGACGGCGCTGCAGCCTCAGTGCTGTGAGGACGGTGCTGC
>JAAUXT010142320.1_pt1 | contig 15707 bp, 10 predicted proteins | sample 7278171 | NCBI WGS metagenome assembly JAAUXT01 (sample SAMN14350112, study PRJNA611818) | marine sediment metagenome | isolation source: surface marine sediment (1.8m) | place: French Polynesia: Moorea | collected 2018-08 | reverse complement strand
TTTCCATTTTGTCTTCAGGTGTTCTTGGTGAATTCAGTTGTCCAGGCGATTTTTCCATTTTGTCTTCAGGTGTTCTTGGTGACTTCAGGTGTCCAGGTGACTTTTCCATTTTGTCTTGAGGTGTTCTTGGTGACTTCAGTTGTCTGGATGACTTTTCCATTTTGTCTTCAGGTGTTCTTGGTGACTTCAGTTGTCTGGATGACTTTTCCATTTTGTCTTGAGGTGTTCTTGGCGACTTCATTTTGGCAGGTATTTTCGGCTTCGTTCCGCAGTCGCTGACAGTATCTCTGGCGCGACAGCCATGTTCCTCTCCTGTGGCTCCAAGCTCTTTATCGCCTTTTGCGCGCGCATTCTTCATCACGTGGTCTCCACCGGGAGACGATGCACCTGATTGGCCACGACGTTTTGGTTCTCGTCTCCGCTCTTCAGGAAACATCAACTCTTGTCGCGGGCTCCTCTGTCTCATTTTTCCGAAGGGGGATTTCGTCGCGGCGTCCCACCCACGTCTCACGCTCAATCTCTGGCCCCGGCTCCTCGGCGCTTGTGCAGGAGACGGAGACTTCGTCAACCTCTGAACGAATGAAGGTTTGTCACGAAAGGCGTCGTCGTCGTCTTCAAACTTGAGCGAAGTGCGCGCACTTCTGAACTGAGCGACCACTCCGATAAAATCAGGTGAGGCCTCTTCACTCTCATCTTCGTCGAGCTTCTTGGGTGTCCCTGCGCTGTCGGCACTCTGCCCGCTGGGGCGCCGCCTCTCCTCTTCACAGACATCAACCAGAAGAGGCTCCTCCTCAGGCTTATCCGCTGCTTCAGCCTGCACCACCACAGCGTCAACGTCTGGGCGCCGTTCTTTTTCGCCCTTCTGTTGACCGTCAGTTTTAGGATCTTGCGTTGTTGCCGCCTTCTCCTCCACTTCAACCGTCTCTTCCAGTGACTCGCCCACCTCAGGTTTGCTCGAGTGGCGTCCCGCTCCCACAGCGCGCGGGGGCGACACGTCATCGCGCGCGTCCTGCTCAGGGCTCTCGATCGCGGAGACGAACTCGATGCCGACGTCGGAGAGGTCCGAGGAACCAAGAGGCTCGGAGCGCGCCTCGGAGCCGGCGACGGCCGTGGTGGAGCCCTTTGTCTCCAGCGCGTTGCGCGTCTCAATGCCGTTGCCAGGCAACCACAACAGAGAGCGCACGTCGCCTTCAACGTCAGTCTGCTCAACATCGGCGTCGGACAATTCTGGCGCACGCACCACGATGACAGGATCCGACAGCGGCTTTTCTTCTGACGCCACAACCGGCGTGTGCTGTTTCTCGGATGACATCTCGATGATCGGAACATCCTCCACGCTAACGGCTTCCTGGAATTCTTCAGGCGCAGCTCCTGTGTATGCCACGTAGATTGGGACGTGCTGCATCTCTGGTGGCACCATAATTTCCAGGACGTCCTCCATGTTACTGGTTTCCACCTCGTCGGCACCTTCAACTTTATTCTCCGAGCAACTGGCCTTTTTCTCCTGGATGACTTCGGGTGCACTTTTTGGTTGCGTTAAAACAACTACGATTGCTTCCAACTCTTCAGCAGGTTCAGACTCCTGCTGCGTCGCTTGTGACGTCACGGCAACCGGAACTTCCTCCAGGCACGCGGCTTCTTCCGTGAGTGCAGCTTGTGACGTCACAATGACTGGGCAGCTTTGCGTCACGCGTGGCGTCACGATGATCGAGTCGCTGTCCTCCGTTTCCCATTCGTCCTCATCGTCTTCAGGCACAGCGTCTTCTGACGTCACAGCACTCAGATCTTGCAGGCACGTGGCTTCATCTAAATGGGTGAGCACTTCTTGTGACGTCACAGTGATCGTGGCGAGCTCTATCTCCGGTGGCGCCACAACGACCGGAACTTCCTCCACGCACGTAGCATCCACCTCGAGAGCAACTTCCGGGACTGATTTGATGTCCATCGTTTCGTTCCAGGAGAGGGCGCTTTCGATCAGCTGGATCGCATCGTGGCGCATCCACACGACCGGGGCGTCTGGGTCAGTCGCTGCCGCTGTTTTGCTCGGTTTCGTGACGGCCCAATGCTTGTCGGTGTACGGCGAAGCAAGCGACGGAGACTCCGGACGGTTGCCTGGCAACCAATCTGCAGCAGTTGACGTGTAGTCCACGAAATCAGTTTCATTCACACTTTCTTCGGTGTTCTCTGCGGAAACGGGAGGCGCATGGCTCGTTTTTTCGACTGGCTCCGGCTCTTGCTTTGCAGCATTCGCTTCATTCTCGAGCCTCTTCGTCTTGCCGTACGAATGCTCTTCTATCACTTCACTGAAATCTTCGACAACAATCCTGATGTTGCAGGGCGTTGAGCTTACGCCAGCGCGTCTTCTGTCCCCACGTTCTTCGACAGGTGGTGGTGTCATAAAAAGTTCCACCTCTTCTTTAAAGGAATATTTGGATTCGCCGTGGTTTTCTTCGCCGAAGAGGTTAAAAATGAAAAAGTTCTCGCCCGAAATGTCCTGCTGTCTCGCGTCTGGTACGTCTTCATTTGTAGCCAGCATTTCCTGTATTTCTTCATCCAAAGTTTTGTTTTGTTCTGACGGGACATCTGCAAGTGATGTGTCGCACTTCGTCTCGCTTCCATTGATGGCATTTCCATTTTCAGTGGCTCCTACGTCAGCGTGTATCTTCTGTCCTTCGCTAAAAACGTCGGCAGTCGGAGCTTCCACACTGTCGTCTGGAGTTGGCGCCTTCACGCTCTTGTCTTCAGCTTGCGCGTCGACTTCCTCCACAGTGGCGCCATCAGTAGAAATTTCAGTGACGCCATCAGCAGTATCTTCAGTGGCGCTTCCAGGGGAGTCTTCAGTGGTGCTCTCAACAGTGTCTTCAGTGGCGCCTTCAGCAGTGTTTTCAGTGGCACTTCCAGCATTGTCTTTGGTGGCGTCCTCAGTGTTGCGTTCGGTGTTTTTGGAATCTTCACTCTTTTCGATGCTTCCAGCGCCCTCAGGCGTCCACTTCTCGCTCGCCGGTGACTTCAGAATTTCGTCACCAAGTGGCGGGGGCGTCTTGGGCTCTTCTTCCTCTTTGATGTGCGGGAAGCGCTCTGCCGTGGCCATCGACTCGAAGAACTGCTTGAGCAGCTTGACGCTCTGAAGCCGTGATCCCGGCGGAGACTGCAGAGGCGAACATGTCTCCGGCTCCGGGGTGTCTCGGGGCGACAAATCTCGACGCTGCGCCACAATCGGTGGAGTCTTTTTCGTGTTGGATCGCGGGGTGTCCACTGGTGAACAAGGTTTTTCGCTTTCCGGGGTGACTTTGGGGGATTTATCTTGGCGTTCGGCCACAACGGGTGGTGTTTTCGCGATTGGTCGTCGCGGGGCTTGTGCTGAAATCTTGGGCGCTTTATCTGCAACGGACACACACCAAGCAACTAAACTACAGCAAAGCAGGGCTAATCGGGGAAATAGCAAAAGCAAGCAGTGCTGCATCTACAGACAGCAAAACTAAAATTGGAATCAAGCTCGACTGATCATGTGCGAGATAAAAACACAAACGCAGGGTGAGATTTTGAACTTCCTTGGGACAAGCGGAGAAATTGCAAATGACAAAGGACCAAATCCAATTCAAAGAAAACCACCAAACAAACCCAAACAACCAAAATGCTTTATCCAGCACCAAAAACCCTACGATGTGTGTTCGAGATTTTGTGAACAAGTAAACAACAAGAAGAACGTCAACATTCAGTTCGCGACCAGCGCCCACAACAGCAAGTCAATTGTTTTCGCCTGCAAATTCGATTCAACCGCCAACATGGCACCACAACCGTCAACTGACGGCGCATGTAATTCAGATCCTGTTCAACTTAACAAAATCACCACCAACGGTGCTCCAGCCGGTTGAACCGAATCTATTGCACCAGGATGAATGTTACTCGGAACAGTGCAATTTGTCGTTCGAACGACTCAACCTCTTCTTTCACACCCAATGTGGAGTTCAACTGCGTCGGTCATGCTTTCACCGCTGCGCGCGGGACCAATTCCCACCTCTCATCGGTCGTGTTGTAAGATGCCAACATTGCATGCAGAACATGGAACAGCTTAGAGCAACGCCTCCGAAGAAAATAGGAGATCAAACTCACCCATCACAAAGGCGCCGATCGACATGGTCGAGTTGGTGGCGACAGGAGAGATGGTCTGACCCCACTTCGCCCAATTTACATCCGCGTCCTCCAGTGGTGGCATCGTGGCCTGAATCTGCAAAGTAAGGGATCACTATGCGTTGACATTGCGGAGCAGAAAACCGCAAATTATGGTCCCAACCAGGACGCGCCAACTCTTGGCTCAAGTTTCGTTGAAACCTCACCTCAGCCGGAGGGCTGGCTCTGTCGCGCGTCTTCGGGAGCGTCGTGCTCAGGGTCTCGGCACGCGACGTGGGCTCCGCCTGGATACCCGCATTTGGCGCGGGAGGTACGTCGGATGGCTCGGGTATCGGGCTCGTGCTGGCCGGCGTCGTTTCCTGCCAAGCAGCCGATCCCTGGAAGGGCATCTCTGCATCCGATCCACCAACACACGACGTCGCCTGTGTTGGCAAGCTGAGAGCGGGCGGATCACATGTCGCTGCGTTCTGTGGCTCGGACGCGCATTCAGATCCAGGCAGTGCCAGATCGGCGCTCTCCTGGTCCCACGCGGCGTCGGGATTGATGACCGCAGCGCTCGGAATCAGCGGCGACGTCTCTCTGGGTGGTTCACTCGAGGGTGCGGCATTCTTTGGTTCCTCTGCGTTGGGCTGAGGCGCGGCCACACACTCCTCGTCCCAGGTGGCGTCAGCGTCGGCAGGCGCCACGTCGCGGTATCGCACGTCGGAGCACGTGATTACGCCATGACGTGGAGGCGCCACAGTGACGTCTGTCATTTAAAGAAGGTCGGTCAGGAACAACCCGCACGGACAGAAACACATTGTTGACAGCGGTGTCAATCTCCCAGCTCTCCAACGTTTTAACTGTCATTTTCCAACACTCGCCTGATCGATATTGACAGTGACTGGACTTACTCTTCTTCTCCACAGCCTGGCGAATGTTGACGAGTTTGCCCGACTCCTCCTCGAAGAATCCGAGATCAACCCACCACTTCTCATCACCCACCTGACAAAATGTCCACAGAATTGAACACAAGTTTATCAAGTGTTCTCTTTGGAGATGGCTGTGGCTGGTTGCACCGCAAAGCCCACACACGCTGGAGTAAAATCATTGTCAATGCACAACAGAAATCGAGACGAGAAGCGGTGGCGCCCCCTCACCTTGCGGCGGAAGCGCGCCTGAACGGGACCCTGCGCCACGAGCCTGTTGAAGCAGGCCCGGGCGGCTTGGCTCAGCTCCGTCGGCTCCTCAAACAGGCTGCACAGAAACGCCTGCAACGCAAGGTGGTTTCACTTCAAACACCGTGAAAGAAACGCACTTCAAATTTTAGTTCCTTTGTCGTCAAGAGAAAACTAACCTGAGGCTCGAGGAAACTGCTGAAGTTGTCGTCGGAGGGCAGCACGCTCTCGTAGCCGGCGGAGTACTGGAGCCCGGAGTCGATCAGCCGCACTTCGTACTGTGCAAAGGTTAATTAAGATACAATGAAGAACTAGTTGACGCAGACGCACAACGGGTTGGATATAATTTGCACGTGGTGCATTTCTTGGCGTCAGTTTCTCGCACACTTGGCAGACTCAATTCGTGTATCCGATTCAACAGTCCACCCACGGCGTTTTCGACGCCCACTGCCACTTTCGTCTTGATTTGCTCAGTTCAGGTCCACGTACGTGCAATGTTGCCAGATGCAGGTGAAATGACACCCTGAACTTGTGGTTCGTTGAGCACAAGAAACTATCAGTGGGCGGTTCTGAGGTTCGAGTCACACTGCTCCAATGCTTCAAATCAAATCGCGTGCCCAATGACTGTTGCAGACACAAACTGCCAGAGATCTTTAAGAGCTGGACTCACCGTGAAGTCGTCGACCTTCTCCACGATCGCGCGGTGCCACTTCCGGTCCTGTCGTCGCTTGACGTAAACGCTGTCGCCGACCTCGGGGCGGGAGCCCGACTCTGCGAACGTCCTGTACTGAGCGTCCTCGATGTATCTGGCTCTGCGGCAAGTGGAGGAAACCATAGTTGAACAGGGTCTGTCCTGGGACGGAGAGGAGAAACAGTCTACTTCGAGAGGCAGTTAAAAAAACATCACGCAGATAAACGTACCTGACGCGCAAGTTGATTGCGGTGAGGCGGATAGACGTCTCGACGTCCATCTGGGGGAACGCCCAGAAGGTGCCGTCCCGCCCCAGCGGCGTCGGCACTGCGAGTTGCATCTCGGACCCTGCAATCATCGTCTTCACCCTCAACATCCTCTAGTTTGTTATGCAATCCAGGTGGCTTGGATTTTCGCGCGTAGGCGTAACGTGAAACGGATTGGATTTGTTCTCAGCCCACTGGGGATGTGTAGATTCCCAGAAACAAGTTTGCACCAACATGGAATCACACGAAGGTGCTGAGATCCCAAACGGGTCACAACGCAAGCGGAAAGCAATTACACTGAAGTTAGAGCGTCATCAGCAAACCTGGCTCCAGCTGAAGCGGAGTTACTTGTGGAGGGTCTCCAATTTCTTCCTCTGAAAACGAAGACTTGGATTGTGAGTCAGCGCAGGGCACAACCGCCCCCACCCACGTGAGGTTTCCGAAACCGAACGACAAGCGAGAAGTGCTGATTGTCGTCATTCGCCGTTGGGGATTTAGATCAGCTTGTGATGGCAGAATGTAACTGGTCCGCGGGTACATACTCAGCGAAATGTGACTCAAGATTTCCTCCACGGCTCCAAAGTCAACAACGCAGTGTCGGAATGTGGCTTCCAGAGCCGGTCCGGCGTCGACCACGAGGTCATCGGTTGGCAACTGGAAATGACAAATTCCGTTCGTGAGCGCGCGGTGGTGTTGGTGTGCGCTCAGCTGCTTGATTTCCACAACAACAGTCAGCATTCCCGAGCGACTGAACCACGTTGAAATCAGTTTGGTCTCATTGTTTCATGTGCACAAATGCACAAACGAAAAGAACACCACCATCCAGCCACGGAGCTGTGTGAAGATCGTACCTCGGAGGCGCGGGTGAGTTTTCGGTCGCACTGGTCGGCCACGGCGCGCACCTCGTTCAGCTTCCGGTTTCTCGCGTCCTGGTTGGCGGCGCGCACGCGCCGAGCGTGGCTCCACACGAGGTCCTGGAGCCGCTGCGTCGCCTCCCGCAGAGCGCGCTCTTCACAGTCATGTCTACGAGGCAATCAAGTTCGGACCGTGACCACAGCGGTGCGTCAATGCAAGATACGATGGATGGATGACTTCGTTTTGCTTACATTCCATATTGTGCACGTTTTCCCCAAAGTCGACATGCTGCGCTGGACAAGATTGAAACCACCTTCGTACCAGTACCAAGGCACGGAATACTTTCCACGCCATTGTTTTGATACACGTCGGTGCACGAAAACCAGAAAGTTTGAACAAAGGCACAGGCACATCCCCTCAGTCTTTCCACAGGTCAGCGTAACGAACACCGGTTCATATCGACCTTTCGAAACTCAGTCCCGATACCGTTCGGTTTCAACATGACCGAGTTGTGAACGCGCAAGTGAAACGTCAAGAAGGCATTCACTTCTGTCTTCTCGTGATATTTGCATGTTGGTGAGTGGACCGCGATTCCGATGTTCGCGGATGCCTCAAAGTTTGTCGCACATGATCATGTTTCGCGATGCCTGGTCGAGATCTGTGGTAGTCTGCGTGACTTTCTACAGTGCAAGACTGACCTTGGGGCACTTGCGTCAAGACAATGATCGTGAACATGCACGACAAAACTTTTTGAGGCGGCTCCGTACGAGGATGCTTTCACTTCTTACGAGACTCATGATCAACATGACATGTTTGCATTTTCAAAGACCATTGTGCAGACTGTCCTTTGGGTTAAAGATACGAGGTAATATACAAAAGTCCTGTCCGACATGACATGACCATAGCACCATTGTGACTACACACACGACCAGCACCGCGATCGACGCCTGAGATCGCTCAACATGACGGACAGGAGTTTTGGATATTACCTCGTACGGTCAAGCGCTTTTGTACTCACTGTTCTTCTATATTCTTCAGCAAACAGTCCAACTCCTTCTTCCGTCTTTTCAGGCCGTCAAGCGCCCTGCGATTGAAACACTAAGAAAATAAAGATTTAACGAAGCGACACTGCTTGAATTCAATCCACTTCATTTTCCGATTCTCAAATTGTTCGCATGAAGTTGCTTTCTCGACTCGCCTTTTGTGTTCTGTCATAATTCGAGCCCGCTCCTGCTCTTCCTTCTCTTCCTGCAAATTAGACGTACACATTTCTGCCGAACAAAGATTGTACAAGGCCGATTGAAAAACACTTCAATTTCAATCATGTTCAAGTTCTTCATGTCAACATCAAAAGAACCCCACGGGGGTGTCCGATTCTTTTTCAGCGTACAAAAACTGTCCTCTGAACAGACTTTTAGAATTGGCCTCGTATCATGATCATTATTGGTTCGGTAGACTTGCGTCTACCCTCTGTGCAGTGTTCATTCCTTACAAGTGGTCATGATAGATTCGTCCAAAATTTACGCCCTTTTGTTTTGAATGACAAACAGAACTCAACATGCGTTTTCACGTAGATGTCGGAAACCTTGTGGATTTATGGAGACTAAAAAGTTTTCGGTCACCTTCGTTTGCAGCAGCTGAAGTCTGTGGCTCGCCATTTTGCCGATATGCAGGATACTGGAGCACTGCGCACAAAATTTCAAACTCCCTACAACACAAAAGTCGATTCTCTCACACACTGTGCTCCGAATAGTTTACTGTTACTGAAACTGAAGATTTCGGGGCGAGACAGTTATCATGTTGATGCGCAATTTTATCATGATGATACGTGCGACGTGCAACGCGCACCGGCGGCATGTGCGAATGCGCTTCTGTCATGTCGCGAAGAAATGTCTCACCGATAGCGTACTGCTTGTCACAAAGATGCAAGCCCTCAATAAACGGCGACAAGTGTCTTCACAGCAGTTGACACTCTGGTGGTTCTATGATTTTCGTGAAAATGCACAAAATTTACTCTCTCGCTCACCAGAACTGTCGACGCAGTTCTCACACTGCAAAGTCGCAGTTTGCTCCTCGCACCGACCGCACAACGTCTCCATTCTCACCCCTTGATTCGGTGTCAATAAAAACAAGTTGCTAAAACCCCGCTGGAAAAAATCGAAAGCGTCTGTCCACCACTGCTTCAGCTCGGCGAATCCACGTGCTGCAGAATTTCTCAGCGCATAAAAGGCACCAAACGGCTAAGTGGCACTGCGTGCGCAGTTTTGCAACAGAGAATCCAACGAATAATTTGGCGGGTCGAGAAACAAACAAGAAGTCCTCACACCTGGCTGCGGTTCTGAGTTGCACTGCTGATGATGTAGTGGCCTGGGCAAAACAAATTTTGCAGCCCCAAAAATATTTGAGTGCAAGGACAATATTTTTTGGTGATTTGAACGGGGAGCTTTACCGGCTGCTCTGTGGGGTGACATGAATTAGGCCAAATGTGGAAAACCACTCACCTTAGAACAAATGGGCGATTTGGTGAACTGTGTTGTGGAATAGCCCATGGGGGGCTGGCCCTAAATTGAAATAAGTGACCACCACAGCGATTACTTGGGGGTCCCTCTTATTCCTATTCTGCCTGGCCACTTCTTCCAACAGTTTTCTAACCACATTTTGCCTCAGGAAACTCAACAACTCGATTTCACTGGTCATGATATAGCGCAGTTGATTTGCCACCATATTGAAAAGGAAAACCTCAAGGGGTCACATGATCACATGATACCCCTGTGGGGGAAGGAATGCAGGCTAAAAAGCCAGCAAAATAGTGATATTGTGCTATTATGCATCTGTTTTCTATCTAATTAATTGTAAAAAAAATTCAGAATATTAAAAATTGTCTGTAGAGGCCAGCACCTCCTGGTGGGGGAGGAGTGGGGTGTGACACACCAGCCCCAAATGTTAGAACCACCACTCTCCAGATGGCATGATTGGAATGAGGTCAATAAATACAGAGGTTCCTGCCCTCGGGGACAGTCTCTCCTGAGATACCAACCAGTGTGTTTGTGATATCACTACACTCAAAAATGAAAATTTGACCAGAATCAGCCACCAGACAATTGCCTTTTGGCATCTTGTTATTTTTTCTGGCACCTACTGTAGTTGTCAGGTTTTTAGCACAAATTTTGGGCAGAATGGTCCACATGTAGAATTTTTGGTCCTGAATAATGCACATCTCAACAAAATAAAATGGAACATTTTGGAATTTTCAGGAAGAAAAAGTTCAAATGGGCAAATTTGAACATTTTAGATACAGGGATCTATTTTGTGGTGTTTCTTGAAAGTGAGCAATATTTGATCAAAGGTATCCACATATAATTTTCATGTAACAAGGGCTTTCAGGTTTCATGGGTGTTTTGTTTCCATTACATGTATAAAATATTTACCTGGGGTTTCAGGTTGATGACACAGAGAGTTTGATTTTTGGGGGCTTTTTGTACCACAAGGCCAGAAAATATTTGGCAAGGAAGAGAAAAATTGTATTGGTTGTCTTGTAAATTGGTGGCAAATATGATGTGGTTCTGAATATATCTTTGTATATATATTTTCCATATGGCAGGGTGGGGGCTCAAAGTTAAACCTTGAAAATTTGATGAAAAAATGTGGTTTTGAATTTGACCTCTTGCACTTCTTTGGAGCGTTTTTTGCTGGTTCTGGATCAGTACAAAGAAGGAATGTACAGTGTAGAGACACTCATTTGGGTATAGATCTTGTGAATTGGTTGAGGCAAGATAAACCTGTCATTTTGTGAGGACTTTCAGGCTTTGAGCACAAAGTGTTGAAAAACATTGACAGTGGCCAAACTCAATGTAAAACAACCCTGGCTCTTCGAGTGTGACCTGCTGGCCCTTCAGGTGCCACAGTCTCGCTCTTTGCGTTGGACCCTCTGGCTCTTCAGGTGGGACCTTCTGGTTCTTTGGGTGTGACCCTGGCTCTTCTGATGTGACCCTCAAATTCAGGTACTGTTTTCCTCGTCGATCCTTGTACTTCAAAGTTATTCCTTCAAAGAATATCTTGTCAAAAATCAATTCAGGAAGACTGTCATGTGCAAGTACAAAATCCCAGGTTCCTCCTCTTTTTGAAACGCTGGTTTTGGTGGCTCGCCTGACAAGCACTCAAAAAATGCTTCGCCCTCCCTTTCTAGTCAGAACCAAGGGCTGAAGTGAAATATTGGTGAAGGAATCTTGCTGTTTTTGGTGCAAGATGCTCCAGCTTCACCTGACTTGGCATGCCAAAAATGCTTTTCCTTTCATGTTCACCAACTCGACACGTAAAATATACCTCACCATCAATTGATGCTTCACTAACAATTTCAAACAGGTCCACTGAGCCTGGCACACAAGGGTCTAACCCTGTGAACTGACTCTCTCCAGTCTTAGAATGGGAGCCAATAACCTTCAAATTGTTTCAGCCAACATACTGACTGCAAGCGGGATGCAGGGAGGTGCGAACAAAAACAAATTCAAAATTTGACATACAAGTGAAGGAAAAACCACCCGAAAATTTTGTGGTCAGAAATGCCTCACCCTTCACCTCTTTCCAAACGCCATCCTCCATTCTTCACCCAACCTGGTGTTTACAAAAATGCTTCATTGTGCATGTTTGACCCCACTTGGCATCCAACAAAACGCTTTCCTTGCATACTGCACTGGACCAAATTCTCATGTGCTTTGCCCAATATGCTCCACCAGACTACAGTACTTGTATCTGTACCCTCAAAGTTCGGCCGTGGTAATGGACCCTGGACGGAAGTCTTACTCGTGGGTGCACCATGCAGTGAGGGAAAACATTGGCAGGACTCGGCTCTTTGTTCTTCCAGGCATGCATGCACCTGCTGAACGCTCGGGGGTCTTGATCCTTGTTGTCTGAAATTTTTCTTTTGTGGGATATGCAGAGATGGATGTCAATTTTTGTGACAGATCCAAGTCTCACGAGTTGCGATCATAAATTCAGGTGCGTCGGGCGCAAAACAACATCAAGTGACAACTCACATTTGGAAAAAAACTCTCGACTGCACAGCAAAAAAATCGTCACATATCCAAAGACCTGTGTATAAATTTGGCCTTTAAACCCTGACTTCCAAACACAACAACGATTTTGTGTGTTCACAGTCTTGACAAATATTTTGTTTTGTCCTGCATGTACCACCATCAACCTGCACTCAAACACACACACACACACTCACACACACACAACCAACAAGGACACACACACACACACACACACACACACACACACACACACACACACACACGTGTACACACACGAACTTGGCTTGTCTAGTGTTGGCTCCAAAAGGCCTTGCAACGGTGGTTCTTTGTTTGGAGCTCGTTCCCTTGGACTCGTGGCTCCGTTCCTGGAAGTGTCATCACTACATGTATATCTGCACGGGCCAGCTGCAGGGGATGCATGGTGGAAGCTCCTCTCTCTTGCGACACACCCGGAAAAGGGAAACAAAACAGTTTTATCCCTCGTGTCCCCAGGTCCTGGACACTCCGTCTCTTCATGTTGTCACGAGCTTCACTTGTTTAGCATTTCTTGCGGATGATAAGTTGTGAGCTGACAAACTGAAAGTCGTCTGCTGACGTCAAGTCACCGGGTGACCTTTTCTTTCAGGTAACTCAACTCTGATGTTGTCCTTTCCACACTGAAACACGATTCAGCCCAAACTGACCCCAACTGCAAACTGCCTGACTCAAACAAAACCATGCCCTCGGATGGTTTCAGGAGCACAGGGCCAAGACCAACTCAAGTCCTCGTGCCCCGTCCACGAAAAAATCTTTTCCCATCAAAACTTGTTCACGTTTATTGCAAATGCAAAACTGTTTGCTTTTTGCACGCATGGACAAAGTTGAAGTTGAGCCCCCAAGCTTTGCCCTCCAACCTCAATCTTGGATCAGCAAGAGCAGGCCAACGTTCGACGTCTGTCGAGGCAAAAAAGAACACGAATCTGTTTCGTGATATTCAAATGTCAACATTTATTTTTGACCACAGTTCGTCAACAGAATTTTGTCCGGAGACCAACTTTGCACGCACGACATTTCAACAACAAGCAAGCTATTTACTGTCGTACAGATCCGTGTCGCTGGCTTTTTGATCAGACACATGCAGTTTACATGCTCCTTGAGTTTGGAAAAAAATACCCCGACTGTAAGATCCTTTCTCACAAATGGTTGACAAGAATGAAAGTGAGAGTGTAAAACTTGAAAAATCCTCAGGCCACAATTGACCAAGGATTCCGCACAGAGTTCAACACCGACAGCTTACAGGACCCTGAAATCCTTAGACTTACACGGTCAATTTATGACACGCACATTGGCACGTACAGCCAGAGCAATGAAAAGATTTTTTGGACATGGAAATTTGATCATATAAATTGAACTTGGTGCTGCTTATCTTTTGTGAGCATAGGTGTAGGTACCCACAAGCACGACTCCTCAGACTCAACACAAATACAGACACTCGCAGAAAGTCACACAATTTGATTCTGCCAGAAGATTCCCTTTGCAGGTTGCAATGCTTTTAGCGTACAGTGAGCACATTTTTGCAAGTAATTACGAACAGCTCCAGCAAATCACATGTCGTCGTCACAGGTTCAAAAGGAGCATTGCTCTATTGAAAGGACAAATTGCCTGTGCAAATCAACAAAAACCTTCCATTGTCGCTGTTCTCTGTTACTTTTACACGAGAATGGACACGACAGCATGCACACCAACAGAAAACAACAAAAAAGACAAGTCTGCCCACTCTTGCACCACTTTGTGTCTCAACACTTTGCCAGTTTCAAGAGTTTGGCACTTTCTAAAGGAACACTGCTTTCACTCAGCCTGTCAGTGTGAACCAGCACACCTCGAACCAGGTTGGGTCAATTGGAGATCATCGATACTGCGGTTGAACTAAAACCATGAACATTCTTGAGAATGAATTTTTACGTCCACGGTTGACGATTTTTCGTGGACCTGTGTGAAGGACTTGCACACTGGCGTGAGTTTCCAATCTCAATTGCACACAGACCGAACGGATGCTCCGCAGGTCTCTCTGCAGAAATCTACTCTGAACACGAAGCAAGTCGTTGTCACTTCCCGTCATGTTGTCAGGGAGAAACGTGCATATCTCTAAGTTTCTCCAAACAGAGGCAAGAGTAAGCGATTCAAAACCAGGGCATCTTCAGACCTAGATCCTGGACCAAATTTCTCTTTTTTGGCAGATGTCTGCACACACGACCCCGTTTTGATGCAATGATTTTCCTTCAAAGCACACTCGACACAATTCAAAGAACCTTCATCACCTTGGATCCTGACCAGAAAAACTTTGTTGCCCAGTTCTGAACAACCAATCAGTGTCTCGGTCGCGCAAGTTGCCATGGTCGCGTTCCCTGTGCCGGTGAGTGGCGCCGCCTCACGAGGGCGCGGACCCGGAGGGCTCGACGGCGACGCGGTAGAAGCGCTGCGAGCGCGCGAGCTGCACGGCGGCCGGCAGCTCCTTGAGCGGCTGCGGCGGCGACAGCAGCGCCGAGTACGGGAACTTGTGGATCGTCTTGGCGAGGAAGCGCACAGCCCCCTCCAGGTGCTCCGCTGCGTAGTTGTGCACACCTGCATGAATTGTGGAAAGATCAGCAGTTGAAGAGAACTTGAGTTGATTGCGGTTTCAGGCAGGCTTCGTTGTTTCCTGGATTAGGGCAGGTGGCCAGACCCCAAGGTGCCCTTTCCCCAAACACGCGTGGGATGGGAAAGGCTGGCCTCCGCTTTCCTGATCCGTTCCAATGATTTTTCAGATTTCTCAAAAATGAAGCACGAAGGAAGCAAACCTTTGATGGTGAGGCACTTTCTGATGATGGTTTCTGCGGAGATCTCGACGATGGAGTCCGGGTGGACGAGCCCGACGAGGAGGTAGAGTCCCCCGGGGCGGAGCAGCGCCACGCCCTCCCGCACCACGCCCGGCGCGCCGCACACCTCCACCACCACGTCGAGCGAGTCCTCCGCCGGGGTCTCCGTGCAGTCCGCCGCAGCTGCAAACAGGAGGAGCTCTGAAGCTTCTGTTTCACCAGTCTCGCGGCTATATATGCGTGCAAGCTTTCGTCAGGCCATCGTACGCATCATTTTGACAATTGATCCAGGGCTCCAGAATGTGGCAACTACTTCGGTGTTCAAAAATCGTGAGTCCTAGAGGCGCTCTGAAAAGCTGCGGGCCTTCTTCATGCTTGCATGCCTCACCCATGATCCTTCGTCCAACTGCCATGGTCGCGACTTATTTTTTACCTTTTGTCAGAATTACTCGTACATGTTCTTTGGCAACAACAAGAAGCAGAGAACTCATTTTGCCAGCGCCTTTACCGTGCATGCTTTCATCTTCGCGAAGAAAATTCAAAAATAAAGAACAGTGCGGACAATCACAGTGCAACCAGAAACTTTCGTGAGCAAACAAAATGTTATCTGCACTTGGACTCCACAAACTGAAAAAAATAGGTCCAGGGACCTCGCGGTGATTTGAACAAATTTGATCAATTTCAATGACCAGTGAGCACAATCCAAAACACAGTCTACACTTTTCATCATTAATTTGTAT
>JAAUXT010042537.1_pt1 | contig 15708 bp, 16 predicted proteins | sample 7278171 | NCBI WGS metagenome assembly JAAUXT01 (sample SAMN14350112, study PRJNA611818) | marine sediment metagenome | isolation source: surface marine sediment (1.8m) | place: French Polynesia: Moorea | collected 2018-08 | reverse complement strand
GGTAGGGTGGGTCGGGGGGTCTGGTAGGGTGGGTGGGGGGGGGGGGGTAGGGTAGGGTGGGTGGGGGGGGAGGGTCTGGTAGGGTGGGAGGTTACAATCCAAAGTGTGGACAGACGCACACATGAATGCTAAGGGTTTTTAAGCCAACAGCGGGACCTAGATGGCTGGCTACGTGACCATCAACAAATAAAATGGGGAGGAGTGTAAGGTGTGACATCAGCGTCACAAGATATTCGGACGTTGTTGATCGGCAGAACGTATACACAAACCAAAAGGAAGTATTACTCTAATTTGGTTCACACGTGTTGAGTTGCGAGTTTCTGGACCAGATGTCGTCAGCCCACGTGCAAAGATGAGGCTCCATATAAAAATGAACCAAATTTTGGATGATTGTGAGGATCAAGACTGTATAGGAAAAAGCAATGACGTGGAAGTCTGACCGTATTCTCGTACTGGTACCCTTCAGGTGACTGAGGAGTACCTGTGCTACCCACCCGCCGGGGAACTGAGTGCTCCCGTAAGTAGAGCTTGTGTCCAGATTTGTGTCCCTTTCTCAATTTCCCACTATTTTATCCCTGTTTTCGCAAGGTTTGGAATTTAATTTTGTCTCGACGGTCAGGAGCACAGCAAGTTCGGCATCGATTGTTCGCACACTTTGCTCAAGGGACCATACAATCAGCAAATCTGCGAAACTGAATCTGTCTGTCCAGCGCAGGGCGCACTTCTGAACACAACTACGGTAAATTTTGCGAGTTCGCCACTTTGCAGAGAGACGCACCAACGACGACGCGGGAACGCATGCACCACAAGAGCGCCGTCAGCTGGGACGTGCGCAACCGGCAGTACCCGCCAACCAGCGTTGGTGGCATGTCTCGCGATCTGCTGGTCAACACGCAGGTCTGTGGCAGCGCGCGCGCACACACACACACACACGCACACGCACACGCACACACACACACACACACACACACACATCGTGCGTGTTTTACGAACAAGACTACAAAGCGGGCCCATGTTGTTCTCAGATGGATCGCTTGTTGCGGCGGCACAACCAGTGGAGACGTCGAAATGACACCTGGTACTGCGTACCTTGCGAGCCGGTGCCGTCCACGGCGTGGAACCTGACGCACCCGCGGGTCGGCGGGCCGTGCGCGCCCTGCGGCTGGGATCTCGGCAGCGCGGGACGCTGCGAGCTCAGCAACATGGGGCCCGACCCCTGCGTCGGATGCTGCACCGAGGTCGAGATCACCCCTGGGTACACCCGCGACGACCCATGTTTTCCCGGGGACAGCGGCTGCAATCCGTGTGTAGGCATCGGCGAGGTGTCCGCCGACCCCTGCGGGAGGATGGTGGCGCGTGGGCGGGACACCGGGGGTGTGGTGCCACGCAGCTGCTGCGACGCGTGCGCGCATTCGTCCGGCCCGTGCGGAGGCTCGAAGTGAAAACGCTCCTCCGCCAGGAACGAAGTCAATTGACTGTGTGAACTCAAAGTCAGAAACATGAACCAACAAAAAACAAATGAAACTTATACGAGTACATCTGAATTTGTGTTGCTTCAAGTGGTTTTTTTTTTTTTTTTTTTTTTTCGAACTTCGTTGTGCACAGGGACGCGTACCGTTGTTTGACACAATTCTTTAACCTGGATTATTGCTGCCCTCGCACCGTGTCGCGTGTTCGTTGAAGTTGAGGCTCCACAAAGGTGGATGGCACCGGGTTTCCCTTTCCACAACCCTGGAGCTCGGTATGCGTGATCGTCACACACTAACAAGACTCTCACTCCTCATCATGGAGAGTTTCGTTTGGTTTATTTGCACCAAGAAAAGTGTACAAAGAAAGGTTGACAAGAAAATAGACCCAACAGGCATCACACATTTTGCAAAAGATTGTCCTTCGTGTTTGTGAGCATTTACCCTTGGATATTTTCTCCTCGCTTTTTGCAGTGATTTCCAACTTTCGATGTGAAAAAAGAAATGAAAGTGATGGAAGAAAACTTTCGAGGTTCTTCAAAGCGCAACTCAAACAAGAACTGGATTCCCTATGTACAAAATGTTCACTTTTCACCTCAAAAAAGGCTTCACACAACGGTTGGAGATACGTATGTACACGTTTACATATCACAAAAATAATCTCACCACGTCAAATTTGTACACCCGGTTTTTGCAAGTCTCACAGAACAATGGGACTTGCAATAGCTCGGCATCGTTTTTGTGAAAAATTGATTTCAAACAATGCCAGAGGAGCAGATAGATCACAAGAACTGGGCTGTCCCGGAATTTATTTCATCATATAGCCTGCATCAGACAAAATGCTGTTCTGAGCTGACAATTCGAAATGCAAGTGCCGTCGCTTTTCTCGCCACTTTAATTTGCAATTGAATGAAATGCTGAAATTTGCAAGAAAAGGAAAGATATCAAAACAAAAAACGATGTTTGTTCGCGCACAGACGTCCCTGTTGAGTGCATTCTGCATATTCACCAGGGACATTTCAGCAAATGTTTCTCTGAGCCTTGTATCATGCCCAACAGTTTGTATCTTCAGCAAAGAACAGTTTACTTGTACAAGATCCAATCCACACAAACAGAGGAGGAGTGCATGGTATACCTTCTTGATTTTCGCGGGTTTCAAGACCGTACCATGTTTGTTGAGTACATGAGCTCACAACCAGTCAGAACTGAACAGTTGTTTTTGTTTATTGGATGAACTTGTTCACTTGGTTGTCAGTTGCGCGTGAGAAACATACTGAACAAATAGCTGAAAAAAAAACTGCCAAATCAGAGAAAGTTGATTTGTACGAAATTGTGTACACAGGACTCCCAGCTGATTTCAGAAGCAAACAAATCAAGCAATGCACGAAAACAACAAACACCAAATCGCCCTTTACGAGTAATACACTTTTTCACTCTGAGTGCTGCACATCTATCACAGGCCTGCAGAAAAAAAGAAACCAGAATGCAGAATCTACCATCTCCAGTGGAAAATTTGCGGCTGATTGAAGGACCTTCTCTTTTTTAACTGCAGCAAGTTCGGCGCGAGAAAGCATGCACTTTTATTTTGCAAAAAAAAACTTTGTGTATAAAAAGGTTGGCTTCAGGGAAGATTTCTTTTTCACTTTTCACGGGTCATGAGAGGAAAGTTCAGGGCCTGGCCCCACGATCCACTGTAGGATTTGCTGTGTTTTTGTCGCAAACTGTGAGATGAATGAGTGCTGACTCGAAAAGTCGGTGCCAGTCAAAGGCTTCACAAATGGTTGACTTTGTGTCTCGACTTTCACGAAGCAAAACAGGCCAAACTGGTCAAACGTCGCAGAAACAGACATGTCCTGACGAAAAGAGGAAGGGCAGAGTAACTTCGCGTGTTCTTCCTCTCGGAGGCTTACATTCGTCGCGACAGTTCCAGCTGTCAGTCCAACATACCTGCCCATCAGTCCGGTGAGTTGGTTGGAAGGAAGGCTCGCGTCCACGCTCACCACCTTTCCCTGGAAGCTGCACACGCCTTTGACCTTCGTGTAGGGCAGACAGGTCAGCGCCTGCCCTGGATCCTGAGTTGCAATTGACACCAGCCGCAATCCAGCTCACCTGCAGGTAGCCCTCCCGCGCGAGATTGCAGACACCAGTAAAACGCCCTCTCAGCACCTGAAAATGCAATTCACAGACCCTGTTAGGAAAGTTTTTATCGTGTCTGCAAAGTGCAGATCTCCACACCAGCGAACCTTGAAGGTGCAATGAGATTCATTCTCACAACGACTCAGCATCGTCAGTTTCTGCGCCTCAGCCCTGTTCTTGAGCGTGCTTGTACTCCGGAGGTACAATTTGGTGCGTCAGTATTTTTTTCCGCAGTTGGCATCAGACGCTTGGGTGAATTGCTTATCTCCAGACGGTTGTGCTCAAAACAAATGCACTGACAGAAACATCCGAGTGGTATGCTCTCGAGAGGTTTCCATTCATTGACACACAAACAAGTACGTACGTAGCTCAAGCGATTCAGATCGATAATGATCGACAATGATTCCGTCAAGTTTTGTCTCCAGCAAGCAAGGGCGGCCAGTCAATAGACACCAAACTAACTTGTGTCTGTCTCAGCCAACATAAATTCTGACTGTGGAATCGAGCGGACCGTTCGTCAAAAGAAACAAAGGTTGACAGTTGGTCATGGGTTAGCCCTGATCGGAGAGACATCCCAGATCAAAGAACGATGCAAACTGTAGTGCTCATGCACACAAAATAGTGACATATCAAGGCCAATTGGACCTCAACACATACTCACGGGATCATCAGCTCCTATTTGCGAAGCCCTGTATCTGGGTGATGCATGGGTTTGGTGCAGACCGTCTGGATACCTCATCCCATCTGGACTGAGGCAAGTGCTCTGGCTCGGAACCAGGGTCTTTTCATCGAGTCTTGTGTGAAGAAGTGTTCATCACGTCTGAGAGAATTCTCAGCACTTGTGGGGACAAAACCCTTGATCAAATTCAGTGCGTGTAAAGGCATTGGGAAATATTTACGATCTGCTGGAAGGTGGAGAGTCAGAACAAATTTTTGTTCATTGAAAACCAAATGACGGTTCATACCCTACAGAGCTTCACAAAAAGAAAGTGCTTTGCAGTTGTTTCAAGGACTGAGCACAAAGCTTCCTCCTTTGATTCACGACCAGTTGCACAAATTCGCGGGTTACAGGATTCCACGTACATCTATTAGCAGCTTCGCAGTTCTCACAAAAAGTGCATTCTGGGTATTGAAATCACCCACCAACAACACACTCACCAACAAAACCTTCTCTGATGTACGAACCCATTTCCTCTGGCTGCATCCACGAATCTTTGCTCTCGAAGGAATGAAAGTGGGTTAGTCACGTCTGGCAGCTGCGTTCATTCGTCAACAGGGAGATATCTGTTCACAATGCACAACTAGGCTTCCACTGGAGCCTTGTCCCAGTCTCCATTTGTACCTGTGTTGATTCGATTAATCTGGTTCGAAGCACACACGAATCAGATGCTGTCTGTGTTCGGGTGGCCACCGCAAGCAGGGCGAGAAAGCAGAGTTGGTAGCATCAGTGCAAATTGTAGTGTGTGTTCAGGCCAGTGACTCTAACAATTTTGCAAAAAATACACGAACAAATCAGAGATCTACGAATTGAATGCTGAGAACCAGGAACACAAGGGAAGGCATAATGTTTGAAGCACGAGTGTTGACTCACCACACTGACGACCTCGGGTTCTCTGAGGCTTGGCATTGATCACCTGATAAATCTCAGCGTTGAAAACATCACTGGCATCCGTATCAAATGGCCTGTTTGGAGCAAAACACATGAACGTTGTGCTGAAGAAAGCCAGGAGAGTGTTTGTGTGTGTTCAACACCAGCCAGAGCGACAGAAACACCAATATCGCCTCGCCAATCTGACCCACTTTCCTGAGCTGGGACTGAGCACAGCCTCACCACCTGCATGTTTGAAGTACAATGTACGAGAACATTTGTTGATGAGGAATCAGAGGAACATTGTTGTAAACAAAAAGCAGACGGCCATGTGCATCACAGAGCGCAGAGTGCGATCTTCAAAGCTGTTCCGCTCCCCGTTGTTCCTTGACATTTTCAGAGTAAAACGAGTGTGAAAAAATTAAATGATTTGCTGCAGAACATGTGATTTCATCCTGCCGGCTGTAAATTGCCACCACAGCTGATATTGGCCTCTATTTTCCTGGCAGACACTGGCCCGACAATTGATTGTCCAAATCCTCCCCTGCCGGACTTGTTAATTGATCGGTGTCAAGCTCTTGCGCTCAACCTCTCGATATCGTGGTCGGTCTGATCGAGGAAACAAAAACAACGTCGGCATCTGGGAACCAAGATCTGGCTTCAATTGAGGCCCACGTCGATGGAATGTTGGCGGTGCCTTCGACCCAGCTCTGTGGCTTCTGAGGTTGTTTTCTTGGCAACTCGACTTCCCAGCGTACGAGTACACAACGCGAAAATTGGCAGCGTAAAAGAGAACAGGTTGAATGAACAAACGACTGGGCTCAAACTCACAGGAATTTCTTTCAAGCCTTCTGCTGTTGAAGGTCATTCTGGGTTGCACGCAATAAATTTCTCTTTGTTTGCAATTTCGAGCACTTTATAACCTGACAAAACGAACTCAGTGTCAAGCGAAGCAACTCATCATGTACGAGAAGATTCCGAGAAACTGCAGCCAACAAGAAGACTTCTCTACATCTTTCACAGTCCGTGGCAAAATACTTTTCCTGCATTTCTCCTTCTGATAAAACCTCAAACATCATCATGACAGCAACAAGTCTACCAGAACAGGAAAATTCTAATTCACTTCAAACGAACCCAAACACCATGCTTTCCGTGAGGCCGAACTTCACCTGTTCCTTTCCTTGTTTTTTCTTCCAAGGCAGAGCTTCCTTTGTGTTTGAAAATGCCAAAGGAGTGTTTACGGCAGCCGCAAGGGTGCAAGATGCAGAGACCCTTGGCACATCAAATGTTCAGCAGCAATGCGTTGGAACAAGAACTGCAAAGCCAGCAGAAAACCCTGAAATGCCTCACTGGAATCTGGTCTTGATCGCCACGTTTGGTTCCAGCTGTCCTGAGCACAAGTCAACAACTTTCAATGCTCGACTACAATGTGAACTCAAACGAGCTGATCTTGGTCTCATAGAGATGAGGCGGGGGCGCGAAGTCCCAACTTTGTGGTTTGAATTGGACGTCTACCCCGCCGGGAGGCAGTCGCTTCACGCGCGCTATTTGTGAGCCGTGGACCGACTGTTCAGTCATCCACGGTGACTGAAACAGAGTACATTTTTGTTGCTGCCAACATATTTATTATGCCAATGAAAAAATAGTCAACTTGCCAACACATGTGAACAAAATTCTCCAAGGATTTAGTCAACTCAACCTACTTCTGGTCATGAAACTGAACTTTAAACTTTACATGCTTGATGTGAGACGAGCCTGTGTCAACATGTTTGAGGACATCAACAAGTTTCTGCGCACCACCAATTTTGCCATCTGTGATGACAGACAACTCAACTGGCTCACGGTCATGATCAAACTTGCCACGGACATACCTAACGTCGCTGATGGCTGCTTTTTTGGCATTGACCAAAAGGTGTTCTGCAGTTCTTTTGTACGCACATATAGCATCTAACCTGTGTCCGGTTTTCTCTTTCACTACCTGTTCTTCAATACCCTCGTTGAACATTCTTGTTGCAGCTGAAATACGCAAAGAGTGATTTGTGAACTTGCCTTCTCTGCCAATCTTTGCCATCAAGTTGCCAACACATTTGCTGAGAACATTGATTCCAACAGGTTTGTCTACATACCAAGTGTGAGGTGTTCTTTTGGCAGTGACTGCGGCATACTTGTACAGGGCATCACTTTTGCTCTCTTTGGGTAAGAGGCCAACATACTTCTCATACAGATACACAATGTTGCGCTCTTGACATGAGTGTCCGTATGCTCGGACTGACTTGTTGACATGTTTTCTGTTGGCAATGCCACCCTGGTTAGTCTTGGAGTGGAAGTCTTCAGTATACTGAAGAAACTTGACCCCTTTCTCATTTTTCTTGATGACAATTTGAGGATCAAAACCTGGTGTGTGGAGACTGCGTTGCTCCTTTCCTCCCCTCAGAGCAAATGTAAGGCCGACCAAAAAGAGCAGAGTGTCACGGAGTTGGTTGGGACTTTCTTCTCCCAACACATGCATACCCCACAAAGTTTCCTCATCCTCCAAAGTGATGGGTTCAGCGGCCTTCACCAGTTTTGTGACTCGTTCCAAAGATCTTTTTTCATCAAATTATCAAGTGTGTTTCTGATGCAGTGAAATTGTTGTTCATCAAGCAGCTTCCAAGCCTTGCCTTGTCGCTCAAAATGAAGTTGCAGCATGACCACAATGTTGTAAAGAGAGGGGCTGGGGTACTCCTGACCATCTGCTCTTCAGACCTCACTCAGAAACAAGCAAATTGTGTTCTTCAAAAAATCAATGTCAGCGTTTGGATCAAGGATGTCACTGCTCTCTATCTGAACACCTCCCAAACCTTTGGCAATTCGACCTTTTCGCCACTCACAAAACAACTTCATGGCCCAACCAATCTTTTTGTTTGTTGCGGGCGCAAATGTCTTGCCCTGCAAATCAGGCATTTCAGACTCACTGACAGGTTGCTTGTGACGTTTTGGTGGGTCTTCAGCTACAACAGATGAGTTTGTAGAGGCGGAATGAGTTGATTCGTCATTGGTATCCACATACGGAATGAGGCCATCTATGTCATCATCACTCAAACAGTCACCAGGCACATACTCCTTGAAAATGGGCTTTGGCACAATGTTCTGTCCTGTCTCTTGTCCAATCACTTGGCAGTCATCCAAGGAAGCTTCAGAGTCGTCGTCGTCCAGTAGAGTTGATGAAGTCAGTTGAAAGTCGGCCACCATTTCCTGCATCTCAACCAGCGTCTGCGTCAACATTGCCCGTGCTCTGAAAAATTATTGGAATTTAGAACCAGAAGACAAAAAACATAAAATATCATGGTAGTCACTTGCACAACAATGTTTACTTCTTGCAAACACAGAAATTTAGAATGGATGGTGAGGAAAAACAGAGATTCTTACTCTTTTTCTGGATCGAATGTGATGTGCATAAAAGTGCTGTCATGGCTGCCACTCAGCACATCGATGTTTTCATCACCCGACTCCTCCATATCAAGCATATGTGCAAAGTTCTGACTTCGATTCATGACCAATTATTAAGAACAAAAACTTTGAAGAACAAAAATGTGAGAAATTTGGAAAAGAACCAATTCAAATTGCATGTTATCAACTCGAAAACCTGGCCTGAAATGAATGTTTTGGTGTCGATGTCGCCACGCTTCACTGCTCCGCGACCCACATTTCTTCCACTTCCAAGAATTGAGTAAAAACACACATGACAACATGCAGCTCAACATGTCAAAATAGGTCAGACATGCTTGATACACATTTGCGCAGTGAATCGACTAACTCCCGATGGCATAGACGTGACTTCAACAACATGGGCGGTGGGTCGACCAGGTCATCCGGATCACTCCTTGGTCGACTTGTCTTTTATGCACTTAAAACCAGTATTTGTACAAAAGCACTTGTTTGCACTCTCGAGCTAAAGCTCTCGAGGGCAAACTCGCGTTTTTGTACTCATACCGGCCTTGAAACATGCGCAAAAAACTCGTCGACCACGGCATGGCCCGAACTCCCAGTCGCCCCACTGCCCGCGGTGGTGAACCCTAACTTCAATTTGTTTCTCCCAGGGTACGTGGTGAACAAAACCTCGTTGGTGTCAGAAGAGCATGACATTTGAGACATACTTTTCTGCCAGGAAAGGTCATCATCAAAAAGAACCAAACAAACCACCAGTGGCCCTTTCAGCCCGACAGATCTGTGCAGGGTGCGCGGAGCCTTGTTCATCAACGATGAAAAACACACTTGGAAATGGCAAAGAGTTTCTTCTTCACACGAGTCTTTAACCTCTGAACCCCAAACTTTTCCTTTGTCGTTCGCTGCACGGTTGCACTGCGTCATGCGCACTGTTTCACTGTTTACGACTCCATAACAGCGTGAGTCTGAAAGGTTGGGCTGCTCTATAAATGTTCGTCGGCTGGGGAGAGCTTGGTTCGTACAGGTCTGATGACCAGGATTCAGCAAACAATTTCTCTAGAAAAACACTGTTGGAGGATGAATTGTCACCGTGACAATGAGCAGTCCTCATTTCTTCACCAAGAGAACGGACTGAAGCCGAAATGTTCCTTTAGGGCTGCAGCATGGCCCATGGTTCCCAAGCACGCACAGGCCAAATCACGCCAACAGGCTGAACATCGACGGCCTTCCTATGAACCTGTAAACCGATGGCTTCGACCAACTTTCGGTTTCTGACAACAGGTTCACCTCTCCGGGTGGCAGCCTTTTTGTCCAAGGAAACGTTGTTACTTTGTTGCCGATGGACAAAGCAAAAAAAGCCGCTGTTTCTCACCACAACAGTCTGAATGTAGACTGGAGGCGAAGGTTTTGTCTGTCTGAGAAAGGAACAGTGGATTTTGACAAATGCGTGGTCCGGTCCGGGAAGTGTCGTTTGCCTATTCCCACAGGGCTGAGCAGTCCTGTTCTGTTTGAAAAATGGAGAACTTGGGGGCGACACCTTTGAACCTGTGTCTTCGTGCACAGTTACGGTGACGATGACAGAAACACTTCTGATGTTTTCAACAGTGATGAGGGTCAAAACCAGATCGTATTTGATCAAGGAGCCTTGCACGGACGGATATGCTCTTTTATGTTGTGGTGATTCAAACCATGTTCTGCTCCTGCGTCTTCCACTGGCCTCAATCCACCAACTTCTGGAAGAGATACACTTCCTGTCCTGGTTGTTCACATTTGCCCCCTGACTGCGTGGTGGCGAGGATCCGAGCTCAATATAGCAGCTCATCAGTTGCACGCAGCTGTGAGTGCGCTATTACTCAAACCGTGACTCGGACCCTGAGTACCGCACGCTCCATCCCCGAGCTTCAGGTGCTTGTAATGTGGGTCACGCCCGCGGCGCCATGGCACACCACCACGTGCATGGACCCAACAACAAACCTGCTTCGAACCAACCAACATACCTTCTCTATCCTGACGGCCGAACCAAGATTGACATTCGTGATTTGAACACGAAAAAAACTGCGTGGACGCGAAGCAAAAAGTTCTACCTGCTCTGCATGCAGGAGGCGTTTCGTGTACATGTACCTCGCTCAGGATTGAGTGTGGCCCTGAACACAACAATGTTGACGGGTACCAATTTACACACAAAAAATTTCTCAAGAACTTGTGGAGATGCAACATCCCACGGTGAAAACACGTGTATGACAAACTTGTCCACCTTGGAAAAGCTCACCACGCACCATTACCAATTTAACTCACCTGGCCACGCATTTATTCTTTCTCCTTTTCCCCTTCCGCACTCGAGTCTTTCGCCGTTGATTCAGTGGCCGTCGTGTTTTTGTTGAAGCGCTCTGACACAGTGATGCTGGTGTAGGAATCGCTGGGGCTGGAGCCGTCGCCCAGGTCGAAGCTGGAGCGCAGGAATCGCGACTTGAACGGTTTGTCGCGGTGTCGCGAGGGGTCCTCCCCCGCGGATGAGCGCTGGCGCACCTTGCCGAGGAAGCGGCTCTGGAAGCCGGGAGAGGGTGAGGCATCGTCGCCGCGGTCAAAGTCGAGATCCGACAGCGTCCTGGATCGGGTGAAACGCGGACGCGCGGTGGTGGTGGACGCGGACTGCGACGCGAGGCGCGACGAGGTGTAAGACGAACGTGCGCTGTAGGCGTTCGTCGCAGCGGTGGAGCCAGCGGAGCCGGAGTCGAGCCGCGCCCCTGCGCCGCTGGAGCCAAGGCGCGTGTAGCCCGCGGCGGCGGACGGGGTGCCGCCGCCTCCATAGGCGCTCACGTAGCGATCCTTGGCTCCCTGGACGGGGTCGTCGTTGAGCGGGTCATGCAGCGTGCGCTGGAGCCCGCCGCCGACGCCCCCGCCCACACGCCCGCGCCGTCCAAGCGCGTCCACCGCGTCCTCATCCCCGCCCGAGGCCTCGTCGTATAGCGACTTTGACCGCGTCCCCAGCCCTCGCGCGTGCCTGGAGGCGTATGCATCGCTTCCTCCGCCGTAAGCAGCTACGGTTCCACTGGTGCGCTCTTCCTGCGAGTAATACGACGATTTCTTCAGGGCGCTGGATTTGTAGTCTGCTTTATCAAGACCACGAGCTTTCCCGTAAGATCCCAATCCGTAGTCGTTGTTCCCAGCTCCAAGAGACCTGGGACCAAAATCGTCCAGCTCTTTATTGGCTCCACCTCTGGAGCCTTTGGAGCCGTAGAGTGAAAGCGCAAAGTCATCTTTGTCTTCTGCTTCAAGTCCGTATTGCTTTTGTCGCCCCCTGCCTGCAGCACTGGGTTCGAATCCATAGTCATCTCCGTGTTGCAATTTGCGTGTTCTTTGATCTTTCATGGCGTACTCGTAGTCTTGCTCTGCTTGCTGCACATAGCGGCTTCTCGCCCGGGGGCCCTGGGGCCCTCCGCCCCTCGGGTGCCCGGGCTGCTCCATCATCATGTCACCCGGAGGCATCTCGTCGTCGTGAAACAACATCGCCCGTCTCGCTTGGTTCTCTATGAACGCTTGCCTGATGTTCTTGATTTCATCCGTGAGTTCATCGAAACTCTCCGAGGCTTTTCTCAAGTTCTCCAGGACCACTGTCTGGCGATCCACCATGCCTCTGATGTTGGCTGTTTTCTCTTTCACGTATTCTTCGGTCTCATCGCGCTTCTGCGGGACAAACTCTTCATCTCTGAACAGTGGGACCATGGGAGGTCCGTACATATCTTCATCGTCAATGTATTGTTGTCTGGCAAAGCGCCCCCTGCCGCCTCTGAACCCTTGAGGGAGTCCGTACCCAGGTGGAGGTCCGTACCCGTACCTGGGGTCATCGTCATAATCATCGTCATACTCAAACGATCCTCGGGAGCCACGTGACCCTTGGCGACCTGGCAGTCTCCTTGGAGAATCCAGGTCACCACTTCCGGGTGCAGACCTGTTCCCACGCCCACGTGCTCTTCTCGCCGAGTATGTTGTCTCCTCATGTTCGTACTCTTCAGACATGTAGTTCGCTGCTCTTCGACCTCCAGTAGCGGGGCCAGTTTTCTCCAGGGACGCGAGGCGTCTCTGCAGAAGCGAATCTCGGTCAGTGTCACCTTCATTCTCTTCGTCCTCTGTCCCCATGTTGATTTTGTACTTACTTTTTCTGTCCGCCTCCGAATCTCCCAAAATCCTTTTCACCAGATTGTCAGTGGTTTTACGGTTGTACTTGAAATCCTTGTTCTTGTCCACAAAGTCAGAAGCAGTGGTATCCATTTTGGCTGATGACGAAAAGGCGCACTCGGAGCTTGATGCAGACGACATCTTGATATCGTTTTGCTCATGCGCAGAGGAGACGGAGGAGACGGACATGTTGTCACTAGGGGTCGCGTCTGACGGCTGTTGACGATTGTAGAGGGCGTTACTTGTGCCACCGGAAGTTGTTTCTTTCGGCGCAGGCGCATCAAGTGTCACTGATGCTCCTGCTGAGGCTGCACTTCCTGTTGCGATGTCGCCATTCTCAGATGAAATCTTGGTGCTCAGTTTGATCTCTCCCGGCTTGCTCGGTTCGGTACTCTTCGCTGGGATGTCTTCAGGCCCTGCTGCACTTGTCGAGTCGATGGCCGTCGCTCCCTCAGCCGCGGCCGCGGCTCCCTCCCCGATCTCCGTTCCTTCGGACGACTCCATGGTAAAAACCTCCCTTTTCGTCCTGACCTTCTTGCTGGAGGTGACCTGCAGGGACGCGCCTCCCGCGGTGGTGACAGTTGATTGCGAGCTCTGATCCGAACTCGACTCCTCGAGGTTACCTTGGGCCGTACTCAGCGTGTTGCGAGGCCCGTGAGTCTTGGTCGCAATGCGCTCCGCGTGTGAGTAGTCAGCCCTGGAGGCCTCTGTAACTCGCCGACCGGCTTCTGCCTGCGCTACAGCATGAGTATCCCCATTGCCTGGCAACCGCTCGTCTATTTTGGAACAGGCCTTCGAGTAGCGGCTGTCTGCGGATCTATGAGTACTCACCCCGGCTGCTGAGTCGATCGTGCTCCCCTCGCTTCTGTACAGTTCATCGCTCCCGACGGCGTATTCAGTCTTTACCCCTCCACCTGCAGTCTCACTCACCCGTTCCTTTTCAGCCAACTGCAGACTGGAACTGCAAGCCAGGTCCGTGTTGCCCTTCTTTTCCTGGTGAGACTTTTGGACACTTTCCTCGTAATCCTTTTCCTTGAAGGCTTTGCCACCGACCGTTCCTGCGTCCTCTTTGAGCTTGCTGGAGAACTTTTGCACGCTGGAACTATCGTTGCTGATGTCAGCAGATTGACAATCAAACTCCACGACCTTTGACTTGGGTTCACTGAAGTCCACGTCCCCATTGGAAGTTGTGACGAGGTCCCCATTGGTCAATACTGCGTTCTCCTCAGCCATGATTCACGTTTGGCTTCCTCGAAAAAGTTTACCTGTTGAAAGTTCTTGTCTCACAGTGGCATCCAGTTCTCCATGGTTCTGTCAGATTGTGTCTGACGTTTCGTCATCCGCTGAGATTTCAACTGTTTCTTCTGCGGTCTTGACAATATCAGTTCTTGATGCACCAAATGCAAAATTCCCACGCACAAACACACACACGCAGATTTTCATACGTGCATGTATCGTGTCTCCCAAACAACTTGGTTTCCTTGATCACTTGTTCCCAAAACAATAATTCATGACGCATTCCGTTGACGGCTTCATTGGTGGGAAGACTGCAACAATTCTTTTCAGAAAGACACCTGTGTGTGCTGCACTTGAAATGAAAACTTAAAATTCCATAATTTGAAACCCAAACATTGCAAGCGATGCACAGAATTGGCATTCACATCGATGTTTGTTGTTTTGATGCACCTTGTGAAACTGTCAACGGTCAAGACAGAACGCACCAGATGCGGTCCCGTCTCGTCTGCCGCGGCTGCCGCAGTGTTGCGCAAGTCGCTATCCTGGGTGAGCGGGACGGACGGCTGTGCGCAGTTCTTCCGGATCTGCCCGGATGATGTACGTACGACCGCCCTGTGCAAGTCGCGACAACATAACATCATCGTACACAAAGCTGTACACGCGGAAACCTCTGTTGTTTGCAGAGGGTGTTTTCTGGTGCCCTTTTGGTGCAGTGAGCCGCAACGGTATCACAGAAGTGGACGCTTTGCTTGATCAGTGTCACAGGTCATTCCAGCAAAAAATCTGTTTGCGCACGAACCGACCCCACACCCCCCGCCCAAACCAACACCAGTCAGATGTCACGGGGTTTACTAAGTCAGCCAATCATTGAGATTCCTTCTTGACTGTTTGTCAGCTTGCACAGAGACCAGAACCCGAAAGCTCTGTTGGGTTGTGTGACAGCCTTTCTTGTACAACACGAATTTGGAACCACGCTTGGAAAATGATTGTTTTTTCAACACTGCATTTTTTCTGTCCTTGTTGTTGCAGGTCTGTCTGCGCGCAATGAGCTGCAGCAGCTGCGTGTATTTTTGCACACACAGGAACATGCACTCACATCTGGATCCCAAACAACCTACAGGTGTGTGAGATGTATCTCAAGTGATGGGATCCAAAAATGTCTGCGTTTTGCCCTTTGCTACCATTCCCACATGCTTGCGGACAGACGCGTCTGGTAATCCGTGTGCGTGCCTTCCGAGGTTGTGGTATGGCATAGAAATGTTGCATTCAGTATCAAACCTTGAGGCATTTCACGGCTTGTTCCAGTATTTTGTTCGTGAGCCGGACACGGAAGCCAATTCGGGGGACTTGGTCTTGATGTGGAACACTGGGGTGGAAGCCTCACTGCTCGTTGCCAAAAGATTGCTGCACGATACACAAAAGGGAGACTGAGCTTCACAAGCAGACCGCATGGGCTCGAACCCTGGAGACAACATAAAAAATAGCTCCATGGAGCTCGCGGTTGTCTCACGAAGATGTGCTCAGATTTAAAGGAAGAACGATGTCGTACGTTTGAACGTTTATTCCAAAGCTAAGAGAGTGCATTATGGAACATCCTCCTTTCACAGAAATTTTGAAAAGATCAAAAACTACATTTTTCACACTTTGCATGCATTACCAGCTGCCATTGCTGAGGGTGTT
>JAAUXT010040922.1_pt1 | contig 15708 bp, 10 predicted proteins | sample 7278171 | NCBI WGS metagenome assembly JAAUXT01 (sample SAMN14350112, study PRJNA611818) | marine sediment metagenome | isolation source: surface marine sediment (1.8m) | place: French Polynesia: Moorea | collected 2018-08 | reverse complement strand
GTCGCAAATCTCTTTCTTGTAAAAAGCATTGGTTTTACCAGCAGGCAACAAGCTTGTATATTTCTCAAACAACCTAACTGGACATCTGTCTGAATTCTCTGAGTTTTCATAGATTCGAGCAGTCCGAGGCTGGTACTTTCTGTGAGAGATTCCCCCTTGATTCGTTTTGCTTTTTTGGTCTTCCTGATACAATAAAAATTTACAACCTTTTCCCTTCTGGACCATGATTTGGGGGTTGAAACCAGGGGCATGTAAATTTCGATGTTCTTCTCCTCCCTGCAAGGTAAAACCAAGGCCCAACAAATACATAACCATGTGCTGTAATTGAATGGGATTCTCTTCACCCAAAATTCTGTTCTTCCACATTTCTTCTTCACTTTCAACAGGAATCACCTCAGCCCCCTGACATTCAAAACCAGGCTTGGATGCTCTTTTTTTCATCAAGTTGTCCAGTATAAATTTTACACGTTTGAACTCCAGACCATCAATCAACTTCCAAAAGATGCCTTTGCACTCCAAATAAAACTGAATCAGAATGACCAATTCGTACAGAGACTTATCGGGAAATTCTTTGCCATCTTGGCATCTGACCTTGTTCACAAAACAGCACAAACAAAAACTGAGATGTTCAGCATTCAAATCGTCCGCATCAATGTCGCACCATCCAATTTGAAACACTTCGACCACGTCCGTTCTCAAATGGTGTTGTCTCCACGCTTTGAACAGGCCCACTGCCCAGTCAATTTTGCGGTTCGTGCTTGCAGAAAAGGTCTTTTTGGAAAGTTCTTCCAAGGCACTTTCTTTGGTCGGCTTCTTAAATCAAAATTCTTTCTTCTCCAGCAGTTTCGTCTCATGGGGCATCTCGTCATCATCATCGATTTTGGCACCAAGGTCAAACACAGCTCCATCAGCATCACTTGGGGGAACGTCCTGTTCATCACCGGATTCCTCACTGCTTGCATAGTCAATAAGAACACCTTTCGGGGGGTCGGGAGTGAAGTTGACCACATTGATTGTCCTGGACGTTTCTCCAGAGGATGAACTCTTCTGGGTACTGCACACACATGATGAACTCTTCTGGGAAATGCAAAATGAAGCCTCGTCACTTGCTGACTCGTTCAACGTCTGAGTCGATGTCCATTCTGGCCTTCAAAAACGTTTAATTTGGAAAATGAAATTTTTTTTCCTCAAAAACCAACATGGCGCAGATTTCATCTCACCAACATCCGGGAACTCAATGTGACGATCGCCGCACCACCGAAATCAAGGCTCAGAAATATCAGATTGAGGCTGCCGACTGTTTCGGGGCAGGTGACATCCAACCAAAGTAAAAAGAATTCAAAACAAACTCACCTAAATTCCCATTCTGAGAACATTTGATCAAACACAGACAAATCATTTTCACTCTCAGAATCTGTTTTGGACAAAGTTCTGCTGCTGTCTCCGTCAACAGAATTCACCCATCCCGGAAAATCTGTCATGGCTACCAACACCACAAACAAACAGGTGCAGACAACTAAATTTTCCTTTTCTCATTGCAGAATCTTCATTTCTTACGTCGAAACCATAACTACAAGACAACTCAAAAGACATCTGAATCGATCCAAGCGTCTGCGAGCAGAAATGGCAGTGCACACCACTGTATCGCGTGAGGTTGCTCCACTCACGCACTGATCGCTCGATTTGTTTTTGCGCTAATTTACTCAAGATTCTTGCATAACACTCGTGTGATGTCGATTTTGCACCTAAAATAGGTGCAAAGTCGACACTGCGCTCGTGACATGCAAGAATCTTTCGTAAATCGCAAAACCAAATCTCGAGCAGTGCGTGAGTGTCGCTTCTCACACTCTACTGGGTGTGCGATCCCTGTCTTGATGTTTGGTCTCAAATAATCAGCTTTTCGGTGCCATACAGATCAGCCCTGAATCGTTTCGTATCGGAAGCCAATCACGCCATTATTCCCCATCAGTGCTGCGGTATCTGGGCTCGAGGCTCTGCCCGCCTGGCTTTATGACCCTATTTCATGAGGCCAATCAGTGAGTCAAATGTTAAAGCCAGCATAATTTGCAGGGACAATGTTTATTCGGCACCTCTGGTACTTCAACAGTCCCCACAAGTGCAGATAACTTATCACAAAACCACGCAATCAAACCGTCACAAAAGTTCTGCGCAAGCCCAGCTGCATGTGAAAGGAGGACTGAGAACTGTTCTGGGCCTCTCTCCCTGTCACACGTGTCCGTGCCTGTTTTCCTGGTCAGGCGGCTGAACGGTGGCATCCTGCTCTTTCAGCGGACAATCCCGCTGATCTTCACCCAATAACAGGCGCTGAGTGGGCGCGGACGTGAATCCTGCCGGAGGACCCCGGCTCAGGTCAGACGGGTGCACGGAGAACCTGGAGAGCGTTCAGTGAGGAGCGTCCACCCCTGCGATCATCACTCACCACGGCGCTGTGGCTCCGGACAAGGTCCGACCCAGGCTCGTACAATAGGCCCACAACCCACACAGCACACACAGCCATGAAGGTGTCGCAATTTATCAGTCACCACAAACTCATCTGGCTGCGTTGGCAGCGAGGTGTGTGTGTGGTGTGTGTGCGTGTGTGCAGGTTCACAGCGACGCCATTCAGCTGAATTCCAACGAACAGCCTGCAGGAGCAGCGCCATCGACCAAACAAGAAAACCAAACACTCCAAGTGTCTCTCGCTCCGTATACCTCATTGGAGCAATTCAATTAGGAGCCATCAACTGATCCGCCAATAAAACAATATCAACTCATCATTTTTGGTCTTCAATGCTCGTTCCCCGAAGCAATTTCGCGCGGCGCGTGCACGCACACGCAAACATGTCCCATCTTGAAGCCCTCTGCACCGGAGATCCATGTTCTGTTATTCTTTCCTACGGCTACGTTTTTTTCTCATTTAGTTCACATCAAATAAGCGGCGTGGCCACCGCGATTGGATCCGTATTCCCTGGGCAGTATTGCGCCCAAAAGCGATGATAGCAAAGGCATATTACACAACATTATTCAGCTCATTCCACCGCCCCGTCCACCGCACCACCACTCTATGGTCCACAAACTAAATCCAACCATCCCTGCACGAAAACGAAATATCAGCGTATGCGGCCCATATCACAAGCGATGATGACTTGTGTCTATTCTGGGGCAGATCTCCATTTGTTCACTTCCGATTGGCCGTTGTGTACACGGCGGTAATCCAGCGCGAGACGCAGCGGTGTGGATTTCATCCGCGCCGCTCCAGAATCATCTATCTCCCGTCGTGTGCCGTTGCGATCCGTTGTAATCCGTTCCATTCACCGCAGGTAGATCGATTCACACATCCAGGACATCGGGTTCTCATCGCGAGACCCGCGACTTTGATTCTTTCAGCAAGAATGCAAAGCGGACAAATTCCGCGACTTCGTGACAGTCGCGTCAGCAATTTTGGATTTTTGCTGAACAGGTCATAAATAATTTGATAACAATTTGATAAGTGAGCCATCACGATGGAGTCATCAAAATCAGATGATGTCTGTTCACAGAGAAGTGGAGAGATTGTGTCGCAGAACCAACCACGTCGTCACCGCACGCAGCGCAGGTTTCACTCCGAGAACCCAACCCTTTCACTTCATTCACACAGGAAGCCACCTTCTCCAGTGTGCGAGAATGAATTATCCGGGAGAAACAGCGCGTTTCCCTTTTGGCAGGTGGCAAGTTGCACCGCCTTTCCACCGGCAAGTTCCGCTGGAAGCATATTCCTAGTGAAGGCAAAGCTTGAGCAGCTTGGCATTCCGAACAACAAGAAACCTGTGTTACACACAAAATTGCGCAGTGACTGTAGTTCGTGCGCTCGTCTCCATATCAGCTGTTGTGTGAATGCGACTCGACAGTCAGTCCCGTGCAAAAGCTCGACTCGGCCACGCCGGGGGCCGGGAGTGCAGCTTCCTGCGTCACAGCTGCGCGTCGACGCGACGTCCGGCCGCGTCCGCTGCCACGCAACCGTTGTCAACAACAGCAACAACGGTTCTGCCCTCCGACGTGACGCGAACGTGCAAATCACGGACGCTGCGTGTGTGACGTGTTCAGTTTTTCACTGCTCCTTTCAAAACACCCGAGAGCACTATTCCCAAACCTCTTAACAAAGAAGAAGCTGTTTTGGGCATGACTAACTCAGGGCTGCTTCAAACAGACTCCGTAGCAGGCAGCCCGGGTCTCAGTCTCCCTCACACAGCCCACTTCACAGTGCTTTCTGCCCCCATTAGCACTTCACACTTCCTTTGCACGCTTGTGTCCCTTGAACACAAACATGGGGCTTCTAAGCACCAAGAAGGGAACCTTCAGAATTAACCGCCACCAGCACTCAGCTTTAACAGCTGTACGACACAGTTTGAGGAGCTTACGGAGGCAGGCAAGTCAAAATAGAGCCTTCTTTCCGACACGAGATTAAACTGGCAGAGAAAACAACATCACGCTGTCCTCCCACAGATGGAAACATCCCCAGGGGCGCAAACTGACGCTCACATCGTTTTCTGCTCCTTGATCGAAAAGCCACATTCTGATAAGAAACTTGTGACTGGTCCGTCTGTCTCCACGACCTCTCGTGATCACTCTTTGGCTTCAGTGACGGGCAGAGATTCACTGCAGGAGAAACCCTTCAATTTTTTAAGAGTTTCAATTTTTCGAGTGCGAACGTGCGCACTGAAGTGGCTTTGAAGCATTAGGCCCATGCTTCTCTCGAGAAAGATCCAATTTGCCTGTCGAGTTGCACGAAATCGCGACTCATTTGCGCAATCAGGAAAGTTTCTCTCCTGCTCCAATGGAACGAAGCCATTTTGCGCACAGCGTGCGTCACTTGCGTGAGTATCATCATGCCACGCAGCATCAGTTCACAACGGTGCGTCCTTCTATTCTCGGAGAAATAATCTGCCGTCTGCCAGATCCACGTCCAATGTTCTCTCGTACTCTGTCACTTGATACGATCTCCTCCCTTTGTCTCGAAAGACAAAAGTCTGCAGCAGCGACGCTACACGCTGAGACCCATCCCAGGGGCTCCATCCGTTTCTGCAAATCGCTTTCCAGACGGCAAAGTCTGTCACTCAAACATCCATTTCATATTTTAGGCCATACTTTATGGAATCTGCTTTTCCACAACGGCCCAACTTGGCGGTTCTGAAGCCACGAGGCGTCAATAAATTTGAGCACGGAAAATGAACACCCGCTTGTTAACGATAATGTACCGTGAGTGGGAGCACCCCGAAGCCGAGGGGATCACACCGGCTCCGAGGCTCCGTGTGAAATCAACTCCACCGCATATACTTTTTCTCGCCCAAATCCAGTGGGAGTGTGAAGCTGGTTTCCTGTATTTTTCAACTCTTTCACTGGATTTGAATCTGGCGCCGTCGTGCCGCGCACTTTGGTCACCAAAAATTCAAGTTCGATCACACACACACACACACACACACACACACACACACACACACACACACACACACACGCACGAGTTTAGAGCACCGTTACCTTGTAAGCTTCTCCACAATACCAGAATGTCGTCCACACAATCTTTTGCGTCAGAGTTCTTCGCTACGTCTGACGCACCGTCGTTCAGTCGACGTTTTCAAACCAGAACCAACCCGAGCGCTCGAGCCACAAGAGTCGCAGGACCACACGTGGTTTCTTTGGAACCAACAGCAGAAGCCTCTGTTCAAACTGCGAAACAAGCGTGTTTGGTCTGAAGTGGTGGCCACAATTCTCGTCACGAGTGAAACAGCAAACAGTTGCCAAATTCAAAGTCACATTTCAAAAACCAAAACATGTTTAATTCAATCGGAGAAACTCGGTCGTCCGGGTAACGAAGATGGACGCAGCGAATTGCGCCCACGCAGCGCCCAAAGAGCGCCGGAACCAAGAAACCGTTCAGGCGTCCGTTTCACGCAGCGTTCGTTGGCCGACAACCACCTTGTTGTCGGGGGCTTGAAAAGGCTTCTTTTTCAGCCAATATCCTCCACCTCAGCCCGAACACCTACTCACAGCAAATACCTTATTTGCTGCGGCCAGACCTCGATTGAGATTTAGAGCCGCATTACATGCTCCAGAGGGACTCGGCCCGTCGGTTCGCTCCCGTTTGAAAACTTTACAGGCTCCGTTTCGAGTTCGGTACACAACACTGACACGCGATGGAGAGAGTTTTTTGCAGCCTCGTACTTTTGTTTGTGGTACCAGTTTGGCAATGGAGAGTTCTTGTTCTCTGTGACTTAAGCGCAAACAGCGTGGCTGTGCCACGCAGGTCTGAACACTTCGGCACGGTATGACCGACCAAATGCCACCACAGCAAAAAAAAATCCCTTTGCCCCAAAGGCTTTCATTTCAGCCATTTATAATCTTGTGGATGACAATATTGTGGATCTACGCGACAGTGAGGTGGCAGGACGCCCCCCCCCCGGAGCGCAGCGCTGCAGCAGCGGAGCGGAGCCGGGGAAGATGAATGCGCAGCTCGCTCGGTCGCGTCGCGCTGTTTCAATTACCGCCGCCACATTTCAATCTCGAAGCGGGTCACGAGGCTCCACAGTCGCTTTTTTCCAACTCTTTATGGTCCTATTCATCAACGATTCTTCTCAAACAAGTTGTTTTCCATTGCAGCTTCAACTTGTTTGATTTGAGAAACGGCAGCTGCCAGTGGAAAAGCACGACATCACAAGTCAAGCACTGCGGGGTGTTGCCTTTCAAGTGCGCATCAAACGAAATTCAGTTTCCTTCTCACAAGCAGACAAACATACCTGTTGCCAGGTTTTCTTTCTGATCACGCAGTCAAAGCAAAGGGCAAAAGCCTTCCCGAGACTGTGGCGCTGCAGCTTCTGCCAGAGGGCAGTGCGAGGGATGGAGAAGCAGCTGCTTCTGTGGAGAAGAAGAGCTGCAGCCCGCGGCTCCTTCCATATCAAGCTGTGTCCTTTGATGAGACGAACAGCTTCGAGTTCTCTGGGCGGAATTTCCAGTCACACGCCTACGACTACCGTCAAATCGTCATCCATCAGGACGTCTCATCTGACACGCCTTCAAAATGTGGGCGGAAGGGAACAACGAAGAGGAAATGCAGATTCACAGCCTGAGCTTGGCATGCTCCAGTCTTCCTAAAATTCCCGACTCTCTTCGAGACGGACGAGCATCAGAATCGGACTTTTACCCAGTGCGATCAAGACTCAACAGCTCAGTTTTGTTTTGGAGGTTGTCGACCGAAGTCAGTGTCCGCCTTCAGCTCCAGTAGACCTTCAAAATTCTGTACTGATCACAGAATAATGATGCCGGACAGTCACTGCACTCATCCTCTCACGATGAACTCGTAAACCTCCAACAAGGCGCAAATAAAGCTTCTTACGAGTCGAGAAGCTGGAAATTGGTCAATTTGGCCGCTCGAAGGACCTCCGGGGGCGTACAGGGCAGAGATAGGTTCAGAAAGTCTCGCTCCTTCCAACCGGAGGATTAGGGAACAGCCCATCCAGATGAGCGCTGCAACAGATAAAAAACCCTGTCAGAGCAGGACAGCTCGGTGCAGGCAGCAAAACAAGCAAGACCTTGCTCCGTCTGAGGTCAATTAAGGTTCGCCATTTCAACACCAAACGAGCCGATAGATTCAGGGAGCACCAAGTGCAGTTCCGCAGTTTTCACATTTTGGACCAGCATGGATTCCCAGAATTCCTTGGTCTGCGTTCGCTCTGCGTAACGCGCGGGTTTCAGGGATTTCGAGGCGGATGCTCCTTGACATTTCCTTTTCTATTCACCCGCGCGAGAGTGGATCCGTACGCTGATTCACCTGTCGAGCAGCAGCGCAGGAGCTGTCGGCTTCCGATTAGCTCTTCTATCGCTGCTATCCGAGTGAAAACAAACGTTCGCCCCCAGTTCCGATGCTCTTCGCAGGGACGGCGGCGGCGCTGCCGTGTCAGCCCAGTCAAAGCAGCAGCACCTCCTCAATCCCTGAACGCAGATAGCAAACGCCGCGCTTCGTTAGTATTCCGTGCTCGGAGCCTGCCAAATGCAATGTTTTTCTTCCCCATAGTGTTTGATGCAATTGTTCTGGGCGAACCGGGGAACAGACCTCGGGACCAAAAGCAGCGGGAAGCAGTCAAAACCTCGTATCTCATCTGCAAACAGACGATGCAGGGAGAAACGCGTTTTTATCCGTGGAGAGGAATACCTGTCGGACCCAACAGCAAAACAGAAGCTTTTTGTTGGGAAGCATCAGTGAAAATTAGCACCAAATGTCGAGTGTGTAAAAGAGACGAGGAAGAAGCAAAAAACACCTCAAGATTCAGCTGGCTGCCTCATGATCTACAAATGCCACGAAGAGCTCCAGGAAAGAAACAGCTCGAGTCTGTTACTTTAAACGTTAAAACACCTCCAGCGAATCGTCTCAAACACACACTGGAAGACCAAACTATCGGATAAGTGTTCAGTGTGAATTCAGGCATTCAATCGAGTTCACACCCACCTCAAATGTTCTCTCTTTCAACCTCAAATGTTCTCTCTTTCAACAAGTAATTTGGTCTCGTTGCATCCATCCTGCCAGAGATTCAAATCACAATCACTCTGTGTGTGTGTGTGTGTGTGTGTGTGTGTGTGTGTGTGTGTGTGTGTGCAAAATCTCCAAATGGAGTCGGAACCACGAAGTTGTCTCTGCTTCTGAGACTCGGATCCTTTGTGTCGCCACACAAAGGCCCAGCCTACTGAATTCATACTCTCTCATTGTGATCTGACGCAGGCAAGAGTACTTCGTCTTGAATGGGGGAAAAGGATGTTGAAGGACGGGAAGTGATGCAGATTTTCCAACAAAAGAGCTGCTTTCACCTGTCACTGCAAACGCTGACGCACAACACACTGCCGTCGCGCGACTGCGAAAGGGAAGGTACCCAATCTCTGAAAGGTTTCTTTTTTTGTTTTGTCAAAACTGCAAACCAATCTCGTATTGATACAACACGACAAGAAAACGTCTCGTCAACAGGTCACTGAAGAACAATGTTAAATTCCAACCCATCAAACAAGAACAATTGAAGACACAGGCGCAACAGGGATGGGCAGTGGACATCCTGCAGACTGGGAGCTCCAGATCCCAAACAACATTCTGCGTGTGCCCTGATTTTGGTCCAGGGGTCAATGCGAGCGCCCAATTCCGGAGTTGCCTCCCACTGGACCAATTCCGGACCCTCCCCACGCATGCGCACCACGTACCGTGTGAGGCTCCGTCCTCCGTGACGCTGCGTGTGCGCGACGTGGTGACGCTGTCGGCGCGGGCGGTGCGTCCCCGGGAAGTAGGTCACGTTCACGCGCACCTTGCGTCCACCCTCACGCACGCAGAAGCTGCTCACGTACATCGTCGCCATGACAACCTGGTCACGTGATGAACGCAAATCCGTCTTTCGGTGACCCAGTCAGATTCAGCTGTGCTGGGATCAACTTGGACAGCGATCTGTCAGGAACACGTGAGCTGAATTCTCAGGTCCTGCTCTCTCGTCGTCTTCCGGTCGTTCCCCTCGGGCGAAGAATATCCTTTGACCCACTTTTCTTCCCACGTCAAAGTGTGTTCTTCTCCAGTTCATTCAGGGAGTCACATCCTCAGTGTGTAGAGCGCTCCGCCCGAGTGCTACTGTAACAGTTAATGAGGTTGACTCCGAGGTCCCTTCCACAAAGAACACAGGAGACGATGAGTCTCTGGAGAGATGTAATGTCTTCACAACGACCCTCAAGTGCTCTTGGTGTATTATCTGCGTAACAGCTTCGATCTCATCCGACTCCAACAAAACCAGTAATTACGTCCCAGTTCTGTGGGAAATTCTCGTCGTTCTTTCCTGTCGGAACGCTTTGCTTCCCGCTGCACATTCTGCTGTATCCCAATGGTGTACACTTCCACCTTAACTCTTTAGTCAGTCAAGCAAGAGCCATCCAGTTGCCCCACAACAAGCACCAATTTTCTCCCACTTCTCCCTCAAAGCTTTTGTCTGACTGAGTTATCCACGCGTGAATCAGGCTGACAGATTGGCCGCGTCGGAAGGTAGTACAACCAGAGTCAATTATCACTGCTTCAAACGAAATTCACGGATAAATAGGCAGTGTGCTTTTCCTCCAAAGTTACTTACTCACTGCTTTCTTGTTTGGGGAAGTTTGAGCCTCACAACACGCATGCAGCCATTAGTCACGTACGGTGGGAACTCCTCCCGAAAAGGGAGTTGCTCAAAAGTGGAATTTGGTTGAAGCTGCAGTCAATCGAAACCGTCAGGATTTTGACATCTCGATTGTTTCGCCTTCGTCACTGACATTTCGCTGACGCAGCTCGGCAGCGAGAGCAGCTCATTGGCGTCGGGAAATGTCATTGAGGAGAATGCACTGTTGTTAAGTCACTTGTGCTGACACATCTGACGGGCGACGCCCCATCCCATCTCGTCAGCTCGACGCAGCCAGCCCCGCCTGGATCTGACGGGATGATGATGATCTGCTGATTTCCTTGCGCAACAAAATGGCTCAGTTCGAGGCGAAATCTGTCGTCGCTGTTGTTGGTCTGATTATCTTCATTACCTCAGATACCTTTCTGTACCAACCAACATCGAGTCTGGGCGGACAAGTGTCTCCTAAATCTGCGCCAAACTGGATGGCTTCTGTTATCTTCAATGAAGTGAATAACCTTGGCTTTTTTCTCCTCAACAGGCTTTCAGATGCACGAGTCCGGATCAGTGCTGAAATGTCGCTGGAAGCCTCTGAAGCAACGGACCGACAAAAGACCAGTTGATCTTCGTGGGATGTCCGTGGGTCGACATTTGTTTCAGTCCGTCCGAGCACAAAACTCACGCAACCAAGCGAGCGCGCATATGCCTGAAACACCGCAACAAGTGGCCCTGTGTTTTCACTTTGCTTCGCGCAAATTAGTTCTTCACCCTTTCTTCCACTTTGCACGAAACCTCTCTCACTCTTGATCCAGATTCCAGAAGGGCCTAAGTTTTCTGACTCGAAACAGACTTTCAGTCACGAACGCCGATCAGTCACTTTTCGGTTTGAGGCAAAAAAACGCTTTTCAACGTCTTTTTCGCGCTGTGAATTGAGTCCTTTTCGTCCTCTGAAAACTCCACGCTTGTCCTCTGTCAGTCCAAGAACACAAAGGTAAAGAACTTCCTCCTGTGCAGGACTTCAATTTTCCGCTCATGAGCTCTGGCTGAGCAATTAAAATTGTAAATTGCTTCAATCTGATGCCTCCAGCTCCGTGTCTCGAACCATTAGTCTCACTCAATTCCATTCATCAACCGTGTCTCTTCCTCTTCCAGCTCCATCTTCCAGGAATCCATCTCTTTTGCCGCGCGCAACATGTTTTGCCTCAGCGCTTTTGAGCAAAAGCCATTATGCGGTTGCATCAATCTTGCTGAAGAAAACTCGGTTGCCTTGAAGCTTAATTTTTCCTCTGTGTGTTTTTCCACTGATAAATACCGTGGACTAAATGTCCTCGTGCGCTGCAGGCGACTGCTGCAGTTAATCCCGTCTGCTGTTGCTCGTTCTCAGTTCCAGTCTTTTTCAAGCATGTTGAGTGTGGTGTTTCCCTACGATCCAGAACAACAAGTGGCGCGAGTGAGTGCAGTGCTGAGTGCGCCGAGGTTCGTCACCGGCGCGTCCGGATGGGCGCGAAGCTGTGAAACGCGACGCGTGCGACACGCAGGCGCGACGCCAACTCCGGGGGCGGGCGAGCGGTGTGATCCTGAATGGCGTCTTTGTCCTGGACTGTGGATTTCCTGTTGTTGCAGAGATACTGCATGCAGGTCAGAGTTTCACTGCAGACACTTCACTCTGCGGAGTGAATCTGTTGTGACCACCTGCAGTGATTCAGCACTGACATTCAGCGAATCCAAATGTCGCTTCATAGGGAGTTGATCGCGGTCCGTTCTGCTGCCGCTCCCCGAGTCACTCTCTTCACACAAAGTCACAATGCGTCTGTCAAGAACGATTTGGTGCGATGTCTGCAGCTTTCCTATAAAACTGTCAACATGTTCGGAATCCATGGCGCGCCATTGTGAGTTGTCCGTGAACAATTTTCCACACGTCGAAGACAAATAGTTCAACGCCCAACGAAAAAGGCGCAACGAAACGAAAAATTTCATGAAACGTTGGTTGTCTCAACGTGCTGGTCTCACCCGGTGCGTGTTGCCAACTGACCCGACACAGGAAGCTCTCATGGCTGCAGCCTGTCTCCCGTCGGTACCAAACTCGAGGATTTGGCTCGGGCTCTTTGAACGCGTATCGTGTGTTCTTGGCCAGTGGCCACGTACTTGATACGACAACTACAGCCACTGAATACCGCGTGTCTTGGTCAAGATGTTGCTCGAGGGCAACACCTTATGCTTGGATAGCGAATCCTGAATGTTGTGTTTTGCTCAAGATGTGTCGCTCTGTGTTGAGGACCACCCATTAGTACGGTTTGTTCCGAGTCGTGCGTCCAAGTCACGAAGACGGCCGCGGAACCCGAATGCGTGTGCTGAACAAACACCTGTTCCAACGCACCTGCTCCACGAAGCACGTTCCAAGATGTCGCCGCCACCGCATCAGGTCCCGACAACAGGAAATGCTCACGGTCGTCAGGTCACCCCAGAAAATTGCGCGCGGTGTCTTCCTCGCCAAGACGCGTTGCGATGCGCACGCGACGACGTACCACCCGTTGCGTGGCGACGCGCGTGCCGTCGTCCCCGCCCGCACGCGCGCACTTAACATATGCATCATCAGCTCTTAATTTTCGTCCGGGGTGCGACTCCCCGGCAGCGTCCGGCGGGGCGAGGAACCTGATCCCCCAGAACAATCAGCCGAGTCATCAATAACACATGTCATTGTTTGGTCAAACACACATCAGCGGTTCCACTACACGGGGCGGATCCTCAGGATCTGAACGACTTTGGTCAGCCATTTGTTGTCAATTGACAGATGGATGGGAGGGATCATAACGAAGCCACCCACTGCTAAAAGTTTGCACAAACGAGAAATTCATCAGCTAGCACAGGTGCTTTGACGGAGACGTCTCCTTTATCCTTCTCAAAACCTTTTTGAGACACACTCAAGCATGACATGCTCATGTATGATTCAGTGACAAGTTGACCGAGCACTGTGTCCGATTCACGACGCCCAGGCCGCAGCCTCAGACTTGCAGTCTGCCACAAAAGCTGTTTGGCTGCGACAGAAAGGTCTTCGGGTCAACATGTACAAAGCCAGAGCTTCCTTCAATTTCCACCACATTCATAGGAGCCGGCAAAAACCAATAACTCAGCTCCCACGATTTGGCTTCCCTCCTTTGCCCGGGCACATGCGATGTCAAGCATTTGCCATCAAAGTGGTGGGAAACGGTTCAAAATACATATCACTTGGTCTCCATGACAATGAGATGCCTCAGAACCTCCGCAAAATGATCTTTTGATTGCAGTGCTCGTTGGCCTGATTTATGGGAGGAGAATTGGACTGGCGTTACAACATTTCGAGGTTTTCGTGACAAAACTCGGGCTTCTGTGCCCCAATCTCTGTCAATGTCAAATTCCGATGCACCAAGAAACATGCCTCACAAAAATCTGCTTCCAAAAACAGAAACGCCGCGACACCAGAAACCCGCTGGCTGGATTTACACCCAATAACTCGTCGCTGTCACGGGAAACTTCATGAAATCAAATCACAGTCGGTGAAATGCAATGACAACAAAACCATTGCTGCGTTTGCCACGCAAATTCTCTGCAATTGGATTCAATCTCGTCGAATCAAGGGAAAATAACCAAAGTGGAAAATATACGTTTCTGCAACACTGTGAAACGTTTTCATCCAGATACAGAGGGAGCAAAACGAGAAGGGAAACCATTCGTGATCGCGTGGGCAGTCTAAAACGAGACCTCAGGATGAAAGGCTCGTACCTCTCCTCCCGGGCTCCGCCCCACCACGGGACTGTTGGATCAGGGATCCGGTCCCTCGACAACACTCACACACCCTCGTGAGCTCCGTGTCAAAACGCACGCGCCCCATGTTTAATCCATCGGCAAATCCATCAGCGAAGCCATATTGACACTTCACTTTCAAATGTCAATGTCATGCAGATGAGACAATGCAAATACCGCAGCGTGAGGCACTGAATAATAGCGCTGCTAACTGGAAACTGAAGCGACGAAAGGAACGCGAGAGAGAGGCAACCACGCACGGATCAAATCCACTGGTGTTGAAGACACAAGAAATTAAAACTGTGAATTTCAAAATAGAAATGTTTGACGGCGCGGGTGTGCATTTCTTCTCGTCACAACAAGTACTGTAGCTGAAAACTGAAATCATCGCACTCAGTCAAAACCTTTCTTCTTGTGACAAAGCACTTTTAGATGAGAGCAATTTCGTCCATTCATTCTGTTTTGTAAACACAGGTTCCTTCTGCGGCGACCTTCATTTGAATATAATTCTGCGCCGAGTCGCTTGTGAATGAGCGATGGGGCGACTCTCCGGAACAAAAAGCCGCTTTGTCATGTGGAGCAGCGACAGCGGACACGGCGCGGCTTCGGCCCCGCCGCGGGGTCCCGCGACGAGCCCCGGGCCGCTCTACATTCACCGCACACAACAAGCAATATCGACTCTCCAAAGGCAGAATCAATTTAGCAATTGAGAGATAATGGTATTTGTGAAGATTCTGTTCAACAAATTTAATCGTCACCACCACAGTGATTCCTGCTGGGAATGAAGAACATCGTGGTCGTTAACTTTCCGGGGAAGGGATCTGAACCACGAGTTCACGCCTTCGCGAAATGTCGGAAAGGCCGAACAAAATCACAAACCAGAAACTGCTTGCAACACCAGGCTGTGTCGTTCCGAGTATTTTCGCGAGTTTTCCTTATGATTCACAAATGCGCAAACTTCTAATTACACCCGGTGAACTTGCATCGATTGAACCATCACACACACAGAGGAAAAAGCGCCAGCTCCACTTCTGCCCCCCTCCCTCCAGATTGATTTTTCCATTTCCATTTCGCATGGGACACCGTCATATATCTGTCACAATCTAAGCATCCACACGTCGGAGCCGCACCGCATGAGAACGACCCCGCCTCGAGCCCCGCGGCGGAGGAGACCGATTCCTCCTCGGTGACAACTTCGGGAGACGCGGCCGCTGATGTGCTGGATTTACCCTCCCGTGGCAACGTGTGAGGCAACTAGTGATAAATCACCGAGTGCAACACCTCAATCTCGAGTTTCTCGTCTCACGGTGGCGATTTTGGTGCAACACGCACCGTCCACAACCAACCGACCATGTGCCCCACCGCCAGAACGTGATTCCTTGCGTAATTCTGCAAAGCAACTTGGGGTCTTGGGGTGAGGCAACCCAGATCGGTTTGGTTTGAAAGGAACTCGTGGACAATTCTGAAATTTTCTAACACCCAGGTTGCTTCACCCCAAGTTTCTTTCCATAGGGGCAGGGGATGGAGTAAAACAATTTGGTTGCTTTTCCTCCTGCCTAAAATACCAGGCCAAAAGCAACCAGGTTGCAATCTGTAGAGCAACCTGTCCACAGACGGAAGGCACAGATATGGATGCATACGTGGTAAAATATTTCGGCGCTCGGGGGTGATGACAACTGTAGTGATATCACAAACGATCAGTTGGGTATCTCAGGTGAGACTGGCCACGGTGGCGCGAATCTCTGTGTTTATTGAATGAACAGTGCTGCCACCTGTACCGCGGTGG
>JAAUXT010003575.1_pt1 | contig 15717 bp, 9 predicted proteins | sample 7278171 | NCBI WGS metagenome assembly JAAUXT01 (sample SAMN14350112, study PRJNA611818) | marine sediment metagenome | isolation source: surface marine sediment (1.8m) | place: French Polynesia: Moorea | collected 2018-08 | reverse complement strand
GGCCGCTGTTTTTCGGGCGGGTGCCGCAACTACCGGTTCAGGCTTTCTAGCGGCGACAGGCTTTTTCTGAGCTTTAGCGGGCGGCGCTGCTTTGGCGGCTCTGGTCGGGGCGATCTTGTCCTGCGATGCGGCCGCTGGCGTTGGTTTCTTAGCTGTAGCCACGGTTTTTTTTGATTTGGCAGACACCGCGGGTTGAGTCGGTTTAGACTGCTTTTTGCCGCTCGCTGGAGCGGTTTTCGGTTTTGGCGGATTTTTAGCGGATGCGGTTTTCAGTGCTTTGTCCGTTGATGCGGGCGTTTTTGGAGTGCTGGATTTGGGCGATGCCTTTGCCGTTTGGGAACCGGTAATTTTGGCCCTGGCTGAATAATCGATCAGCAGCGCCTGCTGTGCCCGATAGCTTTTCAAATGCAGCAGGTATTTGTGCACATCTGCAGTTTTATTTTCCAGCATCAGTTTTTGAATGGCCTTTCTCTGGACATCCACAGCCGTATCAAAATTACCAACGGCTGCATGGGCAGCAGCCAGGGCATCCATGGAATTGATATCCGCTTTAAGCTCAACGGCCTTTTTGGCCAGGCGGACGGCCTCTCCCCCGTTCCGAATGCGCTGATCGGAGGCCGTGGCCAGCACCCAGGCTTTGTTATTGTAAGCATCGACCAAGAAAGGATTGATTTCAAGCGCGCGGGTATAGTCGTTTAGCGCGGCTTTCAAATTACCGGTCTGCGTATGGGCGAATCCACGATTGTTATACGCTTCTGCATACCGAGGACGAATGTCTATTGCTTTGTTGTAATCGGCCATGGCCTTGTCAAAATCTTTTTTTAGGGCATAGGCGACGCCCCGGAAATTATAGGACTGATAGTCGCGCGGTATGATATCGATGGCAGTTGAAAAGGCCTCGATGGCCTCATCATACCGGTGCTGGCTGAGCAGCTTGCGGCCTTTTGTGTGCCAGTCTTCATCCTGAGCCTGGGCTCCAGAATTTATTAAACATACGGCTATCGCGATAATGGCCAAAATCAGTTTGATTGATCGCATAATGGTCTCCAAACGATAGGTCTTAAACGTGCCCACGATGGCAACTGAGGCAGCGCATCTCAGGTCTGCCTTATGTTAAGCCCAATGACACCTCTTTACAGCCGCTCAATCGGTGATTTGTTGTAAGGCCAGGTAAAAAAACTGGATATCTTTACATTTTTGCGGCTGGGGCACTCTGGGGAAAAGGATTGATATATTTGTTAAAACGTAACGCTAGAATATCGAATATTTAGTGGAAATGCAATTCATATTGATGCAAACGGCACCGGATTTGCGCTAAGCTATGGTGCATCGGCGGATTGTGATCTTTGATGGTGTTAAGTGGTGCATTTTCGGGGACATACATCGATCGGTCTGTATTTTATTTGACAGTTGCACACATTCATTATAAAATTAAAGGGTTACAAGGTTCAGAAGACAGAAGACATATGTCAGAAGTCAGATCGAAATTGACAGATAAGAATCTGTGCGCAGGTAGCGCTCTACTGCTGCCAGCAGCTAGCAGCAAGTAGCCAGAGTACGAAAGCAAGAACGCTTCAACCCCGAAATTTCAAAATGAGAAAGACTGCGTGAAGAGAAAACCCGAAAAGCAAAATGCCTTTATGGATTCGATGGTCGTCACCGGAATTGCACTGGCCGCCCTGTATTGGGTATGCGAATCCTTTATGTATTTTTTTATGGCGCCCGAGGCCAACTTTATCCAGCATCTGCTGGGACCCAACCGGTTTGAGGTATTTACCCGTCTGCTGGTATTATGTTTGCTTGCCATATTCACATCCCACTTTCAGCACACCTTTAATAAGCGTCGCCTGGCCGACAAAGCACTTATGGAAAGCGAGGCCAAGTATCGGTCGATCGTCGAGGGCCTGGAAGAGGGCTATTTTGAAATTGACCTGAACGGCAACCTGACCTTTTTTAACGAGCCGCTGTGTAAAATCTTAGGATTTGAGCGCTCGGACCTGGAAGACAAAAATATCAGCATCTTTACCACTGAAGCCACCCGCCGCAAAATGGATGATATCTACGAGCAGGTCAAAAAAACAGGCGAGCACATACGGGTAGGCGACTATGATGCACTGGGCAAAGATGGTCGGCAAGTTGCGCTCGAGTTGACGGTATCTTTGCTGCGAGACACCGGTGATACACCTAGCGGTTTTCGGGGCATCATGCGGGATGTATCCGATCGAAAAGTGGCCGAGGCTGAAAAAAAGAAACTTGAAATCCAAGTCCAGCAGGCCCAGAAGATGGAATCCATCGGTACGCTGGCCGGAGGGATTGCCCATGATTTCAACAACATTCTGATGGGAATTCAGGGAAATGCTTCATTGATGGCCATAAAGACCGAATCCAGCCATCCGAGCTACGAAAAAATTAAAAATATCGAGACCTATGTGGAAAACGGCACGGAGTTAACCCGTCAGTTGCTGGGCTTTGCCCGCCGGGGCAAATATCATGCGATTACCACGGAAATCAACGATGTGATTGACAAATCAGCCAGTATGTTCGGCCGCACCAAAAAGGAAATCCAAATTCAAACGGATTTGGGCGCGCAGCTGTGGACGGTTGAAGTGGATCGCGGTCAAATTGAACAGGCCCTGTTAAATCTATACGTCAACGCCTGGCAGGCCATGCCCGAGGGCGGCCGGCTGAGTTTAAAAACCGAAAATATCGTACTCGGTGCCGATTTTATCAATAGCCAGCCGTATAAAGTTGAAGCCGGAGATTACATCAAGATAACGGTAACCGACTCGGGCATCGGCATTGATAAAGAGACCCAGACCCGGATTTTTGAACCCTTCTTTACCACCAAGGAAATGGGGCGCGGGACAGGGCTGGGTCTGGCCTCGGTCTATGGCATCATCAAAAATCATGGTGGTTATATCAATGTTTACAGTGAACTCGGTCAGGGCACCTCTTTTACCATATATTTGCCGGCCTCGGTCAAAAAAGTCCAACCCGAGGTCGAAACGGTTGCGCCTACCGTGGTGACCGGCAATGGCACTATCCTGTTGATCGATGATGAGAAAATGATTATCGACGTGGGCCAGGAGCTGCTCCAAGAGCTGGGTTTTGATGTGCTGACCGCCGCCAGTGGTCCGGATGCCATTGATATTTATCACCGGAAGTCTGCTGACATCGATCTGGTCATCATGGACCTGATTATGCCCGGTATGAGCGGGGGCGAGACCTTTGATCGCCTCAAAGAAATAGATCCCCATGTCAAGGTGCTGTTGTCCAGCGGTTACAGCATCAACGGCCAGGCCGCTAAAATCTTGGAGCGTGGCTGTGACGGGTTTATCCAGAAACCGTTTAACATCAATCAGCTGTCCGAGAAAATTCAGGGGATTATCGCTAAAAAATAGGGTTCAAGGTTCAAAGGTTCAGGGTTCATGGGTTTAGGGTTGCAGAAGGACTGAGCGATGAGGACCCGTCTTCGCTTTTGCAAGCTCCGCCGCGCTAAACTGAGGACTGAGTCAGAAATAACATTGTTGTATCTATCTTTAGACATGCAACATCCACCCCGCAACCTTGAACCTCGGAACCCTGAACGCAGAACCCAGAACCTACAACTCGAACATCACCGGCTCCCTCAGAATGAGCTCGATGGCCTGATCGGCTGCTGCTGCGGCTTGCGGAAAAGCGCGTTTGAGTCTGCGAATGTGCCGCAGGTTATCCGCCGTTCGCAGGATCAGCATCACCAGATCCCCTTCCTCCATTTCAGCCACAGTCCGTACTTTTTCCCACGGCTCGGCGTTGGCCCAGGCGTAAATAGCCATCATGGGCCTTAAATGCAGTACACGGGCTTCAAATCCCTTTTCAAGCATTTGCCAGGCAAACGGCCGCAGCCCTTTGACCACGCGGTCAAAGGCGCCCCAAAGCCGTTTGGGCACCTGCTTTTTGGGAATTTTGCTGTCAAATTCACGTTCGTTGACAAAGGCTGCGATCACACCGGCCAGAAGGTGCGCATCTTTTTGCGGCAAAAGGCCCTGTCGAAAGCCCTCGGCGATCAAAAGGGGTTGGTCCACCCGCAATTGACTGGCCCATTTGCCGTCATCTGTCAAGGTGCCGTTTTTGTCCACAAAACCGGTTTTTTTTAGAAAATTGAGGTGGCTGGAAAAATCATCCCACAAAAGACGGCGGCGCTTGCGGCCGGATTTTTTGCGGCCGCCTTTGACCATCAGATAAGCGGCAAAAGATCGTTCGAGTAGATCCCTGATCTGGTCGGGATCATGCGAAAGCAGTAAATTCAGCACCATCGAAAAATTAATTCTGATCTGGCTACTGACACCCTCCGGCGGGCGCTGAAATAACTGTGCCAGCCAGCGGACATCCATATATTTATTCGGCAGCAGCAGGGCAAATCCGATATGGTCCATGCCCCGGCGGCCGGCACGACCCGTCATCTGGTGAAATTCAGTGGCGTCCAGCGGCAGGAACTGGGTGCCGTTAAAGCGGTCGGAATTTAGAAAAACCACCGTACGGGCCGGAAAATTGACACCGGCGGCGACAGTGGATGTGGCAAACACTGCATCCAGCAGTCCATCGCTCATCAGCCGTTCAAGCATCAGTTTCCAGGTGGGCAGCTGACCGGCATGATGGGAGCCCAGTGCCAGGTTTTCCAAAAACCAACGCTGTCGGTGCTTTAACATATGCGGGCTCTGACGGCCAAATGCGCTGACACGCTCCCGGATAACGGCCTTGCGCTCCTGCCCGGCCATGCGTTTGCCCCGGCACAGCTCCAGGGCACGGTCGCAGTCTGCTCGGGATTTGAGGAAAAAAAGGGCCGGCAGCAGGTCATATGTTTGCAGTACTCGCAAGACATCGTCAAACGGCACGCGGTGATCGGGCAGCCGGCGTTGCCGCGAGCGCTTTTTTTTTAGATATTCATTGACCATTTTGGTGATTTTTTCTTTGCCGGACGACTTGGACGGTTCGGTCAGAGGCAGCAGGGTGCCGGAGGGGTGCAGAAAAAGGGGGACCAGCGGCACCGGGCGTTTGGTTTCCCTGATCACCGTGCAGCGGGTGGAGCGGATCGAACTCAGCCAGCCGGCAATTTGATCGGCATTGCCGATGGTGGCCGACAGCAGTAACAGCGGGATGCGGTCCGGCAGATATATCATGATTTCTTCCCATACCACGCCGCGGTCCGTATCTCCTAAAAAATGGGCCTCGTCCAAAACCACAAAATCAGCCGCCAACAATTGCCCCCGGTGCATGGCATCGTACAATTGGTTGCGCAGGATTTCTGTAGTCCCGACGATGATGGCAGCATCGGGATTTTCTTTGCGGTCGCCGGTGAGAATGCCCACCTCCTGTTGACCGAAAATGGTGCAGAATTCTGCGTATTTGGCATTGCTCAGCGCTTTTAGCGGGCAGGCGTACCAGGATTTACCGCCCTCGCCGTGAATACTCGCGATGGCCTTTTCTGCAATCCAGGTTTTTCCCGAACCGGTAGGTGCGGAAACCAGGCAATCATTTTGAGCGATGGCGGCCAGTGCATCCAGTTGAAAGGCATCGGGTGTGAAGGCCGGGCTGTCCGGCACGCCGATTTCTGCAAAAACTTTACGCAGTCTGGTATCGGCGCCCGGCTTGAGGTGGAATGTTTTGGGTTTCTTGCGGGGATAACGCTTGGGCCGGAAGAAACGTTTGCTGCGTTTTGCCATCAGAGTTTTGAGATCATCGTCTGGACTTTGGCTTTAGAAGGTGAGTCCACATCAAAAGGGGAGGCCCCGTTGAGATCCGCTTCAATCAGCGCCTCGTCATAGGGCAGAAAACCCAAAAATTCAAAATCATCCAGGTGAGTTTTCAAGAAAGCTTCATCCTGGGGACCGCGCACTTTGTTGCCGACCACCGCTATGTGGCTCAACCCGATTTCGCCGGCCAGCTTGCGGATGTGCTCGGCCGTATCGATACTACGCCGGCCTGGCTCCACGACCACAATCAGTTTGTCCACCGCTTTGGCCGTTGCCCGCCCCAGGTGCTCGATGCCGGCTTCCATATCCATGACCACCACTTCGTCGCGGGCCAGCACAATGTGCATGACCAGGGCCCTGAGCAGCGAGCTTTCCGGGCAGATACAGCCGGAGCCGCCTTTTTTAATGCCACCCAGGCGCATCAGCTTGATGCCGTCAAACTTAACCGAGATCTCATCGGGCAGATCATCCACTTTGGGGTTAAGTTTGAAGTATCCGCCGATGCTGCCGGGCTTGGCACCGGTTCTTTCAAAGACGAGGTCTTCCATTTCGGCGATGGGCACGATTTTATCCGCATCGGCAATTCCTACGCCGGCCGCCAGGTTGGCGTCCGGGTCGGCATCGATGGCCAGAACGCGTTTTCCTTCGGCGTTGAGGGTTCGAATCATCAAAGACGCAAATGTGGTTTTTCCGACACCGCCCTTACCGCTGACTGCCAGTTTCATAAAAGGACCCTTTCAATAATTCAGGATACCGTATTGGTTTCCTGTTGGCTATGGATTTGTTGGTGTTTATTTTCTCGCAAAGCCGCAAAGATCGCAAAGAAATGCATTAAGGGGAAAAACCAAATGATCTTTACGCCTTGGCGTCTTTGCGTGAAGAAATCTGTTCCAAATATAACACAGGAATCCATTCCGGCAAGCCCAAAAGCGCCCGCGAGCGGGCATCCGATTCTGCCGCTTATCGCCGCTTGCTCCCCACAAAAAAAAGAGCAGCGTAGATGCGCTGCTCTTTTTCATGCTGAAGCTAATTTGTTCAGGCTTAATCGGCCATAAAGTTAGCGCGACCAAACCCCGGGCCGAACGGTGGTGGATATCGTCCGGGATAAAGATACACCGGCGCTTTGCTGAAAGCTCAGCGTTCCCCCGCTGGCGTCCGGGCCGACGCCGCTCCAGGTGTAATCGATACCCAGAGAGGTATCCATCAGCGGAAATAAGGAGGCGTCGTCCTGATAACTGTTGCCGATTTTCAGATTCGACCAGGTCAGGATTTCGCGTCCGTTGAGCTCGGCGATGCCGGCATTGATGGCCTTTTGCTTGGCGCTTTCATCCAGGCTGATATAGCGAGGAATGGCCACCGCCGCCAGTATGCTCAAAATCACCAAAGTGGCGATAATTTCAAGTAAGGTGAATCCCCTGTCCGCTCTAAGCGTATCCATTCTCGGTGTGTGCAGACTTATTAAACAGGGTTCCTAAGCTGTTAACGGCTCCACACTGCTGGCTGACTCACCGTTGATGCTGATCGGGTCAAAGCTACCGATGCATTTTTAAAATCCAGGGTGCCACCGGTAGCGGCAGGTCCTACCGACCAGCTGTATTCAGTTCCCAAACTAGTGTCGACTCTTCCAAAAGTTGTAGCATCATCAACATAACCGGTGGAATTAATCTTTTCATCTGCCCAGGTAAGACTTTCTCTGCCGTTTAGTTCCGATATGCCGGCGTCAATGGCTCTTTCCTGCGCATTGGCTTCCAGGTCGATATAGCGCGGTACGGCCACAGCAGCCAGAATTCCCAGTATGATCAAAACCGCGATAATTTCTACCAGCGTGAAACCCTGCTCATTGTCTAAGATAGTTTGCTTTTTCATAACCCCTACTCCTTCCTTCCATGGTATGCCATTGCAATCAATAGCGTAATAACCTCGCAGATTCAACCGCAAAATTCCCCCTTTTCGGATGATCTGCGGGTGCTGACAGGCCACATATCTGCATAAATAATGCCAATAATCTTGAAGATTCGTTGAATTAAACTTATATATATAAATTTCAATTAGTTAAAAAAATAACACCGATAAATGATGATTTGAACCTATTTTACAATTCGTGAGTATTCTTCAAAATTTGAAGAATATTGGCAGGGCAAAGCATCAAATTTCGTTGTTTTTGATGCTTTTGACATCGATACCGTGTTTTTTGATGCGGTGCCACAGGCTGCGCTGGTTGATTCCCAGCAGCTCGGTGGCCCTGACCTGGACACCACCGGTTTTGCGTAGGGCTTCGATGATCATGCTTTTTTCGATTTCCCTGAGACGCTCGTCCAGCGGCAGGTTGGCGGCGGGCAGTGATACGCTGTTGGATTCGCTGTTATTGAAAACACCGGTGACTTTTGCGGGCAGCTGGGCGGGCTCGATAAATCCGTCTTCGGCAATCACGGCCGCGCTTTCGACAACGTTTTTGAGCTCCCGGATATTGCCCGGCCAGGCATAGGCCATGATCATTTGCAGGGCCACCGATGAGATCTCGACCTTTTTGGAAAGATGCTGCAAAATATAATCAACCAGCAGAGGGATGTCTTCTTTACGCTCGCGCAGCGGTGGCAGGTGCAGGGTAAAGACGTTCAGGCGATAGAAGAGGTCCTCTCTGAATTGGCCTTCCTGAACCATTTTTTCCAGGTTCTGATTGGTGGAAGCGACAAAGCGCACATCCACTTTGATGGTGCTGCTGCCGCCCACACGGTAAAACTCCTTTTCCTGGATGACGCGCAGAATTTTGGACTGCAGGTTTAAGGGCATATCACCGATTTCGTCCAGAAAAATGGTGCCTTTGTGCGCCATGTCAAATTTACCGGGCTTGAACTTGGTGGCGCCGGTAAAGGCGCCCTTTTCGTGGCCGAACAATTCACTTTCCAGAAGCTCCTCGGGAATCGCGGCGCAGTTGAGCTTGATAAAGGGCTTGCCCTGGCGGTCGCTGTTTTCAAAGATACTGGTCGCCACCAGCTCCTTGCCGGTGCCGCTTTCGCCGAGGATCAAGACCGTCGAATCCGAGGGCGCGACCTTTTTGATCAGGCCCAGCAAGCCCCGCATGGCCAGGCTCTCGCCGATAATATCCGGAAAAAAATGGCGCGCATCCATGCGGCTGAGAACCGATGTGACCCGATCAAACACGCTGGCGAATTGATCGATATGATCAATCGACCAGTCCTTTTTGGTGTTGGTTTTCTCGCCGGAAAGCGAGGCCAGCTTGCGCGCTTTTCTCACAAAAAGCTCAACGGGTTTCAATATAAATCGAACGAGCAAAAATCCAGTGGCAAAGGCGGTAGCACCCAGTATGAGAATCAACCAGAAAATCGGCTGGGCGGATTCCAAACCCTGGGTGAGGCTGTATTTGGTCAGCCGGAAGGAAATGATGGCCGCCAGGACCGTCAATCCGGTGATAATAAAAGGAATGATGATGTAGAGGCTGATATAAAATCGTGATTGACGCATCTTAATTTAGGTGTCAGGTGTCGGGTGTCAGGTGTCAGGCTCTCGGGCCCCATGGCCTTTTGCTAGCCTCTTTACCCGTTGGCTTTAAACAAAAATAAGTAGTGATTTCAGGCTCCTGTATGAACATTAGTGCCCTGACACCTGAACACTGAAACCTGAAACCCGCTTTACTATCTGGCAATCAACGTCAAATCCCACATCGGCAGGAATATCGCCAAGGCGAAAAAACCGACCACTGCCGCCAGCCCGATGGTCAGCAGCGGGCCAATGGCCTCTGACATTTTTTTCATTGAATACTCCACTTCGGTATCATAATGGCTGGCGACTTCCTGCATCATGGATTCCAGATTGCCAGATTCCTCGCCGATGGCCACCATATTGATGAGCATGGGCGTGAAGTACTTAGTCTCGCTCAAAGGGCCTGCAATGCCGCGTCCCTCAGCCAGACGATCTTTGATGTTCTCTAGCTCATTGCCGATGGCGGCATTGCCAATGGTTTCCGATAGCATGTCCATCGATTCCAGCACATCGACACCACTGGCCTGTAGGATTGAAAAAATACTGGCAAAGCGTGACACGGCACTTTTGATAAACAAAGGCCCGATCAGCGGAATCTTCATGAATAACTTATCCCGCGCGAATTTGCCCTGCTTTGTTTTTAAATAATAATACAAACCCATCGCGATCAAGACAGCAGCGCCGATAATGATATACCAGTAATTAAATAAAAGTTTGTAAAGCAGAATGCAAATCTGGGTCGGCAGGGGCAATTGCAGCCCGGCGTTTTCAAAAATCTTGGCAAATTTGGGAATCACCTGGGTGATCAGGATCAAAAATGCCGTGAACAAAAAGACCACCACGATTATCGGATATGTAAAGGCGGATTTGATATCCGATTTGACCTGATGCTCGTGTTCGATGATATAGACCAAGCGGTCGAGCACATCCGGCAGCGCCCCACTGGCCTCGCCGGCTTTGATCATGCTGCAGTACAAGGGTGAAAACACCTTGGGGTGATTGCTAAAAGCTTCATGAAGACTGGCGCCTTCTTTGATATCCTGGTGCATCCTACCGAGGATAGCCCGCAGGCGGGGATTTTCGGTCTGTTCTTCCAGGATCTCGAGCATGCTGATCATGGACACCCCGGCGTTGAACATGGTTTTGAACTGTTTGGTAAAAAGGATCAATTCAGGCGCCTTGACCGGCGACAACAATTCCCTGATTTTCGACATCTGAAAACTACTAATGGCCGCTTGCTCGGTTTTTACCTGGGTGGGGATGTAGCCCCGGGCTGCCAGCAGGCTGTTTGCAGCTTCCGGAGAATCGGCTTCGATCTCACCGCTGGTGGTGGCGCCGGTTTCGGTAATCGCCTCGTACTGATATGTTGGCATAATATCCTCGTTAAGCGTTTCCTCCTTCGCCAAAGGCTGCGGAGGTAGACTGTTTTCAGGTGTCAGTGTTCAGGTGTCAGGGAACATACGACTGAAATCAGAAAACAAAGCAAAGATTTTACCGTTATGGCGACTAGGTTGCAAAATTTTGAAACAGGCCACTGAAGACCTGACACCTGACACCCGAAACCTGAAACCTATAATAGGACCGCTGACCCCGCCTCTTCCAGTGTGGTAATGCCCTTGAGGGCTTTTTCAGCGGCGTTTTCTTTCAAAGACGTAAAGCTACCGGAATTTATGGCGGCCTGATGAATCGCATGCGAGGATTGCCGTTTTAAAATCAGGTCCTTGATCTCATCATTGATGGTCATCACCTCATAGACACCGGTACGTCCCTTATAACCGGTGTGCATGCAGTTAAAACAACCTTTGCCCTGCACAAAATTAGCGTGGGCTTTGTTGTTAATCCCCCAGGATTTCAATATTTCTTTTGAGGGCTCATAGTTGGTCATGCAATTGGGGCATACTTTTCGAACCAGCCGTTGGGCAAAAGATACCGTCATGGTCGAAGAGACCAGAAACGGCTCGATGCCCATGTCGATGAAGCGCGTAATGGCGCCGGCAGCGTCATTGGTATGCAGCGTGCTGAACACCATATGGCCGGTTAGAGCCGCTTGCACAGCCAGGGTTGCGGTTTCACTGTCACGAATCTCACCTACCATGATAACATCCGGATCCTGGCGTAGAATGGACCGCAACCCGCTGGCAAACGACATGCCGGCTTTGCGATTTAATTGTACCTGTCTAATTTTTTCGATGCGGTACTCAACCGGGTCTTCAACGGTGATAATGTGAACTTCCGGCTGGTTGATTTTCTTCAAGATCGAATACAGGCTGGTACTTTTTCCGCTTCCCGTAGGCCCGGTGCTCAATATCATGCCGTGGGGTTTGACAATCATTTTTTCAAGATTGGCGCGATCTTTTTCTGTCATGCCCAGCCGCTCCAACGAATAGATGCTGTTGCTGGTGTCCAGCAGACGCAGCACCATGTTTTCCCCGTGAATGGAGGGAATGGTGGACGCACGGATATTAATGTCTTTGTTTTTCATCTTTACTGTGAAGCGCCCATCCTGGGGAATTCTGGAAACAGCAATGTCCATGTTGGCCAAAATTTTCAGACGCGAGATGATCGGCAGAAACATGCCCTTGGGAGGGGCGGGCACCTCGTGAAGCTTGCCGTCCACGCGGAAACGTACCTGAACATATTGTTTCTCTGGGCTGATATGGATATCACTGCAGCCTTCACGAACGCCCTGTGAAAGAATGGAGTTGACCAGACGGACCACCGGGGCTTCTTCGGCCATACCCTGCAGTGAGCTGACCTCGACATCATCAAGACTGGTGGTTTTCTCGGCACTCTTGTCAATTTCCATTTCCTCCATGTCCTCGAGAACATCGCCGATGCCGGAATAGGTGCCGTAGACAGTAGTCAGTAGCTGGTTAAGGTGCTGCTCGGTGCAAATAACCGCTTCCACTTCACAGTTGGTATAGACTTCGATCGTATCCAGAGAATTGATGTCCAGCGGATCGGTCATGGCAACGGTGAGCAACAGCCCGCTTTTTTTCAACGGTGCCGCCTGGCAGCGATGCGCAATTTCAGCTGAGAGCAGCTGAGCCAGCTCCACGTCCACCGTAAATTTATCCGGCCGGTATTTTTCCAATTTTAACTGGCTGGATACCAGATCCACGATCTGGGATTCGCTGACGATGCCCTCACGCACCAGAAATTGGCCCAGTTTCAGTTTGCTCTTTTTCTGATATGGTAGTGCTTTTTCGAGCTGCTCCTGGGTGAGCAACCCGCCTTCAACCAGAATTTCTCCTAATTTTTTACGTGCTTTCACTTTAGATCTCTCTTATGGTTAACGTGTCGGATACTCACACAAGCTTATCAGACGGTCGGCATCTTTGGCCGGCCGGTCTTACTCTTCCTGAGCCTGGAGCGTTGTATCCTGCGAAAAGCGTGCAAACGGGTTCGCAAAAAAAACGCTATTGTCATTCCAACTCGACAACACTTTGCCTCCCGGCGCCAACTCTTCCGGCAGGCCGCTTAATTTTTCCAGCGCAGCATCCGCACTGTAAAAATACGCTTTGAGAACAATTGCAAAGCGGTTACCTGACTGAGGGTTCCAATAGGGTATCATGCGCGCCGGGGGTGCGGTGGCCGGGTAGTCGCGTAAAAAATGATAGGCTTTGTCCAGATCGTCTTTTTCATCGAGCAGGACCCACCACGCGCTTTGGTCTGCAGTTCTCACCGAAACCGGAATGGCCGGCATGGCAATCGCCTGATCCACATCCACCAGATCGGGATCATCTATGGCCGGATTGGCCAGAATCACAGAGCGAAAATACTTTGAATTGAAGCTGCCGTATACCATCTGAATCACAAACGACAGGGTATCATAGCGTTTCAGCGTAATATTGCCCAAAATAGGCCCATAGGTTTTTTGGCCTTCAATCGGATTGGCTGGTTTGGAAGCTTGCTGAACCGTCGTGCTTAATGCCGCTATTGAAGGCATTTCGCCGCTTGCAGCAGGCGCAGTTGACGTTTGCGTGTTTTCCGCGACGCTTGTCTGTTCGGCTACCGTGATTTGAGAATCAGTAGGGCTGGTTTCTTGGGCCGCAAGGGTATCTTGATTGGAATCGACGGCAGGTTCCGATGCCGATGGGTTGTTCTGCTGGGCGGTTGTTTCAGCAGCAGCACTTGGATTACCTTCAGGCGGCGCAATGACCGGCTGCAATGTTTGCTTCTGACTGAGCATAAGCCCCTGGGGCCATAGCGCCTTTATTTTTTCCGGCATCAGGAAAGCAAAAAAGATCAGGGCCGCTGCGACGGCCAGAGCAGCAGTGGCAACTGCCCCTTTCCAGCGGCGCGGCTCACCCGGAAAGGCGCGTTTGATGCAGGAGCGAACCAGCCCGGCGCTAATCCGTTTGCGATTCTGGACGATCATGGCCAGAATGCAATGATGGCATAAGTTAATGATTTTGCGGGGATACCCACCGCTGGTCCGATAGATTTTGAGCATGGCCGGGTAGCTGAAAAAGTCAAGCTTCTTATGGGTATCCTTTGACTTTTCCAGACGGAACTTGATCATCAACCGCGTATCGCGGAAATTTAAAGGCTTCAGATAATGATACAGATTGATGCGGTCGGCGAAATTGGCATATTTTTTAATCGTGTTCTCGAATTCTTTTTGAGCAAATATAATAATTTGCAGCAATTTGTATTCGTTGGTTTCATAATTTAAGAATTCGCGCAGAATCTCGAGGCAAAAAGGCGGGATTTTCTGGCCCTCGTCGATGATCAGCACAGTGGTTTTATCCTGCTGGACACCGCTTTTAAACAGGTGCTGTTTGATCTGCTCTTTGATTTGCCATTCGTTGCTGGGCAGCTTCACATCATTGCCCATCAGCAACTTACCGACCGTAGTCAGTACCTCCTGGGCATCGGCAAAGTGAGGGTCTAAAATCAAGTGGGTGGTAATCTCATCGCGGCGGGCAAAACGCCGGATGAGTTGGCGGCACAACGTGGTTTTACCGGTTCCCACGTCGCCGATAATGACATTTAAGCCGCGGCGCAGCAACAACGACAATTCCAGCTTCTGCAGGCACTCCTGGTGCTCCCGGGAATGAAAGAAAAAATCAGGGTCCGGTGAGTTTGAAAACGGCTCCTGCTTTAAATTTAAAATATTAAAATAATCCATCGCGGTCTAAGGCCTATTCGCCGGCTTGTGGTTTTGGTGGTTGCAAAAAACGTTTTGCTGCTAAACGGTATTCTACGCAACCCATCGCACCGCAATACCGTATAACAAAGTTAAGATAATGCCGGGGATGATCCCAAAGTGCCCAAATTGCCCTGTGCGATCCCAAGTGCCTAAAAGGGTGTCGGGAAAAGGAGTGCCGGAAACAATTGATGTCAACTAAAAGGTGCGGGGAGATATGTTGAATACGTCAGATGTTCGCCTGCGGCCCTGAGGCATTTTTAATTCAGGCACTCGATTTTTGGTTTTTACTTTTCCTCCTGCTGTTTGGATCAATAATGATCCGCGTCCTTTACCGGATGGTTTAACCGCCCCGTGGCGCCGCCTCCAGGATGTGCGGTATAATGAAAATCAGCAGATCCTCAAGCCGATCATCGGTGCTTTTGCGTTTAAACAGGTAGCCTAGTCCGGGGATGTCTTCTAGGAACGGAACCCCGGTGTCCGAGCGAACGGTGGTTTCTTCTGACAGTCCACCGATGACGATGGTTTGGCCATCCAGTTGAATCACGTTGGTCTCGGCATTTCTGGTAATAATTGTCGGATTGCCGAGGACGGTTCTGGAAAAATCGGCTTCATCTTTATGCACATTGACATACACCTTTAAGGTTTGGTCATCGATCACGTGCGGTGTGACTTTCAAGCTCAGCACCGCCTTTTTGAATTCAACGTTTACCTCACCGTCTTCCACGGTTTGAAAGGGGATGTCCTCACCGCTTTCAATAAACGCGGTCTGATTGTCCAGGGTGGTAATCGATGGGCTGGAAAGAATGTTGAGCTTGCCTTTATCCTGCAGGGCCGACAGCTGGGTTGATAACAGGACATCACCGAGGTTCTGGTATATGAGCCCCAGCGAAAAGGGTTCAAAACCTCGTAGTGAATTGGCCGGCAAATCCACCACCGTGCCGGAGACCGGATCCACGGCCGTGCCCACCGTATCGCCCAGCGATTGGTTGTCCCGGCCGGTGCCAAACCCAACGCCGGTGCCTTTACCGGTTCGTATCAGCCCGCCCCACTGGATACCCAGTTCACGGGCCACATCCTTGTTGGCTTCCACGATATAGGCTTCGATCAGTACCTGGGGTGTCGGCTTGTCCAGCTGGTCAACAACCGCAACAATGGTTTTCATGTCGCTGCGGATGGCCTGGATGATCAGAGAGTTGGTGTGGCTGTCGACCAGAATGGAGCCGATGGGGTTGCCGTCCTTATCGGCGGTCAGAAATTTTTCCAGGTTATCCTTCAAATTGTCGGCGGTGGCATATCGAACGGGAACGATGCGGGTTAGCGGTTGCTCGG
>JAAUXT010083425.1_pt1 | contig 15718 bp, 12 predicted proteins | sample 7278171 | NCBI WGS metagenome assembly JAAUXT01 (sample SAMN14350112, study PRJNA611818) | marine sediment metagenome | isolation source: surface marine sediment (1.8m) | place: French Polynesia: Moorea | collected 2018-08 | reverse complement strand
GCTGTACCTGGTCGTGGTCAGGGGGTAGGGCAGTTGTTGGTGGGGGCAACCAACACTGGAAAATTCTTGGTAGTGATCATCCCTGGTCAATGTGAGGTACCAGCAGGCAGGGGGCAAGGGGGGTGCCTACAAACCAAAATATCTTGGTGGTGACCAAGCCCGATAAGCACCGACGATTTCGCAGTCGCAAATCAGGGTGATCACTACTGCCCACCTGTTGCTAACCAATTACCAACGCGTAACGACTTGAAAGCCCGCGGTTAAACACACGGCCAAGTTGGTCCATACAACCAGCTTGGCAAAAGATGCTCATATGTATCAAAATTTTTCATCTTTACCGTGCATTTCTGGGTTGGACAAGAGCCTCAAGTGGCCATTTATCATTTTTGCTGAGATAGCAGCCATCTTGGGTGGGTTACTCTGCAGAAGGCAATAAAGCTGCACAAACTACATGAAAGGGGGAAAGCTTTTCAGTTGTTTCCTGGAAGCCATGTGCCATCAAAACAGCCAGAAATGGTAATTTTAGGGAAAATCTAAGACAGATTGTAAATCAGACAACTTTGCTTTCTGATTATCTGAAGCTGTTCAGCAGGATCACATGAATGATGCCTGAAAGTTGATTGAAATTGAAGCATTCCCTACTGAGTGGTGAATTGGCAAATTTTTGGCAGTTATTCTGAACATGCTGATTGGGTAATGTGACCACAAATGCAACATACTTTGAGACCATGGACAAGCCAACTTTTTCCCAAATTATTTTGTCAACTTTCATGACATGAAGAAGCAAGCTTCTGATGTGCCTGAGTATACTTTTGATGGTGGCCATATCGTGTGGTCTGGAACCAAAAATACAATATGTATTCTGAAGATCGTGGGTAGCCCTACAACAATCCCAAGATTTCACAAACAAATAAGTTCAGGATGGCCCTGAGTGAGTTTTCACATAATCCAAGATAGCAACCACACCGTGTCAAAATTCAATTGGACTGAGCCATGATAACTTACCCCAAAAGTTTTGCCCAATTCTGATCACCTACCAATTGCAATTGTTCAAAGAGACTTGCAAAGTTGATCGTGGGGTTGTCAACAATGCAGTTTCCAGTTCAGAATTGGCTGATAACCAATTTCCTCCCTGAGAAGTGAACAGTGCATATATATACACATACACTGAAAGTGATTGTGTACCAAGCTCGCACACACACACACACACACACCTGAAAGTGATTGCACCAAGCCCGCGGTTGCGGTGCCCGTCGGCCAACCGCGGCCTTGAAAACGAAAACACGGCGACCAAGTGGGCCTGCAGGTTCCAATGCCGCACAGAGGCCCCTCCCCCAACCTCAATGCTTCAGGCTTCAATATCATCCGCACTCTTCATCATAAATTATCCGACACAAATATAAGATTTTCATTGAACAAACAATGAGCTCGGGCAATCAATGATTCCATGTTAACACACAATTTCATTACCAAGTGTATGTTCAGGTGAATGGATTTTTGGCGATCATTGCCAAGTTTTGAGAGGAAGGCTACAAGAAGCCGCCTGATTATTAAAATGTCAACAACGATTAATCAGCCTTTGATTATCAATCAGACAGATAAGGATCATGGCCTCGGCAAATTCTGCCTGCCCGAGCCTTCACACAACAAGACTCACCAACTTTCCAGGAAGTTCTGGTTCAGTTTCTGGTGACTCCAGCCTGTGTTTATCTCTGTCCCTTTCAACCGAAGGGTAATGGACTATAATTTGTCGCAGTGCATTTCACAATGAAAACAACAGGGGAATCCGGCATGGGCACTACTGCCAGACCCCCTCTGCGAACAACATGGTTTCCACCCTGGGACCTCACCCGTCCACGCGCGCTCAAAAACAGCTGCGGAGGAATGCCAATACTTGGCGTCTGGTGGGGTGAGGTCAGAGGATGTGTGGTGAAACAGGTTGTGTGAGGTGTCATTTCAAGGGTCGCAACAGGAGACGAGTTGGTGTCGATGGGATCAGGGAATCCAGTGTGGGTGATGCTGACTACGCAGAAACCGTGCATTGGAAACACAAGCTGGGCATATGCATCATGTGCACGCGTGTGTGAGGGGGGAGGGGGCTCAGACTGTGTGTGGGTGGATCAGTCAATGAGCCACGTGGCTGGGGTCAGCAGGTGAGGGTTACTACTGTGGGTCGGGTTGATCACATCCGCTTGACTCACCCACACTGACCTGTCAACTGTCCCACTTGTACTGATCTGTCAACTGGTCCGGTCCGTCCATCCTCAGCAACCCATCGACCAGCCCACCCGTGCACCGCGAACATGTGTGTTTTTGCGTTCGGTGCTTTGTCTGTGCGTGGCGTCCAGTGCACGTGTCCGGTGCATTGTTTCGTGCCGTTGTCCAGTGTTTCGTTCACCAGATCTGGGGGAGGGGTTCGACAAACTGTTCGCAACTGAGGATACCCACTTGTCGATCTCACACAGTGCCTCACAGGTGTCGTGTGCAACACGAGTTGGGATATGCAACTATCCTTTCAAAAGATACAAGGAATTTTTTGAAGCATGAACAACCTAAACGAATCAAAACCCACCACCAGGGCCGCAGTTCCTGCTTGGTGGCACACGTGTGCCATTCTGTTTTGTGAGGATGGGTTCAGAAAATACACAGGAAAACAACAAGAGAAGCAGTGCTAAAGGCAGCTGCGGGTGCGATGTCCCTCCAACACAAAGAATTCAAGCTACCTGGAGAAAGAAAGAAACAAACAAACAAACAAGCAAAGAAACAAAGCGAGAGCGAGAGAGCGAGAGAGCGAGAGAGCGAGCGAGCGAGCGAGAGAGAGAGAGAGAGAGAGAGAGAGAGAGAGAGAGAGACAAGCTCAGCCAAATGTCCCAACCCCCTCCCTCATGTTTTACCCTGTCGTTCAACCCCCATTTACCAAGGAGGTTGGCCGTCCATGAGGGACGTGGTAAAATGGGTTGGTTGGTACTTGGGGTGTTCATACTTTGGGGGGTTGGTACATAGGGAGGGTTGGGACATCTGGTTGACCTACCTGTACCACACTACCAGGTGCTCAACCCAAAAGGGGCATCGCACAGATGAAACGATTCTTCTTCGGGTGCTGGGGGATTTTGAATGTTTGAACATTTTCCGTTGCGGATTCGAATTTCTGTGCAGGTAAATTATGTTTTTCGCCTTTCTGGACAACTCCCAAACCCGGACCGCCAAAAACCTGAACGTTTTCATCTCCCTGGCAGCCACCAAGACACTTGAGCTGTTTTGAAGAAAGTGGGACGAAGAGGCTATCTGCTTCAGAAGACACAACTCCAACACCCGGCAAAGATATTTGTGAATCACCAAGACACTTCTCTCCAAACTTTAAATCCCAGGAAACAGACGTGTTCGCTGAACGTTGATCCCAGACCCAGGTCCCTCCCTTGAGAAGGAATGGACAATGGGACTTTTGAGAAAGTACAGCACAAATGTTCATGAAGGGTACTCCATGAGTACAATGTACGCAAACACACACACACATACACACACACACACACACAAATACCCTCCCACCAGCTCCTTCTCAGTCTCAATCATGCTGTCACTCTCATTGTCTCACAGTCTGAAACGCTCTCCCTCAACTCCACCACTCTCAATCTCATTCACACTCTCATCAAGACAGGGTTCTCACAACAAGAATGCTACGCATAAAAAGCGTGTGGTCCGTGGAAACGTTCGCAGTTCATAAACGCCTTGTTAAGTTGCCAGGAAATCCAAGATAGCAGCTGCCAAACAGCATGACCTACATAGCACCCAACACACTTGAGCATGGGGACCACAAGTCCACTTCACCATGTGAGTTTGAATATGCTGTAGGCAAGTGCAAGTGAGTTATGAGCTTTGTTGAGTTACTGCAAAATCTAAGATGGCTGCCAAACCACTCAACCTACATGGCACCTGACACACTTGCATGTGGGGGATCACCAGACCACCTCACCATACAAGTTTGAATATGCTGTAGGCAAGCATAAGTGAGTTATGGGCTTTGTTAACTTACCATGGAATCTAAGATGGCTGCCAAACCATGCGACCTACATAGTACCTAACACACTTGCATGTGGGGGACCACAAGACCACTTCACCATGTGAGTTTGAATGTTCTGCAGGCAAGCATTAGTGAGTTGCAGGCTTCATTAAGTTATCATGGAATCTAAGATGGCCACCAAACTGCATAACCTACATACTGCTTGACACACTTGCATGAGGGGAACCACTAGACCACTTCACCATGGAAGTTTGAACATGCTGCAGGCAAGCATAAGCAAGTTACAGGCTTTGTTGAGTTACTGTGGAATCTAAGATGGCTGCCATACCATGTGACCTACATAGCGCCTGACACACTTGTGGGGGGGGGACCACCAGACCACTTCACCATGTGAGTTTGAACACACTGCAGGCAAGCATAAGTGCATAATGGGCTTCATTAAGTTACCATGAAATCCAAGATGGCCACCAAACCACATGACTTACATAGCACCCATTGCTCTTGTGGGGGGGGACTACAAAACTACTTTACCCTGAAAGTTTGAACATTGTGCGGGCAACCACCACTGAGTTTTGGGCTTCATTGACTTTGGGGGCAACTCAACAACCCAAAAATTTGTCAGGATCATTTTTAGCCAATTTCCTGAAATATTTTTGGCCATATTGAGTTAGGGGGGTGGTAACTAAACATACCAAGAAAAAACAAACAAAAATGCTTAAAATGGCCTGAAAATGATCCTAGTTCATTTTCACAATGTTGAGTTACGCCCCCCCCCCTTATCTCAACATTCACACACACACACACACATACAGACTACAGACTGAGAGTGATTACACTAAGCGTGTGGTTTCGACTCTTTGGGACCACACGCTTAAAAATGGTTCCTGTGAAATCACACGACAACCATGCGAGATCTTTGGTCCAGGAAGGAGTTGAGTGATTAAATAAGAACCCTTTTTTTTGGTGAGAACCCATTTCTACCATGATGCGAGCACATACGACAGATTTTGTGATCGCAGAGTTGTGGAACACCTATTCTTCACCATTTTCAGCAAAAGGTTTATCAGAGTGGAAGCCGCGAGTCCCACGTTGTGTGGACTACTTCCAAGCATCCGAGGAAGCAGGATGAAAGTTTTTCGCGACCAAACGCAAAAGACTACACGACTGCAACCTGCACAACCACACCAAGCAGCATGATCAGCGCTGTGCTCGACATCGCACGAGACGCAGTCCCTGGTCTGCAGCACCTCACATTACATCGGCTGCAAGCACAGGGTTTCGTGCAGGGTATCATTGGAGACAAAACCAGCTTCTGATGCCGGGCATGTGCAGTACGCAACTGCAGTGCGCAACCCTGGGTTTGTAGATTCCTCAACTCGTACCACTGGTATTTTTTACGTCCTCCTCGAGGCACACAGGCCACGAACAGCCTTTTTTCGGCGCTCCATTCAACTCAACCGACACCACCCCTCCGAATAAACCAGAAAACCTGTCAGTCCAAAACGTGCTAGCTCTTGGCAGCGGCACCCACCAGAAAGGAATGAGGGTAGTGGGGGTAGAGGACAAGAAGAAGGCAGTGAACAACTCCTTGAGACAGGGCAGATTTCGGAAGAAAAGATCAGCAGTTTTGTCGTGATGCTGGTCAGGCTGAGCCCAGAGTACAGATTCTGGACGGACAAGACAGCGTCGCAGCGCGCGTGGTCGGCAGCGTCAAATGTGATATTTTTAGCAAAAGCCTAACGTTGGGCTTTGTTTGGAACCTTCCACAACAAAAAACTTCAGGTGAAACAGTCGGCCTTTCACACTTGAGCCTCTGGCAATAGAGCGAGTGTCCAAACTGTTGGCCCAGACGGACACTTCGAACGGAAGCATGACTTTTTCATGATTTTTTTCAAATTAAAGCAGAAGCTACGTTGTGGAGCTGCAGATGAGATAGAATTCAGCCGCTTGCGACGCCTTCTCGGCAGAATTCACGTTCCTGACAACCGGTAAACTTCGTGCCTCGAACGCCAGATGGCTGTCGATTTTGAGTCGGCGTGTCGAACCAGCCGGCAACTAAGCACACCCAGCCCCGGTGCAAGGGCAGACGCCATGCACAGGAAATCTCAGTCTCTATCACAATGTTCGTGCGAACTCGTGGCAAAAACGGAGCGTTGGTGACACCACACAGCCAAATAGAGAAACACTAATCCACGACTGAATACAGTTGTGCTGAGAACAGACGACACAAAATAATTGCTGACAGTTTCCTACCAAGACAAACACATTGAAAACACAGAATCAAGATTTGTACGAGTACGAGCTCGTACGGTATCTTATTTTCTGACATTGTCAGCTCATCACGACTGATCAAAAAGTCAATGCAATAGATTGTAGACCTGTCTTTGTGCGGCTTCCCCAGGTATGAGACGATTGAATCAGTGAAGCCTCAGAACTTGACAATTGTGCTTTTTGTGCGAAGTTCCCAATCCTAACGAAGCTGTGTAAACCAAGTGCGCCCAAGGTGTAAGGGCGAATACACATACACAAAATGTCCCCTCCCCCCGACATGCGGATTGGGAGTCGGCTCTGAAAAGTGGACCTGGTTCAAACTGGATTCAACCAACGGCAACACGAAAAGGATTCACTGCAGACTGTTGAGGGACAAAGTACGAGAGCCCCTCGACTTCATACTGCACCCCGTGAAGTGAAATGTGAACCACTACAATGGTCGTCTTGAATCCGGGATGTTCCAGAGTAAGGCGCACCACACACGCCCTGCACAACTGAAGTTGATCGTGCTCCAACAGAAATGGAGCTGAAGTCCACGCAGGTCCGGCACACCCAACACAACAGTGTCGCCACACAACGCAGTGTGATTGTAAGCTCCCCACGACTCTCCACTCAGTCCCCTCCACATCCCGTCACACCCGGAGTTGTCCGCAGGTTCAGGCGGTGCGCAAATCGCGTGCGCGCAGAACGTCAATCAGCCTCATCACGCATCGCTGCACCAGCCTAGCGCCACGCTGACGGCTCCCCGCCCCAGGTACCCAACACACGCTGAATTAAGCTGCTTCACAACAACCTCAATGTCTTTTTGTCTCGACTAACCTGTGTGCAAGTCACTTGATCCCAAATAACATTTGCAGAGTGTCACGCAAGAAAAAATCACCTTTTTTGACAAGGGTGCAAGAATGGGCCACAAGAGACGGAGTCAGCATCCGGGGCTGAACAGGCTGAAACGCAAGTCGGGCACACGAACCTTCCAGCGTAACTGACCAACCCAGGTGAGCAAAAAGGCCACGGGCGAGATCAAAAGTCTGCGGTGCATCGCTCAAGCTTCTCGGATCGCGGCGATTCTGCTCTGATTGCCGCGTCCATCACCGGTGATTATCGACCCGCACCTCAACGCCTCCGCCCCGCACTGACACGCAACCGCTGCGAGTCCGCCGCCTCGACAGCCGTTCACCCACCCGTCTGTGAGGTGCTCGCCACTCAATGGGGGGAAAAGCAACTCGTCTCGTGGGAAATGAGACTCTCACCCATTTTGTGACACCGTCAAAGGGAAACCCGCAAAATCCCGAGATCACCTGACACGATCGTCCAAAATGAAGGAGTCACTGGGTCACTGAGGGTCTTCGTACATATTTCGACGTTTTCAAGAAAACACAATTCTGGAAAATTTGAAGATTTTTTGTCCTTAGCAGCAACGAGTTTCGTTTGACTACCAGACATTTCAGCTCAACTAGGTCACCCCGTGGGTGTGGTCGTCATTTGCCGTGCATACAACACAACGAATTTTTCCAAACCAAAGCACACAACTAACAACGTGTCATGTACAGGCGCACTCCACAGTGTAAACTGCCCAACCTGCGCGACTCCCCCGATGATCTCTGGCTTCAGCTCTGCACAGTCCGGATCAGCGTTGGGTCAGTGAGCGTGGTCTGTTTCTGTCCACAAAACCCAATACCCAGTGTATTTGTGGCTCCCAAAAACAGACACTCTCAACACACGAGCACCACAACTCTGCTGACAATTGTCGTTGATAGTTTTCAACAGAGACGATTCAGACGCATTTGGGCAATGAGATTTTCTTCTCTCCGTCGAACGAAAACTTCGAAACTCATTCACCCAGTCCACACCGCTGTGGCCATGATCTCCAGTCCTAGGGAGCGAAGGACTCGTTCGTACGGGAGGGACGAGTCCAGCTGTATTGGGTATTCACCACCAACTTTGCAACTGCGTGCAGGCAGTAACCATACCTTCTCACCTGAGAGCTCTGCAACAAACACACATCTGAGACTTCAAAGTTCAGGTGAGAATCGTTGCAACGTTTCCTCAGCTTTGTCCTGAAATTGCTCTGCTGAGAGCGTAGCTACCCACAATCTGGTCGTGTTTAATCCGCTGTGATGATGGTGGATTCGTGTTACGGCACACTGGATCCACTGACCTCAATCTCACCCCGCGCTGTAGGATCCGCGAGCCGAGCATCATCCACCCCGCCCGCCCCCGCCAACCCGCACCAGGTTATATTTATGGCCAGAACACAGAATTTGGGCCAGAACCAGTTCGTTATTCACTCACTTCAGGCATTTCCATTTTCCTTTGCATATTCTTGATCCGCACAAACCCGTGAACCCCCAGCAGCCGATTTGTGTCTCTCACAACGCACTTTTCTTGAATTTTCGATCCCACTGCATGACAACGAGTTCATTTGCTCTGAACACAAGACCGACAGCTGCAGGAGGGCGAAGCTTGAGAACTTTCAACCGTCCCCCCACCCGAAAAATAAACTGTCTGACCCAACGACAAAACCTGGAGGACAAGTGTCCTTCTCACGCCCACAGCGGGCGATTGACAGAAAGCCTTTTGATATTGAGCCGTCTTGCTTCACACGTACGAGTACATGATCCTGAGACGTGTTCCACTGGTACACCACGAGTCGCTTTTCAGTGCTTCACGATCGGGCACAAAAATTTCGTTGGTTGGCTGTACCAACATGTGCTCTCTCGGCGAAAGCTTCAAAATGTCAACTGGAAGGCGGGGCAACAACACCAGCCTCTGGATGGGTTCATTACTTCCCACTTCACTTGCAACAATACGTGCAGATTGCACTGTCAAAACTCGTGCCGTGAAATTCGACATGTCATGTGTTTTGAAACGAACTTGTCGACTCGGCGTGTGGCACCAACTCGAAAACTTGGAGGAAACTCGAAAAAGAATCAAGACTGCAAAGTGTATTTATTCAAACTGGGCCTGCTCGCTTTTTTACGAATTCGGGTGAAAGACAAATTGCACCGTGTCATTTCTGATGCAGTTTCCTGCACGAAAAACGCGCATCGGTCACCCCTTACAAAATGGAAACAAACTTTAACCCTTGGTCACAGTTCTAATGACTTGCTCACAGTGACTCTGACAACACGAACTAAAATTTTTGTCCAAGCAAGATTGTCTCGACCTTTCCTCGCTTGCACGGAGATACAGCAGCAGTTTGGGATCATAATCGCAATCGCAAGCCACGAACAACAGAATGTTGCCCCACACAAGGTTTCGGTATTCTTCGGCCCTGGGTGGTGGGTGGAGGGTTTAGAAGTCACAAAAGGTTTTGGTTCCGCTTGTGCACCCGACAGCAACAGGTGTTTTGCCGGTCCTACCAGGCGAACAGGAGCTCAGATTTCACACAAGATTAACATTCTCACCACAGGCTTAGTCATCGTTAAATCCGACGTCTCTGAACACCATATCTTGCTTGCATCTTGATGTTGACATCATACCGTAAAATCGGTCTCGTCGAGCAAAAGAAATGGAATTTTTCAAAAGAGTACCGTAGTTTCTTTGGTTTGAACAGAACTACCTGAGCTTTAACAAGAAGAATCACGAATGTCCAACTTGTGAAATTTGTGTCAAAACCTGAGGGACAAGGAGCAACCATGTTCCAATCATTAGTCAGATTCCCCAGGCAGTCTGAAGGCTCCACACAATACGACAAGACAATATTCAAGTTCAGAAAGGTTTGTTGCTTTGCTGTTGAAAAAACAAGAAAAGAAGATTCTTGTGCCTGCACGTTTCTCCAATCTGGAACGCTGTGTTGACCATTGAAGCCCTGGTACGCAGCTGTTCTCCAGAATACCCCCACAGCCACAAAATATGGCAAACACAGAAAACAAAAACACTTAGCAGTGCAGACACAGACCGAATCGGTTGCTGATTGCCCATTTTCCTACGAGCACTTGGCCTGACAGGGTTCTTGCAAATTTTGTTCAACCCAACTTTCAATGTTGGCCTGAAAGACAGCGTGGGACAGGTCAAGACACCTCCAACACACACACACACACATACACACACGAGAACAAATTCAAGCAAATGTGCAAAATACAAGTTTGCTGGCAGACAAAATCTCATTGGGTACGTTTTCACCTGAGCAGTCTTTGTGAATTTTGAAAAACAGGGAGGTGGAAGGGAGAGGTCCATCCACATCATTGTTTCTAATGCGTAATTGCAGTGCACACACCAAAGTACTTCACGTTCGGCGTGTGTAAAAACACACACAAACATCATTTGGAAAACTAGTTCAAGTTCAGAGACAGCCATTACTTTCTTTCAAGGCAATCCAAAAGCAGTTGCAACTTTCAACACATTCATCAGTCCACAGTCTAGAAGCTCACAATGGCTGAAGTGATCTCAGGAAGAAGCAGCCGAAATTCTTCACGTTTCACTGTGCAAGTGATGAGAGGATGAGAGGTGCGAGTGAGTGAGTGGCGCGGAATAATTCCACACCTTTATGCTCATTTATCTCACATAAATCACTTTAGCTGCTGCCCAAGAACGTTTTCTGTGGGCCCAAACAGAACTGTGGGCCCCAAAAGAAACAGATGCAAAATTTCCGTGCAGCGGCTAGAGGCGAGTTCCTGGTCGTGACCTGCTTCCCTTCGTTCAGCCGGAAGTGGAACGATTCTTGCAACAGGGCTCAATTTCAGAAATGACACCAACAACCTATCAGAAGCAGAAAAACACCGTTTGCATTTTTTCCACACCGCATGCCGACAATGTGCAGCCACACATTTTGCCCGAGGACAATATTATGGGCGAGACTGTTCTTGCATTGGTTCCAGCTTTATACCAAACCAGGTTTGGTTGAAAGTCAAGCAGACTGCATATCTTCGCCTGTGCAACTGTTGTCGGAAGCATTCCACTCGGCTTAACACACGTTATCATGTCTTGCAAAATGCAGATCTACCGACACTAGCCACAGCGGTTGTCAGAAGTGGTTACCAGGGGTGAGAATTTCCTGCGGTGCAAAAACAAGCTCAAAGCGCTTAAACTTTTGCATCCGGTGGGGATCCGTCTGCGGGAATGCAGCAAAAACTACACAAGCAGCAGTTTCCACTGTTGCACACCCATCCTCAAGTTCACCAGTCGCCAGGCCATTCGACTGGCTACGACAATTTCGAAGCCTCACTCACACACCAACACAGATTCCCTTTCCAGGGCGGGGCTTTCCACAGTCAAGGCGCTGGGCAGCGTCCAACGATTTCCATCACAACGCTCGTCACAATCCACACAGCAAACCACAACAAGTTGTGTTGAAGACGCTCCCCAAACGTTGCAACCACAATTGGGGTTCCCAGCATCACCAGCCAACCTCTGAAATGAGAGCCCCCCCCCCCCCCCCCGTCCAGATTTTTGCCTGTTCACTTCAAATTCAAAACATGAATGGGGCCCCAATCAACAACACCCCAATCAGCCTCTGATATTCTTTGGTTCTGAGAGGGAATCGTGTCCACACAAATCCAAATGCAGACTCACAAAAGACCATTTCGTGAGTCGAACAATCGTAAACTGAGATCTCTCACACGTCCAGCCCCAGGGCTGCAGCGAGTACAAGAGAATGAGAACGAGTTTTCCTTGGACTGTACACTTTGTGCTCAGAGACAGTGATTCAAACAAACTCTGCAATTTGCCACAAGTACGAGTGGTTTGATTCAAGGAGGTCTTCACTCCACAAAAGCAGGGTTTCGCTTTTGTTTTCGTGTGCTCGACCTGAACATTGCACAAAAAATAACTAGAAAGCTACGCTTTAAAGCCCGTGGCATGGGAACGGTCAACATGGCACATAACTGGAGATGTACTCCTAACAACATGAAAAATGTTCAAACATCCTTCTAACAACCGTTGCAAAGTTATGGACCGGGTTGAGTTGCTCAGAGGGAACTCAACCGAGCTATTTGAATGAGGTCATGTGACCAAACAGACAACATATGACCAAAAAGACAGCATATTTTTTGAAGGCTGTGGATAGGTACACAACATATCTTGAAATACTGACTTTCCACATAGTAACAAGCCCAGGAGAGTCCCAAACATGTTATCACATAATTCAAGATGGCAGCAAATATACCAGAAAATGGAGGACTACAAGATCACTTTGACCTTAAAGTTTGAATATCCTGCATGCAACTGTTGCAGTGACGAGCCAAGTTGAGTTACCTGGGGGTGGGGGTCACTCAACTCGGCTAGCCCATCCCACACTGGAAAGTGAAGGATCATTTTCACTATTTTAACCTGACCATGTTAACCTGAGCGTTTCAGCATCGCATCCTGCGTGCAACCATTGCAGAGTCATCAGCCGACTTACCCAGCCCCCCCCCCCTGAACTCAACTCAGCAAACTCAAATGGACCAGTGCAGGGACTTTGGCTGAGTTGAGTTGGCCAAGTTGAGTTGGGGGGACCTCCCCCCCCATTTGCAACTCAACTCATCCACAGACACGCACACATACCGAAAGTGATTGCACTAAGGCCGGGCCTACCCGGTTCTGCCGGGGCCGCGAGCTTGAAGATGTCGTTTCTTTCTCCTTCACAAATGCGAAGCTTGGAAGATCAAAAACAGTAGCAAACCCCAAACCATGATGGCATGTACCGTATGTACGCACGCATGTTGCCAGTGGTTGTCAGTGTGCCGGCAACTCGAGACGTTAGGTCACGCCGGAACGCTCTGTCACGAAATCTACGACGAGTACGGTTCTGTTTGCGACCAACAATTAAACGCTGTTCGTGCAGCGAAGCCACAGTTGAATGAAGTGTAACTCCAAACAAACGACACACCCCAGCAAAAAGAGAACTTCGTTGGTGAGCCTCGTATGAATGCGGTTGTTTTCAATGCAACAGGTGACATCAGCAGTGCAACCGAGAGATACGAGGTGTCATTTTACGCGTGTATTTGTCTGCTCATCTGACACAGCAATTTAAAACCAAAAAAAGAAAAAATTACAATTACATCTTGACAAATAAATGTTTGCAGAATGCAATGCAGGAGAAAATATGAGCACGTCACATTGCACTCGACAAAGATACGCACGGCCAGCGGCACATTGTTTTTAATTGTTAATTCATAATTATAAATGGGTCAATATTATTCAAAGTGACCTTTCCTTCGAGCTAGACTTTGGACAAACAGTAGCAAAAGGTTAGCTCGCGGTCATACTTGTCCCCAGCATATGACATACACTGTCATAATACAAAGACAGCTGTCAGAGGTGGCCACTCATTAAAACTGAACCAACATGCGTCCGAATAACCCCACCACTATGTTTGAGAACAATAAAAGATTGTGCCAGAGGCAGGCTTGAAATTATGCGATGATAAAATCTGGTGGAGACAGTTGTGGGTCAAAACGAACATGGCACAGCGCAGCCTGACACTGGCACCACAGGCACCGAAAGAAAATCGGAGGCCACTTGGAAGCCAGAACGTAAAGCACTGGAAAGTTCGGCGATGCACGGGAAATGCACGAAACATTCTTGGTTATCAACTCAACAGACAAGACGAGGCCCTTACATTTTTGCCTGCATACGAGTTTGGTTTTTGTCTCGCTTCCATTTGTGTGGACGTCGACACTCGACACCACGGACCAGTGGAAGTCACTTGCAGAAAACATACCGTCCAAAATTTTGGGACGTCGCGGTGATTTTCGGCTTTTCGGATGTGGCAAAATGGGCTGTGCGTTTTGAAACTAAATCTTTCAGGAGCTTCCATTACACTGAATTTTAATAAACCCAAAAGAATGGAAAGTTATAAAAAATCAAAAATCAAATATTCTTATACCTAATTACAAATAAATGAACCCAACTCTATTCCACATATCTATTTTGAACAGTTTCAAAAAGTCTCAAATTTATACACCTCACTTCTTATTTGAAAAGTAGCTAAATAAATATTGAAATCAAAAAATATATTCACCCTAATAATTTCATGCATAATTACATACAAATGAATACAACTCTCACCCAAATAACCATTTTGAACACTTTCACAAAATGTGATATTTAAACCCTACTGTTGTGAGGGGTGGGCTTGGGTCTTGCAGTACCCACAGCCACCCTCAGGCATGGGTGCCCACCTCATGGCATATATCCCTCTACTCAATGCTATCAGGCTCCCATGCTAGTCAAGCAAACAAACTCATTGGGTAGAATTCTCAACATACCAACACGTTTATTCTACATGTGTTTCAACCTCTATCTATAGATCCTCATACCAATAACAATAACCCCAAGCTGCCTCAGGTACAGCTTCTTTACCCCAAATATGTCAGGGTATGCTTGTAGGTGAAGCTGTAGCAGGGTAGTGGGAAAGCTTCAGTTTTGGGTGAAACATAGTTTTACATGTAACACCACCTTTGACCCTACCTGAAAACCATGTACAAATTTTCAAAAATCAAATGCTACCTCTCAAACCCCCATACAATATACTACAATTCATCAATATACTTCATTCACAAAATATTTGTACCTTTAGAGATATAAACCCATTTCTATATCCATACCCTATATTTTCCAAACTTCCAAATTTGAACTTTTTGACCTCATGAACCTAAAAATTCAAACTTCATAAATTCCTTCCTTGAGCATTATTTATCCCCAACCCAAATTGAACCAATAAAGCCTAAAAAAATCCTAAATTGATCTTTATCTTGACCATGAAACTGCTGGTAAAGGCTGCCTCCAGGTGATTTGATTTTGCTTGCTCCAATTTCACTCGCTTTTTCCAAAAGCTCTCAAATCTCACAACCTCCTCAAATCACCTAAAAAGCACTTCCGTGCAGCCCATACGAGGACTACAGGAAAACACGAACCACCACATACTCGTACGGTGGTCTCACTCCAGCCACCAGAAATACGAGGCTTGTTCAACATGTCGAGTTTTCGTTCTCACACACTGGATTTTCATCCAAGAACAACAAGGGATTCCTGAAACCAAGATATATCAGTCTTGTCCGTATCTATGCTTGGGTTTTGTCAACCATAAAATAGTAGCCCTTCAGAACGATCTGAAAGTCAGTATGGCATGAAAAGATTGGTAAATTACTGATAAAAAGCTATTTTTGTCTCATGAAAACTCTTTTTTTTTTCAGAACAAAGAGTCAGAAAAGTTGAACTCTAGCTTCTGATTCCACAAAAAGGAAACAAGAATGCTACGCATAAAAAGCGTGTGTTCTATACGTTCACAGTTCATCACTGATCATATAAAAAAAAAAAAAAAATTTGAAAGCGGGTCTAACCCTAGACCCGCTTTGGCCAAAGCAGGTCTTGGCCGCAGGGGTGGGGGTGGGGGGTTGGACCTACTTTGGGAAAAATGGTCAGTGACCATCACTGATCATAAAAAAAAAAAAAAAAAGTTGAAAGCAGGTATTGGGCGGGGGAGGGGGGGGGGGGGGGTTGGGC
>JAAUXT010028201.1_pt1 | contig 15719 bp, 21 predicted proteins | sample 7278171 | NCBI WGS metagenome assembly JAAUXT01 (sample SAMN14350112, study PRJNA611818) | marine sediment metagenome | isolation source: surface marine sediment (1.8m) | place: French Polynesia: Moorea | collected 2018-08 | reverse complement strand
AGCAAGGCAAATCAGAGCAAGCCAAATCAGAGCAAGCCAAATCAGAGCAAGCCAAATCAGAGCAAGTGAAATTTCCTCAAATCACCGCGAGCTCCATGGAGCTATTTTTTTTCCAACAGACTTACGACGACTTGGCTTTCTTGTTTTTCCTTGGCGGCGAATGCGATTTTGGGTCAGGCTTGTTTATGACTGTTCAACCCCCACAGGGTACTTTTTGTACACACGGCTCAAACAAGGTGTTTTGCCATTTGTGCACCACAGCAAAAAATGAGAAGTTTTGTGTTTCCACCACAGAAATCCACTTTTGCCAGTTCACAGAAAGGCAGCAAAAACTCCAGCCCGATCGGCTTGACGGAGATGGTTAATTGAGTCAAAACTCCGCATTTTCGTGGGAATTCGAAAGACTTCCGGCAACGATGCCAAGTGCAATTATTTTCCGGCACATTGCAGTGAGAATTTCCTGGGGCATGTCCGCTTCCCTTTTGAACTTTCCGATGAATCATTTGAGGAAAGGACTTGTTGTTTTGGTTTTTTTTTTTTGCGAAAGATTGCGTGGACGCCGTTGTCTTTCAAACAATTAGAACTGGATGGATTGAATCTGGTTTCTGCGAGGTCACTTGGTTCCCACACACCATTAATCAATCTCAAGAAGCAATGTTTTATTGCGGTTTGGAAGTTGTCCGATAAAGCATTCCTTGTAATTGACTTGTTGCGATTTGAGTCGAAGAAAGAAAAAGAGCAACGCCCTGTCGGGTGAAGAAAGCAGAGTGCATGCAGATTGTATGTGGCGTGGAAATTCACTATCTGAATCAAACAAACGTCGTTTCTCGTGTTCCAAACTCACTTTTGAGGGAGAAAAAATCAACCGAAAAGAAAGTGCAATTGAAATGAAGAGCGCAAGTTTGCGGTGTCGTTCTTTTGGAAGCCCGCACCAGCACGGTGGTCCGACAAACTGACATTGTCTCGATAAAACATCTCACACAACTGTGCGTGAGAGTGTACACGTTGTCCAAACAAAAACAAAAGTGTTTTCGTTTAGTAAAGGCTTGTTGCCACTCATTTGCTTGCTCACAAAACGTGCGTATGTTTTTTCATTGCAGTCATCCTTGAAGAACCGAGGATCCGTTGGGGGCTACTTTCTCGCTGGCAGGAGTATGCACTTCATCCCGGTAACTTTTCTCTTCAAAAATGCTTTCAAATGTTTCGGGGAGAACATTTATTAAGGCACGTCGTCAGGGGCAACTTTTGTTCTCCACCGGAGGTTAACTGGCAATTAGTCTACAGTTGTCACTTAAATGGTTTGACACTATGGCACTACACATTGAAATGACTTGTGTCTTAAGTCAGTTAAAGAACAGCCAGCAGGAGATTAATCAAATCCTCGGCTTTGCCTCGGATTTAATTAATCTCCGGCTTTCTGTTCTTTAACTATTACTTCTCCATGTTCACGGATTTTTACAGAATCGAGATTCCTGGGGATCACTTTGATCTATTGATCTACAATTAACATCAAATTAATGCGATGACCCTCCAAATTGCACTTTGGTTCCATTAGCTGTGCGTTTGCGGAGTTTCATTCATGCATCGTTGTGGAGGTGTTGCAGGAACCACGTTTTGGCTGCAGTATCCGAGTCTTGTTTGCTGTGACATTTCTGTGACCGGAATGACAAATTTATTACTTCAACCTGACCACTTTGTTTGGTTTGTCTCAACAGGTTGGGGCCTCTCTCTTTGCGAGTAACATCGGAAGTGGACATTTCATAGGTCTGGCGGGCAGCGGTGCCGCCAGCGGGATCGGCATATCCGTGTTCGAGCTCAACGTGAGTCTTGCAGCAGAAGACAAATGTCCCACTGCGAACATTTTCCGAACAAGCTTGTAAAATAGAACCTCTCTTCAGTTTTCAAGAAATGACACATTTGTCCGTGACGTGAGTCTTATCCACGAAATAATCTGGCCAAAACAATTCTGGGACCACTTTTTGTTTCTGCAGCCGAAATAGATTGAGAAATAACTTTTTCTTTGCAGGCAATCTTCGTTCTGATGATTCTCGGATGGGTTTTTGCTCCCGTTTACATTGCTGCTGGGGTAATGACCTTTTTGCGTTGAAAAAAGCACAAACAAAAACACAGATTGAATGTACCTTTTCCCGTTCCGTATTTGTGCGCACGTCAAATTATAATCTGCGCCTTTCTGCATGCAGGTGTACACAATGCCCGAGTATCTGCGAAAGCGCTTCGGAGGCCAGCGTATCCGGGTGTACCTGGCCGTGGTCGCACTGCTGCTGTCCATCTTCACAAAAGTCGCTGTGAGCTCATCTTCTTTCAAATCGTTCGAAAAATGACGAAAGAGAAACGCTGCTGACTTTCGCACTGTCACGGTCAATACGAGTACAACCGACGCCACGAAAGAAAAGCTGAGATTGATCCTCATTTGCCGTCTCTGTTCTGCAGGCCGACTTGTACGCTGGCGCGGTGTTCATCGAGCAGTCGCTGCGGTGGAACCTCTACATTTCCGTCATCCTGCTGCTCGCGCTCGCCGCTCTCTTCACTATCGCAGGTGGGAGACTGCTTTGCTTTCTCAGTTCAGCATTTGCATGATCTTCAAAAAATCTTGCATTTGGCAAAGAAATGTTATTTGTCGCGCAGGTGGACTGACTGCTGTGATCTGGACAGATTTCATCCAGACAGTCATCATGATCATTGGTGCTGCGATCCTCATGGTGTTCAGTAAGTCACTTTGAAACTGCTTCGGTCAAGACATTTTTCAACAAACTCGGCAAATTTTAGTCGTCTGGAATCCAACATCCGTGCGCATGTCCGTGGGATTTTGGTCAAAGCTGAAACTTTCAGTCTACATTGGAGACACATTTCAAAGCACTGAAACAACAAACGAGCGTGTTTCGCACCCCTGTACTGTATTGCAGTTTGATCCGTGTGACAGCATGTGCATTAACTTTCATCACATTTGTCTTTGAACTCAGGTTTCGTTGAAGTTGGCGGTTATGACCAGCTTGTCACTAAGTTTTTCAATGCGATGCCGAACTCGACCAAGTACCACCTGAACCACCCTGAGATCCCGTACAACTACACGAACTGCGGGCTCGCGCCCGACAACTCCATGCACTTGTTGCGCTCCGCCGACGACGGAAGCCTCCCCTGGACGGGCATCATGTTCGGCCTCACCATATCATCCGTTTGGTACTGGTGCTCAGATCAGGTTAGCCCGTAAGATTTTTGAAAAATGATCCCTTGTCTCTCCTGGTGTGTATTTCAGTTGCTCATGCCTCGTGCCACGCATCCATGGATGGCGGTTTGCTTTGTGCTTCAGACGGTGCTGTTTGAGCTGGTGCCGCTTGCTTGGGGCCGATGTTGTTTGCTTGGAATTGCAATGGCTTTTTGCGTCAGATTTTCATTATCTTTCCTTTTTTAACAATGTTCGATAAACCAACCCAAAAGTTAAGCCAAAACACCAACCCGGGGTCCACAAGGCGAGCCGAACACTTGCGCTGCTGCGTTCATGGACTCACAAAAAAATTTGGTTCGATTTGACACAACCCTGGTTCCAACGATTGGTTGGTAAATCGAACACGACAGCGTTTGTTTCTGCCGAATTTCTCCAGCTGGGAGGTGGACTTAGTTTCACATTATCTTGATAGTCTGGTCTGTCTGGTTGTGTTTTGCGTGTTTTCATTGCAGAATGCTGCTCAAATCTCAGAACTGTCACAACGCTTCACTATTTGCGTGCTTTGCTTGGTTTCATTCAAGGGACTGAGTGGATACCAACAATGGTGTCATTCTTCCAGGCATTGTTCGAGTTGGAGGCTACGCAAGCGTTGTTGAAAAATACCCCAATGCTGTGCCCGACACATTCAAAAGTGGCAACAGTTCAGAGTGTGGAAGACCCCCACCAGACGCGTTCCACTTTGTGCGCGAGATAACTGACCCGCAGTACCCGTGGCCCGGAGTCATATTTGGTCTCACCATTTCTGCCATTTGGTACTGGTGCAGTGACCAGGTGTGGTGAATCTTGCATGGACGCAATCTGTTTTGAGATGCACGTCACAAAACCTGCACTTCTGTTGAGTTCATTCACGAAAGGCAAGTGTCTATCGAAACGCAATCGCTTTGAGTCCATCACCTGTGCGCACCAGTGTCAAACACCAACGTCAGAATTTTGCAATCAAAATTGGAAGGACAGATTTGCAAGTGCACTCGTACAAACCCGACAGACCAAGGGATGGATGCAGAACTCAGTGGCCCGGCATTCTGACCACACACACACAGACAGACAGACAGACAGACAGACAGACAGACACACACACACACACACACACACACACACACACACACACACACACACCACAATTCCCGAGGTGGAGTGAGTCCTGCAGGTCCTGGGACCCAATGGCCTCTTGGATGATCATTCGTCTTTCCCTGCATGCACAATCAGAAGACTGTTTTTGCTTGAATATTGTTCTCGTCGCGTTGTCTTGCGTTAAATTTCCTGACAATTCTTTCTTGTCAAGATTCCTTTTTCCAAGTCACCTTGTGGTCACGGTTGTGTTGAAGGGGCAACTTACTAACTGCACTGCATGCCAAAGCTTAACTTTTTACTGACCAGGTTTCAATCGAGTGGATGGGTACGAAGCTCTGAAAGAGTCATTCATGACCGCCATACCCAACACGACGCGTCAGAACCCAAGTAATCCTTGTGGACGCCCAGCTGAAAACTCACTGCATCTGCTTCGCAGTGTGGATGACCCCAACTTTCCTTGGACAGGGGTCGTATTTGGCCTCACTATTTCTTCCGTCTGGTACTGGTGTTCTGACCAGGTTTTTATGCACTCTCGCATTTTCTCTTTGGACTCGTCTTATCTATAAATCTGTCGGACAAAGACTTGTTCAGATTGAACTTCTTTTTCGGTCAAGAAAGTTTGCTTTCCTTCTACGAAATACGAGACCCTGCAATTGCGTCTTCTTCAGGTGATTGTGCAGCGTGTGCTGTCCGCCAAGAATCTCTCTCATGCCAAGGCAGGAACTATCCTGGCCGGGTACATGAAGATTTTTCCCATGTGGCTGATCGTTTTCCCCGGAATGGTGGCGCGTATCCTGTTCCCAAGTAAGCTCCTGTCCTTGTGTGCGAACATTTTGGAAACAATTGTCAGTTCTCCACGAAACGATCCCTCCCCTGCTGTCCACACTTCTCAACGTCTTTCTCTTGTATTGATCACAGACACAGTTGGTTGTGCTGATCCAGCGGAATGCAAGAGGGTTTGCAACCAAGAAAGTGGGTGCACCAACATCGCTTATCCCATGCTGGTTCTGGAGCTGATGCCAATCGGTAAGTGATCTTCGAATGTCAAAATCAGTTGTTTTCTGAGCGGGTCAAAGTGTTTCTTCCAAAAACGCGAAATCTTTTTCGGCCGCCTGAGTCAATTGATGCTTGTAAATCTTGTGAAATCTTGAGTCAAGTTACCAAAGCAAGACCTGTGAGCACAAAAGTAATCCCCAGAGCTGTCGCCAACGTCGGGGCTGCAGATGAATTCGCGCGCTTTGGCACACTGCTGCTGCAGGCGCTGCGAAGCATCTCTGCAGAATGCAAGTTTTCCCACGCCAACGCGCTGCTTCAGAAGTAACTTGCTTCAGAAGATGACAAAGATGCTGAGAATTGCATTCCAACGTGCTCAAATTTCAGGTCTTCGAGGAATCATGATCGCGGTGATGATGGCTGCACTGATGTCCTCCCTGACGTCCATCTTCAACTCCAGCTCTACCATCTTCACCATCGACATCTGGAGGAGAATCCGCAAAAACGCCACCGAGATGGAACTGCTGGTCGTTGGCAGGTAGACACGCGCACGCATGTCCACACGAACGTCGGCTGTGAGACTGAAAGTTTGAAAAATGTTGCGCTTCCAGAAACGCCTTTTGTTTTGGTTCGCTGTTGACACGAATCAATCCGCAGAAAGACTGCACACAAGTTTGTGTTAGATTTCGTTTCGCTTTTGAAATTTGACACCGAACCCTTCTGTTCCCTCAGGTTGTTCGTGATTTTCATGGTGGTGATCAGCGTCGTGTGGATCCCCATCGTGCAGAACTTCTCCGAGCTGTTCCACTACATCCAGTCCATCACGAGTTACTTGGCGCCGCCCGTCTGCGCCATCTACGTCCTCGCTGTGGGTTGGAAGAGAACCAACGAGCAAGTGAGTTAATTCTCTCAACCCAGTGGCGGTCCTTTCGGGTGGAACACCACCCCTGAAATATTTTGCCGATCTAATTTGTGCCTCAACCTTCTTCGTGAAAGCATGTTCAACTGTTCAAAATTGAAGTTGATCCCCAAGGGGGTCGCGAAATTGCGGAAATTGGGTCAAGCGACAAATCTCTTTCAAGCAGGCAATCTGTGCCCTTGAATCTTGCGCTGCTGGATTTCACAATGTAGAGACTTTCGTATTTTCTTCCAGGGAGCGTTCTGGGGTCTCATGGTCGGGCTGGTGGTCGGACTGATCCGATTCATCTGGGAGTTTTCCTACTCGTCGGTCCCGTGCGGCGAGGAGTACAAAGACAAGAGGCCAGCCATCATCAAGGACATCCACTACCTGCACTTCGGCTGCATCCTCTTCGCTATCGTCGTCGTCACCACAGTTATCATCTCGCTTCTCACAAAACCAATCGATGACAAACATGTGAGTTTGCACAGCAATTAATAGTCGTTTTTTTGGCCACTCGTATCCATTTTGGTCGCAGCAACATTTCTTTTTAATTTGCACAAATCTTTTCACAAAATTCAGCTGCCGCGACTGACGTTCTCGAGTCGCTTTAGTGAAGAGCCGCGCGTCGACATCGATGATGACGACGACGAGGTCGGGAAAAAGGAACCCCTCGACGGACAGGTCAGGCCTCCCACGAACATTGCAATCCGAAGTGATATTGGAAAAATAATCAAAGAAAAGAACGCAAGTGCACACAGTTGACCAGCAAGTTGGTCATTATCTCTTCGGAGAACAACTCACCGTGAGCGAACACACACACACACACACACACACACACACACACTCACACACACACGCGCGCGCGCACACACACAAATTCGAGTAAAACCTGCGCACGGGTGCCGTGCAGCTTGAGGGAGGGGCAGTAGATTATCAAAGCAACTGTGTCATCGAGCATATGCTTCTTGCAGGTGAACTACGCCGTAGAATTGAACGAGACTGGAACAACTGGTTCCACCGGCACCGGGCTGGATGTTTCTGTCGTCCATCAACCAGGTGCGGTTCATAAGCAACGCAAACACCCACGACAAAGAGTTCGGCTAACTTCAACAAATTTATGCAAGCACTGAGTGTTCAATAAACTATTGACCATTCAACTTTGTCACAGGTCCTCAGCCCAAAATGCCGATCTGGAAAAGAATCGCGTTTTGGCTGTGCGGAATTGAGAAGAAATCAGAAGCACAGCAGCTTGCGGAGGTATGTTTTAGTATTTACATCAAAATATGGAGAGGCTTGGTTTATGATCGAAAGAAAATCTAGAAGCAAACGAACAAACGTGCACTTTTGCTTTTTTTCACATGCAGGCGGAGCAGGCGAAGATGGTGGCGGATCAAAACTCTCTGGAAGAGGCTCCGTTCTGGAAGCGAATGTGCAACATCAACGCTATCATCCTGATGACAGTCGCAGTCTTCTTCTGGGCATTCTTTTACTGAGACAGTTCAGGGCACTGTTGTTGTTGACGATGTGAGAAAATCATCGAAAACGTTTTGCTCGCTGTTGCAGGGAGTGACAGGTCTGCGTCTGCCCGCTTCCCCACAAATTGACGTGATTGTGCACTGCTCGAAAATGCCCTCACAAGTTCTTGTAGATTTTTGTGAATGACATGGTGCTACCGTTTTGAAATGTTTGCAGAATAATGTGATGATTGTTGTGTGTGGATACACTGCTCATGCCAATTCGCAATTGTTGGCACGGACTTGAAACACAAACAAGGCTCTGCACATGCATGGGGCTGAAATCATTTTCGGTGGGGCGAGTAATGTTGCAAACTGTCCTTGAACACAAAAACTTGCTCAACATAAGAATGGTGCTCAGAATCGTGGAATTGTTCTCTTTTCATCAAATTTGGGGAAGGGTGCGGAGCTGGATGGAGTTCCTTGATCTGTTTCTGGTTGATTTCATATCACCGCGTGTTTCTCAATTGCCGACATCTTCACGTTGTGTGCTTTCAATGATTGTCCGTGATTTCGTGCGGGTGCACGTACATCAAACATGCATTCCTTGCCACGATCAAAATTATCTCAGCACAATTTCGACACGAAAGGTTTTCTGACAGAAGGAGCAAGGTTGGATCGAGGGGACACCACTCCCCCCTGAATAACCATGTGGTTATTTTGTGCCTGCGTCGCAATTCTTGCATCCTTTGTCTTCTGATATATTTTTGTTGGAAATCGCGCTCCCAATAGGTTGTTCTTTCGAGAGAAAAGAAGGAGACCAATGCCTTGATTTTGGCAAGGGAGGGGGGCTTGAGACTTAGGGGCCGGGCCCTTGAATCCATTGGAGCTGTGATGAATGCATAAAAGAACGTTTGAAATGTATCCAACTTGTACAAACAGCCATGTTTTGCACCGACTCTGCTCGTCACACACATTCAAGCGAGCACGTCCAGCTCGAAACCTACGCACAGGCTGCCAAATTTTACCCAAAGTTTAACAATGCAGCACCATGCAGCTGCAGTGAAATACCTTGAAAGCTATGAGAATACTCAAGATGTTGTACAATTTGTGAGCGAATGAAATTTAATTGACATTTTTATCAACAGAAACATGTATCCCGAAATACAAACTGCAGTAATTTACGTGTGTTTTTTGTTGAAAAAAAAAAACACAACAAACAATTGTAACCATCACAACAGCCGATTTTCTGTCATCTCCAAATACGTTGTTGACCACGGACGGCTGCTGAAGAAGGATTGCATATTGGACGCGCCGTTCTGCAAGAGTTGAGAAGGTGCACATTTTGGATTCATGGGGGCGGGCGTAGGGGGCGGGGGTGTAAATACTTTCAGGGTTCAGGGGCCTGGGCTCCCGGGGGCCCTGGATCAGCCAGAACGTATCTGGTGGTTTTTGCACAAATTTGATGGTGAGGGTGGTGGAGTACGAGTACGAGGATCGTCCAGTGGACAGCGAACATGCGCTGATTGTGCACATTTGCGCAGGTGTCTGATCATGCCTTTGTGTGTGTGGGTTCCTGATTGACCTGTCCTTGTTATGTAGAGCAGAACACGTCTTCTGCCAAACTAGCAGAAGTGGGTGTAATTGGGCCACAAAAATTGTCTTTTGAGTCAATTCAGCGAACCTCATGGCAAATTTGTATTCACGCATTGCCAACATGCAGACAAGAAGTGTGCAAAGGACTCACATTATGGTTTGTGCTCAAAGGGGAAAGAGTCAAGGTGAAACATTCAAACTTTTGCAAGATGTTTATGGTCCTCTGAGTGTGTCTCAGACCACATGCCAACATTGGTTTCTGTGAGGCAGCAATGGTGAAACTGATGTTTGTGACCGACCACACCCTGGCCCCACCCTGAGTGTGTGTCATCCAACCAAAGTTGCTGCAGTTGCAGAGTTACTGGGGAAGGACCGGAGGGCAACTGTGTGCCAAATTGCACACACAGTGAGCATCTCCCATAGCAGTGCACACCAGATTCTTCAAGAAGATCTCAAGCTGAAGAAAAAGGCCCCAAAGTTCATTCCCTGGATTCTGACCCAGGAACAGAAGGATTTGCATGTCCAAGTGTGCAAGGAGAACTTGAAAAGATGTGAGGATGTCCTCTTCTTCTGGAGCATCATCACAGGAGATGAATCCTGGTTTAGTGTGCGTGAACTGGAGATGAAATCCAAGTCCTGCCAATGGTTGGAATTGGGAGCTCCCAGACCCAAGAAAGCGATCAGGAACTGCCAAGCCAAAAAGACCATGCTCATCGCTTTCTTTGATGACCAAGGAATCATGCACCTTGAGTTTGTCCCCCCCCCAAAATGACAGTAACCAGCAATTTCTACTGTGGTGTTTTGGCCTGCCTGTGCGAGAATATCAGGTGCAAATGCCCAGTCCTGTGGCAGAATAACTCCTACCTGCTACTGTAAGACAATGCTCCAGGTCACAAGGCAAATCCCACAGTGACAAGGATGATGGAGACAGATGAACACTGTTAGACATCCTCCATATTCTCCAGACTTGGCACCATGCGATTTCTGGCTGTTCCCAACAGTCAAGAAGCAGTTGGCTGGACATCAGTTCACCTCGATTCCTGAACTCCAGGATGCTGTCTACAAAGTCATCCAGTCTCTGCCAAGTAAGGATTTCTATGACTGCTTCCACAACAAGTTGCCCAAGCGCTGGAGGAAATGTCATGCAAGGGGCAGGGAGTACTTTGAAGGTAACAATGTTCCAATCCTGTACCCCCCTACCCTCTGGATGACAGTGACTCCTCCTCTGAATCTGCAGAGGAACAGTAGGTAATGTGTGCAGGACATCACGAGATGGAATGGTCCACAGGCTGTGTGTTCCACACAGCACACATGAATTTGGACTGTGTCGTGAGTGCTCAGATAGGTGAAACACATGAACTTCACACAACTGCAACCTGTACTCAATGTTCTTCCACATGTTAAGCATTTGCACAATGCCACTAAAGTTGGTTTCTTGCAGTAAAAGAACTGTGAACTTCATGCCACTGTCCAATTTTTTTTTTCGGTCAGAAAAGACCACGAGAACATCGTGAAAAACGCGCTTGTTCGCTTTCCACTGGACGATCCTCGTATGGTGCTGTTCATTTGCTGATCCGGATCGGTGTTTTCGACAGGCAGCAATCCGTCTGGCAATCTGTCTCATTGATGGATTGCTGTGGATCGATCCAGATCAGTCAAAGTGCGTTTTATTTCCACTGATCCGTGGTGATCCGGATCGGCAGATTGCTCAAATCGAATGACACCTCAGCCAGCCCTTTTGCGAGGCGGGAAAATATTTTTTAGGTGCTATTTTTTCTCCAACAGTAATTATTTTCCAGATGCCGGAACTTCCGGTAAAAATTGTTTTTCGGCGCGACAATACCAAATTACAAATACATGACAAGTGAAAGGAAAGAAAAATTTGCCCCACAAGTGTAAATGATTTACCTTGATCGAAACGATTGTTTCTATTTATCGCTTTCATTTGGGCAACATGTGTCTCAAACGGAAAATTTCAAAAATAAAGTTTTGTCAACTTTATTGTTTGCAAGCGCAGCAAAATATTCCAATGAAACCTGACTTCGAAGTTGTTAACCAATTTGTCGCGACTCAAAAAACACACACGCATGAAGCTTTGGTGGCAGATCATAAACATTGAATATTTGTCAATTTCGGAGTACATTTGAATGGGTAATTATTCAGTCTGCTTGAGTGGACTTTTGTTTTCACCAGGGACTGGAATTGACGTCGATTGGGTTCGTGAAAGAGCGCCCTGTTAATTTTGGCTGGGGAAGTCAGGCACGTAAGATCTTGAGGGCAGATAGACGTCTATCACAATCGTGTATCTCGCAGGTGGATTTGTTGCATGCCGGCTGAAGGTAAATTCAATATGAATGGCTGATTTCAAGTCGAACTCCCAGTTCAAGCCTCGTTCAAGGTCAAACCACCTCCTGTCGTCAAGGCATTGTAGTTCCGCATTTTTTGTGACTTTTTCGGCATTTAATCCCGCGAAATTCCAGCGAGCCCCGAGCTCAGTGCAATCGTGTGTGTGTGTGTGTGTGTGTGTGTGTGTGTGTGTGTGCATAGTATTGTTGCAGGGGGTGAACTAACCATATATCTTTCAGTTCGCTGCAATGTATGTCACCGGCCAGGAAACTTTGCCCCCCCCCCTCGCAAGCTAAACCAATCATATGTTTTGAGAAATCTAATGGTAAATTTTGTTTCTTTGGGATTGGGAGTTGAACAAAGGAAACAATATTGGAAACGAAACCAACTGTGGGTTTTCTTTTTTAGTCTGGCAGGCAGCAGGCTCGACCTGTTTGCTGAAACAATTGTGTGGTTGAACAAAAGTACGTGTTGTGAGCACAACGCCTGACTTGTCAAGCAAACAAAGCTGTCGCATTACGAGCGCTGCCGAGACTCGGGATTGAATGGGTGGCATTTTGATGCCCCGGGTACCCGTAAGCAACTACCCGACCCGGGGCATGGGTACCCGCCATCCAAATATCGTCAACAGAACAAGGTTCCCACTTGACCTGGAAAACTTAGAAAATCATGGTAAACCTGGAATCCTAGAAAATCATGGAAAACCTGGAGAAATGGTGGTGGTGGGGGTGGGGGGGGGGTTCAGCAAAAACCTGGAAAAATCTTTCAAAACCTGGAAAAAATTTTTATTTTGAGGTGTAGCTTTTGGTGTTTTCTGTACTGGTGGGTGGGTACCAAGTACCCGGGTACCTGCCAGGATACCCGGGTACCCACCTGGATTTACTACCCGCGGGTAACCCGCCACCCGCTTCAATCCCTAGCCGAGACTGGTTCTTTGCTTCAACTTCTGTTTGTCCTGCTACGAGGAGCTGCGGGAAAGTTGATATTTGATCTCTTGTTCTGCATATAGTCTTGCTTGAACCAAAGTTTTTGGTTGTTTCTGTGCGTCACGTATTCGTGTGTGGTTTGAAATGTTTGTGCGACTGTCCAACTGGGCAGTCACTGATGATTGACTGATGATGATCAACGATCAAGAGGAGACTTTTTTGTGATTGGTCTGAAGTGTGCATTGATGCAAGTACTCACTGGCTTCGCCAATTCGAGTCACCGGTTGAGCGACAGTTAACCCAGGCAGTTTTAATTGATCATGTTTCCGTGTGTCCAAAAGGCCCGAAGTAAGAGTTCAAATTTACGAGTACCAAGGACAGAATATCAACAGTGGGACAACAAAAATCATATGAATGGCACACAACAGATGGTGGTCAGTTCCTTGCGTTTGCGACAATTTGATTTCATAGTGACCTGACTGGATTCAACGAATTGACCACCATCAATGGAAAAACGTAGGATGTTGGACAGCACAACAGTTTCTCGCAGATTACAGCCTGAGAACAGTATCTGGAAGGCTACGTCTGGTTGCGACAGGTTAATGTTTTCGAAACTATTTGTTGACCCAAACTTGGTGTCAAGGTTTCAACATTTGTGCAGAGTAATGTCACTTTTCTGCAGTGGTTTGTGTTGTACAGAGGAGAATGTGCACTCCACAACGGCAGTTCCGTATTTGGAGCTGGATCTCCGTGGGCTGTATTGCGACTGCAGCTGGTGACGCTGACGCTCCAAACATGTTGCTATCTCCATCACAGCTGCGAGATTCAATGTGGTTCACATCAAGGCACTGCAGGACGGCGTTCTCGCTTGTTGTAGATTTCGCCAGTCCGCAGCACCACAGCCTTATGAGTAGCAGCGACGACTTCGCGACGGCGTCGGATGAGGAGCTCATGGCGGAGTTGGAGCACGCTCTGCGGGAGGCGGAGGAGCCGCTCGCGTCCGTGACGCCCGCCGCCTACATCCCCGACGTGCCCGAGACGCAGGGCCTCCTCACCCCCGGTGAGTTCCTTACACCCTCTCGATTCGTCGCTTTCGTGCGAGAGAAGGCAACTGGACCAGCTGGTTCAACTTTTTGGTGTTGATCTTTATGGTCTGATGAAACGAGATGTGCACGGCACGTGTGACAGTCTGCAGACTGTGGAACGAGGAAGGAAGAGTCATGCGTTGATGTTTTTTGCTGGAATACCAATTGTGTCTTTGAACAATGTTCATCTGAGAGACTTGATAGTTCTGGAGGCTCGTGTGAGAGTTTTCGGATTGTCAACGAAGATACAACAGTGTTTGAACCAAGTGGGGCTTGGTGGGGAACAACAGCCCTCCGACTTGGATCATCATGGCAGTTGTGATAAGAGTCTGTGTGGCTGTACGGTACACCGTGCCAAACACCCAAAATTACGTGGAAATTTGCCTGAAAAAGAAACAAAACAGAACAAAACAACCGTGTACGTTGTTGTACTTTCTCTGCATTGAAATTGGTCCAACTCACCCGAATAAAAGCTGGAAACTCAACCACCATGAAACAGTCGTCGCTCCAGTGCATGATCCTTTTGTGACGAACATGAAACTGTTTTTGGATGTCTGTCACCCTGAATTTCTGCAGGAGAAGGTGAAAACATCTCTCGATTCCCATTGGCCTTCTTCTTCCTGGCTGTGAGGGATATTTCGATACCTGTCACACTGAAATGCATTGCATTGCGCTCTTACAGATTGGTCTGAAGCCCGTGTGTTCAGTGCGTATTTGTCTCGTTTCAACCATTTCTGTTCTTTGAATGTTGAGGTTTTGTTGCATTTCAGCAGTGTATTTTGTGAGTGTTCTGAAACTTGTGTGCGTCCCGAAGTTGCTTCAAACACACGTCGTGATGGGACAAAGCAGTTCTGATGGTTTGCAAGGACTTGAGACACTTGCTACTCCTCTTGTGAGAAGTGTGACGTGCAATGTTTTCTTTTTGAGAGAAATGTTGTTTTTCTTTGATGTAACCTCTGTGAAATTATTCAAACAAGTGCACAGGACAAAGTTTGAAAAAAGTAGGAACGCAACCTGTGCGGCCGTGCTGTGCGCTCGTACTTATTCACCGGTGCTGCAACCAGCATATTGCAAACATCGATTGCATGGGTTGTTGTACAGCTACGTTTGCGTTGTCTCTGATTGCACATATTCATTTTGAGGTGATGAGGTGGAAAAGGTAAAGCGAGTAGCCTGCGCACTCGGACACTAAACACATTTGAATGGACATGGAAAGTTGACTCCGTTTGAAAGAGTCCACACGTCAATCATCCAGACGGGTATGCGGGTATTCTTGTCATTCTGAGGATACCTCGTAGCTCCTGGAAGGTTGTACGGAACTTTAACTCGCACTTAGAATCTACACGATCTGCTGCGCAAGAAGCACAGACCCGTGACATGTGGGACACTCTATCCAAATAAGTTGTACGTATGCAGACATTTATGCGACTATATTTGGAAAGATGTGCACAAAGGTGTTCACAACAAGTCGAGTTTGATCTGAACGTTGGTGAATGTCAAAACTGCGGTGGGAGTGTTCGTCAGAGAATTGTGATCATGGATCGAGTAAGAGGAATATTCAGGTACAAAACGTTCAAGAACGAAACGGATTCCAATGCGAATGCTGAAGACAACAAAGCTGCAAAAAAGAGGACGAAGAAAAAGAAAGGTGAACAAGACACACACACTCTTGTCTTTTTCATGGGCTCGTTTGAACGATGTGAAGTTCTGCAAACTTGCAGTTGAGATTCGCGTCTCAAGAAACGTACTTCGGGTCTGGCACAAGCACGATGACAGGGTTCTCACACTGTACAAAAAATGGTCCCTATGAAATCACACAACAACCTTTTGGAACCTTTGGGCAAGAAAGGAGTTGTATGATTGAACAGGAACCCTTTTTGTAAGGTGAGAACGCATTTCTACCACGATGCGACACACGAGTGGTTTTGTGATCGCTGAGTTGTCAAATGTCGTACCATAAAACAAGTCAGGGTTGACCATACTTTCGAAGTGCGCGCTGGTGTGTGCAGTTCAATTTCAGTTGAAATGTGAAGAGAACCCTTTCTGTCTTTCTTTCTTTCTTTCTTTCTTTCTTTCTTTCTTTCTTTCTTTCTTTCTTTCTTT
>JAAUXT010095147.1_pt1 | contig 15720 bp, 18 predicted proteins | sample 7278171 | NCBI WGS metagenome assembly JAAUXT01 (sample SAMN14350112, study PRJNA611818) | marine sediment metagenome | isolation source: surface marine sediment (1.8m) | place: French Polynesia: Moorea | collected 2018-08 | reverse complement strand
TGTGTGTGTGTGTGTGTGTGTGTGTGTGTGTGTGTGTGTGTGTGTGTGTGTGTGTGTGTGTGTGTGTGTGTGTGTGTGTGTGTGTGTGTGTGTGTGTGTGTGTGGGTGTGTGTGTGTGTGTGTGTGTGTGTGTGTGTGTGTGTGTGTGTGTCCGTCTGCACGGACAAGAGTTCTGCTTCACACAATTGGACTCCCTGTTGTCACACAGGAATCATGGACCCCTCGACTTGCGTTTTGGCGTTCTGCTCTCAACGGTGTCGCTCAGTGTTTGATGTTTGTTTTTCCACCAGGGAGACAAACAGAAACTCGTCCATTACATCTTCAACTCAGACGACGAGAAGAAGGTGAGTCTGAATGGTCGGACCCGGAAAGCGAGGTCAGTCCGAACAATACGATTCTGACGGGGAAGCCGTGTGATGTCGCGCTGAAATATCCACCTTTTGTTTCACAAGCACACACACACACACACGCACACGCACAAACACTTTCGTGCACAGACAAGAGTATGTACACACGCGCGCGCTCAAAGTGAAGAAGACTGAAACACTGACTCGGAAATCGCACATGCGCACACAAACACATTGAAGTGTGACGCTCTGTTCCCCAGCCATCGTACGACATCCGCTTCTACAACTTCAACTCCGACTCGCCCGATCCCTCCGTGTTCGAGATCGGCGCGTGCTTCGAAAAACTGGAGGATGGTGAGAAGAAAAAGACGTTGGACTGGATCCACGGCAAAGTGGAGCTCCAAGGTAACGTCGCTTTCATCAAGGCTTTCCGCAGATCTATGCGTGAGGCCGGGGCTCACACGCAGCAGCAGCTGATGGACGTGCTGTTGTCTGCCTGAATGACGTGCGGTTTGTTTCTGCAGAGTCGCTGAAGAAAGTGCTGAAGGCCGGGCGTCACAACGCTCAAAAAGGGCTACGAAAAGCTCTCGCGGAAAAAGCGGGAATCCAAAAACTGCGGATCGCCGACATTCTGGTGAGGACGGCGCCCGCCCCGCCCTCCCCAAGGGGGACACGGGATTTGACTCACTTCTTCGGGAAGACAAACTGACTTGCCAAAAAGACGCCATCGACAATGATGTGGAGAGACTTTTCGTGAAAATCTGGCTCTTTTGGAAGGAAACTTTGTTTTCCCCTCAGGACATTGCTTGCCCTGACGTCGTGCTTTACTGACGCTCAGCATCACGTGAGGGCGTGACGCTGGACCAACTGCGCATGCGTGTGAATGCGTTGCGTTCGTTTCAGATCACGACGAAGGATATGAAAGTAGACAGCGACGATGATGTCATCGTCTGGTTCTCCATCCTCCCGCCTTCCCCTGTCCCGGGTATGTGTACGTTGTGCGCACGCGCGCGCAGACTCGTCGCCGTAGCAACATGCTTCCGCACTGATCGCTGCGCTGTAAACTTTGAGAACGGATCACCTTGCTGCTGTGATGCGTGACTGTGCTCATTGTGACTTCTGAGACACCCCTCCCCCCACTACCGCTTCCCGTCAGTGGGATCCTCTGGAAACGCTGTTTCTTTGTGCAGGTTCAGTTTTTCGTTCCTCGGATGGCGTGGATCCGACACTGTCTGCGAAGAAAGCAGCGGACGCGATCGGCGAGGCTCTGAAGGACGTTCACCTCGAGGTGCCGATCCCGAACGGAGACGCGGTGAGCAGAGTGTGTGTGTGTGTGTGTGAAAAGAAAGAAAGAAAGAAAGAAAGAAAGAAAGAAAGGAAGAAAGAAAGAAGTACACATTTTCGTGCGTATGACGTGGTCCGGTGCACCGAAATGCAGTCACTCAATATGGGGAGACACGAACAAATCTTGTCAACCTGTGCCACTTCAGGTCCGAGCGTCAAAATGTTTTCCACAGGTGCGTCCTTCCACAGGTGCGTCTTTGATCTGGGAACAGGTTTAGGCAGCAGCGATCTCCCTGATCCCAGCGAACTCGAGGGCCACTACTTGTTGGTGTTCAAAGCTCGGCTTTCTCTTTGTTTGTCCATTTGAAGCCTCCTGCGTCTTCGCCACGTTGCAAGACACTAGTCAGGAGTGTGTGCTCACCGCGTGGTGCAACAGATGTGCGTCGCTGTCCCTGTCGGCCTCTCCATTATCGCTCTCGTGCGTCTCCCACTGCAGGTGACCATCAAGAAGGGTTCGATAAAGACGGACGATGAGGTGCTGAGCGGCGATCCACGCGGACAAACCGTCAAGAAGGGCTACGGCTCCGGTGAGTTGTGGGCGAATGCGCTGTGGTCTTGTTGGTCGGTGGCATCAGCGCTTCGGTTTGGCTGAGGCACGGCAGCCTTACCATTGGAAATATCGGTTGTGCTTTGCCTGAAATCGAGCACTGCCTCAGATGTGGGTTGTTCTGTCTGCAGGCTCGATGGCGATTCTGGCCATCGTGATGCTGGTGCTGGGAGCGGTTGTTGGGATCGGCGTCGGATTCTACCTGTGGAAGCGCCGCGGCAGGGGCATCCCGTACCAGGTGCACCACTAAGTGCACCCCGATATCAGGTACCAACACGCCAGGTGCACCACTCAGTGAATCCTCTGCAAGATGCAACCTTCTCCAGTTGTAGCACCGAGTGCACCCACCTGAAGTAGGCCCCCTAAATTCTCCGAAATCAAGATGCATCACCTTTTAGGCTTCAGCTGGTGTGGTGTACATCAGTGTGTCCTGTATACCGCGTCTCCAAGCTTTCAAGCACCTAAATATTTCTTGTATCAGATTGGCTCACTCTAAAGAGTGCACCACGCCCAGTACACCAATCGAGGTGCGTTGTTCTCTCTCCCGGGTGCATCACCATCAAGTGCAGTCAGCAAGACCTGTTCAGCGGTCACGATTCGACTGCCTCTGTGCCCTTGAAATCTGAGTGCGAACTAAAATTGAATCTCGATGCGAATCTCACTGTTCCACGTGTATTTCAAATGTTTTCTTGACATTCCGTCAACATTGTGTGAAAATTTGTTCCTCCACTGGATCGTGTACGTTCCCTGTGAAACGCACTCGGCTGACTGTTCACAGTTTCAACAAAACATGTGGACGAGACTTTGACTGGGGTGGGAGGGGGCAGGAAAGGATGAATGAAGCCTTTCGTCCAGGATCACATTGTGGTCACTTTGTATATTTCGCACTGACTACGGATTGTGAAATGGCAGAAACAAATAGATATCTCTATGAAAAACGCTCAGTGAAGAGGCAAAGAATCTCACGCCTCCGCTTCTCATCATTGCAAGTTTTACCGAAAGTGAAATATACCGGATGGATATTTTGGATCCGAGTCCTGTAAATCGGCTGTGGCTCACTTGAGTATTGTTCTTGTCTGGATTCTGGCGCATTGTCACCACAGTCAACGAAGAGTCAAAACCCAGTTCACGCCGCACAACTCTTTGTGGCGCCACTTTGTCGTGACCTGCAATCACACGTACTGGTGGTGTGAACTCAGCCCGGTTTCACACTGGTGGCGCTATTGGGCGTGACGCCTTCTCACTCCCAGGGACGCTTGCACCCGGCTGACTTGAACAGTGACGCTTCCAATGTGAAACAGATGGTCTGAGGAGCAGTGAACAGATGTGGGGGCGCAGTACGCACGCGTGACGCATGCGCGTTGCAGAAAATGAAGAACGCATCTGTGATACTATCTCTACTCCATCATGTATTTTAGATGTATCTTGAAAGAGCACCTTTATCTTTTGCAGAAAGCTTTTTGTGACCTGTTCATTAGGAAGTGCTCACTGTTCACACGTGAACGTGAGTCTCTACAAATTTTCCTCTAAAATTGTGATGATTGCTTTCTCGCACAATCTCGATGATGTAGTTGGACGAATCTCGACTCCGCAGAATTTTGCTGTCTTTATTCTACACTTTCTACGCTTTTTGTAAAAAAGTTACCTCGTCTGATTGGAGCCTTTGTTCTTTGTTTCTCCGTTCTTTCCGTGTAAACACGTGTGTGCGTGTGATTTGTGAGTTCAGGTGTACGTGCGAACGCGTGATTTGGGTTGGTTCAAAAAAAAAGTTCAAAAAGCAAGTAAATTCAAAACCAAACCTAAAACGTTGTAAAAATGTGCGTAATCATTCCAGAATTTACCTTGTGGCTCAAAACTCGTTCTGAGATGCACTGTCTCTACACAATAGTCACGCATGTCACACCTGCGACTCCGAGGCCCCGCGCAAGTCAAGTCCAGTGTGGGATGAGTATACTACGTCGCGCAGCGCCCGTTGATGTGCACAGAAATGCAACGCAGACGCATCTGCCGTAAACTCTGCGCTGCAGGGAGAACGAACCATCGTACTTGTACATCCACACTGCTGACCGGATATTTTTGTGTGCAATGATTGTTCAACAGTTTTGTGTTGGGTCAAGGAAATGTCAAAAAGCTGCTCCTTATCAGAAGAGCCATAACGCGGGGGAAATGGTGAAAATTTCTGTGCTTTTGGAATACCCTACAGTGGTTCTATCGCTACCTGTTGTTGGGTGCGTCGGTTTTTCCGTTGCCATGGAGACTAGATTGTAAGTTTGGTTTTGAATTTACTTGCTTTTTGACCCAATGTCCAAGAAACGAAGAAACTGATATTTTGGAACGATACCCAAGTGTTTGGGCACCAGTCTGTCCAGACTCACACGTGGCCTTGTCAGGGTGGATCCGGGATGTGGTCGACAGGAGCAGCGACCTGTTGGTGGGCGGGGGTGGGGGGTGTGAAAAAATTCACATGTGGTTCCAGATGGAGCCGTTTTCCCGCCCGGATCGGCCCCTTTGTGTACAAAAAATTTGTTCTGAATCGAGAGCCCTGATCAGTGATGCATTTACTGGGATCAAAGTCGTTTTTATTTTGAGAATGAAATGGTTGATATTTTCCTGTTGTAAATTCAACACATTCCAGAATCTGGAGATTTGTCTGCGGTTGATCAGTGCCATGTTTTTGGGCCGGGTTCACACTGGAGGCATCGTTCTTCGTCGGAGACGGTGCAGGTTGATTGGAGCCGAGACTGATCTCGCTGAAACCATCTTCCATCGATTGACCGTTGACACCATGCAAAGTGTGTTGGAAAGGAATTGCTGATTTGTTTGCGTCGCGAACTTCAGCTTCGGGTTTTTTTCACGACAGACGCGTTGTGCGTTGCGTTCCTGGAGAAAACGTCAAACTCAGTGTGAACCAGGCCTCTGCATGCATTGTGCTTTCAAGGCACAGTGGGTTCTTACAGCTGCACCTGAAGGAGATTTTGTGAAAACTTTTTCGCAGCGCTCTCACAGAGACAAAACGTTGCTGGTTACGTCCCTGTACTTCCTGTGTGGAGCCTCAGTGCTGGTGGAACCCGTGCAGACTCACTGTGACCTTCGTTGCCAAGATGCAGTTCGTTGGAAGGTTGTAAACGTCGTTTTCTGTTGATTCTGGTTTCCTATCTTCGACGTAAAAGTGAGAAATTTTGTTTGTAGACGAAGCTGAAATATTCGTTATTGTGTACACAGTGCATTCCCCTCAGAAAAATAATTGTGATCGTTGTGTAGAAGGTCGTTTTGTCAACAGTAAAAGTTTGATGGACAAGGTTTGCTTTTATCTGGGTAATTCTCACTTGGTTATGAGTAGTTTGGTGATCAAAACTTTGTTCCCACTTCAGAGTAAAAATGTTGTAAATTGCTGTGAAAAGTTTTTGTGTACAAAAGTGTACATCCTGTAAATGAGTAACGCGCACGCGCACAGTAGACGTCGAGACTTCCGGATCACACCGCGTCCCATGATGCACTGCTCAGGCCGAGCCACTCCGGGTGCGCCACGCCTCCCCCTGTTCAACGCAATGGACCCTGCGTCGTCGCTGGCCGAATGACCAGTGGCGATGCAACGCGTGACGCATCTCGTGGTTCTGGCCTTCATCACGTGACGTCACCGACGTTCGCGTTCAGCCACGTGGACGCGGCGTGACCCGGGTCTGGGAAGCCGCATGCAACATTGTGATGAACTTCGTTGGTTTTCTTTGCTTTTGAAGCGTTTTCACCGGATGTGCTTTACCAGATCAATGAAAAACATTGTCACGTGAATGGGAAATTAAACGTATTTTTCAAAACACGGCTAGTTTGTTGGCTTCGTGTTGCACTGCATGTGTCCTTGGACGAACTTCTTCCCAACGATGTCGAACTCAGCTGACTCAGCTCACTCTCCCAACGGGAGAACGAAACGTGCCTGCACGTATGCGGTGTGTCTTGAAACCCTTGCCTTCGCTTCAATGCTGTGTCTCGCAGTGACGCAGTGCATGAGACACTCAGTCTGAACCTGAAATTGAGACCCAGCGTCTGACACATCCATGTCAGACCCCTCTCACCCAATTCCTGGATCTGCCCCGTTCCGAAATGGCACCCGTATCTCGCAGGGACGTTTGCCATATTTGTGCAACCGTTGGATATTCTGCGCCATTCATCACGTCGTGTTGACTCGAGAGCGCCGGCGCAGTTTGTCACTGTGCTCGCTGAGTAGATGAATTCTCCTCTGTGGGGAAATTACCCCAAATATCGCTCGTTCAGCGCGCTCCCACTCCGGTCATTCCGGCGCAGGCCTGGTTCACTCGGAACACGTCACTTCCATCTAGTTTTGTTTCAAATTGGGTCTGAAACTGACCAGGTCAGCGTTTTCCATGACTAGATTCGTTAAGAAGACCATCTTCACCCGTGTGTGCGTTGCACTCAAGAACTTTTTGAAGCCATGCCCTGAGCTTGTTTCGACACCAATTTCCCTTGAGAAACTCGTGCCCAAGTTCTCATTTGCCGCACCCCAACTTTTTGATGCTCGACTTTGGGGCAACAAAATGCATCGAAAATGTGCCAATGGCGAACCTTTGGGAATCACCTGAGGACGTAGCACGTGACCCGTCCGGTGTGAATCCAGCCTGACCTTTCCAAGGAGTCTGGGTGTGATGCGCACGGTGTGAACAGAGCCTGGCTGACAGCGTGACTGGCTCCGTCTCTTAGTGCATGTCGCATCTGGTGTGAACCCGGCTCCGCCCCGCCCCACTTCGCTGAATTACTCTCCATTGCCCGGAATTCTGTCCGAATAACCGGGGATTATCCCATCAATCTGCAGGATAATCCATTAATCTCCCGCTTTATGTGCACGTGGAAAATGTCATACATTTGTGGAAGAGGCCAAGTGCTCCTCAGTGGTTGGTTCGAGAGGTGGACATTGCGAGCCTGGTCTCCGCAACCCCCAGACCTTGGTTTGGGGGGGGGGGATTCTACCAAAGTTGAATGTTTCAGAATGGGCATGGATGTGACCCCCACTGTGGTCAATCGGCTGACTCGACCAAGGTCTGGATCCGCCCCACATCGGTGAGAAGCGGGTCAATTCGTCCTTGGTGGTTGGTTCCAGCTGGAAGCATTCATGGACCAGTCTTTCTTAGTTTCCAGGGAAACATGTGTGGACTTTAAATCCACTGTAGTTGAGATGGGCTTCCGTTTTCTCTGATAAACTTTGGATGAACAAGAGCCACCCAGTCCCTGCAGGCAGCAGTGCACCGTTTATCACACTCAGAAGTTTGCTGGATGACGTGTAAAATTCTCCCAGCGTCAATGTTCTGCAAGGAGACTGTTCCCTCCACTATGGTCAGAACCTCTGGCTCTTGTTGGACTGCAGTTTGTTCTTGAGGAAGGTTCGACCTGCGCCAGAACCCCTGGTTGGTCCAAAGACCCAAACTGCTGATGCAGACGATCTGCTGAAAAGAACCGACAAGTTTTTTTGGTCACAAGAGGTGGTTCTTCAGCACACTTGAAACAGAAGGTGCTCCGACTTCGGAGTGCGACTGGCGAGACCCCAAGCGTGACCTGTAATTGGAGGTGGACAAGTGAACCTCAGTTCTCTCAGACCAAAAACTGCAGGGGTTGTTTGTGTCGACTCCTGATCAGGGGGACAAAGGCCCTGCACCCCCTTCGCAAGTCTGTGAACACACTGACGTCGCTGCGGAAGCGCTGAAGCGCCCTCCGATGCAGCCCTGACCTTTCAAACCACTCCTTGGTCACTTTGGTGACCATCTTTTGATAACATCTCCATTGAAAGGACACTGGTTGTTGCAAGAACCCAATGGTCTTCTGTGCCTACATTGTACGTACTTTTGCAACGACACTTCTTCTGCAGGGACCTGCGCCGCTGGGTTCGTCGCCGCTGGAGTCGAACGGACCGATCGACAGCGTCTTCAGATCTGCGGGGAGAACTGATTGAAGGTTCCGACTCAGTGACGACGGATCACAGGGTGGGAGGGAGGAGCGACCGCCCATCGCTTCACTCTGCCGAAACAGCCCCCCCCCCCACACACACACACACAGAGCTCAACTTGGCCAGTTCAACTCAGTCAACTCAGGGGAGAGAAGGGAGGAGGGATGGAGGGAAGGCAGTGGGGATGGAGAGAGACTTCTGGTGGCAGTTCCAAATCGGAAGGGCAGCACCCCTAGCTCCCGAAGGAAACACACTCGATTTGGCTGCAGGCACAGTTATCTTTCCTCCATTTATGTTTTGAACTGGGGGCCCGGCCTCCCAGGGGATGACTCCCCGACGACAATCCTGGACGCCTCTGTACAAATCCCTTCCAAGGGCAAGTCGTTAGTCCAATGACCCCCGCCTCAGCTGAACTCTGGCCGTTTAGAGATCGGGTTGCTCATTCCTTCTCCGCCTGGTTGAATCGAAGTCAGGCCCTCCAGCTGTTTGCTTGGGTCGCACTGTTTCTCGTTGTGCAAGCGAACCACTCGGACAAGGATACCAGGGCCAGAGTCAGGGTCTGCAGTATTTTCTGCACTCACTTTCTGTTTCAGCCCTCGTTGTTGGGTGACGTAAAGCGTGACGTATCCCTTTGAAACAGGCGCGTGAAATTCAGTGCAAACTGGCGAAATTCTTTGAAGGCCCAGTTCATGCTGGAGCTCAGCGCCCCTTCCTTGAGCCTCTTGAAAAGTCAAGGATCCGCCACGGGATTGTGCTGGGATTTTGCAAGTAGCTCTCCTCCGTCATGGATTTTCAACAGAAGTCCACCACCTTTATGCAGTCATCCAGTGTGGGAGTGGAGAGATAGCGCTGAATGGGGTTTGTAATCTTCGGTGCTCATGCGTGGGCAGCGTGTGATTGCGGTGATTAAAAGATAACGGCTCGAGGCCGGAACCACTCCGTCTGTGGGCGATGAATCTGGTCGTGTGACGCGCTGAGGGCCTGCGTGTGTGTGTGTGTGTGTGTGTGTGTGTGTGTCTGTCTGTCTGTCTGTCTGTCTGTCTGTCTGTCTGTCTGTCGTCATGGCAAAGAAACACAGATACCGTAACAAGAAGGAGAGGAGAGAGAATGAGAGAAAAATGTCAAGATATGGTGAGCAGTCCCAAACTTCAAAGGACAGACAGACAGACAGACAGACAGACAGACAGACAGACAGACAGACAGACAGACAGACAGACAGACTGACTGACTGACTGACTGACAGACTGACAGACTGACAGACTGACAGACTGACTGACAGACTGACAGACTGACTGACTGACTGACAGACAGACAGACAGACAGACAGACAGACAGACAGACTGACTGACTGACTGACTGACTGACTGACAGTAAAGAGGAATACACACCAGACTGTGTTGTCCTGCGTTCTTCTGGCTCCTGTCGAGGCGTGTCCGCTCCTTCATCGACGGGAGGGTCCGGAGCGCAGGTCGCCTGGATCCCGCCCCTCGATGTGCTAGATTAAGCAGCACGGTTTTCCAATCTCCGGTGCTAATGCAGCAACATCGTTTGTGCTCGGATTGAAAGAAATCATCCCGAGGCACGCACTGTTCAATCATTCAGCCCGTGGATGAAAATCTGGATGTCTGACGCTCTGATTGTGGTGACAGGGATGGATCCGGAAAACTCTTGGACACCACTTGGTCATCTCGGCCTCTGCTTGACTTGGAACACTCTCCCCAACAACGCACAAACAGACGCACACACAGTAATCCTCACCTGCGCTCACGCTCACATCCTTTAACAACACCCTTCCCCTTCAGTCGCTCGGCTCGACATCCTTTTTGAGTGGTTTGGCCAGAAGTCTGAGGACCGGCTCCCTGGCAAAATATTATGTCTCCGTTTGTGGCCGCCCATGGGGATTGAGGGCTGCCTCGCTGGAATGTGGGTCGGTCTGCTGCCGGTTACAGCATGGAGGAGAGTAGAGGGCGACAGGCAAGTGAAGGTGGGGGTGCTCGATGATGTGTAGCTTGGTTCTCACCAGACACATAGCGCGCTGCATTGCTGCGTATATTTTTGGTTGTGCGAGAATTGGGCATCGCGGCGCAAGCACGCAGGATCTCCAACAACCAAGAGTTCTGGACCTGTCTGAGATCCTTCGAGTCAAGACCCACGGATGTCTCAGAGCTCGCGACATTCCAGCTGTCGTAGGATCCTGGATTCACCGGAGACCACAACGTCATCCGCCTCTGTTCAGAGGATAAGTTTGAAGCACGAGATGAGATTACAGCGCGTCATCTGAAGAGACGCAGCGTCACCAAAAAGAGACGCTTCATCCAGTGACAGCGCAGATCACCTTGACGGAAATTGCTCCACTGAAATGAGATCGCACTACAAAAGGAGATCCATCCGCCGTCACTCTAATCCGTCAAGTGGGAGGTGAATAGGCAGATCGCGTAGATAACGCGCTGGATAGGAAATTAAAATTCAAGATTGGGTGTCACTCGGCGTGCGTCTCTTCCGGTGGAAGTGAACGCGCTTCGTCGCTGCAAGATTGGATGTTGGAACAAAGTGTGTGAAGCTTTTGGTTCTCCTACAGAATCCGGTGTTGTGATTTTTTTGTGGGCCAGCAATCTGCGCGGCTTTGAGTATTCGTTCAACTTCAATTGGAAGCTCTCCAGCATTGGGCTTTCATCTCGTGGCCGAATCTCTTGACCTCAGGCCACGTACCTGGGGCCGTGTCAATGTTTGAGCTTCAGGCCTGCATGGGCAAGGGGACTGCAGCCCAGTGTTTGGGACTTTCACTCAGGGACTGAGGGGCATTTAGGCTGAAGCTGCATTTCATCGGGCCCTTTGGTCGGTCCCCTCAGGTGCCAACCTCCCACGAGACGAATCCCTTCACTCTCAATAAAGTACCAGCATCGCGCAAATCGTCTGTGTTCTTCATTTGCATGAGCCCTGAATTGAATATTTTCTGACGAATATCTGCATGCCAGTCTCTCAATCAGTGCAGAGGTCGGATCCAGGCTTTGGGCAGGGGGCTTGTCCAAACCTTGCAAACTTCGATGCGGCAAGAAGACTATTTTTGTTGAGGGGTAAGTTCTGAGGGCCCCGCAATTTGTGGACATGAATCTTGGGACCCATACCATGTAATCTCCAAACTTTGAACCGAAACACAGTGAAACAAATGTCACCATGTTGCCGTCTTTCTTTTGGTTCGGTGTGTTTGTGACAAAGCCTGGCCCTTGAGTTCTTGGATCCACCTCTGGTTATGTTTGCGACCTGTGAGGGCAGAATGCCCCAATGTGATTCCCGGGGAGATGTAACTTCGTTTGGAACTGCGGAACCGCCGGCTGCACAGGTCATCGGGGCTGCAGGTCGGGATCGTGCTGTGTACGTATCACGCGAAACTTTCCCGTTGCGTCCTGAGCTGAAGACAGGTTTACCACCACTGCATCTGACATGAACAAGTCAGTTGACAAGAGTGCAAGGCGGGCAAGTGTTGGCCTGCTGCGTCCAGGGTTCCACCCACGGGGACGTTTGTCCTCAGCACTGAGGCAGCTCCGTTACTCCACAGCCGCGAGACGCAGACCGCTTGCAGTGAGAACCCGGCCCAATTACCCCGGCGAGGTTCCCGCGGACCTGGGGTCAGAAGCCAAGCTGCCTCGGTGCAGGAGAGCGCCTCACTCATGTATGCAGTCGCAACACCGGGAGTTGCCCCTGTTCACGCCAGGTGAGTTCCGCGCTGCGACCTTCTCCAACTCACACCCAAGTTTGGAAGGGTCATGATGCGCGCGTCAACTTGCTGCTGCGTAAGTTCCGGAAGCCAGGTTCACATTGGACACGCTTTTTAGCCAACAAGCCAAAGGCCCATGGGTCACAACTGACGACGTGTTTCTGGCACAGTCCGTGTTCGAAAACGCGGTTTCACACTGGGTGTGTTTTCCGTTCCCTCTGCTCAAGTTTGCAGATACTTGCGAAGCAGCGTTCTTTGTTTCAGGGTCGCAAAGCGTGACGCAACCAGTGAGAACCTTGTCTGAACGTTCCTGTACAGCCTGAGATGACTGTCCAATACCGATGACTTGATGGAGTCAAGTATGGAGATTATTACGGCCCGACAGAACCTGACCCGTCGTCCCCCCGAATAGGAAATGGCTTCCCTGAATCTGGGAGGCATTTCGGGTTTGGTGCGGTCAGACCAACCTCCAACCTTCAGTCTTTTTGCATGTGAGAATGCGTAGATCTACTCCTGCGCACACTCCTGTGTCCGGTCGTGTGTGTGTGTGTGTGTGTGTGTGTATGTGTGTGTGCGTGTGTGTACATGTGTGTGTTTGTGCTTCCAAAATTGCAGAAAAGTGTTTGCAATGAAACGAAGATGCTCTGAGTAATTTTGACAAATGAATCTGAATTTCCTCCTCATCAGGACAATCGCGTTGTGTTTTTCTCTGCTGCTCGTTTCATCAGATTTGAAGTTGTTGCAGCCTCGGGCCACACTCGATGCGCTGTGCGTCTGTCGTCCACTGAATGCAGAGAGACCACGTCCCGACACAAGTCAATCGGCCCTGAAAGTGGCAGCGTCGACTCAGTGCCCCTTGATGTTTGAACAGGCGACGCACGGCATGACGCACGCCGTGTGAAGGGCGCATATGGTGAATCTGAAGCCCATTATTCCCCGACGGTGAAGCCATCAGCGAAAGACGTCTGTTTCTGATAAGGGAGACTTCGTCGAGGCGGGTCCAGGGATGCCAGATGTTCGCATCCAGAATCCAGGGGCGGGACCCATGGTGCCGGATCCCGGAACAAGGGATCAGCGGCCAACAGATCTGGCCTCTTCTGAGACGCGAACCATGGCCAAGGCAGACCCAGGGGAGGGAGATCCGTGGACCAGGATCCGGGAGAGTGATCCACCTGCAAGATCTGTCTGCTCCTGATGAGAGGAACATCGCCGATCCAGAAGCACGGGATCCTGGAAAAGAAAATCAAGGCTGTGGTAAAGACAGAAAAAGATTTCTATCCAGGTCTCAACGAGATATAAAATATGGAGGAACAAAGTTCTGGATCCGCCCCTGCGAATGGAGCCGTTCACTGGAACGAGACAGGGAGAAACTTAATTCCGAGATGCTCTGTCTGTCGTCCGCTTTTCCCAGTTTGTTCCCTTTCAAAGGACGGTGTTGTCTTCTGCTGCTGCATTCTCTGGTTTTCAGAACAAATAGCACTTTTGAGTTAGTTTCTCAAGTTAGTTTTCCGGCGGGGAGAAGGAAACAGCAGATTTCCTTGAAACAACATGCAAGAAAAAAGAAAAAAAATTTGTTACGCAAGTTTGCGGTTCTTGCACGGTCCTTGGTACCGATTGTTGTGTGAATTGAAGATGTGATCCCGCTAAACCAACCTTTGTCCCAAACAAAAAAAAATAAATCTGAACCAGAACCACCGCTGACCAACCGCCCTCTCGCGGTTCCTTGTGTGGTTGCATCTGAACGTTCTGCAGGTACAGACGCGACGTGAAACCTTATGAAGAACCTGGGTGGACAAGGGAACTGGGATCTGGCCAGCGGAGACAGGTACTGACCCAGGTCCAACCCTCAGGGTTACCTCTTCGAAAAGGAAAACATTGAAGATTGAAGAGTGCAAGGTTCAGTGGAGGCTTCATTTTGTTGTGCGGGAGTCTGAGGCAATGGGCCCACATGCCATGCCTCCTTGGGTGACGAGAGCAGGCCCCGCGCCTCGGATCCGCCCCTTGAGACAGACAGCGGTGCTGATTGTCTCCGAGTCGCGCTGCATTTCGCGGTTGCAGAGTCGCTTTGAGTGCGAAATGAAGTATCGATCGGGACGGGAGGACTCCAATTACATGTACACCCACTCTTCTGAAGTACCACCCACCCAAACCCCACCCACCCACCCACCCACCCAGTCAAATCCACCCAACCATCCATCCGTCCACTCGTCCCTCAAGCCCCCGCCCGTCTCCTCAGCAACCCACCCGGGTGTTCACAGTCTTCCCTGACACCTCACGCGTGGCCTGTTTGAAAAATCTGGTTCACACTGAGTGCAACAAGCAAACACATTGTGGTGCAAGAAGGTGGGTCCTGCGTCACTGCTGGTGACGGTCCCTTTCCTCTGCTGGGATGGTGTGAATTCCGCCGCCTGAAAACACTGTATTCAAAAAGAGGGTCTCTCCTCAGTTCCGTCCCAAGTCAACTCACATTACACGACGGGAGCAAGTCCCGAAGACTCGGTACCAGAACTCCCTGAGACGCGAAGGCTGAAAGAGGTGAAGTTTTGATCAAGAAATTTCAACCCCTGTGGATTATGGCTACGGAAACCAACTTCACGTTTCAACAAGAAACGCTGAAGGAATCAGTGTGGTTTCACATTTTCTTTCAGTTTCACCAAAGCAAGTTCTGTCAGACCACAAGTGCTTCATTCGGTCCCGTTTCCAGTTTTGGAAACTCGTCTCCATGACAACGGACTTGTGAAGACGCCTCGAGTTGAGGATGGTAATTTTCAGTGATTCGATCGAGGCATTGAGGCAGATTCTTTTGAGCTTCAGCCCTCAAGAGCTGGACTCCCTCCCCATGTTCTGTTTGACCAAAAGAAGCGAGGTCTCGGGGCGGATCAACTGAGAGAAGACCGGCCGCAAACATTCTTGACAATGAAGGCCAAAATTTCAAACTGTCAGGTGCGTCATCAAGAATTTTAAGGCCAGCGTTTGTCTCAACTGAGGCAACGGTTACTGTGGTGGAAACTTTTGCAGGGATCTCCTTCCCCCGTCTACCCCATGTCCCGTCCCGTGCCCCTGTCTTGGATCAGGTAGATGTACAGGCGCGGAAATCCTGGTGTCCAGCAGCCAATGCAGGTGCAATTGCCAAAATCAGCTGGAGTCTGCCAAGCGCAATTGTGCAGGGGCCTGTTGTGACAAGCGGGCAACCAACTTCAGGCGCTGCCACTGAAAGCGTCCCCAGGAACGTCCGTGTGCAGAACGACCCTCTAACGCCACATTGGTTTCATTCAGCGTGAATCAGGCCAGCATAATTGTGTTGGCTCTTCCTGTGTTTTTCGATCGAGAGAGAGAGAGAGAGAGAGACAGACAGACAGACAGACAGACAGACAGACAGACAGACAGACAGACAGATAGACAGACAGACAGGCAGAGTTTGTTTGCTTGTTGGGTTCTACTCAAAACTTGAGCGTTGCCTTCCTGAGAGCCCTCGCACGAACTGGAAATGCATTCAGTGTGGGTGGGTGTTCAGCGTGCTGTGGCCCTGCTCCAGCAACAGGCGCTGCTCTCGCTTCTCGGTGTCAACGCTGTCTCTCGTCTAACGGCTTCTTCAGTCCTAATTCGCTCAATTTCCTCGGCTGGAGATCCTGGCAACAAGCAACCTGTCGCGACCGGTGCTCTCGGGTCAACTGCATTGCACCCGGTTCTTTTCCTGTCTGTTCGTGTGACCCAGGCGCAGGTCCAGAGGTGGGTCCAGGCGCAGGTCCAGAGGTGGGTCCAGGCGCAGGTCCAGAGGTGGGTCCAGGCGCAGGTCCAGAGGTGGGTCCAGGCGCAG
>JAAUXT010071588.1_pt1 | contig 15720 bp, 17 predicted proteins | sample 7278171 | NCBI WGS metagenome assembly JAAUXT01 (sample SAMN14350112, study PRJNA611818) | marine sediment metagenome | isolation source: surface marine sediment (1.8m) | place: French Polynesia: Moorea | collected 2018-08 | reverse complement strand
TGGTCAGTGAGCATCACTGATCATTTCTGGCCATTTTTCCCAAAGTGGGTCCACCACCCCCCCAGGTTAGACCCACTTTTGGAAAAATGGTCAGTGAGCATCACTGATCATTTCTGGCCATTTTTCCCAAAGTGGGTCCCCCCCCCTGAACTTGAAGGTGTTTATGAACTGCGAACGTTTGTATGGACCACACGCTTTTTATGCGTAGCATTCTTGTTTTTCTATGAGTGTTGTTGTTTGATGTTGTCTGTTTTAAAAATGCAGAAAGAAATTCTTCGGAAACGAAGATTCTACAAACAAAAGTTGATTGTGTTGAGACACGAAGAGACGATGCTTGGTAAACCGCTCATATGATTTGGCTCGTTTGTCACGAAGTCATTTTCAACAAGTGTCAACACCAATGGCGTCCATGTCTTTTCCTCTGGCATCTTGTTGTTGCTCTCAGTTCCAAATTGTGTTGTGCGTTGACGACTTCTTCGCACTTGGCTGCAGGGTGTTCCTTCAGCAGTGCTGCCACCAAATGATCTCAGTCAAAACGAACTCTTTGTTTTGTCCAAAAGAAAGGCAACAGCATGCAGAATACAACACTCAGAGGAAGAGTCGTGGTTGTATCAGTTCCAGTCCCAGCAGGGTTTTCCTGCCACCCAGAACTTCATGTCATTTTGGCGCGTGGGTTCGCTGGTTTTGTAACTTTTGTTCGAAGTTTCCAGGTTTGTGTGTTCCCTGGGTGTGCGTTTGATGACAAGTTGTTCGTGGTGTATGAGTACATGTGCGAAGACGTCTGATCGAACAAAATGTCGAAAGGAAGCTTGTCACCGGCAGTGTTTGGATGAAGAACTTTTTGGGTTCACGCTGCACTGGAGCTGGAGGAGTGACCAAGCGAAACATGTTGCAGGTGGCGGATCGCTGTCGAACTGCTTCAGATTGATGAGACCAAACTCGTCGATTGTCCCAAAAACTCACTCTTTTCGTGATGATGTGAGTATTGCTGTGTGCGGTGACTTTTTGTTTGGTCACCGTGAAAAGAAAACCAGTTCGTGTGTCGCTGACGAAGACATGTGCAACTTTGTGAGTTCAACGTGAAGGGTTTTCGACGGCGTAGGTGTGTGGAAAAAAGTGGATCAATGTTGGATGGGATTGTCATTCAGATTGTGAGTTTCTCTGAACCACAGCTGAAAAATCGATGCACGAGCGTAATATTCAGTGCGTGTGGAAGCGTTTCCATGGCGTCAGAATTGAGACACAACACATTTAAATTCGTAAAAGTTTCAGCACTCTTTGCCGGAGGGTCTTTTTGCTCTGTGATTCATTGCAAGAGATTTTTCCATCTCGCATTCCAAAATGTGATTTTTCAACGTGGTGCGCTGTTCTCATCACATATTGATTCTGTTAACCGATGAATAAAAAATGGATCGGGTGGATGCATGGATGCGTGCGCGACAGGTTTTGCAGCGAATGACTTTTCAAAGCGAAAGAATCATCCGGAAAATAATGACTCGTTCTCACAACAGAAGAGTCGTGTGTCTGTCTGTGGCACCAGGGAAACATTTCTTGACCTTGTCGAGTCTTCGACGGTCGGGGTGGCAAAGAAACATGATGAAGCCAAATCGTCAAAACACCAAGTGGTTCACCTGGTGTCAGTTTACGTCCTGAGTGGAAAGTCTGATGCATGCATTTGTGGAGTGGAGAAAAGGCTTGACTCCGACAGGATGGGTTTCAATCTCAAGATCAAAGCGTGCGATTTGTGTTCGCGCACTTCTCCGTCAGAAACCAAGTTTGCGCCCGATGTTGTACGGTACGTCGTGAAGTGACGTGACCAAGTGAAGAAGACACCAGATCGTTGCTGGGAGAGTCCCGTGATAGTTTTCTGTCGTGAGGCAAAAACCACCCATATCGAACACCGCATGTGGTGGGCTCGTACCTGGAGGACTGACTGGCTGAGATTGGACCAAGAGGACGTACAGTCAGTGTCCGTTCACTCGTCACTGACATGGCAGTGGCGAAACAAATAAATTAAACAAGGTGTTTCTGTCTGAACTTGGAACTTCTTCCTCAGGCTGGTCCTCTCCGCACTGACTGAGCTCGCTCGGCTTCGAAGATCAGTGCTTCCTCAAATGGTGTTTGGTACGTTTTTCGTGCCCTTGCTCGTTAAATGTCTTGTTCATGGCAGCACCATTTCGTTGAGAGCATTCGAAGAAAGTGAGGAGGATGTGGTTTGTGGCACAGACGCTTCTGCAATTGTAAAGTGAAAGGACCGAATTTGTTGACGAGGAAAAGCGTGACAACGAAAGTGCAGTTCTACATTGTGCCATGCAAAATGTGTCACAAAGACGTTCAGCTGACACGCGCTGTTGGTATTTCTCAGCGAGCAAAACACAAACCTCAAGAATTTCTGTGGAAAACTGATGGTGTTGACACCAAATCAGACAACAATCGTGCAATACGAGTGCGAGTTTGCCGTGTGCATTTTGCTTCTGACAATGCACGGAGACGTGCACGTTCGCAGTCCGCCGCACCACGATTCCTCTCCTCTGATGGATTGAGACCCACAATGCGTGTGCCAGTGCGAATTTCTCGCCTGCATAGACGTATCAAAAGCTGATATTTGAATGCACCCAACATTTTTGCATTTTGCATCGTGATTGTGATCGATTTTGTCGATTCAATCAAAATCAGGCACACGAAATTGCACGCTCAGAAGAACAAAATGTGCTTGTCAACGAATTCGTAAGATCGATATTGGCCCAAAAATGTTTTCCTGGACAATGAAGTATGGCGACAAAAGCTACTTGCACGATTACAGCCACGCCCAGTTGGTTGTACTTCTTGAGTAAACCCAGCATTCAGCAAAGACAGACCAAACTTTTTCGCATTCATATCTGCAGCTTGTGTCTCCCGAGTGACGGGGTTTGGCTGGAGGCATCTGCGGGTTGGTGGCGCATCATTCAGTCTGGCGGACAGGCGGAATGTCACGGACTCACTCAGGTGTGAGCGCCATGTGAAGGACGTGCAAACAACACGTCCACAACGAGGTGTTCAGGCAGGTTTTGGACGCCTGCGAACGGCAACTTTTGTCTTCATTGTTCAACGGCCAGGTGATCATCAGAGACTGAGGAGGCAGCAGACGCACGCTGCCTCAAATGGCCTGCATTGTCAGTTCGGCTTGTGCAAGAGAAGAACAGTGTCACAGAAGAAGCCAGTTAGCGGCGCGCATGTGTTGAGGGCACGGAAGGTGATAATGGGCTCCGTGTGCAGGCAATCATGATGGCATGACGAGCGCGGCTGTGGCACCCCGCCTGCACCTCGGGGGGTTGCTCCAAAACGGCGGCACTGCTGGACGCGCTGGTCATTTGGCAACATGTTCTGCTTCTGTGCCCTTCAACATTCTGGGCGTCGTTCAACTGGACTTTTTGTCAGTGAATAGATCAATGGTCAGACTTCGCTCGGACATCAAGCAGGGTTACCTGCCAGGATTCCTGTTTGTTCGCTAGAGGAGACTGGAATTCCGACTGGGCAGACAAAATTACAGCAGATCACAACGGCCACTTCAGGTCACTGGGCAACGTGAAGAAGTACGTTCGGGAAGTCTCTACTGGCCTGTGCTGGCAAACAACTCCCGAAGAATTTGGACTCGTTAGACAGTTTGCTTTCTGCAGTTGGCGGTCGTCTTCATCAGGATTCTACAGCGTCTGTGCGTGGAGGAATATAACTGTGCACACGCACAGCCAATTTGTCACGCGTGCATGCTTCGTGGAGATGCAAACATGGGTTCTCAGCGTTGTATTCAGATCACCGTTTGAAATATTGACGCTGTGACAGATACGTCTGCAGCATTGTAACCGTGAGTGAAAGGTTCTGCCAGTTCAATTGATCTTCAGTTGATTTCCAGTCAGCAGTGTCGCTCGTGTTGACGGCACTTTCACCTGCAGACTTTAAGGTGTGTGCGCAGGGTCCGGGAGTCTGAGCGCATGTTAGATGTTCCTGTGTTCTCAGTCAATACGAGTGCCATTCATGCCATGTTTGAACGGCAAATGAAAACTAATTTGTGGCAAATATGGTTTGAAATTCTGTAGGGTGTGTCCTTTTGTGCCAGGAAAGGAAAGTTAACGAGTTTGGGATGGACAGAGAGAAACAAACTCTGCAGGACATAGTGGAGAACGAAGTTGCGAAGCAGGTGCCGTCGTTGCAGTTCTGATGTTTGGAAAGTCAATTTTTGAAGGACAACCAGACACGCATGTCTTACCAGTTCACGCATCTCAAGCGATAACTCAGTGAGTGGTTGTTCTGAAAGGAGAAGATTGCAGCATTGTGCGACCCGTCAAGATCCAGGTGAAAACTCAGAGTCAATCTCAACGTGTGTCAACTTCAAAGTATATCAATAATATTCATTTCCGATTTTCAAGGCAGATAAACATCTGTCTGCACATACACATGCGGTGGGGGCAGACTGCACTGTGATCACTGGTCACCAAAGCTCAACAAGAATGTCGTATTGGTGACGGCGTCTTCATGAAAGGTGGACTTGTGAAATAACTTTTGTGTGTCAAAAAAGGCAAAACTTTTTGTGTAGGACACGCACATGCCCCTATTCTATGCATCGTTCTCTCCCAAGAATGCTTCTGAAAACAGTGGCTGATGGATTTTTGACAGGGCTAAATGCTCAATTGAACAGGCCACGGATACACATGTATGGCGTTTCGTGACTCAAATGCTTCTTGCTCGGTCTGCTGAGTGCAGTTTTTAAGACGGGGAAACTCAAAATCCAACGTGAGACCGGAGAATCGAAACGATACCTGCCGGCTGCACTCCAAACAGATAATCAAGTCTGGAACTGAGGTGGATAAATGCTCGTTAACTTCCAGATGTCATGTCGGATCAGCAGTTGGACAATTGTGGCAATCATGTGAAACGGAACTGTGAAACTGGAAAACGCACGCATCTTTGGTGCACAACGGAGCGATCGTTTCTGCAGAAGAAGCCACGGACAGCCTCTCACCGAGACAACTGGTTGTCAGTCTGTTGTGCCGAGTACGAGCAGAAATTCGTGGATTGATAAGACGCCCTCGGGACACCGACACAGAAAGCACTGGGAATGAATGCATATTCCCAGATAGGGCACTCTACTTTGAATTGTAAATTGGAAAACACAAAGCTTGGATGTCAGAGTCTCAGGTTTTACTGGAGATGTTGTTTGAAGTGTTGGATTTCAAATCAGGAGAGACCACAACAGAAAAGGCCTCAAATGAAATGAGTTTTTGTGCAGAAAGCTTTGAATTCTCAGAGATAGCTTGCTGAAGCCAGGGTGGAATTTCATGCAGTGTACATCGCTCGAGTGAAACTGCGATGCATATCAAGTATGCACATGAATCATACTCACATCCTCGTTGGAATATTCTGCAAACTTGGAACACTTCAAAACCTCAAACAGTTAAATAGGAAAAAAAAACTTGTCAAATGAGGTCCGCCACCTCAGTCGGCAGCGTGAGTTAATTTGCATTGTAACTCTCCAGACAAAAAAAGTACTTTGCACGCATACAAAATAGGTGCCGTTTTCTCTTTGCGGAATTCTACCCGTGTACTTGCGTCAATGTGTGGATAGTGTACGGACACATGCAGGCATCACCAGTGAACTGAAGAATGTACGTCGTTGTAGGAACAAGGTAAGAATGATCCTTTTCAGTATCCACTGGGTAACAAGGGTGGCATGAGTGGGAGGCCCACCTGATCGGACGATTTTTAGCAATGGTATTGAATTTGCCACAATTGAAGATGGAGGAGTTACACGACGACGTCCCGGTCAGATGTGAAAGTGTTTCTTCCCTCACCGAAGAGCCTCACACAAGTGACCCAGGGTCGAGCACCGTTTTTCAAAGTACAGTGGCATGTGGCTTGTTATGGCTGAGGTTCATTAAAAGAACGCATTCTCCCTGGGGACACGAGACGTTCACTGCACGAAACACGCTTATCTGCGTCGGGAACAGTTGCACCGCCTCCGATTCCTTGTTTGAACGACTTTGGTAAAAGGCGATCGCATTCTGGGGTCAGTGACATGAATAGCTTTCTTGATGGCAACCAAAACAGGCTGTGTGTTGTGCACATACGGGGCAATGTGTGTATGAATGATGAGACTCGCAGCACAATAGCAGCATTGTGTCCTGCAGACGGTCGCCCTTGTTTGGTGTGGAAGCGGATTGTGTTAAAGATGAACAGCAACCTTTCGTCCGTAGTTGTCCTCGCCGACGCATTTACGGGTCTCGCAGCCGAAATCCTGCTTCAGCGAGATACGACTGCACGTTCTGCAAAAAGCCCAGCCAGCTTCGTCTCCATGAATGGCTGAAGAGTGTTCAGTCAGAAACACGCCCCCTTTTCAAGGAAGATCTTTACTGAAGGACGATTGCTTTCAATGAAAGAAGTTTTCTTGTTTTGTTTTTTTGTTTTTTTTTTTGCTCAGCTTTAATTTGTTTCAATGGGCTTTCCCTCCTCTGAAGGTACTTGATCGATCTTCTTTGCGTGACAACAGCATTTCCAGAGTTGACCCTGTTTGCTGAAGTGGAGGTGGACAAGTTCCAAAGGGCATCAGCGACAAAAAAGAGGCAACTGTTCTGAAGCATGCGAAACACGATTGGCACAGATTTCATCTGTGTGTGACACGGCGAGGTTTTGTGCTCGAGACCTGTGCCGTCCTCTTGAGGTGTTGAGACAGGGAAGCAATCAGCCTGTTGCTCTGTCGACTCGTACGCAGTTGTTGCTCAGATTAAATCTGACTGCACTTATCTTCATTTCTGACGTTTGTCTGATATTGGTCTCACTTCCGAAAACGTTCCCGTGGAACCTGCATGGGTGCGTCAAATTCCAGAAGCAAATGTGTTGTGCCAGGAATAAACAACGTGTGGGCGTGTCTGAACCAGCCAATTCGAAATCTAACAGCGGACTTCGTATTCTGCAGGCGAAACATCCACTGCCTCGTATATCACGCACGAAGAGGGGAAAATTTACTCTTGAAACGGTTATCTTTCGTGAGTGTGAGAATTTTACCTCAAATGAACCGCGGTCACAACCAAAAGTTGAGTTCAACAGCAACACACCTGGTCGTATGAATTGTAACGGGCTTTGTGGTTTCTCTGAAGGGGTCGTACATGCATGGGAAATACACTGTCTCAGCAAAGAGAAACTTTAAGTGATTCATTTCTGAAGCGCCACCGCATGTCCGCTCACCTTAAGAATCCCTCTTTGTGCAAGGTCAGGAGCCCCGTTGGAGGGTCGGCCGCAAAGGATCAAGGGTCACATTCCACAACGAAGTGCCCGTGGTTTCACACCGACAGTGCAGTCGAGCTTTCGTCCGTCTCGTGAATACCACACTCCAAGGGATCTGTAATTCTAACGCTTTGTGGCACTTAGGAGGTATTTTACTGTGATCTGGTCTCCCGCCGTGTCATGGGTGAATCTTGGTCTGTCCACATCAATTTACTCGAGTACAAAGTTGGCCGACGTTCATGCAGACAGCAGAGTCACGCGCTTGATCCCTATACGCCCAAACAACAGTGAAATTGTTCCGACTGCCACGATTTGAAATGGAATGGGCCCAAATGTGGGTTGTTGGCAGCAAGAAGAGTGGGTTGCCTCTCGAAAACACAGAAATTATTTTCTGACTTGAATGTCAGCCGTATTTTCAAGAAAGGCTTCATCACATCAAACTTCGAAACAGAAAGAACGGAGGGTTTGTGGGCAATTGAGTTGTCAGTGGGACTGTTTTGATCCTTGTGCAGTGAAGATCACATTTGATTGTGCGCTCGGGTTCAAGAGTCACCAGAGTCGTTGGGGAATGAACAACCACTTGCTCGAAAAGTGTCATTTTTTGCGTGTTGATAACTGTTTGGTCCAAAGCAACAAACCAAAATTTTTGTTCTCAGTTCTATTTTATCAGCCACTGATATTGTGTTGCCTTGCAAATGGCTGGGTGGTAAACTTGCACTTCCGAATTGCCCGCAAATGCAGAAATTTCCAATGGGGGGTTGGGTTAACGGAGAAATTTCTGATTACACGTACCCCCAACCCCAGGAAATTCAGAAATTTCTGAGTTTGGGAGAAAATAAACTTTCTCAGTTACCCCCAAACTGTGAAATTTTCAAATTAATGACCCCTGCAAATTCAGAAATTTCCAAGTTCGGTTGCAAATCAGAAATTTCTGAATTGCCTCCTGACTCAAAAAATTTCCAAATTGCACACACACACACACACACACACACACACACACACACACACACACACACACACATATTCAGATTTCTGAGTTGGGGGAAACTTGGAAATTTCTAAATTTTTGGAGGGGGGTAATTTGGAAATTTCCAAGACAGTGGGCAATATCTGATTTACCTTGCCTGCAAATTCAGAAATTCCAAATTGGGGGCAAATCAGAAATTTCCAAATTACCCCCCTCCCCGCTTCTGAGAAATTTGAAAATTTCTGAGTTACTCCACTCAGAAGTTTCCAATTTAACTCCCTCACCTAAACTCAGAAATTTCCCACTTGCTGGACACGGCACGCAGGCGGTCAACGCTGCGAGCGGCTCACATTCTACTTCGAAGTCTAGCCAGCTGCCCTTTTCCCTTGCTTTGGAGCTTTTCGTGACGGCGAACGAGTCTTTTGGGCAAGTGAAAGATCCGAATGCGACAATTCCCTTGTAAATTGGTTGAATTGGTCTTTGTGAGCTTTTGGGATTTTCCGCACAATGCATCTCAGCCTGGAGACCTGCTCGGCACTTTGTGACGAGAAGAGACAGCAATTTGCTCCCGATTGTTGTTGACCGACCTTGTTCGGCTGTGCGATGATTGCATGGAAATCCCCCGGACAGAAGAGAAATTGCATTGCCTCTGAGTGCTTGAGGAGGGAGACGGCGGGTTGAGCTATTCTGACATTGAAGTCACCTGCAAGCACAAAGCGGTCGGTGGTGCCGTTGCTGTCGGACTTCTTGTTGTTGGTTCGAACTTGGGTGGATCCAGAATCACCTGCGTTGCTGTTCATCATGCAACATTTGGTGCAACACAACAAAATCTTGGACGTTCTCTTCAGACGAGATCTACGAGTTTCGTAAATTTGTTTTTTGCACAGGAGAAGGAATGAGGTTCAGTGTGTTCGGCGCTCAGGTGTTTTCACTTGCATAGTAATCAGTGTAATTACAGAGCTCCTTCCTCGCCTCGAGCAACCGCATCATTCAGTTTACATTTTACCTGTTGAGACATTTCTGTGCCACACTGCAATTGAGCGGCAATAGAGGAACTCAATACATGTGCGACTCAGCGGATCCACACGTCAAGTTAGGCAGCAGTGAGGTGTTCGTGCGTGCTGTGCTGTGCTGAATCCGTAACGCTGTGGCCCAATCTCGTCTGAAGATAGGAAGATCTTGAAGCATCAGGTTTGGTAGAGGAGATTCTGATTTCTGATAGAATTTCTTTCGACGCCGGCAGGTGTATTGTATAGGTGACCAGCGGTATCATTTGGCGTGGACGGGCAGTTGGTTTTTACCGCCCCTGTAGATCCGCCCGCTGTGCCCTCACCGTGTTCGTAACAAGGCAGTTTTTATCCATGGGTGGTCGTCGCCAAAAGAAATGGGAGATTGCTTTAATTGTGAGTACTAATTAAAAGGATGTCCAGCGTTTGCGCATTCACTCCACACACCAATTCGAATTGCGCATACCAAGCTTTCGGGGTTCTTTTATACAGAGGAATTTCAAGTATCGAGGTGTCTTGTTGACAGCATTTTTGTAGCTTCATTTGAAATTTCCACATGGAGGAAGGAAAATGTTCAGCTGAAACACGATTGGGAGAAGACTAATCTGGACTCACGACATTGATGCAGTCAAATGACGCTCAAAGTGAGACTTCCTTCGAACAAAAATCCGAGGTAAATGTGTCCATGTTCTGCTGTGTGTTTCATCAAAATTACTCGTACGGATGATAAATTCCGTTTGGGGTGTTTTGAATTGAATCGTTCCCTCGTATATTCCAGTATCAAAGACGGTCAAGAGCTGCTTTCGAACAGCACTTTAGAATTTTGAAAAAGTGCATCAATTCTCAGATTTCACATTTGACTGACATTTTGAGGAAGCCGTCAGAGAATGCAATGCGGTTCTGTTCTTGGCACAGCCGGTCTTCAGTACTTGATCAGAAATTGGCAGTGGCCATGTGCAAGGAGAATATGTTGTTGAGACACACGCCGAATTGATCATGAGAAACTTCAAATTGAGCTGACAGTGATCATCTGGAGTGCAGAGAGAACGACTCGTCCACAACAAGCGCCGCTCAGTGACAGACACCGACGACAAAGGGAAGCGAGTGTCTGAACCGACAAGTGGCGTTGTGTGACGGATTTTTATGCTGGCAGTGTGACCATCTTGCCCTTCCTGCACTGCAGAAATCCATTCAGACAAAAGAAACAGATGTCGAAGAGGATGACAACTTTTTGGCGACCATGGAACTCAACTTCGCTTTGCTTGCAGAGGGAGCCACCTCCTTGACGTATAACTTGTGAAAATTCGAGTATTTCCGCTGCATGGTATCAACGTCTCTTGGAGCAACGAGAGAACAGCAAAAAAATTACTTTGTGTCTCGCCATGAACGACTGAGACACAGCTGCCGGAGTGAAGCCAAGAAGAGCGATTCCAGTTCTGGAGATTCTCCAGATTCTGGCCCCTGTAATTCGAAACCACATCACTTGGACACGGGTCACATCGCTGGCTTCCCTCTACAAACTGCGGCGGACCGCTGACACCGCAGGGTGCTTGAGAAAAACATTGGTTTGCACTTGCTTGCACTTTGTTATCGATGAAGGAAGACTTTGTCTGAAAGTGCGCCACGTACACAAGAATGTCAAGCTTCTGAACAATCTTGTGGTTGATAATTGACAAGTTCCTTCCAAACGTGGGTACAGGGAGGCCCAGGGCGACAGTTATCTTGTAAAGCCGTGGTGAAACTTCCATGTGCCCTTCCCAAAATATGCACACGCGGACAGATTTTTCCGCAAGATCAACAAGGACGTTTTTTTTTCTTGTCGGTGTCGATGGGTGTCTCAGGTGACCAGCATTTCGGTGAACCGCGTTCACAGATTTGTTCCATTGGTTCTGTTCGAGACAAGGTGGAGGAATGAGTGACAGGACTCGTGTGGAGTGCTTCATGCAGGGTATCGACCCACATGGACGTACTGCAGTGCTATGTTCCCCGTCCTGCAATTTTGCCGCCGCAGAGGCCGTGTTTCAAGCGAATCCAGGTTTGGGGTTTTCCACAAATGGGTGGCATGTCCCCGGCTTGACCATGGGGAGGGTTGTCAAATTACTGCTTCGAAAAACGCACAAGAAGAAGTTGCACTTTCGTTCGCAAGATTCGAGAGCTGTCCCTTCAGTCCGCTATCGAGTGTGTGGTTGAATGGATCGGAACTGACCATCAATGTACAGTACCAGTCATATTGAGCCCCCGGTATTGTTTACCTGTTCGTGCCTTGTTGTCAGCTTTGTGAAAAAGAAGGTATTGTTCTGGCAAAGTGTGTCCGAGATGCCAGTGGTGCCACGCAGAAGCGAGAACGATGTGGTCATTTTGTGGAACTCCACATGTGTCACACAACATCAGTGGGTGTTCTTGTTTGACCCGTGTTTCTTGTGATGGTTTTTATTTCGGAGGGACAGAGCAGTGAGTCAGTGCAGCTGCGAGTGCGAGAGAACACAGCTTCACACGCTGGACTGTACTGCACTCTTGACTCGTGTGCGGTCCGTTGGGCTTGTGACCCGTATCCCATTGTGTCGGTGTGGATCACGCTTGCAGGATTGAACTGGTGGCTTCAGTTTCGCACTTTGGAAGTTGCAAGATTTTGTGCTCGAGGACACAGAGGAAGCAATGGATTTTCGAAAGAATCTGAGACAGAAGGTGGCGCAGAAATTCACCAGCAAAATCGTTGTTTTCATGTGAGTATCAGAGCTCAAGTGTGAATACCTTCCTCGTGCTGTTTTTCATGGGCCAAATGGAAACTTCCTCGCGAGTACATTTCGGATTTCGACAACCATTCAAGTGTCAGGACAACTGTGTTCCTGTGTTAAGTCTGCCTTATGGTGGGCAGCTCTGGCTGTTGAAAAAGGTGGTGATTTACTCCAAAGAACTGCACAAGACGTTTGGTTGGCCGCTTGTGCATCGTGCTTTTTGCAGCGTCTGATCTCGTGTATGTTGATTGTAACTTCATGTCACCACAACCGCAGTACTGTGTACATATTTCCGGTGACCTGATTAGCGCCCTGGATCAGCTGTGCGTCGCCTTCGCTTTGTTTTGTCTGACATCTCACGAGGTGTTTCGTTTGAAAAGTCAGCCAAGAGAAGCCTCAGCTGGCGAGATTGCTGGGGGCGAGAGACGGAGTTTTCAACCCAAAGAAAATTTGTTCCTTTTTGTTCTTTGAACATTTCTCCTTGATTTTTGGTGGGATTGAACTTGGAACTGAAGATTCTCTGCAAACGTTTTGACCGACGGAGCTTGACATTTGGTGTCAAAACGCGTGAGAGGGGCCATCGCGTTGAGGGTCGGTGTCGGACAGGTGAAGGAGCGCCGAGGGCTGCGCTTCGGTAGAGCAAGACCTCCGTGTGAGAGGTGTGAAGGAATGCGCTGCAAAATGGGCGAGTTTCGCCCCGGGAAACGGAGGAGCTGTCTGTCTGAGTGACCCGAATCAGCTGATGATGACGCGGGGTCAGATTTGTGGGGAGATTAGGATTTCATGGCTGGCTGCCTGCTGCGTCCACTCTTGAAGGCGTGGAGATTTGAGTTCATCGTTTTGTGCTTCATAAACGTGGCGATTCTGCCGTAAACTTCACAACTGGCGTGCAATGTTTCCATTTTGACATTCGAAAGATTCAGAAAGGTCCAATCGGACAGGAGTGTTTTTGTTCTGTGGGACTTGTAGACCTGCTGACGGTGTGTGCTGAAGGGTCCAGTCAGGACAAGACGTGTCAGCTTTGTGGCCACAGTGTTTTCGGACGATGACGGGCACGCGAGAAAATTGCTTGTAAAATCCTAGCAGCAGGGTTCGGCCGCAAAAAGGCGCCGGGGAATGCGACGGATTAGCTTGAAACATTACTTACCCGTGTTTGTTATGACAGCTCGATCGTTTTCCTGCAATTCTGTCTGTGCTTGTTGAATGTTCACTGCCAAGCAATTTACGCTCAGGGGATTTTTTGGGCGTGATCTTTTCTTTGTTGGTCGAGAAACAGTTCAAAAGGAAAATTTGTGATAAAAATTGACATTGACAGTGATTTGTCGGAAAACGCTGGACTTTCTCCTGAACTTGTGCTTCAGCTTGGTCCGATGTTGTTGCACATTTTCGTCAGCGAACAAATTCTTTGCCTAAGTAGCTATATTTCCAGTCTCTTGGGTAAACACTACAAACGACACGAGGAGTTGAAAGAGTAAAAACAATGTTGTGGTTTCTGTAACGATAAACCGTCTGAACGTGGCTGCCCCGTGGTGGGCTCTTTTTCCCAAATTTCTTGCTGCTTGTCTGAATCGTTGTGTGCCTGTGTTTTGCAGGGGCGGAGCTGATCCGGCGTCTTCTTCCACGAGCAGCGGCTCTGCGGGCGCAAGTGCGGCGCCGCGGCGGTCGGCGTCGTTCCTCAGGCGCGCACAGGAAGTGCGCGAGCGGCGCGACGGCGGCGGCGGCAGCGCGGCGGCGCAGGGCGCAGCGACACGCAGCGCAGGCGCGCAGGATGACAGCATCGTGTACTCGGAGAGCAAGAACATCGGCCGCAGACTGAAGCCGTCGCGACGCGGGGAGAGCTTCAAGTGAGTACAAGGCGTTGCTTGTGAAAGTGAACTTTTGTTCACATTCCAAGTGTGCTGAGAATGACACTGCCGAATGAAACTTGGAAACTTTTAACTCTTTTTTTTTTTTTCTGGCATGGAATTTTCTTTCGAGCATTTTGGAGTGTTGATTCAGAGGACACTTTAAATCTGTGCCATTTCCTGCACCAACGTTTTCGAGCGCTGGTACATCTGTTGTGTTCAGGTGATTCCACCTGATTCAGACACCATCCAAGGTCCCAGGACGAGTTCTTTGAAGGAATTGTTTTGACATATGACTCAGGCAAGAAAAGATGTGACTGGAAACGAACAAATTTGTCACGTTGTCACATTGTGCCTTTTTGTGTGCAACACAGGATGTTGCGTAACGCCCATCATCAGTTGTGTTTTCTCGTGAACGGTATTTTGCCAAGTTATTACTGAGATATTTGTCAAGAGATAAGAACATTTTTGCTGGAATTAGAGGGCACATCAGTGGCATTCCTCAAACCTACGAAATCCTGCGTGCAAACAAGTGCACGAATGCTGAGCTGATTCATTCGCTCAAACGGGTGGCGATAATGTGTTGTATTGTGCTTCACTTGCACACCACACAGCAACGGATTTAATTCAGTGTTAAATGTTCAATGGAAACCAAACGATCAAAAGGTTCCCTTGAGCATTCATCTCTTCTGGGACAAGCAAAGTTTCGAAGATCAGATGGATTTCGCTTTGGAAACAGAGCAGTCGTGTTGTGTTGCGTTTATCTAGTTGCAAAAGTGGGCGTCGGTGAGCACTTTACTTGTTTGACCCAACAAAATGAATTGGCTTTTTGTTCATGCTTGATCAACTCAACAGTACAATACCGGTCTTCAGGGAACAAGAATTTATTGAAGGGCTTTGCGTGGAAACGTTGTGGTCAGATTGTGGTGTGGTCGCTTGTTTACGCCCTTCTTTTGGAGAGCCGTAGGGTCAGTCAGTGCAGGGGATTTTCCCACTCAGGTGCTGTGACCTGTCAGTGCAGCATCAGACTCGCTGAGTGGAACAGATGCTGAGGGGGTTGGTTAATCGACGTTTTCCACCCCTGCCTTGGGGTGTGTGGAAAGTATTCGGAAAGTATGCACACACCACAAAAGTATGAATGCCGTGTCTCAGGTGACATCTTTTTCGCGACTGCGTCGACGTTTTTCGGTACAATTTTGGCTGACGTAGAACCCAGCGCACAGCTCCCCTGTCCAAGCTTCATTGTGTCCGAGAATTGGATACGTGTGCACGTTGCACACGGATTCTGTGGAAGAAGCTCTCTCTCGCGGTGCGTCCGTTGTTCCTGGGTGATCAGCTGGAAAGAAGTGCCACCGCAAGCGTCACAGAGCTCCGGTTGCACTTCAGACCAAATTTGATCACGCGTTCAGTGGTTTGGCTCGACCAGAGTGTTGGTGCGCGGATCGGATGACTGTTGCGTACTTTCACTTTTCTCGCCTTGTTTTGTTGTTCTCTCCTTGGACATTCTTTGTGCAAAGTGATCTTGGTTGTGTGGGGCCTGTTCATTATCTTTCTACGTGAGTTGGACGAGTTACTCACAACGATGTCCGGACACCAGCAGGTCAATACGCGGAAGTATTTGCGGAATGCTCTTGAACAAAAAATCGACCAGCAGGTGGCAAGATAGGCGAAAAACGGAGCCGAAAGTGATAACATTTTGCTTCGAGTGTTGTGGCACGTAAAAATGTGCTTTTGTCTTGCGTTGGTGTTGTATATATGAGTGAAGCCCCAGTAGTTATGTTGTAGTATAGTTTATTGTAGAGTATGAGTTGGAGCTCAGTGGTTTAGGCTACCTTCCTCTATGGTGTCCCAAGCTATTGTGTGTTGGCAGTCTGGGTCATGTGCCCAGCTTAGGATAGTGGCTCCATCTAGGG
>JAAUXT010030039.1_pt1 | contig 15721 bp, 22 predicted proteins | sample 7278171 | NCBI WGS metagenome assembly JAAUXT01 (sample SAMN14350112, study PRJNA611818) | marine sediment metagenome | isolation source: surface marine sediment (1.8m) | place: French Polynesia: Moorea | collected 2018-08 | reverse complement strand
TATATTCTGAATATTTTTATATTAAATTATTACATACATTAGACAAGGAATAGATGCCTAATATCAATTTTGTGCTATTTTGCTGGTTATTACCCAGCATCCCTCCCCCCAAGGGGTGATCACGTGAACTTCGTGGTTTTGGCACTCTCTTTGCAAAATGGCTGATCTGGTTGAGGTGGAAGCGCTCAGCTATTTGAAACAAGAGATCACATGGCGATTGATTCTTGTCTCTTGTTATCAAAATCGATCACCCTTAGCCAGCGGTGTGATCGATCAAGTTATTGATTCGTTTGTTTTGTTCGCACCACTCTGAAACCAGTGTTTTAGGACCCTGGTGGTGCGATTGGCTCTCAACGTACACCTCTCGCAGCAATAGGTGAGTAATTTGCAAGTCACACCACAGAAGACGCAGACCTATGTTCTTCTGTGGTTGTGCTTGTGGCACGATTTTTTACAAGTTCAATCACGAGGTGTATTCTTGCACCACATCGAGATTGGACTTCCAAGTCGTTGCCGGAGTGTCAGAAAGCCCGTTGTCAAAAATGCAGTGTATTTCCCACTCGACGATCGTCTGAGTGAAAATGCCTGAAGACCAGGGTCAACAGGTCAACATGTGCTTTATCATCATGGTCTGAACAGCACACTAATTGTTTTTTCAAATTTAATTTTAGATTACTCGTATTTCAAATGAAGTCCGGGATCTTGCTTTCAATCAATTTAATCACTGGGATCTTGTATACTGTTCAAGGGGATGAAAGTCCAAGTGTTGTTGAAAGGGATACTCAATATTTTTGATGATTTCAAAATTGAAGTGAACCTAAATTGTGTGTTGTTTAGAGTCCCTCATGCAGGGCATTTTCCACTCAACGATCGTCCGAGAGGAAAAGCCCCCAGGGCGTTTTTGACACCGGGCACTTCTGACTCGTCTGAACTTCAACATTCCAGTGGAACAGCCGGGGCCAATGTAAAATATTCGATTCCAACTTGTCTGAACAGATGTGTGTTGCGCCGTTACAGATGCGTGTTGAAACGTAACCGAATTGAGATTGTTTCAAACGAAAAAGCCGTAACTACAGTCGCGAAGTATTCAACATTGCTGGAAAAAAAATTGAGAAATGTCTGTCCACCTGACTGTTCCATGGAATAGATCTTGTTCTGTTGCAATGCTGCCTGATCAAGAATTTTTTGGAACAACGTTGCTGTGAAGCACACCGCTGAAATCGCGTGTAAGGTCCTCTCTCTGATTGCAGGCCAAGCCAACTTGTTGAAATGCACGTTGTTTCAAGCAGTTCAAAGCAAGGTTTTGTTGAACTGACCGGGGAAAACGCACCAAGGGGTATTTATTCCGAATAAAAGAAAATGGTTCGAACTTGTTGTCAAGTCTTTCTTCAAAACGAAGAAGTCTTCCATTGGTCAACACACGAAGATTGAAGTCCCACTGAAGTCCCCTCATTGAAAAAGAAAAAGATCAAAACCAGTGCAAGAAGCAGTAACATGGACGGAACAATTGTGCACTCAGTTGTGAACAAGAGCAACTATAGCACACCTCGCAGACACTTGGATCGAGAGCAGTCGAAACGAAAGAAGCGATGTCAGCAACACAAAGACATTTTGACACGACACACTTCAAAGCAGACGAACAGCGCGTGGATCACACTCGCCGGACACACTTGATCAGACCTCATGACTCCCTGACAACAGAAGTGATCCGCAACTCAAGGAACTCTCGGCAGAATGGCGACAAACAGCCAAACACAAGACAAATTCCAAAGCGTACGGTCTGAGACAAATTCTGAGGTAATTTGTGTCTTCCCACTTGTGATGACTGACTGCAATTATGTTCGAAACACACAGCGAACACTTGAAGGATGAGCGCACGTATTACTGGTGCACTCGAGTTGAACAAGAAAGATTTTAACGCTGCAAGAAAAGCGCACTGCGTATCAACAAGTCTCACGGAATTTTGACACGCAATCAATGAAGTCAAAAACAAAAACGTCACTTCACTTTCTAAGTGAGGAAAGCACGCGAGAAGCCTCTCCTGAGAATGACCAAGGGCACAGCAACTTGCCCAATCCCAGTAAGTCAAAAGACACTGCACCACAGATTTTGAAATGTCATCACACCAAAACTAATACAGTTGCTGTGGGAAAATACATTGATTGGTTGACGCTTGCCATGAACGGAAGTTGCAGAAACCTCTTCAAAGTATTTTCTACGAAGTATTCTCTTCAGCCGCAGTGCTCGTTATCTGGCATCTTTCAACTCCCTGGAAAGACATTGAACAGCTGTCTTTCTTCTTGTGGCAGCTTTATTTGTTCAAGCATCAGACATTATATTTCAATCAGAACGAACACTTAATGGTCTGCAAAAGGGAAAAGAAGTCTTCGTCGAACATTGATAACGTTCTCCTTCGGCGTTCATAAATTTTGCGTGCCGTCAGTAGACAGCAAAAATGCAACGGTAAGTGGTACACAGGTGAGCCTGTGTGATGCAATCGGCAACGGTGAAGAATTTATCAGGCAAAGTGTACGGTACACGCTATGCATTCTAACTTCATGTTGAACAATTTCCCACATTTTTCAGGCCCAGTCAAAATAGATCCTCTGACTCCCGAGGAATCAGTGAGTGTACAATGTTTGTGAAATGAATGAACACGCCGCACAAAGCACAAACTCACCAGCAGTCGAAGTGGGAGGTCCAGGCGTAGAGACGGAGCAGAAAGGAGGCGGAGACGTCACGATCGTAAGTGGACGGAACGAGCAGGTACTCGCCAGGACTGAGCAAGAATCGACTGGTCACCTGAAAAGCATCAGTATTTCTCATTGAGATCAGCCAATCCAAATACCACAGAACATAGCCGTTTTACGAGTTCAGCAAAAATTGTTTTGCTTGATTCACACCGACCTCACGGGTGTTTGTGTAGTCCATATCACCGAGAATGGGTTCAACAGGAGCAGCATGACAAAACAAAGTCTCCGAATATTTTCTTGTCTGCTTGTCATGTACCTGTGTGAGAGTGAAAGGAGCGTCCTTTCTTGTCACGTTTAAAGATCAGGAATTACCCTCCCACAAAAACACTTTCAGTGAAAAGAAATTCGCAAATATTGGATTGTTTCAGATTGAACTTTGAGTGCGTCAATTCTCACCCTGTATATCCTGAAGTTTATGTATTCTTCAGTTTTTTTACTGTCTCGTTTCTTCACCGATCTCTGGAACTTTTGCATCAATGAAACGATCAGAAAGCAAGCGTCTTTCCCGAAACCCGTCAAAAAGTCTTGAGATTTGCCGTGGTGGGTGTCAGCTGTAAAGTGACGAAAAACATTTCTTGAACAAAAACTCTCTGACCAGTGCTCAATCGCCCGACCTGTCAGGAATGTGCTGTTTCTGAGACACAACAAAACTGGTCACAAAGCGAAAACCCCACGATGCAAGAATGCACATCTGAACATGGAGCTGCGCCTTCACTGATCATCTCACAATGGTAGCGTTGACTCGCCCGTGACCGCTTGCTTGCAAAATGACAAAATCTTCACCTGAAATCGTGAATCCAAACTGAGGATTGGTCGAATAGCTGGCCAGGTCATCACTGCAGCCGCCTGAGCTGTGGCCCGGAATCCACGAGCCGTGGAAACTGAACATCTTGCCTTGAACAAACAACAACATAAAGAGTTACTCGCAAGATGGTTCTGGTAAGTCTTATGGACACCGCTGGCAGGCGTGGCAGGATGCTGTTGACACGTACTGTTGTCCACAACACCATCTCGGTCAAAATCTGGACCCAACGTGCAGATGTAGACTCGGCTGAAGAAAAGGCAGAAATCGTGGAAACTCATCCAAAATTCGCCGTCCAACTCCTGCTTCAAACCAAGGGACTGTCTCACGTCCTCTGGAACCAAGTGCCACTTGTCACTCCTGCAATTGTTCAAAACCTGCTTCAAAATATGTTCGTAGGAATCCTACAATTTGTGCTCTGGAGTTCTGCGAAAATTATTTGAACACAACACGAGTGATGTTCGTCACGACAAAATTACGTACGTGTCACTCCAGTCGCCCGTCCATTCGGTCGCACCCCAGGGATTGAATATGCGCAGCAGATCTTTTGTTCCTTCAGCGGTTGGGATCTTCTTGGCCATGGTGACTGAGTACGCGTGTCCAGTGATCAAACCTTTGCTGCCGTCGTGTTCGTTGTCCTGAGGAACAATAACTTTACCAACAAGTCGGCGGCGATTTTCCGTGAAAGACAAGTTTTCTTTTGCACGTTCAAGTGAAAATGGACAGGCCGAAACAATATTCTCAACAGTTTCATTGGCAAATAAATTGCAGGAGCTCACAGTGTTGCACGCAACGAAGGCACCATTGCGAAGGGCCTGCCTCATTACATCAAACAGTTCCGGTCCATTTATCTGTGGGGGGTAGTAAACCTCCGTCAAGCCTCCAGTCAAGTCCAAAAGCCCCTCCGAGGCTTTGCCACTCTGGAGTGCTTCGTAGCAGCCATTCACCCTGCAAATGACATTTTTGTCAGGTTGTCCAAAAAAAGAAAAAAGGCCAAACAATTTACACTTCGTGAATTGCGACGTACTTGGCGTACGCTTTCTCCACCAGGGAAGGCCAGATTTCACACGGAGAAGTTGCCTGCGCGTAAATCAATTCTCCATCGCACATGGCCAGCAAGTCGTCAATGTACACATCCACCCAGTCTCCAAACCTCCAGAAGCGGAAGTGATACAAACCCTTGATGTTGAACAGTTTATTGTCGGCAGGAATTATCTGCAAAAGACCAAATCTTCAGTATTTCGCTCGCAAATGATCTCATTGTCTTGCGTGAAGCCAAAGCGCCACGTACCTTTGCGTGATTCATGTATGTGAAAAACCAATAAATCGTCTAAAAACAAAAACAAACCTTTGTCCATATTTCTTCTTTCAATGTTATCGCTGCACAAGCACACAGGAACCAACAGTCACCCAGGTCACCCTGCACAATATCCAAGCGGCTGATGCCGTCCACGAACAACTGAGGATTGTTGCTGAATTGCTGAAATGTTCGCGTTGGAGAAAGTAAGTACGGCCCGATCAACAACCGGGCACGGCGAGGAATTTATTCGGTTGAAAAAAATTTTGTTTGTCTGGATTTTCGCATGTACAGTCGACATGAGGCCTACCGTTGGCCGTCTCCAATAAATCGTTTTGTTCCTGATGTTGTCTGGAACATTTGACTGGTCAACACACAAAGAACTCAAACCACCAAAATCTGGGTCTTCGTACAACTCATTTGGTCCGAGGCATTTCAGCCGGGCAACAACTTTCTGTGAAACAGAAAACAGAGGAACGTGTGTTGAAAACAAATTGGTGCGACCATTTTGCAACGAAAATTGGTGTTCACGGTCTATATTTTCTGAGCCTCGTATTTGCTTTGTTTCAAGTGACAATTGACGTTTTTACAGCCCGAATTCGGGATTACTGTTTTTAGCGTGGTGATTGTCGTGTTTGTTATGTGCTTGTATCTGTTGGAAGTCATAACGGCGGGGGGGGGGGGGGTGTCTGTCCACACTTTTTGCAACCTATCGTGATTGCATAACACACGCTGATGCCACTTCGTGCTCCGGCGTGTGTAAAAATTGTTAGCTTGTGGGCATGCTCTTGGGAGACCCTGTGAGAAGGAATATTTCGACATTTGCTTGCGATACTTTTCGCCTGCAACGCTGCTATTCGGGCTGTTCCATTGGGTACAACATCTAGTTTGTGTTTCAGACGACTTCCTTGTTCTGCCAGACACATATCAGAACGTGCAGAAGACGTGCAAAAACGATGAGGGTAATCTGTGTGATAGATCTGCACGACCACACTGCTGCGGGTTTTGGTTTCAGTCGCGACTTCACCGACGGTTTGGCGCACGCGAAAAAGGAACGCGCCTCATCTGACACACACGCTGACATTTCTTTCGACAAGGGTTTTCTTGTCAGGGCAGTCAATCTGGATGTGCAGTGCTATCCCTAAAGGTCGTTCCTTCAATCGCACTGAATCAGCAAACCAGAGAACAAGACTCACTTTGTCCGGTATGATGAGTTCCAATTCGTCAAAGTTCAGTTTCGCAGGCGTTGGTGGCAAAGTGTTGACTCTACTGGGAACACATCCCATCTGGCCATCAGTCTTGCTTCAACCTCACTCACCCCAAACCCAATTGTTCTTGATGATGTTTTCAAAAAAAAATTGCAGACACCCCAAACCCAACATCAATTGCGAGTTGTGGTTACTCACAAACAAACCTGCAACGAATTGAGCCTTTTGTAGCACACTTTCTATTTAATCTTCTGGTGAATCAAGTCTGAGGGTACCGTTTTTGACTTTTTCTCCTACTGACATTGAAATCTTTTTTATTATATATTTTTTAAAAGGTAACAAACCTTGGAAGAAACATCACCATCAAAATGTTTTGCTGCTGAAGATTTAGAAAGTGAAAGCTTAGTAGCTTTGAGGTAGATCAGACATGGCGGCGACCGGTCAGGTAGGTTGAAACTGCAGTCGTGTCCCTGGGTAATTGAGAGAAGAGAAGCCTCCGCATGCAATGACGAGTGGCTTTATGAGATGATACCTTGAAAGAAGATGTTACATTGGCCTGGAATTGATCATGCTACTCTGAAGAATTTGTTAGAGTCAATTTGCTGAAAGTGGGCCACCCAGTTGCACCTGCATGTATGCAAGTGGAACATCTCGGGATTGAAGCTGAAAACAGCTGGGAAAGTGCTCCCGAGAAGAAGAGAAACGGAGCACCAAAGTGAAGAAAAGAAAATGAATTCGTGTCGGGACGTCTCTGAGAATGGACCGAGCAGGGGGCTGACCATTCCCCCCCCCTCCCACATGTGGGGTGTGGTGTGACACACCAGCCTCAAATGTTAGAACCACCACCACCAGATCTCACCACTGTACACAATAAATACGGAGGTTCCTGCCCTCAGGGACAGTCTCTCCTGAGATACCAACCAGTGCGTTTGTGATATCACTACATTAGTTCCCACACCAACAGATTTTGTTCCTGAGGCAGTGCACAAAATTGTGCATACAAATATAGAGCTCCAAAATTCGGCCGAGATAAGCTTTCTGACCCAGCACTTTCGCAGTGGGTCCGCTCATCTCAATCAGAGCACGGGGATTCATACAGCTCTCAGTAGCAGCAGATCACACCAAACTTCAGTTGCAGCTTCAGCTTCAAACTGGTGAGCACGTTCCAATTCCTTAGCCACGATGACAACTCCACGCAGTGTGGATCACCCCTATGTGAGGTGCACATCTCCTTTGAGATTGCTGAATGGGAAGACCACATGGTTAGCGATGATGAGCAATCCATCGATTTGGAAGAGGTGACAATCACCACTGCTCCCCAAATGTCATGGCTCCATGTGTTCACCAACCTTGCTCGGGCCATCCATACACGTGTTTCTTACATGTGGGGCTCCTTTCGCTGCATAATTACTCCGATCTGCAACTGTTTGCTCAGGGAAATCCAGCAAACACCCCCCACACCTCAAGAAACCATCAGAGGCCAGCTGAACAAGGGATGGGTCCCGCTCAGTGAACATTTGAGTCAGGATTATGATGAGGTCCTTATGCAGGATCATCTCCATTGCTTAGAAACTACAATTGCCCACGCCTTAGTGGTACACAGTACCACACTGCCGAATTGTATCCCCCTCTTGCAGGAGGTTGAACATGATATTCGCACATGAGTTCAACTCATGTCAGCGCAGTCAGATGCCATGGCCTGGTACATGGTACTAGGCACGTATGCCATTCTGGCTACTCACATCAACAACCTAACTTCACGATCTGCACGTAGAGGTCTTTTTCCTCCCAGTGCTCCCACATCCACCCCCAACCCCTGCCACCCACCCCACCCACCCCTCCCAACACCTCCTCACTCACCCCCAACACCCTTCCCCTAACCGCTAACCCAGCACCACCTACTCTTCCACCTGTAGTTCCACCTCCTCCCCCTCCCCTAATCTCACCTGTAGCTCCCCCTCCCCCAATCTCACCCATAGCTCCCCCTCCCCCTCCTCCCCCAACTTCGCCACCTGACACCACGCCAATGCCCTCACAACCCTCATTCCCCTCCAAACCCCCACCCACTCCACTTCCTTCGATATCCACTTCCCACATCTCACTATCTCACCCACACCCACCACCCCTTTACCCTTCCACCCCCACCGAACTTCATAACTCTGCCACTGCCACCTTCCCAAATTCCCCCTCCTCTCCCCTCTGCTCCACCTTCCTCACCACATTCCCCCTCCACTAACGCTTCCCTCTGCACCGTAGATGCCAACCACATGCAACATCTTGAATGCGAGATGCTCCGCGCCATGCCCACCTTTGATTCAGCGTACCCTTGCGAGTTCTCCCAGTGGATAGCCCAAATGGATCAACTGTTCATGGGCTCTGGTTATGACATATCGCACATTCGCTACATCCTTGGTATCAAGCTTTTGGGCTCTGCGCATACCAATGTGCTTCATCACATTAACAATGCTCAATCATGGCCTGAGATCCGTGCCACTCTGGTAAGGGAGTTGAGCAACACACCAGATGTCATGGATCTCATCACGGCATTTCGACAGCTACACTAAAATGGCAGTCCAATCCAAGACTACAATGCCCAGTTTTGTGAGTATCTTTACCACACCAAATCAGTCATGGATACTGATGACATTGACCTGCTTCAATGATACTGCCATGGCCTGGACAGTGAGTATAAAAACTTCCGCATGAAACAGGTCGCCAAGATGCAAGATCGTACAATGCGACTTTCCAAGCTGATAGATCAGGCCTGGAAATTCAACCTAAATTCCAAGATTGCTGTGCCTTCCATCATTTCAGAGTTACAGGTTGCTGCAGCCAGAACCATGTCTCCTCGGAAATGACCAGTGCCACGCACTGACAATCTACAGCAGCATCCCTGTGACCCCAATCTATGGTGCAAGTTTCATCAAGTTTCAGGGCACAATGACAGTACTTGCTGTAGCAATTGTCAATATTGTCCATGTTCAGGCTGTTATTCACCCATCACCAAGGAGATGATCGTGGACCACTACCGCACCACTTGCAAGGGAAAGAAATGTGGCCTTTGTGGCAACAATCATCATGATGCAGTGGAGTGTCCCAATCGAGCCAGCAAAACCCGCATCGATGAATGCATCAAGCTACTGTCTTCCACCATGGCTTCTTCAGAAACTTCAAAAATGACCAAATGACTACCTCCAGATGTGATAACAGTTAATTTGACCCGTGAACAACCCATGTGTTTGTTTCCTTACCAATTTACAACTGCCATTAAACCCTCTCATCTTCTTGCAGATACCAGCATGGTTACTTCACTAATCACCCCATCACAGGCCGTGTTGATGGGAGCCAAATTACAACCCCTGAGGAGATCAGTTGTAATCCACGGCATCAGCGGCCAAGCGCTTCTGCTGTTGGGGGCACATTCAAACAACAATTTCTTTTGAAGATCAATGGCTGCGCAATTTAGAGGCACTTGTGGTGGACAAATTGCCAACGTCTCTAATTCTTGGTCTGGATTTTCTCTCATGGGAACAATTAGCCATTTCCTTTTCAGACGGAGCCCGGCACCTTTGTGACACCCAACAATAATGAACACCCATTAGCACAGTTCGCCAGACATTCTTAAATCAGTTCATGCTGAACCCGAGGGTTAATGTTGCAACTTTGATTGCTTCCACACAGGCTGAGATCGTCCCCAACACAACCACAAACTTCGCACCAGCTGTGGACTGTGTCTGTGCATCTGTGCCCTCTGAGATCCATTCCCGTTTTTGCGCCCTTTTGATGGAATATGCTGACATTATTTCACATTCTCCCACAGATGTTGGCATAGCGAATTGCAAGGACATAACCATCCATCTCACTAGACAGGTTCCGGTGCATGCTCCGAACTACAGGACACCCCTGAAATACCACGAATGGATGAAGAAAGAACTCAACAACCTCATGGCAGTGGGCATCATTGAGTGCTCCACCAGTGCCTACAATAGTCCAGCCATGGCCATGCCCAAGAAACTGGATGCACAAGATTTAGGTGAAGCACACCAGAGCAAGGGTAAGTGTTTAGTGGTGGACTTCAGATGCTTGAATTCCTTTGTAGAAGATGTGACATTCCCCATGCCTTGCATCTTGGACATCATGGGTGCATACATTGGCTGCGATGTATTCTCAGCCACTGATGTGTACCACGCATTCTACACAGTGCGCATCGATAAGGCCTCACACCACATTACTGCTTTCAGCTGCGAGTTTGGAAAATTTCAATTTTGCTTTCTTCCTCAGGGCCTCAAGATCTCACCTGCAGTTTTTCAATGTGTAATCTCTATGTATCTTGCAGCAGTTCCAGCCCCCAACCCCTACATTGATGACATCCTAACCAGATCCAAGGGCAATGGCATGCATCTCTGAGACCTTCAATAACTCTTTCAGGCTTTTTGTACTAGCCAGCTCAAATTCCGTCGAAACAAATGCTCCTTTTTTAAGCAGGACATCAAGTTTACTGGACACATGCTTTCCAAGAACGGCATCTCTGTCACCCCATCCAAGATTCAGGACGTCACCAAGTTGGCACCACTGACCACTGTTGCTGAGGTATGAAGCCTCCTTGGCTTCACCAACTTCTTGTGTGACCACATGCCTCACTACACTGTCATCGCCCAACCCATTCAGGACTTGATACCGAAAGTACAGGGTAAGAAGAAGGCCAGCATCATGGAGTTCTGGATGCCACTTTGCCAACAAGCTTTTGACTCCATGAAGGCATGTCTCCTCAAGAACACTGTGCTGTGCTTTCCTGACCTGACTCAGCCATTCATCTTGTATACCGATGCCTCCAAACATCGCATGGCAGCAGTCCTCCTGCAAGACAATGCTCCGATTGGCTATTTCTCGAAAGCCTTTGCCAAAACACAATACAAATGGGCCGCGTTCACCAAGGAAGCGTACGTGGTCTATGCTGCAGTTTTGTTTTACAAGGTTTTCATTATGGGATGCAAGGTCAAACTTATGTGTGACCACAAGCTACTTGAGGGGTTCTTGCAGGCAACAATGAAGAATGACATGGTGAACCGCTGGGCGATCAACATTCAGGAGTATGACATCTCCTTCAAATGGGTGGAGACATCCAAAAACCTGAGTGACTGTCTTACCCACCTGGTAGACCCCAAACTATACACTCCTCTACCTTCAGAACCAACTGCCGAGACAGGATTCAGATGCTGCGCTCATCGCTGCCATACAGACGATGCAACCAGCCTTGATCCAACTGTCTACCACCGATATCCGTCATTTGCAAACTTCTAACACATACTGTAAATGCATTTTCACTTCCTTTGACACAGATCCACAGATGCGCCGCCAGTTCACTATGAAGGATGGCATTCTCTACCACTTGATGCAGGTGTCCAGCATGACACATCTCGCCCTTGTTGTCCCACAATCCCTCGCATTAATGCTTGTTTGCAGCATTCATCTCAAGTTTCAGCACCCCGGAGCAGCTTGCACCTATGATGCACTCGCCACAAGGGTCTACTGGCAAGACATGTGGTCAACGGTTTGTAAGTATGTATGCAGTTGCAATGTTTGCCAACTTTGCTCCTTGAAACAGCACATGTACCCACCAAAACACGATCGTCCAACCAACGTGCCATGGACCAGGATCACAATCGACTGTGTCGGTTTCACATGTGACAGTTCGCAAGGACACGTTGGCATTATGACAGGTATTTGCCTGGCCACACAATACCCCTGGGCTGAACCCATCCATGCCCAAAGCACAGAGTGCATCCAAACAGCAGTCATGAACATCCTCGCTACAGCTCCGAACATGCAAGAGATTGTCTCAGATAATGGACCAGAGTTCAGTAAGATTCAATTTCACAAATTTCTGAAACAGCTGAATATTCACCATCAAAGAATCACTCCTCGCCACCCTGAGTCCAACGGGATCTTGGAGCATTTCCACTGATACCTGAATTCGGTGGTGCACAACAAAGCTCTCATCAACCCAACAGCATGTTGGTTGCCAGCAGTGATGGCACGCTTCGCACATATCACACACTGCCCCACACAGCTTCAGGGGAATCACCTCACTTTCTGGTCACAGGTCAGGATCCTACATACGCTATTGACACACTGCTGCCAACCCTAACCCGTGACTTTAGAAACCCCAAGCATGGCCTTGTAGACATAGCACAACTACAATTAGTGTTTGGAATTGCATGATGTAACACCATCCTGGCATGATTGCGTAACACAAAATGCCCCACAGCACCCCAGCCATTACTCAAAGTAGGTGATCTGGTGCATGTGATCGCAACTGTGCCAAACATGATCCACTTTGGAACCCTGGTTTCCGGGTAACACGCAAGATATCTGACACCTGTTTCAAGGTATTCCACTCAGGCACCAGGACATGGCTCATATGTAATATTCAACACCTGAAGCTCACCGAGCCAGTGGAGCTGATCCTTGACAACACATCGGTCAACATCCTCCCTGGCCGCAGTCAGCTGTACATGCGTGACAAGCATCTCCGAGACCTACAGTGGCTATTCACCAAACACAAGGTACAGCTGTCTGACTTGTTCACCAAACGAGCCACACAGATCACCAAACCGCGGAACGATGAGGTATTGCCACAACAAGCGCCGCCCATGAAGGCCAAGAAATGCCCAAGATGCCCTGCAACACCACCACTACCACCACAACCAGTGGTGAGACATTCAGCCAGGGGTTGCACCATCATCCAGTGGCAGGACCCCAATTACATATACACCTGCAGAGTATATAACGTCTTTCGCACCAAATTACTGTATTAATTGTACATATTTTGTACTTAAACACACTACACGGGAGTTCCACTGTCCTCGGATGATTCTTCGATGCCAATATCAGACACAACCCCCAATTTCACGTCCATGTGAACCAAGCCACACGAACCTTTCACAAGGCTATGGCACTGGCTATGACAGCATCGGCGCCACAATCATATGACGACACCACCTAACATGGTACCAACACCCCCACTTCCAGCTGCCTGCTGCTCACACCTGCCCACCACCGCCTCAAACGTGATGATGAAAATGACCAAGGCCAGTATCTTCATCTCATCGCTTCTTTTACATCACCTTCAACCTTATCCCTTCTGAACTATTTCCTGTTCTCGTACCCTTATACTTCCTTTCATTACTCTACAATTTCTCACTTTATACTATTACACCCGAACTCAGGAAGGCATAAGTCCAACTGACCACACATCAGCAGCCACCATTGCCTCCCCTTCTAACACCCTTGCCACCGATACTCGCCAGAAACTAACCTGTGTTACACAACAAAACGTCAAACAGACTGAAACAAACTTCATGCAAAGTTCCAATAAATGGAACACGCTCAATTACTGCACTTTTGCCATTCAAATGGTCCAGCTGAAACGAAACATTTGGTAAACATACCACTTCCTCACAAGGTTGTAAACAATAGGGGGTGCCTGCCCCCAGTACAATATTGAAATTCCAGAAGGCCAGACATCTTCCTCCACCAACACTGCCACAGGCACTGATGCCACTGCAGGCACCAATGCCGCTGCAGGCACTGATGCTGCTGCAGGCACCAATGCCACCACAGATGCCGACATTGCCACAAGTAACATCATCAACACCACCATGAGCACCAAACCAGACGAGGCCACCCATTGACAAGCAAAACCATCAACATCGAAGCTTTGCCTAACCACCAGCGACACCTCTGGCACCTGTACTCATGAACACTACCACTGCAGACACTCCTCGCTCTGGGCTTTTTCTTCAGGAGTCAGACACATCCGAGGACTGGAGTTTTTTTTATGCCTTAGGAGTACATGTGGAGTGACATGAGTCAGCCCAAATGTGGAAAACCACTCACCTTAGAATTGCACCAGGTGTACGTTGAGGGCAAGATCGATGACTAGGATCTGGAATGATTGATTCCTCACAGGAGCAAAAACACTAAAGTAATTGATCACTTGATTGATCACTGAGTAAGCCAATGGTGATCGATTTTAGGCTCTTGAAACAATGATGAGATGCTGTGAAATCTCTTGCCTAAGAAAACTGAAGGCTTCCACCTCGACAACATCCATGGTGAAAGAGAGGGAAAAACCCTTGAAAAACCTTCTCCTGGGGGGAGGCATGCTGGGTAATTACCAGCAAAATAGTGATATTGTGCTATTATGCATCTGTTCCCTGTTTAATATATATAATTAATTATTGAAAAAATATTAAGAATAATTAAAATTATCTGTAGAGGCCAGTACCCCCTGGTGGGGGAGGAGTGTGGTGTGACACACCAGCCTCAAATGTTAGAACCACCACCACCAGATGTCACCACTGTACACAATAAATACGGAGGTTCCCACCCTCAGGGACAGTCTCTCCTGAGATACCAACCAGTGCATTTGTGATATCACTACAGGGTGACAGGAACTGAAGAACCACAGTAAAAGCTCACCTTTAAAAGGAGTTGGTAAGTCGATGAACGAGCACCTGGAAAACCCTGTGGGGGGTTGGGCCCAGGTTGAAGTGAGCACACATGGCCTGGATGACCCGAGGGTCATTTCTGGGCTGGCCCTGCCTGGCCGTGTCCTGGCATATCCTTCTGATAATATTTTGTCTTAAAAAATGATAATAATTCAGTTTCTTCAAAAGTGGTATTGTGTGTTTGATTGTCTGCCTTTTTTTTCAAGAGAGGGGAAATTCCAGTCACATAACCACCCCATGGGGGGAGGGATGCAGGCTAAAGCCAGCAAAATAGTGATATTGTGCTATTTTCTATCTATTTTCTATCTAATTAATTATTGTAAAATATTCAGAATACTAAAAATTGTCAGGTGCTGCCAACACCCCATACTGGGGGAGGAGTGTGGTGTGACACACCAGCTGTAAAATGTTAGAACCACTGCTCACCAGATGGCATGATTGGAATAAGGTCAATAAATATGGAGGTTCCCACCTTCGGGGGCAGTCTCTCCTGAGGTACCAACCTGTTTGTGTTGTGATATCACCACAACACACACACACACATGTATGTGGTGCAACAAGAACTGGGAGAACCACCAAATAACAGTGACTTACCTGATCCCGGGTTAAGGCATGTGCTGATGTCGCAATCTACTTGATTAAGGTTCTGAGGCATTGGTTCCAAACAGGACCAAAATTAAAGTAGTGCTCACAGTTGGCTATTATAATCACATGGTTACAAGGGAGCCCAAGATGAGCCCATTCCTGGAGAAGAAGCCTGCTAATGCTCTGTTTGTGGGCAGAGAACACCTCTAACTCAATGAGTTATTGCCCTGTAGCTGCCATAATTGTTCAAGAAAGGTCATGTGGTTGGGTTTTTCCAGGGATGTAATATCACTCTGGTTCCCAGGGCTCTCCCTAGGGGGAGGGAATCAGCCAATTCCATCAGATTTCATAAAAAATAGTTTGAACGAACTCGCATGATTTGAACTTGCCTCTCCCCAGTGCTCCCGTGGGATTTTGCATAAGCGTGCTGATAGGCAGGAACAAATGTGTGACATCAAATAATCTCTGATACCATCTCTTTAAGATTGCATTTTTCATACCCTCCAAGAAGAATTGGAACCAAAGTTGAAATTTGTCAAGACATAAAAAAGTCAAAATTACTT
>JAAUXT010048098.1_pt1 | contig 15722 bp, 11 predicted proteins | sample 7278171 | NCBI WGS metagenome assembly JAAUXT01 (sample SAMN14350112, study PRJNA611818) | marine sediment metagenome | isolation source: surface marine sediment (1.8m) | place: French Polynesia: Moorea | collected 2018-08 | reverse complement strand
CGTTGACGCCTGATGAGGGGAAGCAACTGTTGAAGCAGCTCATCAAACTGGTGGACGCTCATTCGGAAGTAGTCATGAAAGCATTCAGGAAATTTGCGAAGTTCCAGCACAACATCCTGGAACTCGCCACATTTCTCTTGATTCCTGTTCATGGGATGCACCCACCACCATCTTGTTACGACCTCCGGAGCGGATAACACAAGTGTTATCAGAAGAAGTAAAATCCTGCGTTTCCGAGGATGCAACAAACGCGCTCTAACAAAAGATCGATGAGGAGTCAGCTTCTTCATTCTCAAGGCACGTGCCATTTTTGTGGAAGAACGGAAGTGACAAGCAAAACTCAGCAGTTTGAGAACAGCTTGAATTTATTGGGAATCCCGCAACCAGTGACAACATCGTGCATCGTGCAAATTTTTGGGGTTGAAACCCAAACATGATTGCGCGCTACGCACTCACGCACGACATTACGTACCATGTCTGAACAGGCATGCGTAACGCGCACCCGGAAAAGCCGCAGCGCACCAAAAACCGCAAATTTTGACCCACGTACAGAGCGTGCGTAACGTTGTGCGTATGCGCCAGCGCACCCGGTGTGAATTGGGGGTGAGAGTTTTTCGACCAAAACAAATTTTGTCGATTTGACGTCACATTTGTCTCGTGATGTAATCTGAAATACCAACAAACTTTTTTGTTCAAAACGAAGAATGAAGCGGCCTCGAAGTGTTCTGTTTCTATCGCTGGCTGTTGGGTCTCTGTTACTCTGTATCACCTCAATATGTATTTTCTCTATTGGTGGCAAAGCGATTGTGTGGCCGATTGCAGACAGGTGTGGCAGAACGACCATATGTTGCGCACGTTTCTGAAGCCTGCCAACATTTTGACAAATGCAGAAACGTCCCTCAATGTGTAAGAAGTTTCCTTGCATGAAATTTTGTGAGAAGGCATGGGGTCGGAAGAAGGAAATTGGGTTCGATTCTGAACACCGATGGCAACACAATCGCTACGCGAGCTGTTCCAACGAATGTTGCTCTGACCTTTTTCCCACTGTTGCTCGTGTCCAGCAGCAACTCCTATTCTCTGCTATGAACCATGTCATCTGTTCAAGTGGGCGAGTTCGGGGGAAACAAGGTTCGCTTGGTGAAATTGGGCGAGTGGAAACGAGGGTACTTTGCTAGAAAATGCTTAGTGCAGGGAATTTGTGACGAGGACCAAATGAGAAACAGTTGAGCCTCTGTGGTCTGAGGGGAGTGCTCTTGACATGGTTTGTAGAATCTCGCTTTTCAAAACACTTTGTGTTGTGATAACTCTTCGCATCAATCACATCTGAACAAAATGCAGGTTGGCGTGTGTGGAGATGTTTTTATTTTTGCTGCTTTGTGTGCATTCGTGCACACACACACTGACGTGATACGGATTGTAAAATTAACTGGTTGGTTTATCTTTTTTTCAAAGATTGATAGTTTCGCAAGGGTTGTCTCGTCGAATTGCCGCTTGGATTCTGTAGCGTGTAAATGTTGAGCATGCGCGGTGTGACGACAGAGCAAAAGGGTTTTGTGATAACGTTTTTCGATTTGTACTCGGGAGAAGGCTGCGTGTCTGTCCTCGTCCTCGGCTTGCTCCGATTCTTGCGATCTCACACAACCAACGCTAAAGATAGTTTTACATAACCTCGTTCCGCTGAACATTCACACGGGTTGTTTCTCTGGTGTCCGACACTGTTCACGAGATTCCCTGTAGTTTGGTGAGAAGCTCAGCAGACAACCTCCTGTGTTTGAAACGCTTTGCTGAACAAATTCGAACAGAACAAAATTTTCCCAGTTGCCAGCCCCGACCGGAATTGTCTGCGAGTGCTTCAGGGTGTGCAAGGGACTGTCGGCTTCACGATTTGACGTGTGTGTGTGTGTACGCTCTGCTGGTGCCACCTGCGGGTGGAGGGAAACTGTCAGCTTCTTCAGCCTCATACACTGGAGACTTGGTGCCCGGTCGAAGTCAACCACCACTTGGGAACACACCTCCAAACACATACTGCCACTATTTCCTCCTGCTGTCGTTCGTTCGTTACGTTATATTTTTTTCGCCATTTCGTTGGATTGCTTCGTTGTTTATTGACTTGCCAATACATAGCCCGTTCGTTGTGTGTTCTGAAATTTGTTGCATGGTGCACAGGAAAGGTGGACTGTAGACAGCAAGTTTCTTGCACTTGTTGGCATGCTTTGTGTCTTTAAGTTGCAAGATGCACTCATGACTCAAAAATTGCACAAACGATTTGCACTTTTGGTCACTCGTCTGAGCGTTTTTCGCGAAGGAACTTTCCCGACAATTGCTTTCCTTCAGTACCGCGTCTTGAAAATTAGTTCGCTTTTGCACGTTCTATTTCTAGCCAAAGTTTTGAGAAATCACAAATGCGTAGGACAGAATTTCTTTCAGGCTGTAGATTTGCAGTCTTTCATCTGCACAGTACAAACCAACCAGCAAGATGTCTTCAAGTGAATCCAGTTCGTGTGGAGACTCGTTTTCTCTGACTTGTGCTGTTGGTTGTCTTCGTATCAGTGAAAAAAGTTCTGTGGCACTCGGATTTTCAAAAGCAACAGTTGGGGGGGGGGACAATCAGTTATTCTTCACATTTTTGAGACACTTCAGTGTTGAAAATTTCAGAACCTTTCCAAGTTCGCGAGTGCCACTGAATTGTAAATATTTTTTTCAATAGACTGCAGAACTTTGTCGCTTTTTACCGCTACACTGTCAGTTTTGAAACTGCACTTTTCAAGCCATTGTTCTGGTTTGGTTACAGTCCCGAGTTTTCATTGTTTCTCTGCTCGCTCACTATGGCAGTATTTGTTGTAGGTGTTCTTCACAGACCGCAGTAGCAGTGAGATTGCCATGGCACCGCGCAGGACGGGGTCCCAACGCTACCACCGGGCTCCCCCACCTTTCCCCCACCACCACCAGCACCACCCAGACTATGTTTCCTCCGTCATTGTGAACGGTCAGGCTCGAACTGTGACCATAGAGACGACCGATCTGAGAGGCCGTCCTCTCCCTCCGACCCCGACTGGTGCTCAGCGCAAAGAATAACGAATCTAGTCGACAAGCTGCTCCACCTTCACACGAAATTGGCACGTTCGTCTTTGTCGTTTGGTTTTTGACGGATTTGGCTGCAGAAGACCGACGGGAATTCCCCTGAAGAGGAGATGGCTTTGTCTGTGCAGTGAGAGGCACCAGCAGAACGTGACGCAGCTTGAGTGTTCGTGCCGTCCGGGCGACAACGTTGACTCTGGTCGCGGGTGAAGTTTTTCTGTCCTGGACAACTGGAGGGAGGACAGAGAAAAGTCCAACCATTGATTTGCAAATTTTGTTCATTCCTGAGATAAATCTTGCCCATTGTGTAATGTGCGAGAATCGACCACCGTGCAACAAACCACTGCCGTCGGGTGTTTTAAGAAGGGAATTTGCCGCCCAGCATGCAGACAGAATATCATCGTGAAGCCACAGTTCATCGGGCCAAATGAGCGTTTCACACCGGGGTTGAATGCAGTGTGTGTCAGCAGATTCGTCTTCGATTGGAGCAGATCTACGAAATGGCTGCATGGAACACGTGTTGACATTCACTGAGGCTCTCGATTTGTGGGCGAGTCTGAGCAGGCCTTGCCGACGCCGGTTTTCCCCTCTAGTCATGCCTGATGCGACTGCTGGTCCTGGTGTTCAGTTTGTTTTTCAAAAGTGTTTTGTTCTCTGACAGCGGCAGCACAGCGCGCGGCCGCTGCGTGTTCTGTGACTCGTGGCGCTTGTAGGAACCTGGAGCACAAGAACCTTCCCGGATGACGCCCGTCAGCAGGTCTGGCAGCGGAATCAGAGTCCGGCGAAGGGGTTTGTGCTGCTTGTCTTGCGACTGTCGAAAGTCGTGCAGAAGTCATATCCGATTCGAATGGGCTTCAGGTACAACACAACTTGCCATCAGCTGCTGCTGCATGTGGCGACTAAATTCCTGTCAATCCAGAGAAAAAGCATTCCAGTCACCAGACGCTTTGTGTTTCGGCATGAACTGATTTGTCATTTGATTCAAGTGGTGTTGATTCACGAACCGTGCAGCTGCAGTTGCATATCCTGAATTTAGATTTGTATGTTTATGGGTTCCTTGCCCTTTTGCAATCGAGATGTTGGCCAGTACCGAAGGAATGCAACTCTGGGATGAGCTTACGTGTGAGAAAATGGATGAATGCGTTGAGCCATTGTGAAGATGCGATGTTCTTGTCTTTTCGATGTAGATAATCTCAACAACATATCAGCTTGACAAAGTTCAGTGCAGGCTGGGTGCTGCGCAAGGAAAACTGAATTTTGGTTCATTCGGGAATATTTGTCAGTCGCAACAAAGGTAGAATCTCTCAAAGGTTGAAGCACAAGAGAATGTTCTTCGAAGTTGACGCGAGATCCAGGATTTGTGTAGTGAGAGAGTAGATGTAGCTTGGCAGACACGGTCGGTGCACAGCACACCTTGAATGCGATAATTGATGCAGGTGTGAACTGCGAAGCGATGGCGAGTGGAATTTTGTCAAGGTGCCCAGTCAGTGGCATCTCTCACGTTTTGTACGATGCGTGTACATACGACAACAGTGTATAAACGTGTTATTAGCAGGACTGTACAGGACGATTTCAATGTTCCTTTTGCTGAAGCTGTACAAAACCAACGCGATTGTCTCGTGTCGTCGTGTACAACTCGCTGTTTTGAGAGTCGCATCATCACCCGATCCACTTCTTTGGCGACACAGTCGACGTTTCAGGTTTTGCCCACCGTGATGAAGCAACTTTCAAAAGAGCGAGCACTCTGTCTCGCAACATGATGTAAAACGCATTGGGTTTATCGTGTCATTCATCGTTTGTCTCGCTTCGGAGGTACAATCCGAGGGACGAACGGCAAGAAGTGGATTTCATGTCGCAGAGATTGCGGGTTCAACTTCATTGAACACATCTGTCTTCATAGAGTCTGGGAGCAACTCCGGACGATGTGCTGCACATTCTGTTTGCGTCTCAACGACCAGTCAGTGAAATTCATTCCATTGAAGTTTCATTTCATTCCACGGTCATCACACACTGTTGAACATAATTTTGCACAACGTTGAAATGAGGAACAAACACAACGTCTTCGAAACAGCCGCAGCTCTTTTTTCATAGTTTTCAGACACTGTAAATTGTCACTCACACAGAAAAGTAATATCTGCACATTGATCTCTTGGTGAACCATTCATTAACTTTTGATTTGACTCACAACTGGATGCGCAAACGGGATTTATTTGTGTACAACTGACAGTTCATCGATATATCATCAATAAAGAACATTCATACAACACAACTGTGACTGCATGTTTGGCTTGGGGACTTGGATCCAGTATTGTAAGCGACAGAATAGGAAAATGAATGGTATCAAGGGGTGTTTCGGTCAGTCTGGAGTCAGAAGCCACACAGGTTCGGTCACCAGTTTGAACCGAAGATTGGATGCTCAAGCTGGGCTGCAAGGCGGTGAAGAGAATACTAGACTGGGCAAAGCTGCATAGGTCTGCAGCCAGGAGTCCATTCTGTCCTATCTGAAGTCATTCCTGACTGAAAATGCCACGAAAGGTTTGGGAGCCAGCCGGGTCTTGGTCATTTCGAAGGGTTGGCACTCTGTTAGTTCGTTTGAAACAGCCCAGTTCCTGTCTAAGACGAGCAATGACAACGATGGCTGACGGCAGTTTGTATCTGAAACGACACAGACAGGGTGAAATTTGTTGTGTCCAAATACAAAACGGGTCGTGTGTGCGCATGTCATACGGGTCCACACACATGTACAGAATCGAATCGTTGTCCTGCTTCTGAATTCACAATTTGACCACACGAGAGAAATGTCAAAACCACCGTCGTCTGTCACTTGGCGATTGCCATTTTGTGACGCGAAAGGCTTGGGCGGAAAACAACAGCTCATGTCCTCACTTCCTGACCTACGAGACGACTTGTGCTCGGCTCGGATCGGCGGCGTCGTGACGTCATCCAGCATCGCGATGCGCCCATCGCCCGTGCCGTCTCTTCACCACCGCTTTGCGAACCGACCAGTGGCCTTCCCTCTTGCTGGAAAGATGGAACGAACAACCGTAAGAATGCGACTCGTATCAACAGCATGACGCTGCGGCTCCCATCTCAATCAACAGAAAAGGCTCTTTCACCAAGGCCGATCTATTTGAGTCTTCAGCACACAACTTGAGCGCTGCATCTCGCATGCCATCATGGAGTCAATCAGAACAAAGTTGTCGGTATCATTTCCCACGTCAAAGGACCCACATTATCTGTAGCGTCAGCGGCTCCACTTGCAAGCACGCCGTAATCAGCGAGAGCGCAAACAATCATCACGATGTTTAATTTCAGAGCACTTTGTCGTATGACGCCCGAGCTGTGTTTGACTTCAAAGCGAATCAAAAGCCCCCGCTGCCCGAAACACGTCTCCGTGTCACGCACAGATAGCGCAGCAGCATCTTGGCCTCAGTAATTGAGGACTCTGGGTCTTTGTGCGTCTCCGACTCAATTGCCTCAATTTGGTGCTGCGGCGGCTCGTTCCATTTTCCTCCTCTCATCCTCGTATTCATGAACGGAGCCTTTATGGAATGAAGTGCAACGATAACCTTGATGCCGCGCCTCCCTGCCTGCCTGCCTGCTCGGCTTGTGTTGATGTTGAGCATGTTCTGGGAAAGGAATCATTCGTGTGGGATTGAGGTGGCTTGATGCTCACTGCAGTATCTGAAAGGTGAATTGATCGATGTTGTTCTCGCGGAAGGAACCCTGCAGCAAAGGCTTCGGGTTTCCACGAGAAAAGCCAGCGCTGCGCGCATCCAAGGGGCTGTTCGGAACATTGCAACACGGCGCCGTTTACGATGCTTCCTGGCGTGAAGTGTGCTCGTTCTCTGCGACTTCAGAGACCAGATTCACAAGCTTCAGATCCATCATGGACAACTATTGTCGTGCACTTCACACATCAGGAAACTCTGAAGAAGTGGAAAGAGGCCAGTGGCGAGAGATTCTTCTCAAGGCACCTGCAATCAGCCCACACACTCACATGCAGTCCCACGACAAATACTCGTCATTTTGAGAAGTACTCGTAGTGACCAACAGGGATGACCACCACTGGTCAAAATTACGTGTACTGGCCAGTCGTGATGAGCAGTGACAAAAACATTGCTCATCTAGCTGTCTGGAGCTTGTCTGGCTGTCTGAAATAAGCATTGTAACTGCCTGGCATATTTTTGACTCAATCACAAGCACACTCTCACATACTGCATGGTTCTCACCTGTCAGAATCATCCTTTTTTCACTCGTTTTGAAACAAATTCCATTTCGAGAACTCATATCCACGCGTACCCACACACGCACACACAGAACCCCATGGTCCTCTGTTTGGGAAAGGCGCACTCCACTCTGAAGGAACGGCCCAAAATTGAAGACAAAGCAAAACCAGTCCGGATAAACGAGGACCCTCAGCCTTTACTCCTCAAGTGGAGAGCAACAACAGAGTGGGAACGCAAACACACATGCAGTTCGGCACAATCTCTCCCATTAGTCTCTTCCACAGCGCGAACCCTTGAACGATCCACAGGGTGGAAAAACGAAGCCAACGGAAAACCTGATCCAACAGTCTTCAATTTTATTTGTCAGAATTAGAACACTGGCAGACTTTCTGTCAGCATTCACCAGAAATAGCTGCTTCTGTTTGCAAATGACCACGAACAGACGACTCAAATGTGACACTGGAACCACAAATAAACCTTTTGGTGTACTCAGGTGCATTCGATCCAAACACTCAGAATGAAATGATGAAAATGGAAAGCAATTTCCCTCATTGCGCGAAGGCTTGCTGGGTGAAATTGAAATCGGTTGTGATGTCCGTTTCAATCGCAGCGATTCAGTTGTCACAAAAACTTTAGCAGAAACTCAATTGAAAAACTGATTTTTTTTCTGAACCAAATTGTTCTTTCAACCACGATGCACAGCAAGTCTCTTGACTTTTGTGACCCTCCCCGGAAGGAAAGCGGCTTAGCCCAAGCGCAACACAAAGTCAAACTGCAAACACAACCATTTCCTGGACCGCGTTTCTTTTCAAGCACCTGTTTCCTGGCATACGAAACAACAAGGCCAAAAGTCCCTCAGTCAGCCTGTGCCAGGGAAAAGTATTCGTTTCGCACCTGCCGACACTTCGCCTGTGCACACCTCTCAAGCAACGCCTCGATTTCTCTCTCAATATTTGTGTTTCCATCAACCGCGATTATCTCAACTCGGACTCCCCAACAGCATCCAGGAAGTCTCACGACACGGCGTCCCACCACTTGAAGACCACTTCGCACAACGTGTTCAACCGTGATTTTCTGGATGGCAGACGTCCAGGAAATGGTCAAGTTTGGAAGCAGCGGGAAAAGGGATCCCAAGCCGCGAGAATGGTCCGTCGAAGTGTCAGTTTTTGAAAACTATACAAGCCTTTCTGGCTGCTCCCCGTACAACGTTTCGCAAGAAACGTACTCGTAGAAAGATCTGGGCAAACCTGTGCTGAACAACGACACCATGACTAAACAGACACGAACAGTCATAACCCTGCAAAATCGACTTGGGTTTCATCAATCTTCATCCATCAACTTTCAGATCAAGTGACAAAGGACACTCTGATTTCTATTCAGTCAAAAATTAAAATTAAAATTGCTCACTGCAGTGACTAATAGAATGACGGATTTATAGCTTCTTTTTCTGAGCAAAGGGATCGTCGGTTCACTTGTACTCCAGCTTTTCACCCTTTTGTGACACGAGCAGGCCCAAACAGAAATTGTTTGTGTCAGGAAATTGGCTTCGTACCAAAAGGAATTCCTGTGAAGTGTGTGTGTGACTTCCCGCTGTTTGGCACATTCCTCGAACTGTGCCCAGAAGTGCGTCACTATGTCCGGAATGATGAGACACAATGGGTTGATGAGGTGAAGTGCATTCCGTGACATCGATGCCTCGGCGTTCCCAAGCGCATACCTCCGTATCGGTTCTCAAGGGTGCACCGCCAAAGGGGACGGGAAAACACGTCGCGAACGCCAAGTGTTTCCAAACACGCATCACAAACACGCAGCAAGATTCCACGACAACTGACCGCGCCTCATACTCAAAGACACAAAGCAGAGCTTCAGTGCCCAAACCACTGATCAAAACTGTGATTTCAGATGGTTCTTTGAAGGCAAAGTGTACGCCCGGACCCCTTTCCCATGAGCGGTGTGAGGACGACGCATGCCATAAGCGGAGGAATGCACAAATCAGGGCGGCAGGTGTTCTGCCGAGGCACAAGAGTTATCTTTTCCACAGATAGAGTAGCAGTCACAAAGATTCTCTTCCTACTCCAGAGACAGAGGAAATTTTCTTTCGCCGAAAAAGGATTTCACTGGACCCACACTTTTACAAGGTTGTTGCGTTGTTTCCTCGGATCAAAGCTTGCTGAAACAAACAACCCAGTCTCTTGGACAAACTGTCCTTCAGAACTTCCCCGTCCCTGTTCAAGCCTGGGCAGATTCAACCATCTGCATGAATCACATCCACGCAAACTAAGAACCATCTGTTTGTTCACTCCTACCGTGGCTGTTGTGACTCAGGCTGCAGCTGCGAGGACACGACACATTTAGAACCGATGCAATTGTCTCCATTGCATTGCATTGCATAACTGTATTGATTTCGTCTGCCTGCCCTGCGGCAGCTGCAACTCTTGCCAAATATGGCATGACTAATCTTCCCCATGGAATCTGTTACCATGGCGGCATTGCACCACAGATGCTCCATTTAAAGCTGACATCAGACGTTGGGCAAACGTCTTTGCAAGTTTTGTCAAAAGCAAACAGCTTCAGAGTCATCTGCACAGCTGTCGTCACAACGGGCTTTTAAAGCTCGCCTTTCAGGACAGTTTCATCAGGACTTCTGAACAAGTGCAACCTTCCAGACTGTTTTCTCAACATTCTCCGCACCTTCAAGACATCGCGCAGCCCACAAGAAACTTGAACTTGAGGATTTCTGGTGACACAGGACGACGACCACCACAGAGGCGCACGCAGTGCACAAGGCTGACACAAGCACCGCACGGCCGAGTACCCAATCACACAGGGAGGGCGGGGCCACTCGTGCCTCCACCGCATCCAAAACGTGCACACAACTGTTTACACACTCAAAAAACTCTTGCCTTAAACAGGCTCAGCACCTTTTGCAGCGTTGAAGCCTGGTGTTTTCTTTTCACCACAACCAGCACAGCGTGACCGAGGCCACAAACACAACCCGTTGGAGAGTCACAGCTCATTCTGAAGAACCGAGCTCTGGACTGGAGAGCAAAGTGGAAGTTCGGCAGCTAACTCATCACGAAATACGAATACTATACTGTGTGTTGTAGCCAACGTCACGGTTGTATCTGGCAAGAGTGGAACACAGAGAAAGTGATTTGGCAAGCAAAGGATTCATTCCAGCCACAAACTACAATTGTTCTTGGTGCTTTCGCAGACAACAGAATTCTACACAACAGCGATGGATAAGGTCGTCCGCGCACGTTCTGCAATGAAACTGACACTCTGCACGATCTGCATCTGCTCGACGCTGATTCAGCCCGCACCCGGGGCTCCACTGGTGGATGACAGCCTACAATCCAGGGTTCTCGCTGTTCCAGATGACATGACTGCAAACGAAAGAGCTTCATCTGGCTATGCAGATCCATCGCTCAGTCGAACCGAGACAGACTCTGCCCGCAGTGCAATTCTGGACGAGTCCGAATCGTCTTCAGCAGATAGGGAGGACATGCAGTGCAAAGTGGTCCTGCGCGCCGATATTGAGCAGTGTCTGCACGGCTTCGAGCAGCAGAAGACAGTTTTCGAGAACCCCCACATGACAGCGCAACAGAGAATCAACCTGACTCCGGATTTCTGCACGTGAGTTGTTCTCAACTTATTTTGTGGCTCAAAACAGGTCAGCCAAAATTGATTGTCATTTGCAAGATCAAGACTTGTGGATTCGGGTTGGTTCATTCGTTTGACTTACCAGCAAAATGAGAAAAGACGACAAAAGTCGTTGGCAAAGAAACTTAGGCACAAAACAATTAAGAAACACGCGAACCCAGCACCTGTTGCAAAGTTCTCTTGGAGGTTTTGTTCACGAAAAGGTGGAACTCTTTGATTTGGCCTCTCGGAAAAGGGAAACAGCTGGACGTCAAGAGACAAACACCAACATTTTCTGAAGACGGGAAATGAGAAAATTTCTCTCCTTCCGTCGCGCCAACAAACGGCCCTGACTAATCCATCTCCCACCCTTTGTACCCGTGACTGCTGTCACACCAGGCTTCTCGCCAAAGAGAATATTTTCACATGCGGGCGGAAAGGCAAAAGGTAAAAAGTATTTTTGTGAGTACAATTGGGTGCGCGTCAGATGTCCTGTTCGCATTTGGTGGCATTCATACCAATCGAATTGCAAATTTTTCTTCCATTTGAAGACGTCTCCATTGAGCACACAATAGCTTCAGGTGTCACCATAATGATACCTGCACACCTCAGCTATTCTGCTGTATTAAGCACAAACGTGCACTGTTTTATGGCGCGCCAAGAGTGAACCTCCCATCACCACATGTGCGCAATCGTTGTGGTCAAGGTGGGAGTGAGTGACTGGAGGCGACAAAGTGGATCCAGATGAGGGGATCCGGACCACAGATTGCGCGCCCCTCCCCTCGACAAGAAATCACGATGGTTATTGTGCTCCAAAAGGAAACAACGAACGCCTGAGAACTTGTTCACCACTCAACAACATTTTGAATGTTTTCCCTGTGATAACCAGAAGACTTGTCAGTGCTGGCACGCGCCTCCGGGGTGCACGCGTACGTGAGCACTATTGAGCGGTGAACATCTTCGATTTTGGAATGTTTCGAAACTTCCCGTGAATTTGTGATTCAATTATTGATGCGTTTGATCAGGAATTTTGCAAGCAGCTAACAACTTCGCCTGACGTCACCATGCACGGACCTAGGGCAGGACACCAGGCTGACCTCAGCCTTCCACACGTGGGCGCCCTGTGCCAGTCTGAAAAGAGACTTTTGCGTCCACACGCTTTACACACTGGAAGTTCCACAATATTTCAGCAAGCAAGTAAACGAGATGAGTCGTACTTGTCAAGCAGTGAGACTTCCCCAACAGAGGGTCACAACAAACGATTCTGGATGATCTTGAGTGGGGTGCGTCTCGAGACTGCAGTTTAGTCAAACAAAGTACAAGGTCTTCTGCGCTTGCAAGCTGAATTGAACCTGGACTTGCCAGCTTCTCGAACCTCTTTTGGGGGAAAACACACAACATGACCTCCTTGTGTCCGGTAATAAGCGGCGAGGCTTCAAACGCATCAGGATGGCGCACTGCGCCTTGAGCCTCAAACAATCCAGACGAACGACATCAGCGCTTGAGGACACCGATCAGGCGCAATTCATCAGGCCTCGCGCGTGTGTGTTCACATCTCAGCGTCAATTCCTTTACCTCTGACATCAATTTTTCATGTCACTGCACCGACAACACAAAAGATATTCACGGTACTTTCAATACCGGCACGCATAAAATAACCATCAGCGGTAAAACCGAATTACATCAGCACCAAAGACAAAGACCCATTATGGGCACTGAACATTTGTGGCTCGCATTACCGAAACTCTCGAAATAGAAAAAGCTGCCATTAAAGAGCGACGGACTGTTCTGCATTGAATTACTCCTTGCTCAATCAATAGCAATCGCGACACAGGTTCGCCAAGCGAAGTCTCGGACCGGACCCTGAAAAGCTCCGTGTTTGTCAATGCAAGACGCGGCAGAGCCTTTTGATGGGAACCGCAGAGCCAATTCAAGGATGCAATATCTGCCTTTCGCTTTCTCTTTCATCACGCTGCCTTTCGTGAGGAGAGCGCTGCAGCCATGGTAATCATGTCTATGCCTGCCCAAGGAATCCGTGCTCAATTGGTGGCTGAATGAACACTCTCCGGGTCCAATCACATTGGAACACAAAGACTCGCTCCAGCTTTTCACCGCGACCACTTCGCAAGAGATATTGCTTTTCCTGATGGACAGATTTTCTCTCAAAACACAAAACCTACAATAATTTTCTTTCTTCTCCTCCTCTGACAGGGCGCACGAGATGGCTCTTCACTGCCTCTACTTCGCGCTGCAGCGGTGCTCCTCCGCTGTCGTCACCGACTTCCTCCCGCTCATCGAAATCCGCGTCGGCGTCTGGCGAGATTACATGCAGCGCCTCTGTCACCACAGCGACCACAACAGCAACAACCAAGTCAGCAACAGCGGCAGCAGCAACAGCAAATCAGTGCTCAGTGACGCACGAGATCAACTGCCATCAGAACCAGAGGCTGAAAAGCCAGGCAAAGCCTCAATGCCAGCAAAAAGTGCAAAGAGCGGCCATGACACGACGAAGTCAGAACTGAACAACATACAAATGGACAACACAAACACAAAGGAACCAACGCCAAGCCGTGTTTCTGGTGAAAAGACGATTCACCAAGGAGGAAAGTCTGCCGAGACGGAAAGAGGTGCAAAATCCGAGGTAGATCTTCAGGAGACTTCGACTGAGGAACAACAGGCAGATTTGTTTGAGACTTCCTCAAAATTCGTTTTGAAAAGCATTCCGTTTGAGAAGGCTCCAAGTGACTTCACCGACAATTTACAGTTGTTGACTGAGAAAAACCTGATGGAGGCAAAGCTGGGCGAAATTGACTGTTCAACAGCCGGCAATGCTGCCAGCCTACAGTGCGCCCATATTGCCAGTTTGCTTTCTTCGACAGCGTCATGTCCACGGACTCAATGGCTTTGGCTGCCAGCAGCCCTCGCAATAACCGCGCACGTCATTTTAACTTGGAACTTCTGAGAGGTTCTTCGTCAAAGCTGGTCAATTTTGTGTGATGTGATAGTTTGTCTTTGATGCAGATATCCGTGTTGTTGCACACAAAGCAATACAGCTTGGTGCAATGTTGTAGAAGTATGAATTGTTCTGTGATATTTTGTACAAAATAGAAAAACTTACACGACTGTGAATAAAATTTCAACATGTACTCCAGAGAAAGATCCGTCCGAGGTTTCGTGTTCTTTTTCGACGCAGTCGAGGGGTTGGTCAGGCCACCCCCGCGGGGTGGAGGTGACCGACCAACTCAAAGGCAGAGTGGGTTGGTGAAACTCATCTCCACTGAGGGTGTGGCTGACCAACCCTGAGACTGCGCACCTGAACATACCCTTTTTCTAACAGGTTTTGGGGTGGATTGTTGGCCGAGTGCCATGACAAAGGAGTTGAGTTCTTTCCTGTCTCGGCCTGACAAGGGGCCTCAAATTTTGAGGCAAAATTCTTGACAATTTTGACGGGTGGTAAATTTCCCTTTGGACAATTGCCCGGAACTTCTCATATTTCTGGACAACTGGGGGAATTTCTGGTGACTCCCAAATGTTGTGTGTCGGTAGCTCTCCCCGCCAATGAACCGATATGGGCTTCGTTTGTGAAATTTATCTTCTGGAGCACAAACATTATCATAAATAACGCAATCTCCAAATTTTGAACGGCCAATCGGTTTTCCAGTCAGTAACGACTGTATTACCGCACTTCAAGTCAGTTGCGGTCCACATCCTCATTCCAACTCTTCGTCATGTTAATCCACTGATCTCATGATTGAACAAGTCCAGAAAATGTCCTTCAAAAACTATGAAATTGTGAAAATAACTCTTTGAACCAAGCCACAAGAAACTGTAAATGCAAGAAAGTACCAACCCATAAGAAACTGTGATGTTTGTTGTGGTTCCCAATCGCCCCAAAGTTTACACTGCTCAGCAATGTAAGGCACCCCACCCATAAAATCTGTAACTTGAACCAAACTCAACCTACCCCCCTCTCTCTTGGTTGGTTGTGAAATGCAACAGAAAAGAGTTGACACAGGTTTGAAACCAAATATTAAACTGAAATGAGCAACCCAATACAACAGATATCAACAGGGATCAATACCAGCATCCAGTATAATTGTCTGCATTCCTATTGTGTATTGGATGGATCTTACCTTTTCAAATTGGAAATTTGATGTTACAGAGGTTTTTATGAGCACATAATTTACACAGAGATAGGAGACATCATGATTGGAATCAATAGACCTGCAGTAGATTTGTGATCCTATTGTGTGTCCCCAGGGTGAATCTTACCTTCCAAATGAGGAAAGTTGATATCACATAGGTTTTAAAAGTGTAGAGTTTGAAAGAAAATGAGAGACATTGTGATTGGAACCAACAGGTATGAGGATCAGGATCATTTGTGATCCCACTGTGTGTCCCTAGGGTGGCTTTCATCTTTCCAAAAAATAGCTCCATGGAGCTCACGGTGATTTGAGGAAATTCTGATTTCACTCACTCTGATTTCACTCACTCTGATTTCGCTCCCTCTGATTTTGCTCGCTCTGATTTCACTCACTCTGATTTTGCTCACTTTGTTTTGTCAAAAATTCTTACTTTTTCACTCAACATTCACAATTTGGGAACTCATTCAGCACACATGCAAATGGAACAAATTTAACCAAACGGAACTTTTACACATTGTTTCAGAACAATATCCACATATAACCAAAATAATTGCCCAATATACATTTCAAATTTTTTATCAAAAAAATGACTTTTCAACCCTAACTTTAGGCCCACCTAAAAACCATT